>Ga0207111_10020_pt1:15000-51160 | contig 51160 bp, 44 predicted proteins | sample Alteio_BWMinHeat_71_FD_153577 | JGI IMG/M metagenome (GOLD analysis project Ga0207111, IMG submission 153577) | Enriched cells from forest soil in Barre Woods Harvard Forest LTER site, Petersham, Massachusetts, United States -... | ecosystem: Environmental > Terrestrial > Soil >... | reverse complement strand
TGCCTAAAATCTATGATCCCAAGCTCGCCGACCGCGACGAGGGCATTTCGACCGAAGCCTCTTACGCCATGGTGCGCCGCCTGGCGCGGGAAGAGGGCCTGCTGGTGGGAATCTCTGCGGGAGCGGCTGCCCTGGGTGCTCTACAAGTTGCGCAGGAACTGGCAGCGAAAAAAGAAACAGGCGTGATTGTGACCATTTTTGCTGACTCCGGGGACAAGTATCTGAGCGAAAGATTCTGGGACGAGTAAGAAATGGTTGTCCTCATAGCGCTGTTTGGATCATGGCTGGTGTTTCGCGGCATCGGAGCCCTCGGCTACGCGGCGTTTGCCACCTGGCACGACGCGGCACGCTATGCGCTGGCCGTCATGTTTACCTTTACTGGAGCAAGCCACTTCACGAAACTCAAACACGACATGGTGCGCATGATGCCCGCCATCTTTCCCAAACCGCTATTGCTGGTTTACATCACGGGTGTGCTTGAGCTGTTGGGAGCGATGGGATTGCTGCTTCCCGCGGCCCGCGCGCTCGCGGGAATTTGCCTGATCCTGTTTTTGCTGGCGGTGTTTCCGGCGAACGTGAAAGCGGCGCGGGGAAAAATCCTGTTGAACAACAAGCCCGCCACCGCGCTCTGGTTACGACTTCCCATGCAGATTTTGTTTATTGGGTTGATATGGTGGGCGGCGATAAAGTAGACGACTTCACGAGAAAAACCGTTAACCGCAGAGTACGCCGAGGAACGCAGAGGCGTTAAAACAACGTTCGGCGGATCAGCGTCAACAAGAATCCGCGATTGCGTTTAGAGCTACCTTTAGAGCCACCGACGAAGCAATAAAAAACCTCCTCGAAACGAGGAGGTTCTTATTGTCAGAAATCTTTTACTGTTGCTTGGTGGCGGCTGTGCCGGTTTTGGCGTACTTGCGGCGGAAGCGCTCCACGCGGCCGGCGGTATCCACCAGCTTCTGCTTGCCGGTAAAGAAGGGATGGCAGGCGGAGCAAATTTCAAGGTTGATGGCACCCTTGTGGGTGGAACGAGTGGTGAACGTGTTCCCGCAAGCGCAGTGCACGCGCACTTCGTTGTAGGCGGGATGAATAGCTGCTTTCATGACTTCTTAATACCTCGCAGAGGAGCTTTAATTTTATAAGGCTTTGATGTTCTTCGCAAGCTGGAGGATTCAGAAGCAGTTGCCGGTTGCAAGTCCACCACGAATGACCCAATGGTGAATCTGGTCTTGCTCTGGAACTGGCAACTGCTTTTGTTAACATCAAATTGTGAGCGATAAATCAAAAGTTCGTGTCCGTTTTGCACCCTCTCCCACCGGTCAGTTGCACGTAGGCAACGTGCGCACGGCGTTGTTCAACTGGCTCTTTGCCCGGCAGAAGGGCGGGACGATGATCTTGCGCATTGAAGATACCGATGTGGAGCGCAGTGAGACCCGCTATGAGACGCAGTTGTTCGAAGACCTGAAGTGGCTGGGCCTGGATTGGGACGAGGGCCCGGACATCACCACGCAGCCTGGCGGCGGTCCGTATGGCCCCTACCGGCAGAGCGACCGGTTGCAGATCTATCACGACTACGCCGAGCAACTGCTGCGCGAACGCAAAGCTTACCTATGCTTCTGCACGGAAGAGGAGCTGGAAGCCGATCGCCAGCGGGCGGTTGCGGAACAGAAGCCGCATATTTATTCCGGCAAGTGCCGCGTGCTTGACCCGGCGGAGGCGGAAAAGCGCCGCGTGGCAGGGGAGGCGGCTGCGATCAGGCTCAGAATTCCAGAGCATCCCATTCGCTTTAACGACATCGTGCGCGGCGAGGTGGAGTTTTCCAATGAAGTCGTGAGCGACCCTATCATCACGCGCTCCAGCGGCATCCCGGTTTACAACTACGTGGTGGTGGTGGATGACGCGCTGATGAAGATTACACACGTCATCCGGGGCGACGATCACCTCTCGAATACACCCAAGCAGGTTGCGCTGTACGAGGCCCTGGGGATGGCGGTTCCGGAGTTTGCGCATCTTTCGACGATCCTGGGGCCGGACCGCGAGCGGCTCTCCAAGCGTCATGGAGCGACTTCGATTGCCAACTTCAGAGACATGGGGATTTTGCCCGAAGCCTTGATGAATTACCTGGCGCTGCTGGGCTGGGCCCCGAGCGGCGGCACGCGCGAGACGTTCACTGCGCAAGAGTTGGTGAAGGAATTTGATCTGCGCCGGGTCACGCCCTCGCCTGCAATCTTCGATACAGAAAAACTGGCGTGGCTCAACCGGCACTACATCAAGCAGAGTTCCGCCGACCGAATTGCGCATCTGGCGCAGCCCTATTTTGTGAAAGCTGGGCTGCTGCCGGAAAAGTTTTCCTCCGTAGACCTAGCGAGCTACGTCTCTACGGCAGAATTTTCGTGGTTCTTAAAAGTAGTGGAGCTGCTGGCGCCTTATGTGGATCAGCTCGAACAAATGCCGGAACGCGCGGCGATGCTGTTTCATCATGAAGCCAAAAAGGCGTTGGAAAATCCTGACAACGCTGAGGTGCTGAAACTGGAGAATACCCCGGCAGTCATCGCGGCTTTCAGCAAGCGCATTGCCGCGGAGAGTGGAGAAATTACCGCCGAGAAATTCAAGGCCATCGTAAATGAAGTAAAAACCGAGACGGGAACCAAGGGCAAGGAATTGTTTCATCCTATTCGGATCGCCATTATCGGATCGCACTCGGGGCCGGAGTTCGACAAGCTGATTCCTATTATCGAAGCGGGCAGCAAACTGCAGCTTCCTGTACATGTAAAGAGTGTGCGCGAACGGGTGGAGGAATTTGGAAGAGCTTTTGCCCGCGGATAGGCCGAAATAAATTAACCGCGGAGGCGCAGAGACGCGGAGAAATTGGGTCATTTGGTCATTGAGTCATCGGGTCATTGCTGTTTTTGCAATAATTTTTTCAGGGCTCCGCTTAGGTCTGGCTGTTGAAATTGGAAGCCGCTTTCCAGCAATCTCTTGGGCAGCACGCGCTGACTGGTCAGGACTGTTTCTTCTGCCATCTCTGGGCCGAAAAGGAATTTCGTTGCGAATGCCGGAACCGTGGCAAATGTCGGGCGGTGGAGGGCTTTGCCCAAAGTCCGGGAAAATTCTGCATTAGTAACTGGATTGGGCGCGACCATGTTTACCGGCCCGCGCAGCGATTCAGTCTTCAGGCAGTGCAGGATGGCGGCGACGGTGTCGGCAATTGAGATCCAGCTCAGCCACTGGCGGCCGCTGCCGATCTTGCCTCCGAGTCCGAGGCGGAAGGGGAGCAACATCTTCTTGAGTGCGCCTTCCCGCGTGCTCAACACCACGCCGGTGCGCAGATGAATCACACGCCACCCAGCCTGCTCAGCAGGCTGGGTGGCGGCTTCCCACTCGCGGCAGGTTTCTGCCAAAAAGCCTTTACCCAGGGCGCTTTCTTCGGTCAGAGTTTCATCTCCACGGTTGCCGTAGTAGCCGATGGCCGAGCCGGCGATCAGTACGCCCGGTTTGTTCTCACCGTGGGCCAGGGCTTCGCACACGTGCTGTGTTCCCTTTACGCGGCTGTCGCGGATGCGGGTTTTTTTTGCCTGGCTCCACCGGCCGAAGATGTTCTCGCCTGCCAGGTGGATGACAGCATCAAAGCCGCCGATCAACTCGGGATTCAGCGGCTTCCCCGGATCCCAGGCAATTTCATTTTGGGAACGAGCGACTCCGGTTTTCAGGCGCACGATAGTATGTCTCTCGGAGGCGAGCGCAGGCAGCAGCGCCAACCCAATGGTTCCCGACATGCCGCTGGCCAGAATCTTCATGAGGAACTCCTGTTAAGATGGCGTTCTTCATGAATTTATCACCTAGCCTCCGTGCGCGGGTGTTCATACTGGTGGGGGTTGCGGCCCTTTGTGCAGTAGCGCTCGGGTTTGTGCGGCCTATTGCGCAATCGCTGGCCTACCATCATTTTGCCGATCAGAGGGCTTTGTGGGGAATCCCCAATTTCACAGATACGATTTCTAATCTCCCGTTCCTGTTTGTGGGAGTCTGGGGAATGGCTGTAATCCTTCGCGGACGCGTGCGATTCATTGATTCGCGTGAGCGCTGGTTGTACCTGATTTTCTTTGCCGGAGTTGCGCTTACCTGTATTGGCTCGAGTTATTACCACCTTGCGCCCGACAATGACCGGCTGGTGTGGGACCGGTTGCCGATGACCATGGGTTTTATGTCACTGCTGGCAGCGATTGTCGCCGAGCGGATTGATGTGAAAGCCGGCCTGGCCTTGCTCGGGCCGCTCTTGCTCCTCGGCGTTGCCAGCGTCTGGTATTGGCATTGGACTGACGACCTGCGCATGTATGCTTTCGTGCAGTTCTTTCCCGCCTTGGGAATTCCACTGATGATGTGGCTCTTTCCGGCGCGTTACACGCGGTCCATAGATTTGCTGCCGGCAGTTGGGTTTTATGTTTTGGCCAAGGTTCTGGAAGCGGAAGACAAAAGAATTTATGCGATTGGTGGGCTTGTCAGTGGACACACGCTCAAACACCTGGCCGCGGCAGCGGCGACCGCGTGGATCTTGGGGATGCTGATTCGGAGAAAGCCAGTAACATGATTTTCGCACTTACGGCATCATTTCTGAGTTGTTATGGATGAGTTTTCTAACCGACGATGAGGATGAAGTTCGATGAGATGGAGCAGGAACTCACCAAGGTTTCGTTTGCAGCTTGGGCAGCGAACTACGCCAGGTTCTTCTTCAGTCGTGCGTACACCACAACCTGGACAATACCATGCACCGCCAATACGGTTTTTCCAATGTGATTCCCTGGGTTGTCGAGTGTTTGTTGCAAAACAATCGTGAAAATCCCGGTTGAGCTTTGGCGAAAGTGGCATGTTGCCGCGAACGCAGGTAAGTACACCGTTTTTCTCCACCAAGGTGTCGCCGCATTTTGGACAGAACATCTCAAGTCCTTCTGTTCGAGATTGTAAAGCAAAGCTGCGAAAACAGCGGGGTAGACGGCTATAATCTATTATGGCGTGTTTACGCCACCCTAAATCCATCGCCGTTTCTGCAGCATGGCGGCCGCAATGCAGGCTTGCCGGTATTCCAGCCTTTTTCTTTTCATTTTCCAAATCCCCAGGGAGCACAGAATCTCGTGGCCACGCTTAGGCATCAAATCGCCACGAACGTGCTGACGGTCACGAAATACCGCGACCTATTGAAGAAGGTGCGCGCCAACCGGCCCAACGACGATCTGGAAATTATCCGCAAGGCTTACGATTATTCTCTCCAGCACCATAAGGGCCAGTCGCGCGCCTCGGGAGAGCCTTACCTGGTGCATCCGCTGGAGGTGGCCACAGTTCTCGCCGAGCTCAAGCTTGACCCCACCGCCATCGCGGCCGGATTGCTGCACGATTCCATTGAAGACACGCAAGCCACGATTGAAGACATTGAGCGCGAGTTCGGATCGCAGGTAGCGCGGATCGTCGAAGGCGTGACCAAGATCAGCAAAATTGATTTTGCCTCGAAGGAAGAGCGCCAGGCGGAGAACGTGCGCAAGATGATCCTGGCCATGGTGGATGACATCCGCGTGGTGCTCATCAAGCTGGCTGACCGGTTGCACAACATGCGCACTCTGGCGGCGCTTCCTCCGGAGCGGCAGCAGAAAATTGCGCAGGAGACGCTGGAAATCTACGCTCCCATCGCGCACCGGCTGGGCATGGGAAAAATTCGCGGCGAACTGGAAGATTTGGCCTTTCGCTACACCGATCCCATCAGCTACCAGCGCGTGCACGATGCCATCGAGTCGAGGCGCAAGAGCGGTGAGCACTTCCTGCAGCAGATTGAGGCGGTGATCCGCGAAAAGCTGAAGGAGAACGGCGTGGATGCGCGCGTGGACAGCCGCATCAAGCGCAATTACAGCATCCACCAGAAGCTGTTGCGGCAGCGCATCACGATTGACCAGGTCTACGACTTCCTGGCCATCCGCATCATCACCAAATCGGTCAAGGATTGCTATACCGCGCTGGGTGCGATCCATGGTTTGTGGCGTCCGGTGGCCGGCAGGATCAAAGACTTTATTGCAATGCCGCGTCCCAACCTCTACCAGTCGCTGCACACCACGGTCATCGCGGAAAACGGCACGCCGTTTGAATTACAGATCCGCACCGAAGAGATGCACAAAATGTGCGAGGAGGGAATCGCCGCCCATTGGAAGTATAAAGACGGTGCTCCGGTCAGCGCCAAGGACGAAGAGCGGTTGGCGTGGCTGCGTCAGGTGGTGGAGTGGCAGCAGGAGGTCCAGGACCCAGGCGAGTTTCTCTCGAACCTGAAGATTGATCTTTATCCAGAAGAGGTTTACACCTTCACGCCTAAAGGAAAAGTGGTTGTATTGCCGCGCGACGCTACGCCGGTGGATTTTGCTTACGCGATCCACTCGGAGGTGGGCGAAACCTGTACGGGCGCCAAGATCAACGGACGCATGGCGCCGCTGCGCACCAAGCTCAGAAGCGGCGACATTGTGGAAATTGTTACCGCCCCCAACCACCACCCCAGCCGCGATTGGCTGGGGTTTGTAACCTCCACGCGAGCGCGTCAGAGAATCAAGCACTGGCTCAACCTGCACCAGCGCGAGCGCGCCATTGAAATTGGACGCAAGCTGATTGAGCGCGAAGCCAGAAAGTTCAAGCTGTCGCTCAAGAGCATTGAAGACGAAGACTTCCAGCGCGTGGCTTCCGAATACGGCTGCGCCAAGCCCGACGACCTGATGGCCGGAGTTGGATACGGCAAATACGCTGCGCGCAATGTGATCGGCAAACTAATTCCAGCAGGCAGTACGAGAGAATCTGATCTCGAGGCGGAGAAGGAAGCAAGCGAGAAGGGCGGCCTGACCGGTGTAGTTCGACGCGTCCTGGGCATGGGTGCGGGAACAGGAACCCGGACGAGCAGCGAGGACTCGGCCGCAATCAAAGTCACGGGGTACGACGACCTGCTGGTGTATCGCGCGCGATGCTGCAACCCGATACGCGGCGAGGAAATTGTGGGATACGTGACCCGCGGCAAAGGTGTGGCGGTGCATGCGAAGAGCTGTCCGAACCTGAATACATTGATGTACGACCCGGACCGCCGCATTGCCGTCGAATGGGGCAAGCCGTCACGGCGTGAGACTGCGGCTGCTCCTACGTATCCCATCAGCCTCAATATCTTCTGCGATGACCGCTTCGGTATGTTGAAACAAATTGCCGCCGTCATCAGCGATGACAATACCAATATCCAAAATATTGCCGCGCGCACGGGAAACCTGCAGGCCACGATTGACCTGGTGATTGATATCGTTGACCTCGCGCACCTGGAGCGCATCATCGCCAATTTGCGCAAGATTCCTGGTGTACGCGATGTGCAGCGCGTACACCAGGTGTAAAAATCGGTGAGAAGGTCGCTGTGCTACTAGTGGTGATCGTGATCCCGGTCGTGTTCGTGATCGTCATGATCGTGCTCACGATAGCGGTCACCATCACGGCGGTCCCGTTCGTGGTCCCAGTGGTGGTCATGTTCAAACCGGCCTCGGTCCCCCTCCCAGTAACCCTCGTAATATCGTTCTCCATCATGATGAGGCGACACCCACCGTGCGCCGTCGTAGGGTGGTCGAGTCCAATAACCGTCGTGCCACTTGTAATGCCTTCCGACCGGATACCAATAACCGTCTACCCATACGTACTCCGGGCTTGGTCTTGGCGGCTCAACACGGACCACACGGGGTGGCGGCGGCGGGCCAATTTGGATTCCAATAGAGATCTGAGCAAATGCTGATGCGCCAGCCAGCAGCAGCACAACAAGCAGGGTTGTTCGAATGAGATTCCTCATAGCTGAGTTCCTCCATTTTTGCACAATAAATGAGTGGCGTAATTAAGTTAGATGCAGTCAGGTTTACAATCAGGACTCGAATACAAAACTTAACAAAGCAACTCTCCACTTTTTTGCGCATCATGTTGTGATAAAAATCTTGTGGTAAAAATCTAATATGTCAAACCCACGCGAAATTATAGCCACTAAGGACGCACCGCAAGCAATAGGACCTTATTCTCAAGCCATCAAGGCGGCGGGACTGGTATTCGTTTCGGGACAAGTTGCGATTGATCCGGCAACGGGTAATGTTGTCAGCGGAGGAATTGCCGAGCAGACCGAGCGGGTCATGAAAAATCTGCAAGCCATTCTGCAGGCCGCGGGTACAAGCCTAGATCAAGCCCTCAAGACAACGGTGTATCTCAAGAACATGTCGGAGTTCGCTGCCATGAACGAGGTCTACGGGAAGTTCTGGAAATCGGCGCCGCCGGCACGCGCTACCGTGGAAGTCGCCCGGCTCCCCAAAGATGTTTTAGTCGAAATTGATGTGGTCGCGCTGGCATAAAACACACAGAGTGAAACGGACGTGAGCGCTGTCGCGCGAACGGACGGCGAGGACCCCAGCGGTTTACGGCGGAGCTCCCTAAAAAATTAAAGACCTCGCCGGAGCGAGGTCTTGCTTCAAAGCGGAATTAGCCTTTGACGACTTTACCGCTGCGCAGGCAACTGGTGCACACGCGCATGCGTTTGGCCGGGGCGGTGCTGCTCTTGAGGCGGGCCCTGACGGGGCGTAGGTTAACCTCCCAGCGCCGCTTGGTCACGTTGTGGGCGTGGCTGATGTTATTTCCAAACTGCGGACCTTTGCCGCAGACTTCACATACTCTTGCCATGACTGCTGACTCCAGATAGAACAAAACTTAATGCACAAACCTTTAGATTTTATCGGAGTTGGAGGGGTTTGGGCAAATGACGCATCTGGTCAGTTTCGGCTGTATACACCCAAACCAATTGAATTCCGGAACTACAACGAGGAGAATGAAATTATGGAACTACTTTACTACTCCAAGTTCGATAGCCCAGTCGGCATTCTTTATGTTGGCGTGTCCGAGCAGGGCATGATCCTGCTGGATTTGCATGGCGGCGAATTTCTGCGGAAGAAACCAGGCGACAATGGAAAGAGCAAGATTCAATGGATTGAATCGGAAGAGAAGACCGTTGCTTATGTGCGCGAACTCAAGGAGTATTTTGAAGGCTGCAGAAAAGAGTTTTCTTTTCCTCTCGATCTGCGTGGGACGAAATTCCAGAAGCGTTGCTGGCAGGCGCTTCTGAAAATCCCTTACGGCGAAACCCGTTCCTATGCTGAGATCGCCCGCCAAGTGGGCTCACCGCGCAGCTTTCGCGCCGTAGGCCAGGCGAACCACCAGAATCCGGTGGCCATTGTTGTGCCCTGCCATCGCGTAATCACATCCGCGGGCACTCTGGGCGGCTATGGAGGCGGCTTGCCCATGAAGGAAAAGCTGTTGCGGCTGGAAGGGGCGATGCAGGCGCACAGTGGAAGTTTGTTTTCGGACTAAATTTTCTGACTAAATCTGACTAGAACTTTAAAGTAAGTGAAAGAAAAAGGGCGGCCCCTGAGGCCGCCCTTTTGTTGTCTGTAAAGCGGGTTTATTTCGGTGTGGATTGATCTGGGGGACTCTGGTTCGAAGGACTCTGATTCGGGTTGCTTTTATCCTCAGGGCTGCGCGGCGTGGGGCTCTCCGGTGAGTTGGTTGTGGTTCCGGCACCGGAAACTGTAATGCGGTCTTGCACTATGCGTTTACCGGCATAGGAGAGCGCGACCCGTCTTGCCGTCAGCCGTTCTTTCCTGGTGGCGGCCGTGCCTGACAGTGCAATTGCATTATCGGTGACGGCCACGCTGATGTTGTCGTTGGCCAGAGTCGGTTCGTTCTTGAGAGCGGTCTCAATTTGGCCTTGTAGCGCGGTCGAGTCGGTGCTGCCTGTCGTCGTCTCACCTTGCGGCATCCCACTGGCTGCCCCTGCCCCGGTTTGTCCCGAACTCTGGCTGCTGCCGGTTGATTGCGGAGCCATCCAATGGCTGGTAGGGCCTGCAGGATTCATTGCGCCGTCGCCAGTTTTAGCCGAAGGTTCGACACTCAGTTTGTCTTTCACGACTTTTACCCCGGGAACCGACGCGGCAATCTTTATGGCATCTTTGCGATCCTGTTTCGAGGTGACTTTGCCCTCGAGGGTTGCTGCTCCATTCTTTACTGCAACGGTAACGTTAACAAAGGCGGGATTGGTTGCCAGTTGACCACTAATTTTGCTCTGCAGGGTCTGGTCGTCTACCGGAGCGGCTTGATCAGACTGTGGGGCGGATTTATCAGTCCCATTCTGGGCTCCGGGAGAGGGGTTGCTACCGGAAGCAGACGAGGCAGTTTGCGAAACGGCATATGCTGTTAGCAACGCCAAAGCTAAAACTGTTGTGTAGAAATAGTTTTTCATCAAGGGTTCTCCAAGTTAGAAATTGCAATTCCTTTATTCGTTCCGCACCTTAGGCGGAAGACATGAGATTCCACTCAGACGAAGGGCGCGCAAAGCAGGAAAAACAAAAAGACAAAAAAGTTCAGACTCTCTATTCAAGGTTGCAAATCAAGGGCCAGACAATTGCTTCTGATTGATTTTTTCATGCTGACCAAGTGACTGAAATCGGGAGGCTTAGAGCGAAGCCAAAGGCAGACGAGCGAACACGCCTTAGTTGAGGCTGCGAACAGTTCCAAAAGTGTGAACCGTGATTCCCACCTTTGGCTGTTGGAATGCCCCCTCGAATCAGCGCGATGAGAGCAGAATCTCAAGTAAAATTAAAGCTAACGTGCATGTGCATGCCGCAGCTCCGCAGTCGAAAACCAGCCAGGGTGCAGTGCGGATTCTACGCATTTCCCTGCTCCTGACTTTTCTTTACATTGTCGCCACCGCGGTTGCCGGTGTGCGCGGCAACAGTCTGGCGTTGATCTCCGAAGCTGGGCACAACGTCTCAGATTTTCTGGCCCTGCTGCTTTCGTTATTCGCGGTTTATTTGCAGACCAGGCCGCCGACTTCAACCAAGACCTTTGGCTACCAGCGCGCCGGCGTTCTTGCCGCCTTCGTCAATGCCATTTCCCTGGTGGCGCTCTCTATTTACATTTTTTATGAGGGTGCCCAGCGCTTGTTCAAGCCCGTGCCCGTGCATTCCGCGCTCATGATCGTTACCGCCGCCGCGGGTGTGCTCATGAACGGAATCATTGCGCTTCTGCTCTATCGTAGCGGCAAAGATGTGAATCTGCGCAGCGCGTTTCTGCACATGCTGGGCGATACGCTCTCCACCGCGGCGGTGATCGTGGGTGGATGGGGAATCATGCTGACCGGCAAATACTGGATTGACCCGGCGCTCTCGTTCGGCATCGCGGCTCTGATTCTCTGGTCAGCCGTCGGGATCGTGCGCGAGACACTGCACATTCTGCTGGAAGGCACTCCGCGTGGCATGCAGCTGGAGCACGTGACTCAGGCCATTCGGGGGATCGAGGGCGTGCTCGACGTGCATGACCTGCACATTTGGAGCCTGGGTTCAGAGAGTCATGCTCTGTCATGCCACATCCGCATCGCTGATATCCCGGTTTCGGCCAGCGACCTTATTCTGCATGAGGTGAATGACCGCCTGCGCGATTCGTTTCACATCTATCACACCACCATTCAACTCGAGAACGTGGTATGTGAGGTCGCACATGGCTGCGTGATTCCGGTTGGCGAATCCCACGGGGCCGGACACAGGCATACTCATTAATCTGAAAGAGTTTCAAGGCTGCTCAAGCCGACGTATAATCCCAACCGCATTACAGATTATTAAGGGGGCATCATGAAGATCAGCCATTTCTTTGTTGTAGCGATGTTGTTATTGGTTTGGGCGGCTCTACCGGCCCAGGCGCAGAAAGCTGCACCCACACAGCCGGCCGCATCTGGAGTTCAAGTGCTCAAGATGGTGCTTTGCCAGAACGTTAAAGATTATGAGCCACAACAGGAATTGACCACTGCCAAGGTCGGGGACGTAATTGTGGGATGGACAAAAATCCAAGCTCCAGCGGGGACGAAAATCACCCATCGTTGGATTCACGAAGGGAAGACGGCCAGCGACATTCCACTGAAGGCGCCGGGCCGAACCTGGTCGCGCAAGACAATCCACGAAGCGGGAAACTGGAAATTACAGGTCCTGGATGCGGATGGGAACGTTTTGAAAGAGATTTCTTTCACCGCGTCTTCATAGCCCTGATAATCGGTGGCTGGTGGCATTTGCGCCGCTCTTGGAACCATCTCTTAAATCAGGGTTGATCCGCGTTCATCCGCGGCGAAAAGTCCCGAGCTCCGTGTTGCAGCGCAAAGATTTCGTGCACGGTCGCCAGCGTATCAATGTCTTCCGGCAGCTTGTCGGTGCGTATGCGCAGAATGCGCGGAAAGCGCAGGGCGAATCCGCTCTCATGGCGGTCAGATTTCATCATGTTGTTGAAAGCGACTTCCAGAACGATCTTGGGTTCGACCTGCCGACGAAAGCCTTCATCCACGGTTGTGTGCTCCAGAAACCAGCGCGTCAGCTCTGCGATTTCAACGTCAGTGAGGCCAGAGTACGCTTTGCCGATGTTCAGCAATTTGTTGCTATTCTGTTCGTCGCGGATGGCGAAGGTGTAGTCGCTGAGCACACCTGCGCGCTTGCCATGTCCGTACTCGGCGGCGGTGACCACGACATCGAGTGTGGCCAGTTCGCGCTTTAATTTAAGCCAGGCCCGCCCGCGGCGGCCAGGGGTGTAAGACGATTCCAGGTCTTTCAACATCAGGCCTTCGTTGCCGCGCTCACGCGCCTTGAGAAACAGATCTTCCAACTCTTTCGGTGATGTCGCCTGCGTAAAAGGCGCGCGGATGATCTCTGTTTTGCGGTCTTCGGCGGCGCCCGAGGATCCAAATGCCAGCATGCCTTGCGGATCTATCATCGCCACTTGCTCGTAATTGCGAGGCAGTGCGAGCCGGGAGTTTAGGACCTCGTAACGCTGTCGCAAAGGATGATCAATCAAGAGCTCGCCGTCGCAGGAGAGAACATCGAAAACCAGATAAGTAACCGGTACGCTATCCAACAAGGCAGCCGCGACTTTCTTTCTTCCCAGCCGTTTTTGCAGTTCGGAAAAAGGCATGGCGCGTCCGGCGCCGTCAGGCAATTGCTCCCAGGCAACGATCTCTCCATCAAGCACCAATTCGCCTGGCAGTGAAGCCAGAGGTTGTACCAGTTCGGGAAAGCTTTCAGTAACCTCGTCACGGGTGCGTGAGAAGATGCGCACCAGTCGGCGGCCGTCTTTGCTGCCGGTGTGCGCCTGGGCGCGGATGCCGTCGTATTTATCTTCTACAGCGAATTGCGCCTCTGAACCAAAAGCCTCAAATGCTTCCTCCGCCGATTGCACCGGGCTGGCCAGCATGAAGCCTATAGGATGAAAGAGCCGCAAGCGGGCCTCGGCCAGTTTGTGTGCGGCCGCGAGCCGCAGGGTTTCACCGATATCGCCCAGCATCATGTTGGCGCGCTGGACTTCTTTTACATTCACACCAAAAGCCTTTGCAATGGCCTCTTCCACCAGGCTTTCTTTCGAGCCAATGCGCAAATCACCTAAGATGATCTTGACAATGTATTTGGCTTCGGCGGGAGAGGCGCGGATCAGCAATCGGCGAAGGACCTCCGATTTGGCCGACGGGCCGCGAGCTGCGGCAACGTTGCGAAACGACTCAGCCAACTCGGTCAGAGAGATTCCGGGAGCGGCTGGCTTGCTCCTGCGCATACTGAAGACTTCTTCCACCGCGTCTCCCAAGTCGCCATAACGACGGTAAGCGTCACGCAGCTCGGCTTCGCTAACGCCGGCGATCTCTGCCGCCAGCCGCCACAGCAAAGTTCCGCCAACTTGTAACGTGGTTTCTTCGTAGGCAGGAAAAGCGCGCCCGGAAAAGAAAATCGCAGCCAGCGCGGCTTCATCCACAGGCTTGGCGCTCAAGTATTCGGCCAGCAGGCGGATTTTTTCCGTCTTCTTGCTGGTCCACGCCATGGAACCGGCGATTTGAGAGAACTGCTGCATAGTGCTCTTGGGATGCGGTTCAGCCTGAAAAAATGCGATAATACTCCCCGGCAGTACCCCGGCCAGAAATCACTGTGTCATATTACTGCCTGCCCTCATCTAATCTGTGTATATGTTCAAATATTTGGCCACAATTGTACGGTTCCTGGCGACGCTGCAGCTTCTTCCTGCGCTCGAAAGCGGCGAAGAAACTCTGGTCGGCGGCCAGGCGGTGATGGAAGGCGTAATGATGCGCACGCCCCATGCCTGGGGAATTGCTGTGCGCAATCCTTCCGGAGAAGTTGTAGTGCATCGCGAACCGCTCGAGCGTCTCTCGGAAAAACATAAATGGCTGGGCTGGCCGCTGGTCCGCGGAATTGCCACACTGGGGCAGGCCATGAGTCTGGGCTTCCGTGCCTTGAAATTTTCTGCCAATGTGGCCCTCGAAGGAATAGCCGGAGAGAGCAAAGATAAAGACAAGGAACAGAAAATCGAAATCAGTGGCTGGGTGGCAGCCGTGAACGTGCTCTTTTCGGTAGCGTTTTTTATCTTCATGTATAAATTTATTCCCCTGCTGGCGGCCACCGAACTCAAACGGCACTTTGCCGTATTTTCCGGCCAGATCGCCTTCAACGTAGTAGACGGCGCCATTCGCATCGCGCTCTTCCTGCTTTTTATCTGGGGAATTTCGCGCTTTAAAGATATTCACCGCGTCTTCGAATATCACGGCTCCGAGCACAAGACGGTATTTGCCTTCGAAGACCACAAGGACCTGACCGCGGAAAACGTGCAGCAATATTCCACCTATCATCCGCGCTGCGGCACCAGCTTCCTGATGACGGTGATGCTGATCTCGATTGTGGTCTATACCCTGATCCCGGTAACTACATTCTGGGCGCGATTTGGAATTCGCATCGCCCTGCTGCCGGTGATTGCGGCGGTGTCGTACGAGATGATCCGCTTTGCCGGGCAACTTCAGCGGCGCGCTGCTGCTGGTGCTTCACGCGGCGTGGGCTCCGCCCTCTTCTTGCTTTTGACCCGGCCGGGAATGTGGCTGCAACGCATCACCACGCAACCGCCCGCCGATGCCCAGGTCGAATGCGCCATCCGCGCCTTGAATGAAGCCATGGAACTGGAAAAAACACGCGGCGGGGAATTAATCATAGCCTAGCAGTCGTAATCTGAGTTCGCGGGTGTCGAAAGATTTCGACTCCGCGTGCCGGGGAGTTTCTTGGCACTGGAAGCTAAGAATGAAGTCTGGGATCTTGCAACTGAGTACTGAGTGCTGACAACTGAGTACTGTTTTTTATGTTTGAGCGTTTAGAACAACTCGAAGCCCGCTACGACGAACTCACGCAGGCGCTGGCCTCGCCGGAAATCATCAATGACTCGGCGAAATACCAGAAGACTGCCAAGGCGCACAGCGAACTTGTGCCCGTGGTGGAAAAGTTCCGCGAGTTTAAAGACCTGAAGCGTGGCATTGACGAGAGCAAGGCTTTAGTCGCCGGTGAAGAAGACCAGGAAATGCGCGCCTACGCGCAGGAGGAGCTGACCAACCTGGAGCAGCGCATGGTCCGCGTGGAAGAAGAGCTGAAGTTCCTGCTGCTTCCCAAAGATCCCAACGACGAAAAAAACATCGTGCTGGAAATTCGCGCTGGAACCGGCGGAGACGAGGCCACATTGTTCGCCGCCGAGGTCTTCCGCATGTACACGCGCTTTGCCGAGGGCAAGCGCTGGAAGGTGGAGGTGCTTTCCACCTCCGAGTCGGGCGTCGGCGGGCTGAAAGAAGTGATTGCTCTCATCGAGGGCCAGCGAGTCTACTCGCAGTTGAAATATGAGAGCGGCGTGCACCGCGTGCAGCGCGTCCCGCAGACGGAGCAACAGGGGCGGGTGCATACTTCGGCAATTACGGTAGCGGTGCTCCCCGAAGCTGAAGAGGTTGACATCAAGATTGAAGCCAAAGACCTGCGCATTGATACCTTCTGCTCTTCAGGGCCGGGCGGACAGTCAGTCAACACAACGTACTCTGCCGTACGTATCACCCACCTGCCCACTAACACCGTCGTTAGCTGCCAGGATGAGAAATCGCAGATCAAGAACCGCGAAAAGGGCATGCGTGTGTTGCGCGCGCGTCTCTATGAGATGGAGCAGGAAAAGCAGCAGGCCGCCCTGGCCAAGGAGCGCCGGGCGATGGTGGGCAGCGGCGATCGCAGCGAAAAGATCCGTACCTACAACTTTCCGCAGAACCGCGTGACCGACCACCGCATCGGCATGACCATGCACCAGTTGACCGACGTGATGGATGGCAAGCTGCAACCCTTTATTGATGCGCTGACCACGCATTACCAGACAGAAAAACTCAAGGGTGATGAGAACGGCGCCAGCGCAGCAGATTGACGAATTGAGTCATTGCGCCATTGAGTCATCGGGTCATTGATCTTAGATTTTCGTAATCCTCCACGCTCTCCATGCAATTGAAAGCCGCTCTAGCTGCCGCCATCGAACATCTCACCGCTAACAGCGTGGGATCGCCGCGCTTGAATTCAGAAACTCTGATGATGTTCACACTAAGCTGTGACCGCGCTTATCTGTACGCGCATCCTGAGCGCGAGCTGACTGCCGATGAGCACAACCGCTTTACGGGTTACATTTCTGAGCGATCCACAGGCAAGCCTGCACAGTACATCACCGGGCACCAGGAGTTCTGGGGGCTCGATCTGCTGGTGTCGCCGGCAGTGCTCATCCCGCGCCCGGAGACCGAGCACATCATCGAGACCGTTTTGGAGCTGGCGGCTGGACAACAAGATTTAAAAATTATTGACGTGGGTACCGGTTCGGGATGCATTGCCATTGCGTTGGCCAGCGAACTCGTGCTGGCACAGATCGAAGCCGCCGATATTTCTGCCGAGGCCCTGGAAGTAGCTCGCGCTAACGCCGCCCGGTTGGGTTTTGCAGAGCGAATCCGCTTTCATCAGGCGGACTTGCTCTCGGGCTTTCAAGCGCAGCAATTAGATTTTATAGTTTCCAATCCGCCCTATGTGAGCGAAGCCGAACCCGAAAAAACCCAGCGCGAGGTGCGCGAGTTCGAACCCAAAGTCGCGGTTTTTGGCGGCCCCACTGGCATGGAGATTTATCAGAGATTGCTTCCGCAAGCATATGAATGCCTGCGCGACGGTGGTTGGCTGGTCATGGAAATTGGGTTTTCTATCGAGGAGCCCGTCCGCGCTTTATTGAAAACTTGGCGCGAGGTTCGTACCATCAACGACCTGCAGGGAATTCCCCGCGTGGTGGCGGCGCGGAAGTAGTCTTTCTTCCGCAAGTTGCGGTCATCGAAACAGCGGAACTCCATTTCATGAATTGATTTTCCCCGAGCCCGAAAACATGTCAAACTACTGTCACTAAAAATGTCCATTAAAAAATGTATATTTCGCGTGGGTGCGTTTTCAGTGTTGCTCTACCTGTTAGGCACAATTGCACTGGCTGAAATCTCATTGCATCCGGTACGAATTCACCGCGGACAACGTCTCGCCAGACTTACAAAACTTGCCGAGCAGAGTGCACAGACCAGCGGAGGCCAGCTACAAAATGTTTCCATCCAGTCCCAGGACGGAACTCATCTGGAAGCGTGGTATGTTCAACCCGCGGCTTCCAATGGACGCGCTGTGCTCCTGCTGCACGGTTTGGGCGACAGCCGCGCCGGTATAGAACCCTACATGGGTATATTTCTGCAGAGCGGGTATTCGGTGCTTATGCCGGACTCGCGCGGCAACGGGGCCAGCAGCGGCCTAACAACCTATGGTTTGCGCGAATCGGGCGACGTCCATGCGTGGGTTGATTGGCTCATAGCCAATAAAAATCCAACGTGCGTTTTTGCCCTGGGAGAATCCATGGGGGCGGCGATCCTGCTGCAATCTTTGCAGGTGGAGCACCGCTTTTGCGCGGTGGTGGCGGAGTCTTCGTTTGCTGATTTCCGCGAGGCCGCGTATGACCGCGTGAGCGAACAATTTTCTGCTGGTCCGTGGTTAGGGAAAACATTGCTGCGACCTGCCATCGAAGGTGCTTTTCTTGAAGGACGCATTGTGCACCGGCTCGACTTGCAGAGCGCGAGCCCTCGGAATGCAATCACCGGGGTTACCACTCCCATCATGCTCATTCATGGCGCCTCTGATACTCATCTCCGGCTGCGGCATTCGCAGATACTGCATCAAGCGAACCCCAGGACTGAATTGTGGATTGTTCCCGGGGTGGAACACACGCTGGTTTTTCGTACGCATCCGCAGGAATTTACGGAGAGGGTAAGAGCTTTCTTTGCTGCGCATTCAATCACGCCCGTCATTCCTGTGGCGTGAATCGCCGAACTTTCCGGGCTCCAGTTACGTATGAAGGATTAACTTTATGCGCCGGCCAATTTTTTCCAAAAGACGCCTGTTGTGGCTTTCACTATTCCTGGGGCTTTATCTGGCGTTCTGCGCCTATGCCGCCAAGTTTCTGGTAGATATGACCCTGCGCCAGCCGCACCCGGGTGCGATGGCTCTGGCTCCGCCAGCGTGGCTGATGCAAGCGTCATCAGATCAAAAGGCAGGCCGAGAGCCGCAAGAGGTCTCGGTTGAAGCCCAGGACGGAGTCACACTGCGCGCCTGGTATTTCATGCACTCCGGTGCTACCCGGAACGCTGTGATTGTTCTGCACGGGCTGGGGGATACGCGCAGAGGAATGTCGGGCCAGGCAGAATTATTCCTGCGCCACGGCTATAACGTTCTGATGCCGGACTCGCGGGCCCACGGCGCCAGCGGCGGCGAGCTGGCAACTTTCGGAATACTCGAAGCTGACGACGTGCATCGCTGGGTAAGTTGGCTGAAGAATAAGCTACCGGCGGGAGGCTGTGTTTTCGGCTCCGGCGTTTCCATGGGAGCGGCAATCATATTGCAGGCGGCCGCGCGTGAGCCGCGCTTTTGCGGCGTGATTGCTGAGGCGCCTTACGCCAGCTTCCGCGAGATCGGCTATGACCGCATTGGCCAGCCTTTCCATCTGGGCCCTTGGTTCGGCATGACCGTAGGGCGGCCCATCATTGAGTTTGGAATGATCTATGCGCGGTCGAAATACAAAGTCAATCTGGAAGAAGCCTCTCCCGTAGCAGCGCTACGCAACAGTTCAGTGCCGGTGCTTCTGATTGCCGGCCTGGAGGATGACAATATTCCCATTCGGCATTCGCGCATGATTCATGAACTGAATCCAAATGTGATCTTGTGGGAAGTTCCCGGAGCGGGGCACGGCAGCGCCATCAGCGACGCACGTGCGGACTATGAGCGCCATGTGATGGATTTCATAAATTTCGCACGCGATTCCAGGCCAGATGGAGTGGGACACCAGGCCGCCGCCCAATAACGGTTCCTCACGAGGGCTTTTTCGCTGCAGCACGGTTACGCCGGCGGTCAATCAAAAAACCGACTCCATACCAGAACAACGGAATGCCAATCACCATAGTTGTGTAGAAAAGCCTGACCTGACTTACTCCCAAACCAGCGGAGTGCTGCATAAGGAAAATCGCGAGCATGGTAACGGGTAAGTTCAGAGTTTCCACGCGTTCTGGATTGCCGCCCCAGCATTCATAGGCGAAGGGGTCGTATACCGGCGGGCTATGGGTATGTCTGTCAAGCTTGATGCATCCGAAGGACTCGAAATCTGACTTCGGATTCTTCGCTACGCTCTCCCGATGCTCCGGTATTGCCACTGCCAGAAAAATCAATAGCTGTAACGGCGGCAGGATATAGCGGAGCGCAAGTCGAGGCATCTGCATGTCAGTCAGCAACTAAGACGTTAGACACTGGATAAGTATCAGGAGTTCCCACTGATTACTCTTTGGTTATCTTCAGCTCCCTCCCAAAAGGCGTTACCCCCACCCCACTTGCTGCAAGTATCTGGAACCGGTTGGAACAGCCATGATCGCTGCGTATTTACTGGGGAAAGTCGCCTGCCGCCGTGGGTACTTGCTACAGGTCAGCGGTGTTTACTAGATATGCATCAGCCGCGGGGGCATTTCTCGTGCCGAAGACTGCTTTTGCGAATTTTCAAAGACCCGTAGAGGGAATACCCCCGCATTCTAGATGCTGGATACACTTTCAGAAGCGATGATAATCCACGCTTGCCCAGAAATTAAGCTTTTGATACCACAATGGGACCATCCTGGCACCGCGCAGAAAAAGCCTTAACCACAAAGGACACGAAGGGTGCACACAAAGGGCACGAAGGAAGGCAAAAGCCAACCGGAATTCAGCTCTCAGTACTTGGGTACTTTGGGATCCACCTTATCGGACCACGCGTTGATGCCGCCCGCCAGATTCAGCACGTTCTTGAATCCTGCTTGCTTGAGGAACTCAACCGCTTTAGCGCTGCGGCCACCCATCTTGCAGTGGGCCACGATCTGGCGGCTGGAATCGAGTTCGTTGACCCGCTTGGGCAGATCATTGATGGGAATCAGATATCCGCCCAGGTTGCAGATTTGATATTCGTGGGGTTCACGCACGTCGAGAATGAAAATGTCTTCGCCCGCGTCGAGCCGGCGCTTGAGCTCCTCCGGCTGGATTTGGGGAATGGCTTCGGTCGTCACCTTTTGCTCCTCGCCGCGTATGCCGCAAAACTGCTGGTAGTCTATCAGCTTGGTCACCGTGGGATGCGTGCCGCACACCGGGCACTCGGGATTTTTGCGCAGCTTAAGCTCGCGGAACTTCATGCCCAGGGCGTCTACGAGCAAGAGGCGTCCAATCAGCGAGTCACCCGAGCCCAGAATCAGTTTGACGACTTCTGTAGCCTGAATCACGCCGACTAAGCCGGGCAAGATTCCCAGGACTCCACCTTCGGCGCAGGAGGGTACCAGCCCCGGCGGTGGCGGCTCGGGATACAGGCAGCGATAGCACGGACCTTCTTTGGTAGCGAAGACGCTGGCCTGGCCTTCGAAGCGGAAGATTGATCCGTAAACGTTGGGCTTGCCGCTGAGCACGCAAGCGTCGTTGACCAGGTAGCGGGTGGGGAAGTTGTCGGTGCCATCGACGATCACGTCGAAATCGCGAAAGAGCTGCAGGGCGTTTTCGCTGTTGAGCAGCGTCTCGAACTTTTTGACTTCCACAAACGGGTTGATTTCGTTGATGGTCTGCTCGGCGGAGTCGAGCTTCTTGCGTCCGACATCTGCCGTGGAGTGGATAATCTGGCGCTGCAAGTTGGTGAAATCCACGACGTCGAAATCCACGATGCCCAGCGTGCCCACGCCGGCTGCCGCAAGGTACAGGATCAGCGGCGAGCCCAGGCCGCCGGCGCCGATGCAAAGCACCTTAGCCGCTTTGAGCTTGAGCTGACCTTCCATGCCGACCTCGGGCATGATGAGATGCCGCGAGTAGCGCAGGATCTCGTCTTTATTCAATGTGGGGGTCGCATTTGCGACGACGGGTTTTTCTACGATGGTTGCCATAAATGTTCCAGCCTGCACAGCCACGAAGGCTGTATCAATTTTTTAGAAGCCTCCGGCGATGGAGGGGACGATGGAAATCGAGTCGCCTTCCTTGGTAGGAGTGTTCTCTTTCTGCAAATAGCGAATATCCTCGTCATTTACGTACACATTGACGAAGGCGCGCAACTTGCCGTCATCGGTATAGAGATGGCGGCGCAAATCGTCGTATTGCGCGGTGAGGTTGGCCAAAGCTTCGGCGACGGTGCCGCCCTTAACGTCAACCGTCGAGTTCTTGCCGGCATATTGCCGGAGTGGGGTAGGAATATGAATCTTCATGATCGCGCTTCAATAATAACAAGGATGCCTCCAGCAAGTCCTTGGATACAAAGAATTACAACAGGACAGCCGCGAACTCAAGCGGCGCCGGGCAGGGAGTTCGGAAGATTACGACAACTGTTGGAACGGTGGCTAGTGCTGTGAGTGACCGCCGCCGTTCTTAGCGTCTGTGGAATCGGCCAAGGGAGAGCCGGCTACAGGCGGCTTGGGAATTTCGCCCGAAGGCTTCTTGATGGTGACGTCGTCGAACAACAACGAGGGCACCCGAAAGGAGACGACTTCGCCACCCGACGAGGCGGTATAGATGGAGGCGGTTTTCGAAGCTGCCGCGATATCTTTGAAGTCGGTATTGGTAATGCCGCTGAATTCGACGTTGCGAACCAGCTCTTCATGCCCATCGGGAAAAACCTTAAATACAAGAATGACGCTCTCGCCACCACCTGCGCCAGAGAAAGCCATTGCAGCCAGCGGAAGCTGCGCTGCCGATCGAGGCGAGTACGTCAGGCGGCGCACGACGACCCCGTAATCGAGGCCACGCTGCTTCACCAGGCGCATCAGCTCTGCCCGGAGTTCGTCGTCACCCAACCCTTTGCCGGTGGTCACAATGAGATTGCTGAGCGCAGGTCCCGAGCCGCGGCGGTGGCCGTTGCTTTCCAGGACACCGCGAACGGGAACCCGGGTTGAAAGCAACGTTTTCAGGATCCCTTTTTGCACGAGCGTGATGTCACGGGCAGCAACGCCGTCATCGTCGATGCGGTAGCTGCCATAAAGACGAGCATCCTCGTAGGTGTCGCGCGTGGGGGCATCCACAACATCGAATGTGTCGGGAAGCACGCGAGCACCCAACTTATCAAGAAACGGGTTTTCCGCCATGGATTCAAACCGAGCATTGTCACCAATGGGCCGCCGCCTGGCGAGCAGGTTGGGCGCAAAGACGCGGCCGAAAAGCTCTGCCGCAGCCTGGCCTTCAAAGAGCACAGGGCCGATGTAACGATCGGGCAGAGGGGCGGAACGAAGCTGGGCGAGATGGGTCCCCAGTTCGCGGATCCGCTTTGCCAACTCCTCCTGGCTGGGCAGATCGCTGATGGAGCGGCCGTAGGCGGTGACAAAATCCTCGAGCGGCATCCCATCCGGCGCCTGGGTGGTGGCAACCGCCCGGAATGCGACCTCGGGCGTCGCGCGCACGAACGATGTGCCCTCGCTGTCAATCTGCCGGGTCACAACGTTGCTTACACTGAGGCTCACGGTCGAGCTGTAGACCTGCGGCATCTGCCGAAAGAGCGCCGAAAGCTCGCGCACCATTTTTTCCACTGCAGCGGGTTCGACCTGCGCCGGCGGCGACTCGTCGCGCAGGGTTACCGGCTGTGCTTTGGTGAAGTCCGGGATCTCTTCGGTGCGCGTCCGGTTCTGCAAGGCAGCGCGCTTGCGGGAGAGGTCTTCGAGAGCGCGTTTGTAGGCTGCGTCGGTGGCCAGCCAGATTTGGCGGCGAAGCTCTTTGTAGTTGTCCTCCAACGGAAGCGGCGACATGCGAGATCCGCCAAAGGGGCCGGGAGTAGAGACGAAATTTGTGTTGTCGAGCGCATAGTCTCCCACGCGCATTTCAACCGCCAGGAAACGGCTGCGTGAAGTATTGCTGTAAAGCAGGCTGCCCAGGCTGGCAGCGGCCCCGGTGCTGGTGTACTCCTGGGTGCGGTAGGCGATGAAGTACGGCTTTTCCAGTTTTTCAAGCTGGAGCGTTTTCATGGAGCGATCGAGCTCATCGCGCATGGCGTTGGTGACTACGTCATCCTGCGCGCCAGCGGGCAGAGCGGCAAGCAGGAGGCACAACGATAAACAGCAGACGAGGGTGGTTTTCATGGTGGCTCCCAGTGACGATATCAATACTCAGTAAAAGGCCAGATTCCTGGCCACGCTAACATTTATTTTTCCACGGCGAATGGCGCCGGCAGCAGCGGCGGCCGCTCCTGCGACATAGATTTCTTCTGCACTTCGATCTGCGATAGCAGAATGCCGGGGGAGACTGCCGACACGGGAACCCATCCGGATTCGGCCCCGCAGACGCCATTGAACACTCCGACCTGGTCATCCGCGGCCAGGATCTTGCTGAAGGTGGTGAGCGGGGTGCCAATGAGGTCTACACCCCGCACTAATTCTTCTTTTCCGTCCGGGTAGATGCGATACACCATGACGGGCAGCACGTTAAAAGCGTTGGGGATGGTGCGGGTGGTAATGGTGAAGCCGCCCTGGATGTCATCGAACAATAGTCCGAAGGGCTTGTTCTCCTTCTGGATCTGCTCCAAAAGCATCTTTTTCAACTCGGCCCGCGTGACCGGCGACGACGCCTGAACAATCAGGTTCGACTGGCGCGCTACCGGGGCAAAGCCCGCCTGGTTACGGCCGTGGCCGTTGGAGCCGGGAAAGCCATCGATGGGGGTGCGCGACATCAGAAAGTTCTTGAAGACGCCATTCTCCACCACGGAGAGGCGACGAGCCTTTACGCCTTCATCGTCATAACGATAAGCGCCGACCAGGTCCTGATTTCCCAGCCGGTATAGAGTGGGATCGAAAACCACTGAAAACGAATCTGGCAGGACTTTATCATTCACCATTTTCTTGAAGGTCTGTCCTTCTTCCACTCGCTTTTGGCGGTGGCCCTCAATGCGATGTCCGAAGACCTCGTGGAAGAAAACGCCGCTTGCCCGCCCGGAGAGAATCGCCGGACCGGTGTAAGGCTCGACCACGGGTGCAGTGCGCAAGGCACGAAGGTCCTGGATCATTTTGTCCACCGCCTTCAGGATGGCGGCATCGTCGGGCAGGCCTTCGGGAGTAAACGCAAAGAAGGATTCGTAGCGCGGAAGCTCCATACCGTCATCGGCCTTGGTAAAGGCGGAGATGAAAAGCCGGTAGTAGGTTTGCGAGGTCTGAATTTGGGAGCCCTCATTGCTGACGAACCAGCGGGTCTCCGCGCTGGCGCTCAAGACGGCATTGGCCTCGTAAATGTCGCCATAGCGGGCAAAGGGGGCGGTGTATTTGCGGATTTTTTCCTCCCAGGTGTGGCGATCAAGCGCAAGGGCCTGGAGTTTTTCCGTATAGGTTTCCGGCGGTTCCTGGGAGAAGTCGGCGGACTTATCCTCCTGCTCGACCTGGACCTGCATGTTGGTCTTTACTTTGGTAAGCTGCTCCACCGCGCGCTTGTACTTCTGGTCGGTGTGGTACCAGAGCGTGGTCCGGATCGCGGCCGGATCATCTTCGATGGGAATCTCGATAAAACTGAAGCGGTCAGCGAAATCGAAGGACTGGCCACTGCCGCGAAGGGCGCGGGTGTTATCCACCTTGAAATCGCCGACGCGCAGATCAATATTCATGAGGCGGCGCCGGCTTTCGTTGCTGCGGGTAATTGTGCCGAATGACCCAACTATGCTGATGTTATTGCTCTCGCCGATTTCATAACTAAGAAAGTAGGGCGGCGTGGATTGTCCCTTCAACGCATCGAGCGAATGCGTCAACTCATCCTTCATGGCCTGAAGAACAGGAGAGGATTGAAGGGCGGAAGAGGCGCTTTTCTTCCCGGCAGAAACACTCTTCTTCTGCGCACTGAGCGGGTCAACCGCAACCGTGAGCACAATTACCGCAAACAGGACTGCACGAACTCGCGCGTTCATCGCTGTATCCCTTTCGTTGGACGTTTCTCTGAGGGGCCCGCAACGCTTCCTGCAACCGGCCGGATACAAGAATTCCCAGCCAGCATAAATCCAGATACTCCAGTTTGGTTCAGAAGCTTAGATGCCAGCCAACTCCGAAGGTTGATAAATGGGTGCGGCCATTTCGTTCAGGGTTTAATCAGGGGAGCATAGCACGAAGACGGAGAGGGCAGCGTGGCGAATTTGGAATCCAGCCACCCAGATTAATGAGGCAGAGAAGCTTGCTTTGGCAGCCTTCGCCCTAGTTCGACTATAGAACCTCAACCTTCTCATCCACAAACTTTTTATCTTCTTCGGTACTGCCGTCGAGCAGAAAAGAATTGGTAATTTCCGCCTTGCCCCTGGCGACCGCGGTGATCACGTAGGAGCAGCCGATCCAGTGGGCTTCGGCAAAGTCGGTTGGCGACCATTGCGCGGGATGATCGGGATGCGAGTGATAGAAGCCCACAATATCTTCTCCACGCTGGCGCGCGGTCTTTTGCGCGGCAATCAGCTCTTTAGGATCAATATGGTAGCGGTTATGGGCAGAATCGGTCCGGGTGTTGCCGCAACGGATGGCGAGGCTGACGCTGCGGGCGTTCTGGTCCAAATCCACCTGGCCCAGGAGCACGCCGCAGCATTCATTGGGATAAGTTTCTTCGCCGTGGCGGCGGATTTGCTGAAAGATATCTTCTGGAACTTTGAGCATGGGGAGCCGGATAAGTCTAAATCGTGTTTAGAATGTTGAATCTAATTATAAATGTGATCACAGGCTTTCGAATGTGTGTAATAGCTCGAAGGTATGGCGTCGTCCCTTGCGGGACTAAGACCGTTTTTCTACGATACCCAGCGCTGGAAGCGCTGGGCTATAACACGTCACCCCTTCGGGATTGTTCCCCCTTCAGATGTCTATAAGAAGAATTAAATCAAAACGCAGGGGCTTTTCGGCACGACTGAGCCAAACCTTTTTTTCAGTCGAACTATTTACTCGGCGTCCCACGTGTTGCATTCGCTACGGCTTGAAGAAGTTCGACACCGGCAGTAATGACCGGGCCTGCCATAGCGTCGCGTTGCATCACGTTAAGTGGCCCTTGCCCGAAGTAAAATCCATCCGAAACAAGAAAAGTCATTCGGATTGTACCCATGGGCGGAGGAGCGAGCCGCGCTTTCTCCCAGGGGCCAATTCTCTCCACCACCGGCTGGGATGCGTCAAGCAGTTTACGTATCTTGGTTTGTACCTCAGGGGGAGATGCTTCAAAGATAGACATCTTTTCCGAATAGTTGATATAGCGAGCGCGTCCGTCCGGAAACGCAGCCAACACATCAAGACCGTTTTCGAGACCGACCTCGATAATTACGCCGAGCAGTTTTTTGGCAGGAACGAGTTCTTTCTTTTCCCGAAGCCGGTTGTACGCGCGCATGCGGAGACGGCTTTCTTGAGATTCGTCTTCCGCGATTGCACGAAGTTCTGTATCGTTCGCGTTCTCAGCTAACAACGTTGCTGAAAACGCTTCGGGGTTATCACAGAACAACAAGTTATAGATATGATTGACAGCTTCATTTTTATATGGAGTGAAGTTCGGCTGGTTTGTTGCCTCTGCTTGCATGACCGCCTTTACTATTCAAAAACACCTTTCTTGTAAAACTATAGCAAGCGCAAAGGTAAAATAGCATCTGTGAGGAAGTACTGGGACATTCCGGCAGGGCCGCGCGAAGAAGCGCCAGAGCAGGTGCGCATGCCGGATTCTGTCTTGATCGGCGATGTCAGGATTTCGCCCGCCACCATCCTGGCCCCTATGGCCGGGGTGACGGACACTGTCTTCCGCCGCTTCATCAAAAACCTCGGTGGATGCGGGCTCATCATGACCGAGTTCACCTCGGCTGATGGCTTGTTCCGCTGCCGCGAATCCAAGCGCAAGCGCTATCTGCACTTTTACGATGACGAACATCCTATCTCGGCGCAACTGTTCGGCAGTGATGCCGAGGTGCTGGCCGGCGCCGCCAAAATTGTGGAAGAGCTGGGCTTCGACCTGGTGGATTTGAACCTGGGTTGTCCCGCCAAGCGCGTGGTTAAATGCAACGGCGGCTCGGGGCTGCTGCGCGATCTGCCGCATATCCGCGTGATCTTTGAAAAGGTGCGGGCCGCGGTCAAGATTCCGTTTACGGTAAAGTTCCGGGCCGGCTGGGACGAAAAACAACTGGTCTGCGTGGAGCTGGCCAAGCTTGCGGAAAATTGCGGCCTGCAAGCCGTCGCCCTGCACGCCCGCACGCGCGAGCAGGGATACAGCGGCAATGCGCGCTGGGAGTGGATTGCCGCCATCAAAGACGCAGTCAAGATTCCTGTTATAGGAAATGGTGATATCCGCTCACCGCAAGACGCCGCTGCCATGATGGCGCAGACACGATGCGACGCGGTCATGATTGGACGCATGGCGCCGTCGAATCCATGGATCTTCCGCCAGATTGAGCAGTACAAGCAGAGCGGCCGCTACGACGAGCCTACCAATGCCGACCGCTATGCCATGATCCATACTTATTTCCGTATGCTGCTGGAAGAAGATGTCCCCGGGGCGGAAGGAAAGATGAAACAGTTCGCTTCATGGTTTACCCATGGCATTCCGGGTGGCAGCACTCTGCGCAAAGCCGTGCATGGGGCCAAGCGGGGGAGCGAGATTTTGGAGAGCGTGGAGCAGTTCTTTGGCAGTAGCCAGTTGCTAGAAGCAACTGCAAAAGCTTAACCACAAAGGACACGAAGGAAGGTGTAAGATTCTTGTCTTCGCGCAAGAGCCGATACTAGCTACTGGCAACTGTAACGGCGATCTTTTGCTGCTCATTCAAGTGCAAATATCCCCACGGAATCTTCGGGTCATGCGTAAAGATCGTCAGCCATTTTTCGGGAATGGCTTGTTTGTAGTAGCGCCTCTTGTTCTCAATGGTCTCCAGTGGGAAGAGATCGTAGGCCATGCCCCAGACCAGATCGAGATGCGCTGTCGTGGGAATAAGGTCAGAGACATAACAAGCTTTCTGGCCGCGGCTCTCAATCAAGACTGCCATCATGGCGCGGGTATGGCCGGGATAGTTGCAGACTGAAATCCCAGGCACGATTTCACCGTCTTTTTGCAACAGTTGCATCTGGCCGCTGCGAATGAGAGGGTCATAGTTATCGCTGAGATAGCTCACCCGATCGCGCTCGCGCTGCTGGTGCGCGACCTGCAATTCGCCTTCTGGGGCGTAGTAGCGTGCGTTAGGAAAGGTTGGGACAACGACTCCACCCTCGATTACAGTGTTCCAGCCGCAATGGTCGAAGTGCAGGTGCGAGTTGATGACGATATCAATCTGCGCGGGTTGAATGCCGGCTGCCTGCAGGCTTTCCAGCAGTTTGGCTTGGGAGTGATAAATGCGTAACTGTTTCTCTCCCAGCTTATTGCCGATGCCGGTTTCCACCAGGATGTTCTGTTTGCCTGTCCGAATCAGGAGAGAGTTCAACCCTATGGAAACGCGATTGCGCTCGTCGGCAGGCATCTTCTTTTCCCATAGCGGCTTGGGAATGATCCCGAAGATGGTCCCGCCATCAAGATAGTAAGTGCCATCGGAGAGAACGGTAAGTTCAAAATCGCCAAGATGAAGAGTAGGAAGCATGGAGGTGGTTTGATCCGGATATGGAATAAATTACATTTTAATTACAAAATGGGCTTTATTCTAAGGGCTCCGCAGCCAAAACCAGGCTACTGCTCCCTCGCCAACTGTTCGCGCTGACTCGGCGCTCGCACTTGGCTCACCCTGTTCCGCGTCGTCAGAAGCAGGGAATTACATTTTGATTACAAAGTCTGTCTTCAGAATTTCCGCAAGTTCGGCGCGAGCATATATAATCTTTGGTTCGCCTCATCATCAGAATTTTTCTGGAGAATCCTTTGCCCTTACAGGTTGGAGATGTTGCCCCCGATTTCGAGCTAGCGGCAGTGACGGGAAGCGAGCGCCATCCCTTCAAATTGAGCGGCTATCGCGGCAAGAAAAACCTCGTGCTGGCCTTCTATGCGCTGGATTGGAGTCCGACTTGAACCACCCAGATGCCGGCGCTCAACGACGATCTCGATAAGTTCGCCGGTTTCGATGCCCAGGTCGTGGGCATTAGCATTGATTCCATTTTCAGCCACATCGCCTGGCAGGAAAAATCCATCGGGATCTTGCGTTATCCCCTGGTGAGCGACTTCTATCCGCATGGAGGCGTGGCCAAAGCCTACGGCGTTTTCCGCGAAGGGCCTCCCCTGCCCGGCATCAGTGAACGGGCCGTGGTCATCGTAGATAAGCAGGGCAAAATTGCCTTCGCGAAAGTCTATGAGCTTGGCGAGCAGCCTCCCCACGATGACTGTTTTGAGGTATTGCGAACTTTACCCTAGCAAAGAAGTAAAGACGCGTGTCTTCAGGTTCCTGAAGATCTTTTTACATTCAAAAAGTTTTTGTGAACGTAGATTCAGCGGCGACAGCCGCATGTGCAATCTCCTGCGCTTGCGGACCTTAGATCGTAATTACCCCCAAGTAGGAACTCTTGCGAAATTTAAGTGCACGCTCTCGTCAGTTCCATTGTGGTCGCAAAGCCTACAAATTCCCATAATGAGACTCATTAAAACATTTTCACATAAAATATGATTCCGTTGTTGGGAACTCGAAGTACAATATAGGAGTAGCAGCGCAGTATTAGCTGAGGAATTCAGCAGTGTTAGTTTCGGGCTGCTCTCCTGGAGAAAGTTGCCAAGCCTGGGAAGAGCAGCATCTGTGTAGGGAAGCAAAGCCCGCCAATCGTGGCGGGCTTTGCTTCGTTTATTCGGCTTTGCTCTTAAGTCGAAAGGCGCTCAGTTTTTACCTTTTCCCGGCGCCTTAAGATTTTTTCGCGCAAGTTTCATTCCAATTTTTTCCTCAAGTGAAACCCTGTCGCCCATCCCGACAGGGCGTTAACTGGCGGACGAATGGAGGTGCCCTGCGGACCACCATGCATGGGACCAGCTACGCTTGGTTTTGGGCAGGAGATGCCCGCGTAGTAAAAAGTCGCAATACGGCCCGATCAACATCGGACCTTTGCGCATTCCGGTGATGTAGGCTAGGCGGTTGGAGGGCCGCGATCTGTATGGGATGAAAAACCGAAAGTGACGAAGACAAGATAGTTTTTGCAAACAAACTGTTGTGTACTGACGAGAAAAGACGTTCGCGGTGCACTCAGAAACGCGAAAAACCCAGTGTGCGCCTTAGCAAAGGACCGCATGGGACACTTCTCAGGAGCACTGCCGACTGCGGGAACAGATGCGTCCGATTCCGGCACTGGCATTATCATGGCGTGCATGGCCCCGCAATGGTGCTTGCCATTTGCACGACAGCACGCCGGTGTCTGGGTGGTGAGAGAATCGGCAGCTATAGGCGCAATCACTGACAAAGCGATTGCCACCATCATCGTTATGGACAAAAAACGTCGCATTCCATCAAGTGCAGAACTCTTTACTTCAAAAACAAGCACGGGGCGTCGGCGGGTCGCCATCAATAGTGAAACCTGTAACGCAATTCAACTGAGTACTGGCGCGGTTCGTAGAAGTGCGTTCCGCCAAAGGTGTTGCTGGTATCCAGCAGGTAACGATTGTTGCTGACGTTAAGCGCGCTGAACTGCGCCGTCCAACTTTCGCCGAATGATTTGCCTGCAGCAAAGTCAAAGGTGGCATGCGGGTGGAGATGCCTGGGGCCGATTCCATTCAGGAATCCCTTGCCGTAATTGAAATTACCTGAAGAAAAGCTGCGCCAGGGCAATCTAACGTCGTATCCAACGCTCAGGGTGTCACGCTGGTCGTGATCCAGAAAGAACAGGTCCTGGGGAGGCGAGAAATCGGTGAGACCGCCGGTTCTCGCGCCCTTCCCCTCGGCAAATTGATGGGAATAGGCCAGGTGCAACTGCGCACGTTCAAACAAGCGGGGCGAGCGCACTGTGCTCTCCCAGCCTCGAATACGTGCCCGGTCGAGCGTAAGCGGGAAAAAGATGCCGGAGTTGCCAATCACGTCATGGTCCAGGAAGTTTTTGGCGTGGGTGCGGAAGGCGGTAAAGTCGAGCGCCCATCTTTGCACCGGAATACTCAGTCCGGCCTCATATTGTTCGTCCCGTTCGCCACGCAGAGGCAGAAATCCGAACCCGATGTTGTTAGCAAGGTCCAACAGCGAAAGGCATTGAAAGTTTATAGGCAAGTTTACTGGGCACAATTGCGTTCCCGAAAAGGTATTCAGCGGAGGGGCCTGGTAATAGCGTCCGTAGAAACCGTGCAGCACCCAATGGATGCGTGGAACCTGGATGGCGGCTCCAATGCGCGGGTCGGTGGAGTGTTCACTCACTCCGCCGGAAAAACGTGACAGGCGGACGCCGCCATTCAGCGTCAGCCACGAGGTCGCCTTCCATTGATCTTCCACAAACGCGGCCTCGGTATCAGCGATAGGTTGGGCGAGTTCACTCAGAAAAGTGCCGCTGCCATCATTGGCTACAACGCCAAAAAACTCTTTGTCGCGCTGTGCAAAGCCGACAAATCCGGCGCGCAAGTTGTTGTTGCCCCTCACGACTTCAACGGTCACCTGGCCACCGGCGTAAATCGACTTAGTGCTTTGATTGGGAGTCACGGGTTGATCGTTTACTCCGCCGGTGTAAGCCGCGCGGTTGGCGTGGAAGAAGGGCGAGAAAGTAAGCAGAATGCCGTTGGGGAAAGTGTGCAGCCAGGAGGCGCTCCCGAAGGCATCGTGCTCGTTTTGCACGTCGCGGATGCCCAGTGTGTTTTCCATGTCGAAGTCGTTGGGAATCTGGTAGTGGTCAGCGCGTCCCGAGATGACCAGCCGCAACTGGTCAGAGGGAACAGGATTAAAGATGAGAGAAAGAAAGCCGCCTCCGCCAGCCTCTTTGTCGTGGATGACGTGGGCGATGGGGGTATCGAGTCCCAGTTCGGAGCGGGTTCCGTTCAAGCTCGCGTAGTAAGCAAAGCGCTGGGTGTGGCTGCCGAAGCTGATCTGATCGTTGGTCGAGTTAAAGCTGCCGTAATTCAAGAGCAACTCGCCGGCATTGTTGCGCTCAAATCCGGAACGCGGGACCACGTTAAAGATGCCATAGGTGCGGTCGCCCGATTCGGCGGAGTAGCCGCCGCGTCCGACTTCGAGCGTATCAATGTCTTTGGGGTCGAATTGCGGACCGACATTGCTCGCGATATTCGTGTTGGGAACAGGCACGCCGTCAATCAGCCAGCTCACCTGGTGTCCGCCGCGGATGTGAAGCAGATCATGCACCATATAAGCGCCAGGAACAAAATTGGTGATCATCTGCAGGCTGTTGGTGCGGTCTGCACCGGGATTATTTGCGATCTCGTTGCGGCTGATAAGCGTTTCACTGCTGGAAGATTGCGGATTCACCACGCCCGCTATATCAGTGACTTCCACCGTTTCACTGGTGGAGGCCACACTGAGTTGAAAGTGAAGGTCGGTCATCGTGCCCGAATTCACAATTGCGCGCTGCTCCTGCGGAGCAAAGCCCGCGCCGGTAACTTTAATTGTGTATTCGCCGAGCGGGACCGCCTGAAAAAGAAATGAACCTTCATTATCGGTCTGGAGCGTTTGCTGCCAGTCGGTAGAAGCTGCCTTGATGGTTACAGTCGCAGCCTTAATAGGGCGATGCTGGGGATCGTGCACGATTCCGCGCACATCTCCGAAAATAGTGGCGTGAGCCGATGCGCTAAAAGCAAGAACTCCGAAAACCAAAAGCCAAGAAAGGACAATACGCCTTCCTGCCATAACTCCTCCTCATGAATTTAAATTGGGAATGCTCTACAACAACAATTCAGAGGAGAGGCGGGGCGCGACCGGCGTTCTGGTGGAATTTGCTGCTGGAATCTTCTGCACGATAAAACTCGCGCAGCAAAGGATGCGACTCGGCAGGCACGGGCGCCACAACCGAGTTATTGGGACGGGCCTTGCTATGAGTGGCAACGGTGGGCCCAAGACACGAGCAACATCCGTGGCAAGAAGTTTGCGCCAGAAAATTAGATCCCGAAGACGAAGGCGCACTCTGGTGGCGTGAGCAATGAGCCATTCCACCGTCACCAGCCGCCTTATTCTGCATGCAGCATGCAGGCGGCGCCGTAATGAGCAATGCGCTGGCTATGGGCGTGAGCAGACCCACGCACAGCAGCAACGCAACGAAGATGCCTAGTACGCGACGCATAGGCGAATCCAGTCATTGTACATAAGAACAAAGTGGTTTTGCCCCGGTGCTGCAAGTTTTTGACAAGAAAATGACTTTTATTCGCTGGGGGCCTACGCCCTGCCTGTTGAGCCCTGATTTCCGCTGTGTTAGCATTCGTTGCCCTAAATTTGTGCAGGGTTTTGGCTTACTATCCAACGTCAGGGTTGGACATCTAAGGTCTTTAAGGAGCTGTTCACGTGAAGATCTACGAAGGGGCAAACATCCGCAACATTGCAGTTATCGGCCACGCTCATGCTGGCAAGACTTCCTTAGTCTCAGCCATGCTTTATACCGCCGGGGCCACACCCAAGTTGGGCCGCGTGGACCAGGGAGACACCACCACGGACCACGACGAAGAAGAGGTCGCCCGCGCCATGACCCTTTCCACCGGCGTGGCCTACGCCGAGTGGGGCCAGACCAAAATTAATTTCCTGGATACGCCCGGCTTCAACCTGTTTGTGCACGAGGCGCGCGCAGCCATGGTGCCCACCGAGGCGGCGCTGGTGGTGGTGGATGGCGCATCGCCGGTTGGCATCGTGACCGAACGGGTATGGAGTTTCGCCCAGGAGATGGACGTGCCACGCATCCTGGTGGCCACGCGCATGGACCGCGAGCGCGCGGACAAAGACTCTGCCATCCAAAGTTTACAAAAAGCCTTTGGACGGCAAGTGGTCCCGGTTCAGCTTCCCATCGGGAGCGAGAAGAACCTGAGCGGAGTGGTTGACCTGGTCACCATGAAAGCCTACAGCTACGAGATGGGCGGAAGCGGCAAGGGAAAAGAAATTCCTGTTCCAGCCGATATGGCTGAGGCCGCCAAAGCCGCCCACGAGGCACTCGTAGAGATTGTGGCCGAGGGCAAAGATGAGCTGATGGAAGAATTTTTCGAGAAAGGCACGATCGCCGAAGACCATCTGATTGCAGCCATTCACGAGGCCTGCCGCGATGACCGTCTCTTTCCGCTGCTGTTCGCCTCCGGACTCGGAAACATTGGCACCGACCGCCTGCTTGATTTTCTTGCCGTGTATGCTCCCACTGCCGCCGAACACCGCGAGGTAAAATCGGCGCCCACGACGAACAACGGAAATCCCGCAGTGCGGCATGCGGTGGATACCGAGCCTTGCTCGCTTTTTGTTTTCAAGACGGCAAACGATCCCTTTGCCGGGAGGATTACTTATTTCAAGGTCTTTTCGGGTGTGGTCAAAAATGACGCTACCGTGCAGAACTACACCCGCAATACTCCGGAAAAGCTCTCGCACCTTTCCATCATGCAGGGTAAAACGCAGGTTGCAGTGACTGAGCTTCATGCCGGAGACATTGGCGCTGTCGCCAAACTGAAGGAAACTCTCACCGGCGATACCTTAGGAGAGAAGACCAGCCCGATTCACTATCCCAGCATCGCTCTGCCGGAGCCGGCGATTACCTTCGCCATCGAACCCAAAACGAGGGCGGATGAGGACAAGCTTTCCAACGGCATTCATAAATTGATTGAAGAAGATCTCATGCTGCGCTTCTATCGTGATGCGCAGACCAAAGAGTTCCTGATCGCTGGCACGGGCCAGCAGCACATTGAGATTGTGGTTTCAAGACTCAAGAAGCGTTATCACACCGAGGTAGTGCTCAAAGCACCGAAGGTCCCATATCGGGAAACTATCCGGGGCAAGGCCGACGTGCAGGGACGCCACAAGAAACAAACCGGCGGCCACGGCCAGTACGGCGATTGCAAAATCAAGATGGAGCCGCTGCCCCGTGGCAGCAACTTCGAGTTCGTCAACGATATTTTCGGCGGCGCCATTCCCAAGAACTATATCCCCGCGGTGGAGAAGGGAATTGTGGAAGCGGCGCAGCGCGGCTACCTGGCGGGATTTCCGGTGGTGGATTTCAGGGTCATCCTCTACGACGGTTCTTACCACGACGTAGATTCAAACGAATTGAGCTTCAAGATGGCCGGCCGCATTGCCTTCAAGAAGGCCATGGAGCAGGCCAAGCCCACACTGCTGGAGCCGATCATGCAGGTGGAGATCACCATCCCCGATGAATTCGCCGGCAGCATCATGGGAGACCTCAACTCCCGCCGCGGCCGCATTCAGGGCATGGACAACAAAGGCGGCAATACGATTGTGAAGGCCGAAGTCCCCATGGCCGAGATGCTGACCTATGGCGCCGACCTGACCTCAATGACCCAGGGCCGAGGATCGTTTGTCATGGAGATGAAACACTACGACGTGGTGCCTGCAATGATCCAGGAAAAGATTGTCATCGCCGCCAAGGCTGCGCGCGGTGAAGAGGTGGAAGAAGAAGAGTAGGAACACGCGCTGCTACAATGTGACCATGGAGCAGGAGCAGACGCAGGATATCGGCGCGATGATGCAGTCCTATGCGGAAGATGCAGTCCGCATGGCGCGCGAGTTTCGCGTCGAACTCGATTACAGCGAACAGAGCCTGGAGCAGGTGGAGCGCCTTCTGGAGCAGTTGCTCGATGAGCTGCAGAACGGACCTGCCGCTAATACTTCACAACCATCCGAGCCCCTC
>Ga0207111_10020_pt1:0-10000 | contig 51160 bp, 44 predicted proteins | sample Alteio_BWMinHeat_71_FD_153577 | JGI IMG/M metagenome (GOLD analysis project Ga0207111, IMG submission 153577) | Enriched cells from forest soil in Barre Woods Harvard Forest LTER site, Petersham, Massachusetts, United States -... | ecosystem: Environmental > Terrestrial > Soil > Temperate... | reverse complement strand
TTTCACGCTGCCAAGAAAAACCTCTAAGGAGAATGGCGGGGAACCGTACCACAAACCGACACAGGTAGACGAGGAGAATATCCAAAGGTGCTCGAGAGAACGCTTGTTAAGGAACTCGGCAAATTGACCCCGTAACTTCGGGAGAAGGGGTGCCCCGGTAGGGTTTACAGCCCGAGGGGGCCGCAGTGAAACGCGCTCTGCGACTGTTTAACAAAAACACAGGTCTCTGCAAAGTCGAAAACGACGTATAGGGGCTGACGCCTGCCCGGTGCTGGAAGGTTAAAGGGAGAGGTTAGCCGCAAGGCGAAGCTTCGAACTGAAGCCCCAGTGAACGGCGGCCGTAACTATAACGGTCCTAAGGTAGCGAAATTCCTTGTCGGGTAAGTTCCGACCTGCACGAATGGCGTAACGATAGAGCGACTGTCTTAATGAGCGACTCGGCGAATTTGTAGTACCGGTGAAGATGCCGGTTACCCGCATCTAGACGGAAAGACCCCGTGCACCTTTACTATACCTTTACCATGAATTATGGTCCTTGCTGCGCAGGATAGGTGGGAGGCTTTGAACTCAGGCTTTTGGGCTTGGGGGAGCCAACGGTGAGATACCACCCTGCGAGTGCTGTGATTCTAACCTACTCCCGTAATCCGGGAGAGGAACATGGTAAGGCGGGTAGTTTGACTGGGGCGGTCGCCTCCTAAATTGTAACGGAGGCGTGCGAAGCTACGCTCAGGCTGTTTGGAAATCAGCCGTCGAGTGCAAAAGCATAAGCGTGGTTGACTGCGAGACCAACAAGTCGAGCAGGTACGAAAGTAGGCTTTAGTGATCCGGTGGTTCTGCATGGAAGGGCCATCGCTCAACGGATAAAAGGTACGCCGGGGATAACAGGCTGATCGGAGCCAAGAGTTCATATCGACGCTCCGGTTTGGCACCTCGATGTCGGCTCATCACATCCTGGAGCTGTAGAAGGTTCCAAGGGTTAGGCTGTTCGCCTATTAAAGTGGTACGTGAGCTGGGTTCAGAACGTCGCGAGACAGTTCGGTCCCTATCTGATGTGGGCGTAGGAGATTTGCGGGGGCCTGTCCTTAGTACGAGAGGACCGGGATGGACGAACCTCTTGTGTTCCAGCTGTCATGCCAATGGCATAGCTGGGTAGCGAAGTTCGGTTGTGATAAACGCTGAATGCATATAAGCGTGAAGCACTCCCCAAGATTAGATCTCCCAACCCATAAGGGGCAAGAAGGGCACAGGAAGACCACCTGTTTGATAGGCTCGAAGTGGAAGAACAGTGATGTTCGCAGCTTACGAGTACTAATCGCCCGTTCGGCTTGACCATAAAATTTATTCAGCGCATAAGGCGGCTTTCGCCTTAAGCTCCTGGAGCTTTTTGGTGATTGCCGCTGGCCTTGCGTTTCTCAATCTATTCAGTAGTGAGGCATCGTCCCTCACGTTCTTTACAAGTTTTGGTTTGCGAGAAGAACTTCGCAAAACCCTTCGCGCGACGGACCCCAGCCGAACCTGACTGGCCGATGACACAATCTGTTACCGGGGCCGCGCGATGCCAAATTTCCGGTGATCTTACCGCGAGGGTCACACCCGTTCCCATCCCGAACACGGAAGTTAAGCCTCGCAGGGCCGATTGTACTGCACGGGAAACTGTGTGGGAGAGTAGGTCGTTGCCGGATTAAAATCAAAAAGGCCACATTCATCTCTGAATGTGGCCTTTTGCTTTTTGCGAGACTTCCACTCTGACTACGATGGCTCCGAGAATGGAGGAAGGACAAGCACCCATGGCCGACAAATCATTCCTTGATCATGCCGCGGAATATACATACAAAGAGCTGGAAAGAATTGGTGGCGACCCGGCGAAGCTGGAGATTCCCCTTCAGACCGTTGCAATTCTGTATTGCGTTCAAGCCATCATTGACAACGGTGGATTCCAATATTTGTTCGAGAACGACTTTCCATTTTCCCCTTCCTATTCTATGTTTTCCGATGCGTACCGCAGAATCGGCGCATTGGGTCCTGCCGGCCGGCTCGACAAGGCAGTAGCCATGTTCCCCTTTGAGACTCCACATCTTGATCAACAAAAGAGACTCGAGTTCATGGCAGCGCTCGCCGAAGACGACGAGTTCTTTGAATTAGGAAATCAAGTCTGCGGCGACGAGTCGGTGTGGTCGGCGCTCGAAGAGTACGCAAAAAGGCACGCAGCGCTATTTCGTGTGGTCTAGCGAGAAAGTTTCACCAAGAAGACACGGAGAAACCGGGCGGTAGAAGCTACAATGAAACCGCCACGATAGGGCGAGTCAGACAGCGTTTCTTCTGATTTCCTTAATCCCCTGCCCAAGATGACGCCGCAGAAGAGTCCTGAGGGTTACGCCATCGGCGTATCCAACTCGCGCAGCGATCTCTTCTACGCTCTCGGCGGTGGTCTTCAGCAGATGCACCGCGCGTTCCACACGCAGCTCCTGGAAATAAGAGAGTGGCGACTTCCCCAGCACGGCTTGCATGCGCCGGGCCAGGGTTCTCTTACTCGATCCGGCTGCCGTCGCAGCATCGTCGAGCGAAAATCCATGCGTAAGCCTGCCTCGCGCCCAGCGCTCGAAGCGCTCTACCAGCGGATCAGAGTGGGCAAAATGATCGGTAAGGATGTAGGCAGACTGTGATGGCCGTGAATCCACAACCAGGTACTTCGCCGTCAAGGCGGCAAGTCCCGGGCTTTTCTGGCGGATGAGCCATAAGGCCAGGTCCATGTGGCTGAGGGCCGCTCCTGCCGTAACCAGCCTTCCCGATTTTACGATCATCCGCGATTCATCCAGGCGCACCTTGGGATATCGCTGGCGAAATAACGGAGCGAGCCACCAGGTTGTGGTCGAGTCGTGGTTGTCGAGTAGTCCTGACTCAGCCACGACAAATGTCCCAATACAGGCAGCCGCCGTGCCTGCGCCTCGCTCCGCCCACCAGCGCAGTGTTTTGCCGGCGTCGCTGACGTCGGATCTGGCGAGAGCTGCCTGCAGCGGGCCCGGCATCTTGAATCCGATGGCTGGAACCACGACCCAATCGGGAACGATCCGCATGGGGCCGGCAGTAACTGGAACGGTCAGCCCTTGCGATGTTTTGACCGCCTTGCGCACTCCCACGATAGCGACGTCGAATCGAGGCGAGGCCAGGCCAGACATTTCCGCGAGCTCGTTCGCAGTCTCAAATGCATCGAGCACGGTCGCCAAACCCGTGTCAAAAACCCCATCCAGCGCGAGCACGTAAATCCTCATGGCAAATATGATATCAACTTTGGCGATCTTGCCAATAGCCTGCTGACCATCTAAAGAGCTATCTTGGTTTACTATTCATGGATCCAGCCAATGGATCCAGCCAAGGAGAAACCCGATGTATACAGTCGCATTGTTCGTACGTTTAGAAGCCAAAGCCGGGAAAGAAAACCAGGTCGCGAAGTTCCTGGAAACAGGACTTGCCCTGGCCAATCAGGAAGTGACAACGCCTATATGGTTCGCGCTGCGCCTGGGGCCGACGACCTTTGGCGTGTTCGACGCTTTCACGGACGAAAGCGGACGCCAGGCCCATCTGAACGGCCCCATAGCCAAAGCGCTCATGGCGCAAGCGTCCGAACTGTTCTCCAAGCCGCCTGTAATCGAACCGATTGAGATTCTAGGCGCAAAGCTTCCCCAATAGCGAGGTTGTCTCATGTCTGCAAGAATGCCGCTTGCCGGGCGCGTTCCACCAGCCTTTTTGCGGGGACCTCCACTGGCTGCAATGTCATCGCAGCTTTGCGATTGGCCGAACAACTTGGACCTGACGCGACCATAATGAAATATCTCAGCAAGGTATTGTCAACTTGAGTTGGTAAAGCTACGATCTGCTATGAACGGATTTCAGTGCCCGCCGAAATCACTATTGCTCGTAGGCTTGGTGTTATCAGTCGTACCTCTGCTCTCGCGAATCGCTGTCCCGCAAACTATTTCTGCCAACCCCGACCCTCGTCAGGTCTTCCTCGCCCGCCTCTCGGCTGCGGCCATCGAGCGCACGCATCACACCGTCCGCTACGATCCCGGATACGTCGCCATCGCCTATCCCAACGGAGACGTCCCGGCCGACTCCGGCGTCTGCAGCGATGAGGTCATCCGCTCCTATAGGGCCTTGGGCATTGATCTGCAGAAAGAAGTCCACGAGGACATGAAGACGCACCTCAGCGCCTATCCCAAACGCACGCGGACACTCGACCGCAACATTGACCACCGCCGCGTCCCCAATCTCATGGCCTTCTTCAGCCGCCAGGGCGAGACGCTTTCCATCACGAAAAACGCTGGAGACTACTCACCCGGGGACCTGGTGACCTGGGATTTAAACCCCAAGCGCGGCATCCCCCACATCGGCATCGTCGTGGACCAGAAGTCGCCCGAAAGCGGGCGCTACATGATCGTGCACAACATCGGCGACGGGCCGCAGATGGAAGATGTGCTCTTCGACTGGAAGATCACGGGACATTACCGCTATTACGGACCGGCAGAGAAATGATTTTCACCACGGAGGCGCGGAGGTGCAGAGAAAGGCAAGTTTACTTGGTAAGCCCATCTGCTGATTGGGGTTCGTCTTCGTGTCCTTTCATCTGCCTTTGTGACCTTTGTGGTTAGGTTTGAATTCTCCGCCTCCACAAAGTGATATCAAAGCGGTATCAATCTGTTCATTCCTCGGCAAAGTGTGCCATCATCGTGCCAGACGTGTGTTTAACAGCATTCAAGAATGCGGGGCTTGCGCCCCTGCGGTCTTTGAAAAACTCGTTATGTGTCGAAGCGCGAGCGCGCAGCGGGCAGAACGAGGGGTATGAGCTTCAAACGTACCCTGAAAAGTTAGTCTTCGCTGCAAGTACTCAGCAAGTGAGGTTGCAATGAGCTACAAGCCATTTACTTTCAATGATTTAACGCTGCATAGACTTGCACAGCAAGTCCCCCTTCTCAACTGCCCGGGGTTGGTTTTTCCGCAATCGCTTCAGTCAATAGAGAACGTCATATGAACTACGGCAGTGATGTCTTTTTCCAGGGATGATGTGTCGTTGACGCCGTAACCGGTAACTTCGCTCGAATCCGGCGGGGTAATTTGCAGCACGCCCATCTCGGCGGCGCGCAGTCCCCCGACCTGATTGCCGGTGCTCGAGGCAATCTGTTGGGCGCGCGCCTTGGCATCGAGGGCGGCCTGGCCGAGCATCTCGATCTTCAAGTCGCCCAGCTTGGTGTAGATGTACTCAGGCGGAAAGGACTCAAGCAGCAAGCCCTGGTTCATCAGCTCGGTGACCTCGCGCGAGATTTTGGTGATCTTATCCACGTCGGGCGAGCGGACCTCCAACTCCTGGTGCAGGCTGTAGCCGGCGATATCGCCGGCAAGCTCGCCGCCCTCTCCATCTTCGCTGGATCCTTGCCTGCCTGCTTTGCGCACAGTCTTGGTGGTGATGGAGCTGATGATGATCTGGTCTTCGGGAACGCCCTTGGCAATCAGATAGGCTTTGACCCGGGAGACATCGCGGGAAAGAGACTGGTAGGCCTCAGCCAGCTTGGTGGCGTTTGCGGTTACGCCGGTCCGCCAGATAATCATGTCAGACTTGATGCGCCGGCGCGCTGAGCCGGTCACCACAATCGTCTGCTCGCGGTTCTTCACATGCACGAATGCCCAGGCGCCGATCGAGGCGGCCACAATGATCCCCAGCGCCAGAGCAACAGCGCCCTGCAGAAACTGCGACTTTCCGTTTTCGCCCATGGAAAGAGACACCTATTGAATTTTGAATGCCGGGAAGAGACGCAAGCGATTCTAATATATGTTTGAAGAAATTTGAATTAGGAAGCCAGCAAAACCGCCTTCTTGGCGGTTTGTGGCAGGCGGATGGCCACAAAATAATCTTCAGGATAGAGATAATCTTCTCCGGATTCATCAATAATCCGAAGCTGCCCATGTTTGCGGGCCTGTTCATCGGGTAAAACCTGATAGATTTTACGCAACTCCAAAGATGCTGGATATTTTCTATTTTTTATGCAGACAACAAGACTAGGCGCCAAATGTTTCATTGGCACAATTTTAATCGAGGATATGCTTAATCTTAAATTCTTTTTTGCCTATCCCATGTGCTTCATACCAATGAATTTCTGCTTTGCATATCGAGCCATCTCTGAACTTGATATTTGCAATTCCTTTTAGCTTTCTCCAACGCGCTTTTCCATAGACCTTGTTTAATCGCCGCAACTCACGAATGGATTTGCCGGTCGCAATAATCTCGATATTGTAGAGCCGTCCAAGAACCTTGAAATTCATTGGAAACTTGCTTTACCCTTTTGTACGAACTCTGCTAGCCAAACCCGCCCTTTTTCGGTGATTTCCCATACCCCACGGGGTGAGTCTCCTCGGAGAAGGCCTTGTTTGATCATGTTGTAACGTTGCCATGCAACCCTGTTCTTCCAACGTATATCTGTTCCGCTTGGTAATATCTCTCGGTCCTCATCCGTGAAGATGGTTTCAAGTTTCTTACCTACTCTATCAATTACTTCATCAGCAGGTGCACGGCCACCGAGTTCAACCAAACTTTGCAAGGTGGCTGGCCAATAAACATGTACTTGCGTGTAGCTGCCTTTTTGCGGTCTAGAAATGGACGCAATCGATTGATCAGGCAGTGCTGGCGTATGTAATGGGCTGGCCGTTGCCTCATTTGTATTCGCTTCATCCACGAGAAGGCGATTGATCGCCACGATCTTTTCACTCAAGCTTTGAATCTCGCTAACCAGCTTTGTGCGCTTTTCTTGGAGTCGTGACAATTCCTCCCGTAAGGCTGCCTTGAGATGTCCATCGGTTATCACATAATAATAATACCACATAATAAGACAAAGACACCTGGAGAGAAGTGACGAATCCACTGTTCGCTTTTTATTCGCTTAGGATTACAATGGTTGCGCCTTGGCTAACACTGCTCCATCCCGCAAGTCTTCCGGCGACGAGTTGGTGAACTGGCTCTTTCTCGATCTGAATTCCTACTTTGCTTCGGTCGAGCAGCAGTTGCGGCCGGAGCTGCGCGGCAAACCCATCGCCGTGGTCCCGGTCATGGTGGATACCACATGCTGCATCGCCGCCAGCTATGAAGCCAAAGCCTATGGGATTCGCACCGGTACGATCGTGGGCGAGGCCAAACGCATGTGTCCTGAGTTGATCCTGGTGGAAGGGCGACAGGACCTTTATGTTGAATTTCATCACCGTATTGTGGACGTGGTGCAGAACTGCATTCCTGTGACCGCGGTCGCATCCATTGATGAGATGGCCTGTCGCTTGATAGGCCGTGAGCGCCAACTGCAGAATGCGCTGCAACTCGGAACCGAGATCAAACAAAAAATCCGCTCACAGGTGGGGCAAGAGCTGCGTTGCTCGGTTGGCCTCGCGCCCAACAGATTTTTGGCCAAGGTCGCTTCCGACATGCAGAAACCCGATGGATTGGTCGCGCTCTGTGCTTCCCAGCTTCCGCAAGCTTTGTTCAAGCTGAAGCCCTCTGATCTTCCTGGAATCGGCCATCGGACCAACCAACGGCTGGAGCGCAAGGGAATTTTTACCATGCAGCAGCTCTGTGCTCTCTCCCGCACGCAGATGTACGACCTTTGGGGCAGCGTATGGGGTGAGCGCCTGTGGCACCTGCTGCGCGGAGACGATTGGGACGAAGACTACGACGCGCCGCAGAAGAGCGTGAGCCATTCGCACGTACTCTCACCGGAATTTCGCACCCGGGAGGGTGCAGAGCTGGTGATGCAGAAGCTGCTGCACAAAGCGGCGGCGCGGCTACGCAAGCTGCAGGTGTGGGCGCGCGGGCTCTCTGTGTTTGTGACCTTTTCGCCGCGGCGCGAGAAGAAACATTGGGAGCGCCATCTCCGCCTCCAGGAGTGCCAGGACACGGTCACGCTGCTGGAAGCCTTTCGCAAGATGTGGCAGGAGTCGCCCACGACGATGGGCAACCCCATGCTGGTAGGGCTCGCCCTCTACGATCTGGTCCCCGATGCCATGCACACCGCTTCGCTCTTGCAAGACGAATCCAGGTTGGGGAGGTTGTCAGAAGCGATGGACTTCCTCAACGCCAAATATGGCAGCAGTACGCTTCATCTCGGCGGCTTGCAGCAAGTGCGCAGCGCGGCGCCTACGCGCATTGCGTTTTCCAGTATTCCCGAATTTGAAAAGCCTGACCCCACTTTGCGCCGCAAGAAAAAGCAACATTAAAAATTAATAATTAAGGATTTGCTTCCCACGGACAGGGCTTTAAGATATAGTCTCCGAATCCCCATAAATCTTGATATGACAATTATTTTTTGATGGAGAATTTCCATGAGCAATGGCACTGGACAAGGTCCTAAAAAAGAGACGGTATATAGCGGCTCTACCCCTGGAATAGATAACAAGGGTTTTACCAAGCCGCCTGCTCCGGGAACAACAGGAACTGTTTACGGTGGTCCCTCAGCGACCCAGGGCGCAACGCAAGGCACAGTATACGGAGGGCCTTCTCCCCAAGGCACAGTTTTCGACGAAAACAAATTTGCCCCCAAGGCCAACAAGGTGAATGCCTCGGTGGCGATCAAGGCCACAACCCGGCGCGTGCGCGCCACTGCAATCGGTTTTTTTATTGTGTCGGGTATTTCACTGCTTGAAGCCATCTTTTATTGGACCAGTGACACTCCGCTGGCCATAGGCTCGGCCTTCACTTTCGGCGTCTTTCTGATCATTGGTTTCTTCACCTTCCGTCTGAGCCGGGTAGCACTCCTTGCGGGTATAGCAATTTATCTGCTGGATACTCTCTTAATTCTGTATCAGGCGTTTGCGACTGAAGGCGGCTTGATGGCCTCCATCTTCGACATCGCTCTCCATGCTTTCATCTTGTACCGTCTCTGGCTGACCTACGGGCAGTTGGAAGAGTTGCACTCGCTGGATTAGGAAAATTCGGATTGCCAATAGGACGTTAGGCCCGATGGCCCTCGTGAGAGGGCTTGCCCTCGCTCTCTTCCAGTTTCTTCAACTCTCCTACCAGGCTGGCGGGATCATCGGTTTGAAAAAGCCGGATACCGGCAATACCCGCCGCGCCGCTGGCCAGGCACGCAGAGGCATTTTCCAAAGTTACGCCGCCGAGGGCGAGCACGGGCATGCGCGCGGAAACTGCCGGAGGGCGGTTGCAGACCTGGTGCAACGTGGCCAGACCTGCTGCGGAAATTTTCTTACCTTCTTTTTCAAAGACCGGGCCGAAGACGGCAAAATCAGCGCCGTTAGATTCGGCCTGCACGATTTCCGCGAAGGTATGGCAGGAGACGGCAATGATGGGATGCTGCACTCCTGCTTTGGTAAAAATTGTGCGTGCTTCGTCGGCCGAAATGTCATTGGCGGGAAGATGCACTCCGTGCGCGCCTGCTGCGATAGCAATGTCCGAACGGGAATTGATCAGCAACCGCGTTTCAGGAAAGCTTTGCAGTGCCTGCGTGAGATCGCCGGCCAATGCCTCTAATTCCCTTCCGGTCAGATCTTTTTCGCGCAATTGGATGAACTCCACACCTGCGCGGGCTGCAGCTTGTGCCGTCACCAGCAGGCGTTCGCGTTTCTGGATTTCTGTCCCGGGAAAGTGGCTGCGGTCGGTAATGTAATAAAGAAGCATTCGCCGCCCATTGAAAATTTGCTTAGAACGATGCTACCGCAACGAGCGCGTGGCTGCGATGTCCGGGTCGTCTTCTTTTTCCTTGGGTGCTACAGGCTGCGGCTGCAAATGGTATTGCGTCAGACCGGCCCGGAGTGCTTCAAACCCTTCCTCGGGGGAATCCACAATGCGAAACAGATGCAGGTCATCTTCGGCGATAGTGCCGGAATCCACCAGAGCTTGCAGGTTGAGTATCTTGGTCCAGTACTCTCTGCCGTAAACCAGCACCACAATTTTTTTGGCGAGCTTCTGGGTTTGCGCGAGCGTCAGGATTTCAAACAGTTCATCCAGGGTGCC
>Ga0207111_10019_pt1 | contig 51344 bp, 36 predicted proteins | sample Alteio_BWMinHeat_71_FD_153577 | JGI IMG/M metagenome (GOLD analysis project Ga0207111, IMG submission 153577) | Enriched cells from forest soil in Barre Woods Harvard Forest LTER site, Petersham, Massachusetts, United States -... | ecosystem: Environmental > Terrestrial > Soil > Temperate forest >... | reverse complement strand
CCCCCTTTGAACTAAACGATTCCCCCTTTCGCCCTTCACCTTCCGTCGGTTTGGCGCCAAAGCGAAGTGGAATCGGGATTCCCTTATTGACGGAAGGGGGGTTCTCCTGCCGAATCCATTATGGATTCGGCGTATCCCCGGGAGAGCATTCCCTGTCTCAATCCCATTCTTTTTCTTTCGTTTACACGCATCCGCTCGTTGGAGCATGACGTGCGTACCACGGTAACGGATCGCAGGATAGTGATCCGAAAAATCGTGCGAACGGGGAGACGCTAATGGTACCGAGACAGCAAGGAAGATTCTTTACGTCGGATGAAATTGCAAACATAAAACGTCTACTGGCTATTACGGATCTCAGCTTCCAGGACATTGCAGTCAGAATGGGTTGCAGCAAGAGCACCATCGTCACAATTAATCGAAAAAGCAATATCCGATCCTATAACGGGCGGCGCACTTCATGGATGCTGGCCCTCCAATCTCAAGTACCTGGGATGACAGATTGAATCGGCCGAGACTTGCACTGAGGTCCTTTGACCGTCTTCTCGCAAGCCCGAGCAGGCCGGAGTCCGCTGATATCGTTCAGGCTCAGGGGACTGGCAGGACAAATGCGACAGAGTTACGGTAGTCAATAACTCTAAAAAAGTTCGGGCGGTTAGCTCAATTCAATTGACGATGCCATGCGCGCGTTGCGCCCGAATCGTAACGGCATTCGGTGGATTCGATTTCGAACTCGTTGTGACAATCTGGTTCGCGAAGCCATCGTATACGTGCAGGCTGGCAGCGATTGGGGCCGCCATTGAGTTGGGGCGCGGCCGTCCTTCCTAAGAAGGAGGGGACTTCGCCCCCTTTCCTATTCAATCAGACCGTTATAGAGCACCGCTACGGTTAGGCCATTCGAGAATATTCCAAAGTGACCCACTGAAATTCGCAGCTTCGCGCAGCCACTTGACCGCACATCCCTTTTGCCGGTCGTCGGCGCGGACCGTTGTGCTGCTACCAATAGCACGATCGCGTTTTTGGTGAATAACGCGGAGCGCCAGTGATTTTCACTTCAACCGAAGTCTTACTGAACCGGCGTGTTCATGTCGGTTTGAATTTCTGCCGGAGAGAGCACGCGCTTGTAGAACCTCAGGTCATCAATGCCGCCGGCAAATGCATCGCTGTTATCGCCGGTCCGTCCAATGTTGACCGCGGCTCCGGACCCGGTTCCGAGAGTAATAACGCCCAGCGTTTGCTGCAGAACGCCGTCAACATACAGTCTGGTCCCGGTAGAGTCAGCAACGACGGCCAAGTGTGTCCACGTGTTTAGAGGTGGCGCATAGGTGAACGTGACTGTTGACCTGAAAGTGGTCATGTAAACGCGGCCGCTTGAAGTCTGCAGACCCACATCGAAACGCATGCCGCTGGCAGAGTAGCTGCTCCGCTTACTGAATATCACGTGCCAGTTTGAACGATTCGCGGGTAGAACCCAGGCTTCCAGAGTAAGCGGCAATACTGCGATATCCAACGTGCTCGCCAAAGAAACCTTATCGTTAACGCCATCAAAGGAGAGGGCATTGCCGTTCTTGCCCGCTATCCAGACAGGGCCGTTGATCAGAGTCCCGGTCAAACCATTGCCGGAAGCATCGGCGGTCGTTGTGCCGGTTCCTTCGTTGAAGGCATAAGCCGCGGCCGGTCCGTTCGCGGGTGGTGTGGTCAGCGTCGGGGTCGTCGCCACGTTGGAGTAACCGCTGAGGTTTCCGGCAGCGTCTGTCGCCCGCACGCGGTAGCTATAACTGGCGCCCGCTGTAAGTCCGGTGTCGCTGTAGGCCGCGGCCGCCGGAGTTGCAACCTGACTGAAAGTCGTACAGCCCGCTCCCTGGCATCGTTCCAGCATGTATCCGGTGACTCCGACATTATCAGTCGAGAGGGTCCAACTCAGGTTGATCTGGCTTATGCTGATTGTTGTTGCCACCAAGCTGGTAGGAACCGTCGGCGGAGTTGTATCTGGTGGCGCCGTATTGGTCGTTGCGGTGGCGGTGTTGGAATATCCGCTCAGATTTGCGGCTGCGTCTGTCGCCCGCACGCGGTAGCTGTAGCTGGTGCCCGCTGCTAGAGCGGCGTCGTTGTAAGACGTGCCGGCAGTCGTTGCAACCTGACCGAAATTCGCACACCCGGCTCCCGGACACCGCTCGATCATGTATCCAGTAACACCCACGTTGTCCGTGGAAGCCGTCCAGGAAACGTTAATTTGACTGGAAGACATAGCAGTCGCGCTTTCGCTTGCCGGCGTTGAAGGTGGGGTGGTATCGGAAGTCGTTTGATCGGTCCACTCCAGGGCAGTTGTCCCATCCCATGATGGGTTGTGCAATGTGCCTGTTCCTTTCTTGTCCGTCACGTCGCTGGGACGGGGATCGGTGTTCAGGTACCAGATGAAGTTCTGACCTGCTGCGCTGGATTTTGGCGCATTGAGTTCAGCTTGAATATCGGAAAGGGAAAGGAGTCCTGAGTAGATCTGGATGCCGCGGATGACGCCGTTGAATTCTTCCCACCCTGGATATCCTCCCCACGATACTCCGTTCAGATTTGGCGCCTGCCCCATCACGATCGCCGGCGTAGGTGGGTTGTTACTGGCCCAGTTTGAATCGTTGACCGTCACCGATATGACTTTGCTCGTATCAGGCCAGTCCCAGTAGAACTCGTGATGGGTGATGGAGGATGACTCCCGCCAGGCGCGGAAGGCCTGAGTGTGCCATTGATCCCACTGGACCTCGGTGCCAGTGACGACGTCGCTGGAGGCGACTGAAATCTCCCACTGACCAGGTCCGCTGGGTGGTGGAGTTGGATAGGGATGAGCGCCATAGTAGGTATTGGCTCCGCCGCCATCCCAGACGAAATCGCCGTCATTGCCCCAGAAAAACGTGGTGTAGTAGCTGTACGTCGCAGTTTTCTTGTGCGGGTAAACTTTGAAAATGTACGTCGCATCGTAGATTGGGAACGGGTTGTGCCAGTATAGCATGCGGCGCACAGCGCCATCGCCCGGCCATTCGAGACCATACGACTGTATCGTGGCGTTGGTAGCTGCGTTGGCCGTGGCCGAGTATCCGCTGAGGTTGCCCGACGCGTCTGTGGCCCGCACACGATAACTGTAAGATGTGTTCGCCGTCAGCCCCGTGTCGTTGTAGGTCGTGGCCATTTGAGATGCGATCTGTCCGAAAGAGGTGCAGCCCGCACTCTGGCAGCGTTCCACAAGATAGGCCGTTACGCCGACATTGTCAGCCGAGGCCGTCCAAGTGAGGTTGATCTGCGTGCCCGCCGGCGTGGCCGTCAGGTTCGAGGGCGCCGACGGCGGAATGGTGTCGGGCGTTGCTGCTGTAGCGGAGTTCGAGTACGGGCCCATGTTGTTACTGGTGTCACTGGCGCGCACTCGATAGGAATATTGAGTTCCGGAAATTAAACCCGTACTTGCATAACTGGTTGCTGACGGAGTGGCGATCTGAAGAAAGCTGGTGCAGCCGAGACCCTGGCATTGCTCGACCAGATAGTTCAAGATTCCGATGCCGCTGGTCGATGCGGTCCAGCTCAGGTTGATCTGGGTTCCGCCCGAAGCTGTGGCTGACAGATTCGTGGGCGCAGTCGGCGGAATGACGGTGGTTTGCGATGCGGTATTCGAGTACGGACTCAGGTTTCCTGCAGCATCGGTGGCAAGTACGCGATAGCTATAACTGGCGCCCGAGGAGAGCCCGGTATCGGAATACGCTGCCGCTGTGGAAGTTCCAATCTGTGCGAACGAACTGCAGGCGGTTCCCTGACAGCGCTCGATCCTGTATCCGGTGACGCCGACGTTGTCGGTGGAAGCTGTCCATGACAGGTTGATCTGCGTGCCAGCCGCCACAGTAGCGGTCAGGTTCGATGGAGCTGAAGGCGCAACCGAATCTGACGTTGTGGCACTTGCTGTGTTGGAGTACGCGCTGAGATTGCCTGCTGCATCCGTTGCCCGAACACGATAGCTGTTGGAAGTACCTGCGGTCCGTCCAGTGTCGTTATAGGTTGTGACTGCGGGGGACGCGATCTGTGCGAAAGAGGCACAGGCCGTACCCTGGCAACGTTCCAGCCGGTAACCAGGAACGCTATCGGTCGATGCCGTCCATGCCAGGTTGATTTGCGTGTCGGTTGAGTCTGTAGCTGTCAGGTTCGATGGCGCCGCGGGTCCTGCTATGTTTGCCTCAAATGCAACCGCAATCGATGCCCATGCGTCTAACTGGCCGCTCTTGGTTCCATAGACAAATGTTTCCGGCCCGGTGCCGGTATTGTAGTTTATGGCCCAACCATTATTGTTGTCGACTGCTCCGGTAGCTATATCGGGCGAATTCTCAGTGGACAAGAAAGTACCAGGTGAGACGCTGACGAGTGTGTGCGAGGTGACACCAGTCTGTGTAATCACGAGTCCGTTGGCCGTGCTGGGGGAAATTGTCACAGTGGTCACACTTCCGGAGGTAGACTGACTCCCCGATGCCATGACCCGTCCGGCCACACCATCAAACGGGGAGGCTGCGGCGCCGGAAATGTCGTAGAGCAAGGCATTCGAGCTTCCTCCAGAGCAACCGCTGGCGGTTACGTTCAGTGTGGGACCTTTCAAATCCGTGGATGTCACCGCGGAAGGGGCATAGTACAACTGGCCGTCGCCGGAGCCCCCGTTGCCAAAAGCCGGACCGGTCGAATTATAGGCATTGGAATTGCCATCAAAAAGGCCAGTAATAGTGCATCCGGGGATGCCAATCCACGAGACAACAATCAAGTTGCCAGTGGAAGGAAACTGCAAAGGCAATGAACTGCCAGACGACTGAGGCACACGATTATGGCCTAGATGAACCACGCGAATTCCAGTTGGCGCTGTCCCCGCTGTCGCCGCTTTTAGTGCAATGGCCACACTATTGAACATTTTGGATGAATTCTGGGTGAGAATCGGACCGATGGTTCCGAAGGCGGTTTGGACCTGATATTGGGCGGCCTGGGCGTCAAAATAATCAGCGGCAAGCAGGACCCAGGGGCTGCCGCCTTGCGTCCAGGTTGTGTTGACGCCATCGCCATCCTGAGCGGCATACTGGAAAATCAAATCGTTATCAGCCGTCGTCGTCAGATTCCCTGCGGTTACCAAAGCGCTGGTCCCGCCATTCCCCGACACTCCGTCCAAAGCAACAGCCGTGGCAACATTATAAAACTCGGCGGCGTCCGCGGCTACATAGTTGGCGCCACTGCCGGCAAATCTCAGCGTGATGGTGTGGGCGCCGGGAACGGCATTGAGCGCGTAGAAGACGCTGACAGCTTGGTTGCCGTCATCATTAGCTTTACCCAGGTTATAAGCATTGCCCTTATCGTCAGAGACGGTCAAGGCTCCTGATCCGCTGCCGCGTTGCACGGCGAGAACGACGCAATTGCCGCCCAGGGTCGCGTTGGGCAAGCGAACAGTATATGTAGTCACCAAATATCCGCCCGTATTCGATGTGTTAACGACCTGGACCAGCGTTGGCGTGGCTCCTGTCGAAGAAGACAGAGTTGTCGCCGACACGGCGCTCGATTGGGCGCTTGCATTTCCTGCTCCGTCCAGCGCTGAAACTGTATAGACATAAGTCGTGGAGAAGTTAAGGCCAACGTCAGAGAAGGATGTGGCGGTGGGAACTCCAACCTGGATTCCATTGCGGAAGACTTTGTAGCCAGTCACCGCGACATTGTCCGTTGAAACGTTCCAAGAGAGATTGATTTGACTGGAGGAAACGGCGGTTGCTGTAAGTCCGGCAGGGACTGAAGGCGGAATGGTGTCAGGAGATTGAGTCGTGGCCGAAACCGCTGAACTTTGAGCGGAAACATTTCCAGCGGCATCGTACGCCGCGACTGTGTAAGGATAGGTTGTCGCAGAGACGAGGCCGGTGTCTGAATAGCTCGTTCCGCTCACCTGAGCGATTTGTGATCCATTTCTGAAAACTCGATACCCAGCGACTCCGACATTGTCTGTGGAGGCGTTCCAGGCAAGGTTGATTTGACTCGAAGAAACCACCGAAGCATTGAGACCGGTTGGAACTGAGGGTGCAGCCGTATCTGCCGAAGTCGTGACGGAGACTAGCGGACTTTGAGCGGAAACATTTCCAGCTGCATCATATGCCGCCACTGTATAGGAATAAGTTGTACCAGATGCGAGACCGGTGTCTGAATAGCTCGCTACGCCGATTTGAGCGATTTGCGATCCATTTCTGAAAACTCGATAGCCAGCGACTCCCACATTGTCCGTGGAGGCGTTCCAAGCAAGGTTGATTTGACTAAGAGACGCCGCGGACGCAGTCAGTCCAGATGGAACTGAAGGTGGCGTTGTGTCGGTGGCGGTTGCCGTAAAAGTAGCAGCTTGCATGGTCCAGCCAGCGGTCGCAGTCGCCGTGGCGCTATAAGACCCTGAAGCAGTAAGGACTTTTTCTTCACCTAAATTGCTGTTTAATGTAGACCTGGCTGTAAATCCAGAGCCGTTGCTGCATGCTGCATCTGAAACGCAGAAGCCAAACAGAAGATCGCCGGAACCTGTGGCCGTGATGGCTCCGCTCGCGACAGTTGAAGACGAACCGCTGACCTGTGCGCTTCCGTCCAGCGGGGAAAGTTTGCTGATGCCTTTGTATTCGAAGATATAAATTCCCAATCCCGGGTATGCAGGAACTCCGCTCAACGTCACAGTTACGCTATCAGGTCCCCCTGGAATATTGCTGGCGTAAAACAGCGCCGCATCTTGTTGTCCGCTTGGCGAACCTATAGTCGATCCGATTTGCTGGTAGGCACTACCCCGGCTGTCTCCTACGGATGAGACGGAGACTGACGGCCCGAAGAGCAGCCCGACGATTACAAGGTCACCCGCTGTCGTATTTCCACTGAAAGCAACCGTTCCGCTGTTCCCCGACGAAAAATTGCGGGCGTTTTGTTGGGCAAAAGTCACAGCGCCCCGAGCATCAGGAACAAAAAGACTGCCAAGAAGGAAGGCAGCGAGCGTGAAAAGTGAAAACCAACCACCAGGAACTGAAAGAAAGGAAGATCGTTTCATGTATATGCCTCGTCGAACGCCATTTCGACTTGCTATGGATTGTTGCTTCGTTCGCCGAGCCAGCGCCTTGTTCCGGAACTCCCGAAACAATCGACTGTGCCCATAACAGTTACGCCGTCATCTATTGATGACCTCTAACCTTTATCCTGTGGAATTCCTTTCTCTAACTGACCTTCAGGCTAGCCCGCACCGCATCTGCCACGTTCAGCCGATGCAGCGTCAGGATTTCCTTCACGCCGCAGAACCATGGTGGGTCGGTGTCAGGATACAAACTGTGCAGAACAGCACACCTGCCGAAGAAACGATTCATCGTGCAGAACTACGTCGATCAGCAGTCAGGCTCTCACGTTGATTTTTCTACACTTACCCGTTTGCGTGCACGATTCTCAGTAGACTCCCGCTAGCCAGCAGCAAGCTGCTGGATTCCGCGAGCGAGCATCAGCGTGTGATTAGGTATTAATGCAGCAGCTGCAACGGACGAACGGGGCCTGTGCGGGACACACACATTCGAACGTGGGACGATCTGCCATGGGTCCATACCGAGCCTCGCTCCCCTGTCGGCAAAAACGTCTGAAGTGCGGGCGGCGTGTGATCCGCACGGAACGTGTCCCATTCGCGGATCCGAAGACCCGGGTGACCCGGGGTCTGCGGCAGCAGATCGGCCTGGATTGCCAATCGATGCCATGCAGCCGTGCGGCCGTGCGGCATGGCGTCAATTGGAGCACGCGCCGAGTATGCCTTCCTCTAGCAGGTTGCTGCAAAGTCTTTTTGGAGGCCAAGAACGAAGACTTTCGTCACTATAAATGCTTGATTCTTCGTTTGGCCCTTGGACAGAAAAGCCGTCTTCAAGCCTCCGAAAACACTTTTTCAGCAACCTGCTTAGGAGTGGGATGCCGCGCGGCCCAAGCGGCGATCCGGCAGTAGGAGCTGAGGAGATTCAGCGGACTAAAAGACAACATTTTGGACGGTATTCCTTTCTGTCCTTGCGACATCGATCGCCCGGCCAGCGCGATTCAAGCGTTCCCCGCGCAGAGCTGTTCGTATACGGCTTGGTACCTTGCAACCATCACGGCCAAACCGAATCGGTCTACGGCGAGGCGGCGCGCGCTACGCCCATGGTCGCGACGCAGCGATGGATTGGTCCCGTATTCGGCTAACAATGCAGCCAGGGACCGAACGTCGCCAGGCTCGAAGAAACGGCCCGATTGTCCTTCGTCGATCAATTCCATGCTTCCCCCCACCGCTGTTGCGACGACAGGTAAGCCAGTCGACATTGCCTCTAGGATCGTGTTGGAGATACCCTCGGCTAGCGATGACAGCACGAACACATCGAAAACGCGCAGAACATCCGGTACGTTAGATACTGCCCCTGGTAACCACGTGAACCGAGCGATACCCAGCGAATCGACGAGTCGCCGCAATTTCGGAAGCAAAGGGCCGTCGCCGACGATAGCAAGACGCGCCCGGGCGCCAAATTCCGGGTTGCTTTTAGACAAACTCGCAAATGCATGGACCAGAGTTGCCTGATCCTTCACAGGTTGTATCCGTCCGATGGTGCCAATCACAACAGAATCCGGGTTTGCAAAGCCCGGAGGCAGCAGGTCTCTTCTTTTGTCTAGAGCCGGTGTATAACGCTCTGTATCAACGCCGTTGTAAATTTGAAGTATTCTGGAAGGCGCGATACCGACGCGATCGACAAGATACTGCTCCAATTGTTTAGAGACCGTGATATAGCGATCGACGAAAGGCGAGTGAAGACGTCGCATCAGGGCCGGCTTCCACTTCTCGCCCGTCAAGTCATGGACGTCCCAGCCGTGTTCGCCGTGCACGCAGCGCGGAACACCAGCCAAACGCGCAGGCAGCAAAGCATCGAGACCGGACATATTGCGCGAGTGCACGATTGCTGGTCGAAGGCGTTGACATAAGCGAAAGAGGTCCCGGCGAAGGTTCCAAATCCCGACGCGCCCCCGCTGCAAAGCGAAAACGTCGATGCCGGGGCGAACCAAACGTTGCCGGAAATCAGAATAGTCCTCGACACAGGCGATGGCGTGCCGAAAGCGCGATTCCGGCATCTGGTTGATTAGATTGACCAGCCCATTCTCTAAGCCTCCTATTGCGAGACGATGGATCACATGTAGAACAAGGGGCGGTTCGACGACGGTCATGTCATTGCCATGCATTCAAGCAAGTAGCGCCCGATCGGAAAACTTTGCGAACCGAGAACAAACCTTGTATGAATACAACGATTCTCTTGGCTGCACGGAGCTCTCTTCCGACTTCGGAATTACCTGAGCTGTGTCTGCAAATGTTAATTCCAACCCGGTTAAGCAACGCGTCCTGGCGTTTGGACGCATTTGCAAGCTAAAGGGCACCTGCAACAACCGCGTGAAACATTATGCCCGAGTTGCGCTTATTGTTCCAAAACAAAGGGGCGGCAGCCACTTACAGGCCAGGACGAAGAGATTTTTGAAAATGTCTTGCAATGAGTGTTGACAAATGTCTATGCATTCCGAAAATGAGTACTCAAGTTAGTGAGATATCGAACCAAGCGATGGTTCTCGGAGCTTAAGGGAATCGCAAATGGGAGCAGATGTGCGGTAGCCTGCTTGATTTCAGGCTGCGGTCCAGTAACATTCCTTCCGCAGGCATCGTGGCTGGTGTGCGTTATCTACATGAAGGCGGGCGGTGTGACTGAACAAGGTTGTTTGCTAAAGAGCGCTATGCGAGTCGCCCACGCTAACAATGAGTGTTGACAACTCTCTATCCATCGTGAAAATGGTGTCAGACATTGAACTAACCCCTTGATGTTTCTTGCAGCCTGAATGATCCCAAATGTGAGCGGATTGGCGGCAGTTTGCCCGATTTCGGATTGCGGCTAACTCATCGCTCTAGCGATTTAGAAAGCAATAGGACCTTTCAGACTTCTAATTTGATCCAGGGTCTTAGTTGTCATAGCTATTCAGCTTTGGCGCAAGTTGCCGCTGCCGACATCAGTCGGCCCCCTAATTCAAAACATCTCGTCTAGAAACTGTGATCGAAAAACTGTGATCGAACTTTGCGCTGTTGAATATTCGAATGTCGGTGCGGCAATCCGGCACCAGTGGGAGGCTGCGTACCGAGCCAGATCTACGGCAAAGGGGTATTTGAAAGAATGCGGGCGCGGCGTGTCCATGGACATTTCTATTACCGTGTGTGGGGACGAGCCCGTCGAATCGTGTATGCACGAGAGCGCCGATGTCAGCCTCATTTGCCGCACAGATCTGTTGAGCTTGGATTCGAAAACGCAGGCCAATGCAGCCGCTAATTCCGCGACGTCGCTTGCCCGGCTTTATCTCGAGCAGGGCGATGAATTCGTCACCAGGCTGCGCGGAACGTTTGCGATTATTCTGTACGATCACAGGTTGCGCGTGTTGAAGGCGTGGACTGATCATTTAGGCGCGGACCGGCTTGTGTTCACAAGTGCCGATGGATTTTTTGTCGTAGCGACGGATCTGCGTCTGATGATACCGCTGCTGACCGAGAGGCCGGCCATCGACCCTGCTGCAGTACAAGAATACTTGCAGTACAGCTGCATTCCAGCTCCCAAGACTATTTTTAAGGGGGTCTGGCGGCTTAAGCCTGGTCACCAACTGACCTCTAAGCCAACCCCGTCAGCGACTCCCTATTGGGATGTGAGGTACCGGGATTGCGATGAGCATCGAACCGAGGCTGCTTGGGCCGACGATACATTGAATGCCATACGGTCCGCGGTTTCCCTGAATCTTTCCGGTGTGGACAAATCGAGGGTGGGTTGCTTCCTCAGTGGAGGCACCGACAGCACTTCAGTGGCAGGCCTGGTTTCCAAATGCACGAATGAGCCGGCGAGCACCTTCTCGATTGGATTTGACGATTCCCGCTACAATGAAATTGAGTACGCCCGAATCGCTGCACGTCATCACAACTTCAAACACCATGAGTACTTCGTAACACCAGACGATATTCTGGCGCTGATCGAAAAAGCCGTCCCAGCTTTCGACGAACCCTTCGGGAATTCATCGATTGTTCCAACTTATTACTGCGCGCGCCTTGCTGCCGAAAACGGCGTGACGCATTTGCTGGCCGGCGACGGCGGCGATGAACTCTTCGGTGGAAATTCCCGGTACGTGCACGACCAAGTGTTTCAGCGCTACGGCTCCATACCGCTGTGGATGAGACGCCTCTTGATAGAGCCTGTTGTAGCCACAGGTGGTTCCTGGACACGGCTTGGCTTCTTCGATCGAGCGGCTCGCTATATTCGCCGCGCAAGTATTAACGTCCCCGATAGGTTCCATTCTTATTCATTTCTGTCGAGCCTGCCGCATTCGGAAATATTCGATATCGATTTTCTTGCCGCTGTGCACGGAAACGACCCACTGACACCTGCGCGGAATCACTTTGCCACGGCGCCGGCAGGGGACCTCTTGAATAGGTGGTTGTATCTGGATTTGAAGATGACCATTACAGATAACGATCTCCGCAAAGTTAGTGTGATGTCCCGGCTTGCCGGCGTCACGCCCCGTTATCCGCTGTTGGATCCTGCGCTTGTCGAATTTACCGGAACGATTCCAGCCGAGCTGAAGGTGCGAGGTTCTGACCTTCGCTACTTGTTCAAGAAGGCAATGGCCGGCATTCTGCCGCCTGAAATCATTAAGAAGCATAAACATGGTTTTGGTCTTCCCTATGCGGTGTGGTTGGGTGATCATGGACCGCTTCGCGACTTTACATTAGACATTCTTGGCAGTGACCGGTTCCGTCACAGAGGTTATTTCCGCAAAGGCCTCACCGAGTGGCTCTGGTCGCAATATGAGAATGTGCACAGAGTCTACTACGGTGAGATTCTTTGGGTATTGCTGATGCTGGAACTGTGGCATACGAAGCAACACGATCCTGCTGGGGAAACGCGGCCGGATCCGGTCGTGACCGCGCAACCGGCATACTGATGTTACGTTCTCTGGCAAAGTTAGCCGTACGTCTCGATATCGATTACGCGGCGAACGGCCTCGTCGAAAACTTCTATAGCAATGCCCTGGGCGCCAGGCCTCGATTGGCGCGCCGCTTTCAGGTCCTTGCGTACCATAAAGTCTCACCGGACCCGCATCCGTTCTTCGAGCCCGTTCATCCTGAAATCTTTGAGCAGCACGTTCAGTTTCTCAGCCGCTGTTATCGGGTAATGCCTCTGAGTGAACTTGTGGAGCGTAATCGAACCGGAGATATTCCCATAAGAGCGGTGGCGATCACGTTCGATGATGGATACCGGGACAACTACGATTATGCCTTGCCGATTCTCAAGAAGTATCAGCTTCCCGCCACTATATTCGTTAGCACGGGTGTTATCGATACTGGTGAGATTCTGTGGCATGACCGAGTATTCGACGCGTTTCGATTCTCCACGGTTCCACGTGCGCGCTTGCAACACGCGGGTATACCCGAGCTGAAATTGGAATCCCTCGAAGACCGCAGACGGAGCCTGTCACCTGTGCTCATTAGAGCGAAACAACTTTACGGCGAAGCTCGGCTTCGGTTCGTCGAAGAAATAGAAAACGCATTGAGACCGTGCCAGGATGAAAGTGTGAGGAACCGCATGCTGACCTGGGAGCAGATTCGCGAAATGCATTCTGCTGGAATTGAATTCGGGTCACACACCGTCAGTCATCCAATATTGTCTCGAATTCCACGCGACGAGCTTGTTAAAGAGCTGCGTGAATCCAGGCGTGAGCTTTGTGATCGACTGGGTACGCCGATATCGTTGTTTGCCTATCCGAATGGTCACGCTTCTGACTACAACAATGAAGTGAAGGCTGTAATAAGGGATTCCGGATATCTTTGCGCCGTTACCTCACGCGCGGGCTTCAATCACGTGTTTTCGGACCCGTTCGAAATCCGGCGCGGTCAGCCTTGGCATAAACAAATCGAACTGTTTCGTTTCGCACTCTTTCTTGAGCGGCACGGTTTCAACTAATCCAATGAGCTTACTTTTTGGCAGGATCATATATGTGCGGCATTAGCGGGTTCATGTATTTCGATGGTGCGCCTGTAGACGAGAGGCTCATCCGGACCATGTCCGACACGCAGAGCCACCGGGGACCGGATGAATCCGGAGTCTACCTCGGCAGTGGGGTCGCGTTGGGACACCGTCGGCTCAGCATCATCGACCTTAGTTCAGGACAACAGCCGCTCTCGAATGAGGACGCTACTGTCTGGATCAGCTTCAACGGCGAAATCTACAATTACAAGGAGCTCAGGCGGAGTCTCGAGTCGTCTCACCGGTTTCGTACACGCAGTGACACTGAGACAATCGTTCACTTGTATGAATCTTGCCCTACTACTTTCGTCGAGAAGCTGGGCGGCATGTTCGCCTTTGCATTGTGGGATGAGCCAAAACGAACGTTGATCCTCGCGCGTGACCGCCTTGGGAAAAAGCCGCTCTACTACTATTTGGATCACGAGAAGTTGGTTTTTGCTTCGGAGATCAAAGCCATTCTTCAACATCCCGCCTTGAATTTGGATGTCGACGACTTGGCTGTAAGTGACTACATATCGCTTGGATATATTCCGGCGCCAAAATCCATATACCGGTCGATACGCAAGGTTCGTCCCGGCCATTACTTGCGCGTGAGGCCTGACCGAGTCGAAGAGGTAAAGTACTGGGACCTCAGCTTTCAGCCATCGGAACACCGGTCGGAGGGGGAATGGCAGGAACTCCTGCAGGAGGAGATGAGGAACGCGGTAAACGTTCGCCTCATGAGTGAAGTTCCCCTTGGCGGGTTTCTCTCCGGTGGCCTTGACTCGTCCGGCGTGGTTGCCACTATGAGCGCGCTGTTGTCTAAACCGGTCAAGACCGCGACCATTGGCTTCGAAGAAGAGCAGTTCGATGAGTCGAAGTTTGCCCGGCAGGTCTCTCAGTATTTAGGAACCGAACACCATGAGCGAATCGTAACACCGGCAAAAATTGACACGATCGAGAAACTCTCCTGGCATTATGACGAGCCTTTTGCCGACTCATCTGCACTGCCCACCTATTTTGTCAGTCAGGTGGCTCGTGAAAAGGTAACGGTGGCTCTAAGCGGTGACGGAGGCGACGAGAACTTCGCAGGTTACACGCGCTATTTCATGGACCAGCAAGAGAATCGAATGCGGAGCGTTCTTCCGGGCAATGTTCGCAAGATTGTTTTTGGACCGCTTGGTGCGATGTATCCAAAGATGGACTGGGCTCCTCGATTTCTTCGAGCGAAAACGACGTTCCAGAGTCTCGCGTGTGATCCTGTGGACGGGTATTTCGAGACGATGTCGACGTTCCGCCGAAACGACAAGCATTCTATTCTTTCCAAAGACCTTAAACGTCGGCTGGGAGACTATAAGAGTGCGGATGTTTTTCGAGATTATTACCGCAATGCAGATACTGACGATCCGCTGTCCCGGATCCAGTACGTCGATGTGAAGACGTATCTCACAGACGACATCCTGACCAAAGTGGATCGAGCCAGCATGGCCAATTCGCTCGAAGTGCGCTGTCCTTTGTTGGATCACAAACTGATGGAACTGATTGCGTCCATGCCTTCGAGCCTGAAACTCAAGGGAAAGATCGGAAAATACATTTTCAAAAAGGCTATGGAGAAACATTTGCCAGCGGACATCGTTCATCGGGAGAAAATGGGATTTGCCGTCCCTTTGGCGCAGTGGTTCCGCAACGGCATTCGCGACTATGCCCGCGCTCATATTCTCGAACAGCACGATCCTTACCTATCGAGTTCCTTTGTCGCAAAGATTTGGAATCAGCATCAATCCGGATATCGGGACCGTTCGGGACAACTCTGGAATGTGCTGATGTTCCGTCTGTGGCTCGGCAGGCAAGCGCGCTGATTTTATGCTACCCGGTGTCAGAGTCTCGCGTGTCCTTACATGCGTTTTCGCACGGCGGCCTCGAAATTGTCAGGCTTCGAGAACTTTTCCAGGGTCGCGAATCGACAAATCCTGCACTTCTAACACGGGCTGCTAAGACGAATGCGTGATTACGTCATCATTTCTATTGTTCTGGCCAGCCTGCCTATTGGTTTGTTCCGGCCGTTTTACGGACTACTGGTATACGCGTGGATAAGTTACATGTATCCCCACGAGCTCGCATGGTCTTTTGCCCAAACCTTTCCTGTTGGGAAAGTCAGTGCCTTCTCGGTAATAGGTGGACTGCTTTTTGCACCAGTTGGCAATTTTGCCGCGCTTCGTCAGAGGGAAAACATATCGATGCTGCTCCTCTGGTGCACATTCACAATATCCAGCGTATTCGCTATCCGCTCCAGTGAAGCGTGGTATAAGTGGCAAGATGCTTCCAAAGTGATCGTCATGGCCGTTGTGGCTTCGATGCTGCTGGTTGATCGCACGCGCATACGGTACTTTCTCAAGGTCATTGCAATCTCACTTGGGTTTTATGGATTAAAAGGTGGATTGTTCGGACTCGCGACAGCTGGTCAGCAAATGGTGATGGGACCGGGCAATTCTATTATAGGTGCCAACAATGCAATAGGGCTGGCACTGAACATGTGTCTGCCACTATTGTGGTATATGGCCTACGAGGAACGCGGCTGGCGCCGGAGACTGCTGCAACTGATATTTTTTTTGACGATACCGGCAATCATGTTTACCTACTCGCGCGCCAGTACCTTGGCGATGGTGGTAGTACTGCTGGTCATGGTGCTGAAGAGCAAGCACCGGTTCATACTCATTTTCGCGGTGCTGATTGGTTGCGCGTTTGCAGTTCCTTTCGTTCCGCAGAAGTGGCTGGAGCGTCAGCAGACTGTTATGACCTATGAAGAGGACGGGTCTGCCATGTCGAGGATTGATAATTGGAAGTTCTGTTGGGCTGTTGCAATGGACCGACCGGTAACGGGAGCAGGCTTTGATTTTCAGAGCCGAGAGGCCTTCGCAAAATATGCGCCCGAGTTTCTCATAAAATACGGTGGCAAAGTGTGGAACACGCATAACATCTTCTTCGGGATGCTGACAAGTCACGGTTTTCCTGGGCTGTTCGCGTTCGTGATGATGATTGCCTTTTGCTTGACCAGTTGTGCCCGGCTCAAACGACTCGTGCGCGGCCGTCCGGACCTGTCATGGGCGGGAAACTATTCCGAGATGATTCAACTGAGTTTTCTCGGTTTCTTGGTGAACGGCATGTTCGTGAATATGGAATACTATGACCTGCCCTATCACTGGGTAGCAGTAGTTGCCAGTCTGAAAGTGATCGTCCATCGCGAGCTATCCGAAGGCAAGAGCAACGAAATTTCGGTTTCGGATGCCCCAATTCCCGTTCCAGCTACCTAGTCGAGGAGGGTTTGGCGATGTTGATGTCCACCCAACCCTGGCGGCGTGGATCATAGCCACGGATTGAACGGATCTAACGGATGGGACACAAATCAGACTGTTCCGGCGGCTCATCCGTTCAATCCGTGGCTATGATCCCTTTGTTCTGACAGTTGTGAGAAATGCAGACTAGCCAGTAAGATCGCTCTTCGAGAAAATGATCAAACCGGAAACTTCTGTTGCCGTGCAGCCTGCCGGCGTTTTGGGAAGCTTATACCTTAGGCAGCTACCGTCGACCGGTAAGCTCAGAGCTCTGATATTCACGACGCTCTTTCCAAACTCGGTTCAGCCATTGAACGGAAGTTTTGTCCTGGAGCGTATGCGGCACTTGCTGCCGGCCGTCAATATGACAGTTGTGGCTCCAGTTCCGTACTTTCCCCGAATCAATCTAAACCAGCAGTGGTTCAACTTTGCTACGACGCCGCACAGCGAGCGTTTCGCGGATTTCGAGGTCGACCACCCGCGTTATATTGTTTTTCCAAAGGTGGGAATGACAACGCATGGTTTTTCGATGTTTGCCGGAAGCCTCTTGGGGGTCTGGAGACGATTACGCGCAACCAATTACGATTTGATCGATGCCCACTATGTTTATCCGGATGGATTGGCTGCTGTTTTGTTAGGAGCAGTGCTGAAGAAACCTGTTGTTGTTTCAGCTCGCGGAAGCGACATCAATGTTTTTCCGCAATACAAATTGATACGCCCGCTTGTGGAGTTTGTTCTAAGACGGGCAGATGCTGTCATTGCGGTTTCGCAATCCCTTAAAGATGCTATGGTCGACCTTGGATGCCCAGAGAAAAAGATTACAGTTGTGCGTAACGGTGTAGATTCGCTGAAGTTCAGACCGCAATCGCGGCTGCAGGCACGTGAAAAGTTGTGCTTGCCGATCGATCGGCCGATCGTGTTGTCTGTCGGCCGGCTGAGTAAAAACAAGGGATTTCAAATCCTGATCGACGCGATAGCACGCCTTCGGCATAAGCACCCGGACGTGCTGCTAGTAATCATTGGTAACGGCTCAAATCGATCACGCCTGGAAGCACAAGTGCGGCAGTTCAGGTTACAAGAGAATGTCCGGTTCGCTGGTACGTGCGCTCACGAACAGTTGTCTGAATGGTACAGCGCCGCGGATCTGTTTTGCTTGGCCAGCGCATGCGAGGGTTGTCCGAATGTCGTTTTGGAAGCACTGGCTTGCGGCTGTCCTGTGATAGCGACCGGAGCTGGCGGCACCGGCGAAGTTTTGACCTCTGCCTCATTCGGTACGATAGTCGAACGGACGCCGGAAGCGTTCGAATCGGCGTTGGAAGAGGGAATGCGCCGCGAGTGGGACCATCGTGCGATCGCTGCCCACGGCCGCTCCCACAGCTGGGAGAAAGCGGCCAGCAGTCTGCTTGATGTCTACTCTCAAGTCGTCGCTCTTAGGAAATCTTGACAGGTGGCGATAACGATCCGGGAAGCGGACTTGGAGACTGACCGTGACGAAATCATCCGATTTTTGTATGAGAATCTCACGCCACAATCAAATGGTTCCCGGTTTGACTGGCTTTATCTTGGAAACCCGAACGGCCGGGCTCGCGCGTGGATTGCCGTGGATGAAGGGGGCCGGACGATCGGAGCTGCGGCTGCTTTCCCGCGGCATTTCTGGATTGACGGAAAGTCGGAGCGAGCGTGGGTGCTGGGCGACTTCGGCATCGGCAGAGAGCACAGAAGCCTTGGCCCAGCGCTTCAGCTTCAACGATTTGTCTTCGCGTCCTTGGCTAGCAATGATTTCGCCATTGCCTATGACTTCCCGAGCGCGAGCATGATGGGGATCTATCGCCGGCTCGGTGTGCCCTTGCTCGGCCGGCATGTGAGGCATGTGAAGTTGATCAGAGCCGATGAAAAAATTGATAACTGGGTGCGGCACGAGTTCTTCGCTCAGTGCCTGAGCTACATTGGAAATTGGGCTCTTCGCTTTCAGCAGCTGCCACGCTTCCGGAATAGGGATATCGAGTTCTCGCTGCACGAAGGTCCATTCGGAAAAGAGTTTCACACGGTCAATTCTGGGTGCGCTCTCCATCCCTTTCAAGCAGTACGCAGTGCAGAATATTTGAACTGGCGTTATAGGAAGCACCCCCTGAAACGATACTGTGTCCTAGCGGCAAGGCGGCATTCCGAACTCGTCGGTTATGGAGTCGTCGAAATCGATGATCGTCATGCGATGCTCGCCGAACTCTGCGCGAATGATATGCCGAAAATTCTTCCCGGTATGATCGCGTATATTGAACGCATCCTGCGCGAGATGAAGATATGCAGTATCGGTATGCCGGTATTGGAGCATTGCCATTTCGTTCCGCATCTTCGACGCGCTGGGTTCTACCCGAGAGAAAGTGTTCCCGTTATTGCATGTGTAACCGGCGGAGATAAGTGGTTGGCCGGCGCTCGTGATCCAAACAATTGGTTGCTGCTCTACGGTGATCGTGAATCCTAGCGACTCTAAATTCAAACAGTGAGATTTAAAGAAGCATGAGCAACAATTCCGTCAATCAGACAGTCAGGCAGTTTATCGCCAGTCATTTCTCACAGGCGCGCACACGTGGATTAACGGACGACGATCGGCTCCTGAAGAGTGGGATAGTCGATTCGTTGGGCGTGCTGGACATTGTCAGCTTTATCGAGTCTGAGTTCGGTGTCCGGGTAGATGACGAGGATCTGGTGCCGGAGCACTTCGATAGCATCGGACGAATTGCAGCTTATATTGAAACGAAGCGTGGCACCGCAAGAGTCTAAGAGGAAAAACTAGAAACATGGACTTTTTGATACATCACATGTTGCGCAGTAGCGCAGCGCGATATCCCCGGAAGCAGGCACTGGTGAATGGATCACAGCGCCTGACGTACTTCGAGGTTGAGAGCTGCGTTAATGCTCTGGCCGATGGACTGAACGGCGCGGGGTTGGAACGTGGCGACAGGTTAGGAATTCTCCTTGAACCGTCGCTACCACAGGCTCTGTCGATCTTTGCGGCCAGCAAAGCCAATGCGGTTTTTGTGCCGATTAATCATCTGCTTTTTCCGGATCAGGTGGCACATATCGTTAACGACTGCCGCATGAAGGGCTTGATAACGACGCGCTCAAAACTATCAACTCTGTTGCCAGTTCTTAAGCAAACGTCTCTCTCTTTCGTCGTTTTGCTGCGAGACGAAGGCTCGGCGGCGGAAGTCGACTTGCCAGAGTTTGTCTTCGAGGATCTCTGTGCCGCAGAAGTTCCTGCAAAGCGGGATCTGTGTATAGAAAAAGACCTCGCCGCGATACTCTATACCTCAGGTTCGACCGGAAAACCTAAAGGCGTGATGCTGACGCACGGTCAGATCATGGCTGGCGCTTCCAGCGTTTCCACCTACCTAGAGATAACATCGAACGAGAGAATCCTGGCTGTTCTGCCTTTTAGCTTTGATGCGGGCCTGAATCAAATCATGACTGCTTTTCAGCAGGGCGCCACCCTTGTGATGACGACGTTTTCATTTGCGCGTGAGCTTGTGCAGATTCTGGCCAATGAGCAAATAACAGGACTGGCTGGAGTTCCGACGCTTTGGGCGCTGCTCGCTCAACCCCAATCGACGCTCCACAAGACTCCGCTTCCGCATCTCCGATACATCACCAACACGGGCGGGGCGATGCCGCAGTCTGTGCTTGCTGCTCTGCGAAAGGTTCTTCCGGTGACTCAGATTTTCCTTATGTATGGATTTACAGAGGCGTTTCGAGCTACTTACCTTCCACCTGCTGAATTGGACCGGCGTCCAACGTCGATAGGCAAAGCGATTCCAGGCAGTGAAATCATGGTTATCAACGAACAGGGGCAGCTTTGCAAACCGGGCGAAGTGGGTGAATTGGTGCAGCGCGGGCCAACCGTATCGCTCGGCTATTGGGAAAGACCAGAACTGACGGCGCTCATGTTCCGTCCGCATCCATTCATCCCAGCTGAGCATCGGGACGGCGAGAGGGTGTGTTATTCGGGAGACCTTGTGAACACTGATGAGGAAGGATTCCTTTATTTTGTCGGTCGCCGCGACACGATGATCAAATCCTCAGGTTATCGAATCAGTCCAACAGAAGTTGAGGAAGTGCTCTTTCAAAGTGGTCGCATTCGCGGCGCTGCCGTTATCGGAATTCCCGACGAACTCATTGGGCAGCATATCAAGGCGTTCGTTGTTCCCAAGGAACCGGAGTTCACGGATTCAGAGGAATTATCTGCATTCTGTGCGGAGAGAGTGCCGCGATATATGATTCCGAAGGCCATTGAATACCTGAACGAGTTGCCAAAGACGTCGAGTGGAAAAGTGGATTACCAGGCACTCCGGAAACGCGAAGGCTTGTGAGTACGGCAACCGACAAAATGGACGTGGCAGAATCAGCCGCAAGCCTGGCAGCGCGTTGCTTCGGCTCGCGAGAGGCTGTTCTCCATGTGGGCGGCATACCTGTTTCTGTGTTAGCGGAGCGGTACGGAACACCACTGTTTGTGTACGACCGTGGCGCGATCGACCGGAAACTTGATGCATTACGTGCGCTGCTTCCTGCAATCGATATTTATTACTCCATCAAAGCAAATCCTAACGTGGCGTTACTCCGCCACTTTGTGCGGCGCGGCTGCGGTCTCGAAATCGCATCAGTCGGTGAGTTCGTACAAGCTTTGGCTGCCGGGTGTTTCCCCGAAAGGGTTTTGTTCGCGGGACCGGGCAAGACAGATAAAGAATTGGAATTTGCTTTGACGGGGGGCGTCGGCGAAATCCACATTGAATCCGCCCGCGAAGCGGCGCGTCTCGCCTCCATTTGCGAGCGCAATCGCATCCGGGCACGCGTTGCGGTTCGGGTCAACCCGACAGGCGAGGCTCAAGGTGGAGCTATGAGAATGGGGGGCCGGCCAGCCCCATTCGGCGTGGACGAAGAGAATCTGCACTCTGTCGTTAAGATGCTCGCGTCCGAAGCATGGTTTGATTTTCGAGGCATTCACTTGTTCGCGGGAACGCAGGTTCTGGACTGGACCGTACTCATAACTCAATATCGTAAGGCTATACAGATCGCGCGAAGTGTCGTTGCCCAGATCGGCAGACCTCTTGAGACCATTGATTTTGGCGGCGGCCTCGGAATCCCTTATTTTCCCGGCGAACATGAACTGGACCTTCGCCGTCTCGGAGAAGAGGTTGCAAAACTCATGAGCGAGGTGAGCGGTGATTCAGATTTTCGGGGAACGCGTTTCGTAATTGAACCGGGTCGATTCCTCGTTGGAGAGGCCGGTATTTATTTGGCTCGGATTACCGACATCAAAGTCTCTCGTGGCAAGAAATTCCTGATTCTTGACGGCGGCATGAATCATCATCTGGCTGCTTCAGGTAATCTTGGTCAGACGATTAAGCGGAATTATCCAGTCGCATTAGTGCAGAGCCTCGACCGGGAACCTGAAGAGAAAGTAGACATCGTGGGACCGCTGTGTACACCTCTCGATACCCTGGGCCGCGATGTTTGTCTTCCCATGGCGGAAGTCGGCGATCTTATAGGAATTTTTCAGTCTGGTGCTTATGCGCGCAGCGCAAGCCCACTGGGATTCCTTAGCCACAATACTCCCGTGGAAGTCTGGGTAGACCAGGGACAGGATTACCTCATCCGTTCTCGTGGATGTGCAGAAGATTTCATGCGCGACGTTTCGGTTCCCTCGTCCTTGCTGTCAGCCAGCAAAGTGGCCCGCTAATCCTCATATGAAAAAGGTCTTGATGATTGCGTATCACTATCCTCCCTTCGGTGGAGGAAGTGGGATACATCGTACTCTCAAGTTTTCTCGTTATCTTCCCGAGTATGGATGGCAGCCGATCGTCTTAACGTGCAACCCTCGGGCATATCCTCGAAAAGAAACAGGACTCGATATTCCTCCCGGCGTTTTGACAGCTCGAGCTTTTGCCCTGGACACATCACGGCATCTTGCCTTTCGAGGCGCCTATTCACGCTGGATGGCACTTCCGGATCGGTGGATGACCTGGTGGCCGGCTGCGGTTGGCTTGGGTGCGCTACTGATTCGCAAGCATCGGCCCGACGTAATCTGGTCCACATACCCTATCGCGACAGCGCACATGATTGCGTTAGCTCTGCACCAGGGAAGCCGGCTTCCGTGGGTGGCAGACTACAGGGACCCAATGGTCCAGAAAGATCCCGTCAGTGGTGAAGATTATCCTGTGGAACCTCTGGCCCGGCGAGTTTGTTCCTGGATAGAAAGGCGGACGGTGAAACACAGTAGCCGAATTGTATTTACAACTCCGGGAACTTTGTCCATGTACGCAAGGCGCTTTCCTGAAGCACCCTCAAGTCAGTTGGCAGTCATCTCCAATGGCTATGACGAAGAAGATTTCGCAGCAGCTGAGCAGCAAGTTCATGCCCGTAGGTTGCCTCGCAAGCCACTCGTGCTGGTCCATAGCGGAGTGTTATACCCGTCGGAGCGAGATCCAAAGTCATTTTTCGAGGCCCTTTCGGAACTGCGCCGATCAGGTCAGATATCACCTTCCACAGTTAAAGTGATCCTTCGCGCAACGGGACATGACGACCATTATCGGGTGTCCCTTGAAAAACTCGGAATCGCGGACATGGTTTCCCTGGAACCAGGAATTTCCCATCGCAAGGCCCTGGTTGAAATGTTGGAAGCACATGGCCTCTTGATTTTTCAGGCCGCAAATTGCAACCAGCAAATTCCGGCCAAAGCATACGAGTGCCTTCGTGCTCGCCGGCCTATCTTCGCAATGACCGATCCAGTTGGCGATACGGCTGCTCTTTTGAGAGGTGATGGTGTTGAATCCATTGTGCCCCTGGACTCCAAGGAGGCCATTGCCGAGGGTTTGATAAAATTTCTTGCTGTGCTAAGTAACAATCACTCCGAGCGACCTCTCGTGAAAGGCCGCTCGCGGAAGGACAGAACAGGGGAGTTAGCAGCACTGCTGGACTCTGTTTGCACCGGCTAGCTGTAGCCAGAGGCGCCTTCTTTCAACAGATATCTCACTTAACTAACTACATGGAGGGGGACTTCGACAAAATGCCGCGGAAGAAAGCCATGAGGGGGCGCACGCCACGCGTCAGCATCGGACTCGGCGTCTACAATGGCGAGAAATTTCTGGTTGAAACACTAGACTCGATACTGAATCAAACGTTTGATGACTTTGAACTGGTCATTTCAGATAACGCTTCGTCTGATTCCACGGAGGGAATCTGCAGAAGCTATGCCGCGCGCGATCCGCGCATCCGATATACCCGGAACGCCGCAAATATCGGCCTGACCAACAACTTCAATCGTGTTTTGGACCTTGCCACAGGACAGTACTTTCGTTGGGCCTCGGCCGATGATCTCTTCGCTCTCAGGTCTCTCGAAGCGTGTGTGAAAGTTCTCGATGAGCATCCTGAAGTAGTCCTCTGTTATCCCAGGACGGTGCTGATCGATGGTGATGGCAAGTTCATTCGAAACTATGATGACAACATGAATCTCCGATCACCAGTCGTGACCACGCGTTTTCAACACGTCATCGAGAATCTTCGGCTCGTCAATATCCAATACGGATTAATCAGATCCGATGTTTTGCGACGTACATCGCTGTTTGGAGCCTATGTCGGTTCCGATATGACGTTGATTGCAGAGATCGCGCTTTACGGACAGTTTTGGGAAATACCAGAAGTGCTTTTCTCCCGGCGCATGCACGACGGAGCGACTCTTGGCTTAAAGAACAAGCCTTTAGGGGTCCAGGAAGAATACTGGAATGGCACCACTAATCGCGGCTTGGATCTCTATTATGGGATCCACCGGTGTCACAACCTTAAATCCATTCTTCGCGCCCCGGTAAGCTTCTCAGAAAAGCTTCGCCTGGCGTGTTGCATTGGTAAGTATGTCTTCCGGTCACGGGATGTTCATGGGAAAGAACTGCTCCATGCCGGTGGCCAGTTATTGAGGCGGTTAAGGCGTACCTCGAGGAGTTCACACCGCGAAGCTGCAGAAGTTCCCAGTGGTCGCTCTCCGGGAGGAACGTAGGGAACGAAAGACCGCTCCCATTAACAGTAGTGGATTCTTGTAAGCGCCTTATTCCTTCCCAAAGTCCGATTCGGCCAGGAATTCTAATCGATTATCGAACTGTCGGCGGCTTCCGCTTCGTAGAGAGCGGCAAGCCCGCTCGCGACTCGGCAAATTCTGTAGATCCAAGCTGGAGAAAAAAGTGAAATTGATGACGACAGCGAAAGAAGTAGTTGAGACGGATTTGCAATACATCTGCAATAACCTGGATGATGAGTTTCAGCGATTGTCCGGCAAAGAGCTCCTGATAACCGGCGGAGCCGGTTTTCTGGGACATTACTTTGTCCAATCCGTTCTTTACTGGAACGGCAGCCAGGACAAGAGCAAACATATCGGCTTAACATTATGCGACAACTATGTCCGTGGCGTGCCCGCATGGCTGAGAGAACTGGAAGGAGCGGAGGATTTGTCGCTGGTGAAAGCCGACATTACCAAGGTGTCGCCGCAGGACCTGGGGACTTTCAACTACATCATTCACGCCGCTTCCATCGCTTCGCCAACGTATTATCGCAAATATCCGATCGAGACAATGGACGCGAACGTCAATGGCCTTCGCAGTCTCCTTGAGTATTTTCATAAGCTAAAAGAAAGCAAAGCCGAAACGCTCGGTTTTCTGTTTTTCTCCAGTAGTGAAATCTACGGCGACCCGTCTCCTGAAAACATGCCGACGCCGGAGAGCTATCGCGGAAATGTTTCCTGTACGGGGCCACGTGCCTGTTACGACGAGGCAAAGCGCTACGGAGAGACTCTTTGTGTGAATTTTGCTCAACAGTACGGCTTGCCTGTAAGGATGGCGCGGCCATTCAACAACTATGGGCCAGGCCTGAAGATCACAGATGGACGCGTGATTCCGGATTTCGCCGGATGCGTTTTTGGAGGCCGGGACATCGTGATGCTTTCAGACGGATCCCCGAGACGAACGTTTTGCTACGTGGCCGACGCAGTCGTCGGGTATTTCAAGATCCTCGTGAGGGGGCGGAGCGGTGAACCCTACAACATCGGCGTTGAAGAACCCGAAATTTCCATGGCGGATCTGGCGGAGCGAGTGGCGCAGCTTGGAAGAGAGCTCTTCGGTTACAGGGGCAAAGTCGTTCGACAAGCCAGTAACGACAGGGACTACCTGATCGATAACCCGAGCCGCCGCTGTCCATCGATCACCAAAGCGCGATCGGAGCTCGGATATCGTCCGTCCATCGGGCTTGAGGAAGGTTTGCGGCGATCACTTCTCTGGTATAACGACAATCAAATTGCGGAAGAGGCCTAATGAAAGTTTCAATCATTGGTACTGGATATGTGGGTCTGGTGACGGGTGTTTGTCTGGCGGAGAAAGGGCATGAGGTCGTCTGCGTCGATGTCGATCACGAAAAAATAGAGAAGATTAACCAGGCTATACCTACCATTCACGAAAGAGGGTTGGAAGAGCTGCTAAAGCGAAATGCCGGCGTACGGCTGACAGGAACAGCGGATCTCGAGAAGGCGGTCATCGAGACGGACATGACGCTGATTGCCGTTGGAACTCCGTTCGATGGCAGCGAAATCGATCTCACATACATCCGTAATGCCGCCAGACAGATTGGCAAAGCCTTACAAAACAAACCGGACTACCATCTGGTTGTCGTCAAGAGCACCGTTGTTCCAGGCACTACCGATCAGGTTGTGCTGCCGCTCCTGGAGGAATCATCCGGAAAGCAAGCAGGCCTTCATTTCGGTGTCGGAATGAATCCGGAGTTTCTTACAGAAGGGGAGGCTGTTCAGGATTTCATGAATCCCGATCGAATCATATTGGGAGCCATGGATGAGAGAAGCCTTCTGCTCCTGGAACGGTTGTACTGTGGGTTTGAGGGAGTCCCCGTATTCAGAACCAACTGCAAGACGGCCGAAATGATCAAGTACACCTCAAATGCGTTGTTGGCGACGATGATCTCCTTTTCGAACGAAATCGGCAACCTTTGTTCGACGCTGGGTGGCGTCGACTCAGCCGATGTCATGCGAGGGCTTCAATTGAGCAGATACCTGACCGTCATCCAGCCGGACGGAAGCCGCCTGAAGCCGGATATCAATGGTTTCCTATGGGCTGGCTGTGGATTCGGAGGCAGTTGCCTGCCCAAGGACGTCAAGGCCTTGATTGCTCACGGCGAGAAGGTTGGACAACCGATGTCCCTGTTGAAGGCAGTCATTGAGATCAATGAAGAACAGCCCCAACAAGTTCTTATGCGACTGAAAAAGCACTTCGATTCTCTTCAGGGAATCAACATTGGGGTTTTGGGGTTGGCATTCAGGCCAGGCACTGATGACATGAGAGAATCACCGGCAATCCCGATTGTCAGGGAACTATTGTCTCAGGGCGCAGTAGTCAAGGCGTACGATCCGATCGCCGGCCGCAACGCGAATCGAGTGTTTGGCAACGGCCGGTTTCACGTCTGTGATGATCTGGAAAAGGCGATTACCAACGTCGAGGCTGTCGTCCTCGTTACCTCGTGGGATGAATTCAAGTCTCTGCCAGAATGTCTCGCCCACATCGATCCGCAGCCACTGGTCATTGATGGCCGGCGCAACCTGGACAAGAACAGTGTTGCCAGGTACGAGGGCATAGGTCTGTAATTCATGATCTTCACAAAAACGAAACTCGACGGGGCTTACGTCATAGATATCGAACGGCGCGAGGATCATCGCGGGTTCTTTGCCCGCTCATGGTGCAAGAAGGAATTCGAAGCACAAGGTTTGAATTCCAACATTGTCCAAATCAACACGACTCTAAGCAAGGCGAAGGGGACTTTACGAGGGCTCCATTATCAGGTGTCGCCTCATGAAGAAGTGAAACTCATACGTTGTACAAAGGGAGCGTTGTACGACGTCGTCATTGACCTGCGGCCGGATTCGCCCACATACAAACAATGGCTGGGCGCGGAGTTGACTGCGGAAAACCGTAGAATGTTATACGTCCCCGAAGGCTTCGCTCATGGCTCCCAGACTCTCGAAGACGATACCGAACTGACCTATCAATCATCACAATTCTACGCTCCGGAGTCCGCTCGAGGCGTGCGATGCGATGACCCTGTCTTTGCCATCCAATGGCCAGTGGATATCCACGCTATATCCGATGCGGATAGAAACTGGCCAGACTATTGTGCCGATTCTAACCAGGAGATACTGAAATGATTCTTGTCGACAAAGCTTTAGAAAAAAGACAACACGAAGGCAACCCAGTCCGCGTTGCTCTAATTGGTTCCGGTTACATGGGGCGGGGCATTGCTCTCGAAATCCTGACAGGGATGGTTGGGATGAAGCTCGTTGCCATCTGCAACCGCACATTGTCCGGCGCACAGGAAGCATATCGTCAGGCCGGTGTTGATTCCGTGAATGCTGTGGATACCGTGGCTGAGCTCGAACAGGCAATAGCGAACGGTCGATATGCTGTCACCGATGATCCGGCTCTGATTTGTCAGGCCGAAAACATCGAAGCGGTCATCGATGCGACCGGAGAAGTCGAATTCGGCGCCCACGTCGCCATGGATGCCATTGCTCATGGGAAACATGTCATTCTGATGAACGCCGAGCTGGACTCCACAGTAGGACCGATTCTCAAGGTTTATGCCGATCGTGCCGGGGTCGTCCTGACCTACACCGATGGCGACGAACCCGGAGTGGCGATGAATCTGTATCGTTTCGTCAAGACGATTGGATATAAACCACTTCTGATGGGACAAATTAAGGGATTCCTGGATCGCTACCGCAATCCTGAGACGCAGCGGGGATTCGCGGAAAAACACAAACAGAAAGCGCCAATGGTTGCTTCCTTTGCGGACGGATCCAAGCTTTCCCTGGAAGGAACCATTATGGCCAACGCCACTGGTTTCAAAGTCGGAAAGCGAGGGATGTATGGCCCACCCTGCGCCGATGTTAAGGATGTGTTGAATCACTTTTCAGCAGATCAGCTGCTCAATGATGGTGGATGGGTCGACTACATTCTCGGAGCCACGCCAGGGACCGGCGCTTTTGTCGTGGGTTATAACGATCACCCAATTAAAGCCGCATATATGAAGTATTTCAAAATGGGCGACGGGCCTCTCTACCTCTTTTACACCCCGTTCCATTTGCCTCATCTCCAGCTGCCCCTAACCGTAGCTCGCGCCGTCTTGTTTCATGACGCGACGCTCGCACCGTTGGGAGCTCCAGTCTGCGATACGCTTGCGGTCGCCAAGCGTGACCTCAAGGCCGGCGAGACGCTTGACGGCATGGGGGGATTTACCTGTTACGGTCTGATCGATACTTATGAGGTCACCCAGGCCGAAAACTTTTTGCCCATGGCCCTGTCTCAGGACTGCCGTTTGAAACGTGACATTGCAAAGGATGCGCCAATCACATACGCCGACGTCCAACTGCCGGAAGGCCGGCTCTGTGATCGGCTGCGCGCGGAACAAAGTACTCATTTCCAATCATCTAAACAGTGTTTGCCGGCCGAAGCCTTAGTCTAAGGAGAAATGCAAAGATGACTGGTTCGACTCAACCAACCATAGACGAGCAAAAACAGTTCTGGGATTGGCATTGGGAACATTGGCGAGACCGAAAAACTGTCAATGAATGGAAGGACAGGCGGCACGAAATGGTGCTTCGCTTCCTAAGCTCGGTCGACGCTAATCGTCCACGGATACTGGATATAGGCTGCGGGCCCGGGCGGTATACCAATCAATTGGTTCGTTTCGGGGATGTGACCGGTATTGATCTGTCTGAAGAGGCAATCGGCAAAGCCAGAGAACGATTTCCCCACATTACATTTATCGCGGGGAATCTCTATGAATACTCATTCCCCACGGAACACTTCGACATCGTCGTTGCCCAGGAAGTCATCGATCACGTCGAAGACTCCGTTACGTTTGTAGAACGCGCGGCCAATGTTCTGAAGCCAGGAGGGTATCTCATTGTGTCCGCTACCAATAAATTCGTAGTAGACCGCCTTGATGAGCGGGAATTTCCCAGTCAACCTTCCGCACATATTGGCCGATATTTCGATCCCACAACACTGAAGCGCTTGCTCCGGCGCCGATTCCGGCCGCTGAAACTGGAAACCATCATTCCACTAGGGCACCGCGGCGTGCTTCGCCTTGTTAATTCTCCAAAGTTAAACGAGGTGCTTGGAAGGTTGATGTCCCCGCGGCTTGTCGAATACGTGAAAGGGCAGGCGGGCTTTGGCTATCAAATCATTGCGCTCGCTCAGAAAAGGCCCTGAACGGATTTTGGATTCCATGAGAAAAATCGGCATTCTCAGCCCAAGTGGTACGGGAAACCTGGGAGATGAAGCGACAGTGGCCGTGCTGATTGCGGAAGTCAGGCGCCGATATCCGTCCTCGGAAATATACGGGCTGACCACTAATCCGGCAGACACGCTGGAGCGGCACGGAGTGCCGGCTTATCCGGCACGAAACCTGGCCGGCAGCACAGTGTACCGCAAGCCAGCGGGTCACGAAAACGAACTTAATGGGAACCCGAATGGCGCACTCACTGTACGGGATGGCATCAAGAGGATGCTAAAAAGACTCCCCTTCATTTATCGCAGTCTGAAAACGATCGGCATGATCTGCGCCGTATCGGTGAATTCAATCGCTGAACTGCGCTTCATAGGAACATCCTTGAAGCGTATGAACGGAACCGATCTCCTGATCGTCGCAGGCTCGGGTCAACTGTGTGATAACTTTTACGGCGCCTGGGGCTTTCCATATACCCTGCTCAAATGGTCGGTCATTGCGAAAGCTTGCAGAACGAAGCTTGCGTTCCTCAGTTGCGGAGCCGGCCCTATCGATTCGCACCTCAGTAAGTTGTTTATCAAATGGGCTCTGCGTCTGGCGGATTACCGGTCATTCCGTGATCGTGAATCGAAAGAGTTGATCGAGAAACTTGGAATCAACGCCAATGACCCAGTCTTCCCGGATCTTGTGTTTAGCTCGAAGCTGCGCGGCAATGGGAACAGTCAGGCAGGCCTCATCGCCATCAACCCATTTCCGCACTATGACTATCGGTACTGGCCCGAAAGTTCACCCACTGCGTACTCGAGCTACCTTAACAGGCTCGCATCCGTTGTGTCCTGGCTGATAAAGAAGGGGTATACGGTTCTATTGTTTCCCACTCAGCTTCGTGCGGATCCCCTCGTAATAGAAGACTTGAAAGCGATCCTGATGAAAGATGGCAACCTGGACCTCGAAAAATATCTCTTAGTCCAGGCCACCGCCAATCTTGATGATCTGATCGCGCAGATCTCCATGGCGACCATGGTTGTCGCCAGCCGCTTCCACGGTGTTCTTATGTCCTTTCTCCTGGAGAAGCCGGTGCTGGCTCTTTCACATCACCCGAAAGTCGACAATTTGATGCGGGATATGGGACAGGCCGATTATCTGTTGGATATCGACACGTTCGATTTACCTGCCGTAATAGATCGGTTTGCGGCGTTGGAGTCTAAGATTGATATTGTCGGAAGACAAATCAAGTCCAACCTGACGGTCCAACAACGCAGGCTCGAATCCCAGTACGATGACTTGTTTGGGATGTGGGAGCGCGCCGGCGGCGGCATTGAATCAGTTCCGAGCAAAAATCCCGTTCCAAATTAACGAAATTCTTTCTCCCTATCAGAAGGAGATTCCAATGAAAGTTGTCTTGTTTTGCGGAGGTATGGGTATGCGCCTCCGGGAATATTCAGAGCAAATTCCAAAACCGATGATACCGATTGGTTACCGGCCGATGGTATGGCACATCATGAAGTATTACGCTCACTATGGTCATAAGGACTTCATTCTCTGTCTTGGATACAAGGCTGATGCGTTCAAGAGCTATTTCCTCAATTACAACGAATGCTTGTCGAATGACTTCGTTCTTTCGAACGGCGGCAAGGAAATGAAGTTGTTGAACAGTGATATTCAGGATTGGCGGATTACCTTCGTGGATACGGGCACATCTTCCAACATCGGACAAAGGCTCAAAGCAGTTGAGAACCATTTGCAGGGCGAAGAAGTATTTCTCGCAAATTACACCGACGGGCTGAGTGATCTTCCGCTTCCCCAGTACATCGACTACTTCCTCGAAAAGCGCCGGATCGCTTCATTCTTGTGCGTCCGGCCGACGCAAAGCTTCCACGTCGTGTCAGCAAACGACGATCTGGTCAATGAAATTCGCCATATCGGCCGCGCCGATATTTGGATGAACGGGGGATATTTCATCTTCCGAAAAGACATTTTCAAACATATGAGAGACGGTGAGGAGTTAGTTGAGGAGCCCTTCCAACGGTTAATCCAGAATCAGCAACTTCTGGCCTACAAGTACAACGGGTTTTGGGCGTGCATGGATACATTCAAGGATAAGCAGGTGCTGGATGATAAGTACAGCCGTGGCGAAGCACCATGGGAAGTGTGGAAGCCCTCACAAGACAGTAAGACGGAGCTGATACATGCTTAGTCTGGATCTGCACAAGCAGGGTGATGAGCCAGTTAACATACTGTGTCTGGGAGCCCACTGTGACGATATAGAAATCGGATGTGGAGGAACCATCCTGAAACTGCTGGAGAGGTATACGAGAACGAATGTTTACTGGGCCGTGTTTAGCTCGGACGAACAGAGAGCTGAGGAAGCGCGTCAGAGCGCGAGCATGTTTCTGTCGCGGGCGGGGTCAAAGAATGTGGTCATCAAGAAGTTCAGAAATAGCTTTTTCCCTTACGTGGCCAGTGACATTAAGACGCACTTTGAGGAACTGAAGAAGGAATTCTTCCCTGATGTCATCTTGACGCATTACAAAAACGACTTCCATCAGGATCATCGATTGATTTCAGAGTTAACCTGGAACTCATTCCGTGATCACCTCATATTGGAATATGAGATTCCAAAATACGACGGTGATTTTGGTTCGCCCAACACGTTTGTGCACCTGGATGACTCCATAGCCCAGAAGAAAATCGCATTCATCATGGAGAGCTTTCGATCGCAAAGGACGAAGCACTGGTTCGACCAGGAAACTTTCCGATCCATATTGAGGCTTCGCGGAATGGAGTCCAACTCCCCTGGCAAGTACGCAGAGGGTTTCTACTGCCGCAAAGTCGTGGTTGCATGAGACACGGTACCCGAATCGGACGCAGTGTTGTGCTGAACTGGATAGCACTTGCCGTCAGCATTGGTGTCGCTTTTTTTCTATCGCCCTATGTGGTTCATAGGCTTGGAAACATCGGTTACGGGATCTGGACGCTCGTGAATTCCATGATTGCGTACATGAGTCTGTTGGACCTCGGTCTCCGCGGCGCAGTAACGCGGTTTGTCTCGAGATACCACGCGCAAGGCGAGCACCTGGAGTCGAGCCGTGCCCTGTCTGCGGCCTTGTGGTTCAGGTTCGGCGTCGCTCTATTGGTTATTGTCTCCACGCTCACTCTGTCGCGAGTCGTGCTCTCAACGTTTCATATTCCCCCTGAGATGCAGAAGGCGACACAGTGGACAATTGTGGTCACGGGCACAAGCTTTGCAATCACCATGGTCTTTGGCGTGTTTGGCGGAGTGCTCGCGGCATTGCACCGATTCGATCTGCTCAGCGGTGTCACCGTGTTCCAGACGCTGCTCCGCGCCTCCGGTATCGTGTGGCTGTTGAAGTCGGGACACGGCATCCTGGGTTTGGCGTTTTGGGAGTTGTTTGTGGTGGCTCTGGCGAACATAACTGTGACCACACTCGCCCTCCGAGTCTATCCTGAGCTCCACATAATCTTCCGGCGTCCGGGATCAGCAATGGTTCGGAAATTGTGGGGATACAGCTCGTTTGTGGTTTTGTTCAACATTTGCGCCCAGGTTATTTATTACACCGACAATATCGTGGTGGGCGCTTTTGTCTCAGCCGGAGCGGTCACGTTTTTCACGATCGCCGGAGGTTTGCTCGAATATGCACGGCAAGCTGTTTCCGCACTTGGGAATGTTCTGTTCCCGCTGGCCAGCAGTCTGGACGTGCAAGGGCGGCAGGATGAACTGCGCCGTCTCTTGATCCAGGGAACGCAGGCGACATTATTGATTTCCCTTCCGATTCAGGTGGCTCTGTTCTTTCGTGGTCATACCTTCATCAGTTTGTGGGTGGGCGACGATTATGCTGCCATCTCTGGCAGAGTGCTGCACATTCTGTTGATTGCTCATGCTTTCGCCATTGCCAACTACACGAGCTATAACATCGTATGCGGTCTGGGAAAGCACAGGCCCGTGGCGATGATAGCGACTGTGGAGGCCGCGGCCAACTTAGTGCTGAGCGTCATACTGGTGCGGCGGATCGGGCTGGAGGGTGTGGCCTGGGGCACGGTGATACCGAGTTTGGCCCTGCAGCTCTTCTTTTGGCCACCTTATATTTCCAAGGTTCTTAAGGTGCCGGTCCGAAAGTACGTGTGCGACGGTTGGCTTCGGTCCGGTGTGGCGGTGACGCCGTTTGCCTTCGCATGCTACGTAGCGGACTATGCGTGGAAGGCGACGGGCATGCTTCATTTCTTCATCCAAATGATCGTGCTTCTCCCAGCTTTGCTGCTGGGTGTGATCGTTTGTTTTTCCAAACAACTTTCCGACCAAATACGCCGTCAACCCAGGTTCGTAAGGCATTGGGATGCGGCGCTACAATTGGTGAGAAGAGCGTAAGAACTTATGAAGAGTCCCGAGAATCTAACGGTCAGTGACTATATTGATATTTTCCGGCGCCGGATCTGGTACGTCGTTGTGACCGCGGTTCTGAGCGTCATAGGAACAATCGCCTATGTACGGCAGATGCCATCAATCTACAAGTCTGAAACGACAATCGCAGTAACAACCCGATTGATTCCAGAGGATTATATCCGGTCTATCGATCGCCAAACTAACTCGGACCGCATGGATTCCGTCAGACAGGAGCTTCAAAGCCGAGCCTTCCTGGAAGGAATCGTACACGAATTTAATCTTGCCGGCCCGGGTTCCGAGGGTATGGAACTAGCTTTCGCGATGGTTGGCAGTAAGATTGAAGTGACCGTCTTGACGCCTAGTGCATTTAAGCTGGGCTTTTCTTCGACAGATCCGAAATTGGCACAAGCACTCACGGCACGGCTCGCTGAAAGAGTCATTCAACTGAATAACTCTTTCAGGAAGGAAAAAACGCAGACTGCGAATCAGTTCCTTGATGACCAGCTACTCGAAGCTGGAAATGAGCTGTCGAAAACTGAACAGAAGCTGTCGGAGTTTCGGAATCGTGCTTTTCCTGGTATGCCTTCCGAAACACCTACTGCGGATAGTATTCGCGATCTGCAGGCGCAACTGGCTACTCTTGAAACCCGGTTGGAGGCAGCCGTTGGTCTTCGCAAATCGCTTGAGCGGAGACTTCAGGAAAACCGCGAGCTGAAAGTTGCCCTGAAATCTGTGCCAGTTCGCACTGAAACACCAGCCGCTTCGGTTGCGGTTGCGGTCGCAGCACCGTCGCCCCTGGAAGTTCAGCTGGCAAATAAACGGGCGGAATTGGCTGCTGCTAAAATACGATACACATCGTTGCATCCGGAAATTGTACGGCTTACTAGAGAAACTCAGGAATTGGAAGTTCTGGTCAGACAGTCGAAACCGGTGCAGTCTTCTGCGCCTGCGATCGCTTCCCAGGAGAATAAAGGCGAGAGCGCCCCGTTCCCTGAGCTTGACGCTTCGATTGATTTGATACCAGCCGAGATCCAAGCGGAATTGGAACAAGTGAACCGTGACATTGCCAAAATTGAACCGGCCAAGAGCGCTGTTTCTGCGAAACTTTCAGCATATCAAGCCCGTTTTAGCCCCCCGCCCGCACTGGCTCAAGAATTTGCCCAGCTCACACGGGAAAACGACGTCGCAAGACAGCGATACACCACCTTGTCTAACACAAAGATGAGTTCGGAAATGGCCGCGCGCGTGGACTCGAGTGAGAGCAATGAGCTGTTTAAAGTGATGGACACGGCCTTTCTGCCGCAAAAACCGATCGGGCCAAACCGCCGTTTGCTGGCATTACTGGGAAGCCTCGGCGGGCTCGTGCTGGGTTTTGGCACTGCATTTCTGAGGGACTACCTCGATCCCTCCCTGCAAACCGAAGAAGACGTTCTCACCGAACTGCGATTGCCGGTTCTCACTTCGATTCCCACTGTGGCGGAAGATCGAAAAGGGAGGATCGATAAAAACTCGGATCAACGAATTCTTCAAAAGTCAGGTGATGGCCAGGAAAACTCGGCGACCTTTTCGCTTCGCCGAGCTGACAGTAGAGTGAGGAACGTGGTTTTGAATCCTCGGAGTGTTGCAGGCGAGCATTACCGGTTATTGTACACTCTACTGTCGGCGATGAAAACGCAGCGTCCCATAAAGAAAATCCTGGTCTCAAGCGCGAGCCCCAACGAAGGAAAGACATTTTCAGCGTGCTGCCTCGCAGGGATACTGGCACAAGACCCTGCTAAGAAAGTGTTGTTAATAGACGGGGACCTGCGCAAATCAGGCGCAGCAGAGCTGTTAGGACTTAAGAGCAGAAAACCACAGAAGAGCCTTCAGGCAGTGTTACGCGGCGAGGCGAGTCTGGAAGAGAGCGTGTTACGTTGCAGTGTGACGAATCTGTATTTTTTACCAAACGACACGATGGCTTCCAGCCCGCTGGAGCTTTTGAGCTCGCCCGAATTGCAATACTTGCTTCAACACGGTACTGAAGGCTTCGATTGGGTGATAGTGGATACGGCTCCGATACTCGCTACCGCTGATACAGGTCTCATCCTTCCTTTTTGCGACGGGGTCTTGTTCGTCGTTAAGGCGAGCAGTACTTCGGTAAAGCTCATAAAGGAATCTATTAAACGCGTAGGTCAAGAGCACATCCTTGGAGTACTGCTGAATGGAGTCAAAGATAACCGTGCGAGTTACTACCATTACGGTGATTACTACCAGCCGACGAACCAAGCAAAGTCCAAATCAAAGCTCCGCGATACGGTTTAGTCAGTAGTATCAAAATAAGTACGATCCATTCGATTCCAATTTAATTAAGAGCCGGAAGGTTCTTGAAAGAATACAGAAGTGTTCCTTATTCGTTATTTAGCATTTCAGAGGCTCGGTGCCGTCGTGATTGAGCACGCTCTGTTGGTTGCGTGTGTCCTTACTCTGCGGCTTCAAACTGCCGTTCCCCAATCCTACGCGGCGTCGCTTGGTACTGCGTTTGTTGTCGCGATTACTTTTCAAATATTCCTGCATCTGAAAGACGTTTATGAGTTTGAGACAAAACCGCTGTGGGCTCCGCGGTTTGTTCTTCGTTTCGGTCAGGCAGTGTTCCTGGCGTGCAGCTTGCTGCTGATCCTTCATCAGTTTATTCCGGGTTTTGTTGCCGCGCCTGCGGATTTTGTGCTCCTTTTGTTTCTTAGTTCCTTCGTGGTCACTATTTGGCATGTCTTGCTGAGAGTGTACTTCAGCGTCAGTAATCGACGCTCGAAACTGTTGATCATGGGCACCGGTCCACTCGCCCGCTCGCTGGCGCGGGAGATTTTGCGGCATAAGGAGCTTGGCCTCTCTATATGCGGTTTCGTTGACGATGATCCCGCGCTTGTGGGAGTGTCGATTGTTAACCCCAAGGTTCTCGGTCTCAATACGCAGCTGCGCCAAATCGTTTCAGAAAACAAAGTGGACCGAGTTGTCGTGGAACTTGGCGACCGGCGCGGACGACTTCCGGTTGATGAACTTCTTGAGCTAAAGATGCGTGGAGTGCGAATCGAGGAAGCGACCAGTCTCTATGAGTACGTTACGGGCAAAATAGCCATAGAGAACCTGAAGCCAAGCTGGATGATATTTGGTGACGGTTTCGAGGTGTCCCGGCGCGTACTGTTTCTCAAGCAAGTGGTGTCGTTCTCGATTTCGTTGCTGTTGTTCTTATCGTTTGTTCCGCTATTTCCGTTGATAGCTCTCCTCATAAAGCTGAACTCGCCGGGGCCAGTGTTCTATCGGCAGGAGCGGGTCGGGCACCACGGCAAGACCTTTACGTTATGGAAGTTCCGATCAATGCGCCAAGATGCTGAACGAGGCACCGGACCCGTTTGGGCGTCACTTCAGGATACCAGGGTGACTCGGGTCGGCAGGTTTCTGCGGCGGACGCGGCTCGATGAATTACCGCAGCTCATCAACATATTAAAAGGCGATATGAGCCTGGTGGGCCCTCGTCCCGAGCGTCCCAAGTTCGTCGAAGAATTGTCTAGTCTCATTCCATTCTATTATTTGCGGCACTCGGTCAAGCCAGGTGTAACGGGATGGGCCCAGGTCAACTACGGCTACGGAAATACGATAGAGGATTCCGTCGAAAAGCTTCAATATGACCTCTTCTATATCAAAAACATTTCCTGTCCCCTTGACCTGTTGGTTATTTTCAACACGATAAAAACCGTCCTTGTTCGCAAGGGTTCCTAAACCAATAGCTCGTCCAATCAATCGGGGTTCTAATTTGAATGCGAAACGTTCTAAGCGTTGACGTTGAGGACTATTTTCACGTTGAGGCATTCGCTGCAAAGATTCGCTACGAACAGTGGGATTCCTATGAGCGTCGAGTGGAACGAAACGTGGCCCGCATCCTCGAATTATTCGATAAATATCGAGCTAAGGGCACTTTCTTCATCCTCGGTTGGGTGGCAGAGAAACTTCCACATCTTTCCAAGCAGATCGCGATGGCCGGCCATGAAATCGGCTGTCATGGTTTTGCACACCGGCGGCTGCAGACGCTAACACCGAGCCAGTTTCGTGACGATCTGAGGAGAGCGACCATGCTTTTGAGTGATCAGGTCCAGCGACCCATACGTTCCTATAGGGCGCCGAGTTTCTCTGTCGTACAAAGCACAATGTGGGCGTTGGATGTCCTGGTTGAGGAAGGTTATGCTTTTGACTCATCGTTATTTCCAGTCCGCCATGACCTTTACGGAGTCCCCGGCGGAGAGCGCTTCCCATACTGGCACACGACGCCGGCAGGGAATCGTATTTTCGAATTTCCACCGTCAACCGTTCGCAGGGCTCAAAACAACTGGGGTGTCGCCGGTGGCGGATATCTCCGCTTGATCCCCTATGGGCCGACTCAGTGGGCGATTCGCCAAATCAACGATGTTGAAAAACAGCCTGCGATGATCTACTTCCATCCCTGGGAAATTGACCCAGACCAGCCCGTCATTGAGGCGGGTATAAAGTCGAGGCTGCGGCATTACACCAATCTCAGGACGATGGCGGCCAAGATCGAGCACTTGCTCGGAGACTTCCAATTCACGACTCTGTCCGAGGCGGCCGCCCAGCATCCAGCTTACACTACGGGCTCTGCTGTACCGACCACAGCTCATTCCCAGCCAGCTTCTTCAATTGTCAGAGCTGCCGGAGCGGGAACATAGATGTGGATTGTTTGCCGAATTAAGGGGAATCTGATGAGACAAATTCTTTCTGTGTCGTTCTTGATCTGTATTCTCGCGAATGGGGCCCTCTCACAAAACAGCTCTCGGAGAAACCTCGCGCAGCCGGACAACCAGCCCAAGACCAATGGCTTATCCCAGGTAGTCGGTAAAGAGGGGACAGCGGCTAAAGGAACAGAGGAATTTGTCGTTGGGCCGGAAGATATACTCCAAATTATGGTTTGGCACGAGCCCGAGCTGTCGAGTCCCCGAGTCCTGATCAGACCTGATGGAAAGATTGGGCTTCCCTTGCTCAACGATGTTCAAGCGAGCGGTCTGACACCAAATCAGTTGCAGGCGAACATAAACGAGAGCCTCAAAGCATTTGTAACTGATCCAAACGTTTCGGTCATCGTGTTGGAAATCCACAGTCAGACAGTCTTCATCACCGGATCAGTAGGGCATTCCGGCCCTTACCCCCTGGGAAGCCCTATGACGGTTGTTGAACTCCTAGTACGGGCCGGCGGTCTTGCGGACTTCGCGAAATCGGAGGACATCTTAATCTTGCGTAAGGAGGGAGACAAGCAGAGCCGCTACCGCTTCAACTACAAGACCTTTGCCGACGGCAGGGATTACAAACAGAACATTCTGCTACGAAATGGCGACATGATAATCGTTCCATGAGTGTATATGTTTCGGGCCACCTCAATATGATTCGAACGGCATCGAGAAGTGCGGTTGTCGGCTCCATCGTTTTCCTGGGCTGTTATGGAATGCTTGATGGTCTGGCGCAAACAGTAAGCGGTCCGCCGGCGGAGGTTGGTACACAGGACATTCGAGAGACCAATACTTCCCTTACTGAAAGAGCTCTTGCTTCGATGCGAAGGCCGGTGGGGATGTCTATAGGTTTCATGGAGCTGTCCGCACCGGACTTCTCGATGCCTGGTTCCGGGAACAAGTCAACCACGTTTGCGATGTTGCAGCCGCGGATTTTCGCAATGCGCGGGACGGGAAAGGCTCACTTTCAACTCGATTACACCCTCGGATACAGAAGCAATAACCGCAACAGACAGATTCACAGTACCGAACATTCAGCGAGCATGGGTTTCGGCTACCGTCTATCACGAAACGTATCTCTACAAGTGTCCGAGAGTTTCAGATCCACAGTGGATGATAACGGTGTTTTACCGACATCCACTACGCCAGCGATATACGAGCCCAATTTTGCTCAGGCGCTTTACATGCCGCACACTCGCACGACTACGAATTCGGTCATCACTAGCATCGGTTACCACCCGAGCAAGAGAGCAAACATCTCCGTGTCTATGAGTTATGACACATGGCATTACAGCGAGTCCTCATTTGGGGGCACCAGCGGTATTCAAGTGGGGATTCGAAGTGATTATCAAATCAACAAGTGGTTGTTCTTCAACAACAGCTATTCCCATTACCTCAATGCAGTCTCCACTGAGCTCCAGACCGCCAGCATTCATAGACTAAAATTGGGCGGATTCAAATTTAAGCTTGGGCGAACTCTGGAACTCGCAATCTCCGGAGGAGTGGACTCTACTCACTTTCAGGGAGCTCAACGAACAAACGGTAGTGTTGAGTCCGGGCTCTCGAAGACATCCAGATCTACGAAGCTCACTCTGCTTTATCACCACGGCCTTTACAGCACAGTCGGCGAGCAGGACGCCATGGGCGGAAATACGCTGAGCTTAACCTTGACTCAGGGGCTGTCAAAGCGAGCGAGCTTTCAGGTCAGTTCCGGATATACCCGTGGAGTTTCTCTTAGCAAGGATTCCAAGCTGCGTTACATTTCAGGCAATGGAGAACTTCAAGTAGCGGTTCAGAAGCACATAATGTGGTCCACGCAATTGTCGTACGTTTCACAAGCTGGCGTGAACCTGTCTCCAGGTGCGGCCGGGCTGAGCCAGATTACTGCCAGTATGGGCTTGCACTTTTTTCTGCCGCCGCTCGGCGGCCGCCGCGCGATTCCGCGCTAATTCAGATGGCGCGGACATTTTCGAGGATATACCCCGATATATCGTGAGGAGCAAGTGAGGAATATTTTATGAATTCTCTTCCATACAGTACTTTGACGGACGCCATGTTGGCTGCACCTCCTGACCGTCCATTCGTCACGATGTGGCACGATGAAGACGAAATCGAAACCGTAACATTTGGAGAGTTCGCTCGGTTGGCGCGTCTTCAGGCGGGCGATTTCATCCTTCATGGACTTGAGCCTGGAAACACTATCATTCTGATCATGCCGCAGGGGATACCCCTGATGATATCGTTTGCGGCGGCGATGCTAGTGGGTGCTGTCCCATCGATCATGGCTTATCCCAATTTCAAAGTGGAGCCGTCGAAGTATCGGTTCGGTCTTGCGGGCGCCTCGAAGAATCTGAAAGCCCGTCTCATCGTCCTCGATGAGGGCTTCCCAGCGGATCTGCTGAGCTATGTGACGGGGGGAGACGGTGCAAAGATCATTCGCAATATTAGTCCGAAAGATTCGGCTGATTTAACTCTTCCGGAATTGCCGGCTGATTCCAATCGAATCGCGTTCATCCAGCATTCGGCAGGAACGACTGGCCTTCAAAAAGGGGTTGCTCTTTCCCATGATGCCGTACTCACGCAGCTTGGGCATCTGGCAGCTGCGCTTCGACTGAACACTCGAGACCGAATCTATAGTTGGCTGCCGCTCTATCACGACATGGGGCTGATCGCGTGTTTCATGCTCCCTCTCGTTTATCACCTGCCTGTCGTGATGCAGTCGCCTACGGATTGGGTCATGCGGCCGGGATCTATGTTGTCGTTGATTAGTGAATATCGGTGCACTCTGAGTTGGATCCCGAATTTCGCTCTACAGTTCCTTGCACGTCGCGTTCCTCCGCAGGCGAGGGTGAATTTCGATCTGTCGTCGTTAAGAATGCTCATCAACTGCTCGGAGCCGGTGCGCCAGCAGAGCGCTAACGAGTTTTGCGCCGCCTATGCGCAGTGCGGTGTCCGGCCGGAGGCACTCCAGGCTTCATACGCGATGGCTGAGAACGTTTTCGCCGTGACGCAATCCGGCACCAGTCCGACCGGGATGCCAAGCCGCGTATGGGTTGATGCCAGGCGCTTGACGGATGACAACATTGCGGAGTCCGTGGCGGAGGATAAGGAAGGCAGTGTGTGTCTGGTGTCGTCTGGGCGGTGTTTACCTTGTAACCGAGTCCAGATTGTCGGCCCAGACGGACGGGAATTGCCGGATGGCTGCGTGGGTGAAATTACCATCCAGAGTGACAGCTTGTTTGAGGCTTATTACAACCGGCCGGATCTCACCGCCAAGGCCTTGAAAGATGGCTGGTATTGGTCGGGCGACCTTGGTTTTCTCCGTGATGAAGAACTTTATGTGATTGGCCGAAAAACGGATCTCATCATCGTAGCCGGCAAGAACCTGTATCCTCAAGACATCGAGGAAATCGCTTGCAGTCATCCGAGCATCCATGATGGGCGGGCCGTTGCATTCGGACTGTTCAATCCCAATTTGGGAACGGAAGAAATTGTTGTTGTCGCGGAAGTCGAGGATGCCGGCGAAATCAAGAACGCTTTTTCAATTGAGCAGGCAGTACGTAATGCCGTGGTTGCCGAATTGGGCGTGGCCGTTCGGGCCGTGTATGTGAAACCTCCAAAGTGGATCGTGAAAAGCACGGCAGGGAAGCCCGCTCGGTCAACGACCCGGCAGAAATTGCTTACCGAACAACCCGAATTGCTTGGAGCTCGAACGGTATGACTGAAGCTGCGCAGACTCAGGAGTTGATTAACTACATCGAGCAGGAAGTCATTCGGAGGCCGGGTGTTCGGCTTACCGCTGACACGCCGATTGTCTCATCTGGCCTGATCGACTCGTTCGCTCTAGTTGATATTCTCGTCAAGCTCGAAGAAGTAACCAATATGCGTATCCCTGCCGGTAAGGTTCAGCCGAAAGATATGGACACCGTAAACCTGATGTTGGCAACGGCCCGCCGAGTCGGGAAGCCACGGAAACAACCATGACCTCCCTTGTGGTCTATTTGGTGGTCCTGCTGTTATTTTCCGCAGGGACCTTTTTGCACGGTCGTGTAGTGAAACAGTCGCTGCTGCTCGCGGCTAGCTACCTGTTTTACGCGACATGGGGGATAGGGTTCCTGGTGGTTCTGGTTGCCAGTTCCGTCATCAATTTTGTTCTCGGTGCATGGTTACGCCACAAACCCACGACGGCGCGCCTTTGGGCTGGCATCGTCATCAACGTCTCGCTGTTGAGTTTTTTCAAGTATCTGCCCGTCCTGGCCTCAGGTGATTTTTTCCAGCGAATCGTCATGCCGGTTGGCATGTCGTTTTGGACGTTTCAGGCGCTCAGTTATTTATTTGACATCTATCGGGAAGAGGAAGTCGCCCCGTCGCTATTGGAATTCTGCCTGTATATGGGCTTATGGCCCACTGTGGTGATGGGGCCAGTTTGCCGGTTGCCAAACCTGCTTCCGCAGTTTCGAGAGACTGCTGGTTTTTCAAGGGACGACGTTTCGGCTGGATTGCATCGCATCGGTACGGGCCTGTTCATGAAGCTCATTCTGGCTCAACTTCTGGGGTCCGCTTTGAGTGCTGGTTCCGAGTTTGGGGGCGGTTTTGACGAGATCGGGCGAAACTGGGGTGGTTTGGACGTGTGGCTTCTGGCGATTGGATTCGGCTTTCAGCTTTTCTTCGATTTTGCCGGATACTCGCATATCGTTATCGGAACTGCTCGGTTGTTTGGTTTACGCCTGGCGGAAAATTTCGACTCACCGTACTTGTCATCGACGCCTTCCGTCTTCTGGACGAAATGGCACATGTCACTTTCCTCCTGGATCCGTGACTATGTCTTCATACCTGCAGCGACTGTGCGGCGGGGAACGTCGTGGCGTTATTTCGTACTGTTGGTTTCCATGGTTCTGTTTGGTTTGTGGCACGGCGGGAGAGTCACATTCATCTTATGGGGAGCTTACCATGGTGTTTTTCTCGTGCTTCATAGAAGCTTTCAACAGCTTCAACGAAGGTTCAACCTCAATCTAAATCACAATCTAGGCGGGTTATTGTCTTGGCTTGTCACGTTCCTGGGCATTTCGTTGGGTTGGGTTTTGTTCCGTGCGAATGATCTCCGCCAGGCTGTTGCGATGTTCGGCGCAATTTTCTCTCCGGCCACCTATTTACAGATGAAGCTTCCCGGTAGTTATTATCGTTTGCTGCTTGCTTTGGTGAGTGGCTACTTCGCGTACAATCTCGTTATTGAGTCCGACTATTTGGCAAACATTAAAGAACGTCTCTTCGCAACCGGTGACCGCAGTAATTCCGATGTCGTGCCCCGATTTGTCCGGTTTTGCTGGGTCAATAGGGTGTGGTGGCTGGCGCCGATGATTGGCACCCTAATTGTTTTTGCCGGGCTTATGGTCTTGTTCCAGAGCTCAGGCGTCACTCCTTTCATTTACACACTGTTCTAAATTAAAGAAATGAAACGTCTTGTCTCTTCCTGCCTGCTCCTTGCATTTGGTTTTGGTCTCGGGCTTCTTTCGTCTGAAATCCTGGTGCGCGCTTTGTTTCCGGTCTCTGACTTCTTCTGGCAGTGGGATCCTGTGATCGGCATGAAACTTGTTCCAGGAAAACATGGGCGGTCCGTAAAACAGGGTGTATACGACGTACGTGTAGATGTGAACTCGGCGGGCTTCCGCGATCGTGAGCATGCTATCAAGAAGCCAAGCGGGGTGTATCGAGTCGTCCTGCTTGGTGACTCGCAGGTGGAAGCGCTGCAAGTACCGTTTGAGCAAACGATCACATCTGTTCTCGAGGATCGACTTGAAAAAGAACGTATTCCCTCGGAAGTGATCAATTTCGGCGTGAGTGGCGCCGGCACAGCAAGGGAGTATTTGGCTCTTCGTGAGTACGGCTTGAAATATAAGCCGGATCTCGTCCTCCTTTTCTTTGTCGGAAATGATTTTGGTGACAACACGCGGCAACTCAAGGGCCTTTCTTACATACCTTATCCAAAGACGAGTGAGGATGGAAGTCTAGTCCTGGATGGGACCGAACATCCCACCTTCAACGCATTCGCGGATCAAACATCCCGGTTAAGCCCTCTGACCAGCGTGCTGAGAGACCATTCGAAGGGCTACCATCTAATTCGCGACACGATCGATGCCCTACCCCCATTGGGCGATATATGGTCTGGGTTGCGGCCAAAGAGTGCCATTCTCGCAGCCTCGGACCAATCTGTCGGCAGCGACTTTGGGCTTTATGAAATCTATCGAACAACACCCAAGCCTGCTTGGGCTAAGGGGTGGCGAGTGACCGAAGAGCTTTTGTTGGCTGTTCGTAACCTGGCCAAGGAAAGCGGCGTGCCGTTTGGAGTAGTCGTCGTGCCTGCTGCCTGGGAAGTTTATCCGCAACGTTGGGCGGAAGTGCTCTCCCAGGTTCCGGCAATGCGAGAAGCCCCGCTGGATGTGGACTTACCGAACAGAAACCTGGTGCGGTTCCTCAACGAGCATGATGTGCATACCATCGACCTGCTGAACGATTTCCGGGCGCGGGCAACCAAGGATCCGTTCCTTTATCTACGTGGCGACGGCCACTGGACGGCTGCGGGACACCGTTTGGCTGCGGATCTCGTCAATGAACAAATTGCGAAGACCTTTCGTTCCGAGTCTAATTGAGTTAGCCGGCGCAAACTATTAACCTGACATTAGAGTGAGATAAGCAATGTGCGGCATATACGGCGTAGCTGAATTAAGGCCCGGACGACGAATCGATGAAGGCGTGCTTAACAGTATGGGGCGAGTCATGATTCATCGAGGTCCCAACGATCATGGTCACTATCGCAGCGAGGGCATCGCCATTGGCATGCGCCGTCTTAGCATCATCGACGTTGAAGGTGGGCATCAGCCTATCCCGAACGAGGATAAGACGGTTTGGGCGGTGTGCAATGGTGAGATATACAACTTCAAGGAATTGCGTGTCGAACTTGAAGCGCGTGGACATGTATTCCGCTGCAACTCCGACACCGAAGTGATAGTTCACCTGTACGAGGAAGAAGGGCTCGATCTCTTCAAGCGTCTTCGCGGAATGTTCGCTGTCGCTCTTTGGGATGCCGGTCGCTCCCGGCTCGTTCTGGCGCGAGACCGCCTGGGAAAGAAACCTCTATACGTTTGTCGCGAGGCTCACCGGATACTGTTCGCCTCTGAAATGAAGTCGTTACTGGAGGTCTCTCAAAATCCTCGAACGCTGAACATGCAGGCACTTCAGGAATATCTCGCGCTTGGATATGTGCCCGCTCCTTTCACCTTGTTTGAGCGCACCGAAAAACTCTTGCCAGGACACTACATGGTGATTGAGAGGGGCCGTGTTCGCGAGCAGCAGTATTGGGATGTTCCAACGGGCCCCATTGAAATGCGGTCCGAGGAAGAATGGGTCGAGAGGGTGCGTGAAAAACTTCTCGAATCGATTCGCATACGGCTGGTCAGCGATGTACCGTTAGGAGCCTTTCTTAGCGGTGGCATCGATTCCAGCGCAATTGTAGGAGCGATGGCCGGGATGATTGGCGAGCCTGTTAAGACGTACTCGATAGGGTTCGAAGGCGGCGATCGCTTCTACAATGAACTGCCTTACGCTCGTACCGTGGCAAAAGCCTTTGCTACCGATCACCATGAAATCATCGTTCGCCCAGACATGGCACAACTGCTGCCCAAGCTGATTTGGCATCTCGATGAGCCTATAGCGGATTCCGCATTTGTCACAACGTATCTTGTAGCGAAACTGGCAAGAGAAAGTGTTACGGTCATTCTTTCTGGTGTCGGAGGAGACGAACTCTTCGGAGGTTACCGCCGCTACTTAGGAAATCATGTGGCTCGCTACTACAATTGGTTGCCTTCTATCGTGCGGAAGAAGTTGGTCCCCAGCTTCCTCGCTGCCTTGCCCCAAGATCGGCACTCAAGTCTGAAGAACTACATCCGATACGCCGATGCTTTCGTTAAGTCCGCGGAGGCAAGCCCCGCGCTGCAGTACATGAGCTATGTGACACTGTTTTCATCGGCTTCTCAAAACGCACTCCTTCGGGCAGGCCTCGGAAATGAGTCCGAGGGCCAAAACGGTTTCGCTTCAGGGGTCATGAAGCGGTACTTTGGGGCGCATCCCGAACTGACGGGTCTCGGCCAACTCATTTATGCAGATTTGAAGACATCACTTGCAGATGATCTTCTGGCCTTGACCGACAAGATGACTATGGCCGCGTCGATCGAGTGCCGCGCTCCTTTTGTGGATCACGAGCTGGTCGAAATGGCGGCTTCCATACCGGATTCTTTAAAGATCCGTGGATTTTCAATGAAATACCTGCTGAAAAAAGTTGTTAAACCATGGATCCCACCAGAAATTCTGCATCGTAAGAAACGCGGATTCGGCGCACCCATTGGTTCCTGGATGCGAAACGATCTGGGTCCCCTACTCGACAACCTGCTTTCCAAGGATCAAGTCAAGAAAAGGGGACTTTTCAATCCTGCCATCGTCGGGGATTTAGTAGCGAAACATAAGGCACAAAAGAGCGACTATACCGACCAATTGTTGGCACTGATCAATCTTGAACTGTGGTGTCAGATCTACATGGATGGCAAGGACCACGAGAATCTTGACGTCGGGGAGATGTTAGGGCGCGGTAGAGCGCACGAGGAGAGTGTATGTTGACGCATAACCTGACAGGTCACAAATTATGATCACAGCGAAACAACTCGCAAAACAGTTTATCGCAAAAGGTTGTAGTCCTGCTTTGCAGCAGAGACTTCGACAGTTTCACGCGATCTATCAAATTAGGCACAACCGTCATTTCCGCGAGCCGGAGATGACATTGATAAAATCGCTGGTGGCCAAGGGAGACGTAGCCGCCGATGTCGGCGCAAATGTTGGCGTCTATACCGCAGAGCTTTCGCTGGCGGTGGGCGCTCAAGGCAAGGTGTTTTCATTTGAGCCTGCAAAGGAAAACTACGACATTCTTACGATGCTTGTAGGTAAAGCAGGTCTGGACAATGTGACACCATTTCGCTTCGCCCTGGGATCGAGTTCGACCCAATGTGAAATTGTTATTCCGGAAATGGACGGTTTTACCGGTTATTATTGGGTCCACGTAGCTAGACCTGAAGATCAGGGACGGCGGGAAGTCGTCAAAATGGTCACACTGGATGAGCTGCATAAATCTCTAGCTATTGATCATCTGGATTTCGTCAAGTGTGACGTTGAAGGAGCAGAACTGCAAGTCCTCCAGGGTGGTCTGGAGACGATTCGTCTGCACAAACCGGGATTCCTTATGGAGGTAAGCAGGGACACAAGCGAGGGCGTATTCAAAATCCTTCACGATCTGGGATATGAAGCCTTTGTTTTTGACGGTAGACTGATTCGAACTGAAAAATACAAAGACCGGGAATACTCCAACTATTTCTTTCTACACCCAAGCTCTGCGTGCTGGCAGCGCGCACTATCGCACTTTTCCTGAGCCAGTTATTAAATGAAAATACTATTCGTTTGCCATCGCCTTCCGTACCCTCCGAATCGCGGTGGGAAGATCCGGCCATTCAATATGATCCGTCACCTCAGCAAGAAGCATTCTGTTGTCGTGGCTAGCCTGGCTGGTAGCGAGCGGGAATTGAAAGAAGGAGAGGGACTAAAGGACTACTGTGACGAAGTAATCGCGGAAGTATTGCCGGATTCCAAGCGGTGGTTGCAGGCGTTCCGAGCGCTGCCGACACGCGCACCTTCCTCCGTCGCGTACTTCCGCTCCTCTCGGTTGCATCAACGAATCCAAGAAAGGTGTCTCCGTACAAATTTCGATGTGGTTTTCGTGCATTGCGCTTTCGTGGCGCAATACGTGATGGATGTTCAAGCCGGTTTACGTGTCATGGATTTTGGAGATCTCGACTCCGCCAAATGGGCGGATTACTCAAAGTGGAGAAGCTTTCCCTTTTCCCACCTGTACGCTTTCGAGTCCGCGAAGCTCCGGCGGTACGAACGAGAAGTCGCACGTTCGTTCGATCGATGCACAGTTATCACTCAGGGCGAAATGGGGGAGTTCAAGGATCTGCGAGTTTCGACGCCCTGCAGTGTCATTCCAAATGGAGTGGACCTCTCCTATTTTTCCTCGAGCACGGCCGGCGATGTTGGCGCTACAGTCGCGTTTCTGGGGCGCATGGACTACTTTCCAAACATTGATGGAGTTTGCTATTTCGCTGAGAAAATCTTGCCGCGGATCCGCGAGAAAATGCCGCACGTGGAGTTTCGAATTGTCGGCTCGAATCCGACACGGAGGGTTCGGGAACTAGCGAAAATTCCAGGTACGGTGGTCACCGGTCATGTTCCGGACGTCCGGTCCCATCTACGGGATGTGGCAGTTACCGTGGCTCCGTTGAGGATTGCCAGGGGTGCGCAGAACAAAGTTCTGGAATCCATGGCAATGGGAGTTCCCGTCGTTGCAACGCCGCAGGCAGCTAAAGGCATCCAGGCAGAGGTTGGGCGAGATCTCCTGGTCGCAGAGACACCGGCAGTTTTCGCGGACCGTGTTCTTGAGTTGTTGGAAAACCCCATTTTGCGCAGAAGTTTGTCTGAAGCTGGTCGTAAGCAAGTGGAGAGTATCTATCGATGGGAGACCGCCATGGACGTTTTGGACGCGACTTTGGCAGGGATCGGTCGCAAGAGGGGTGAAAGCATTGCGGGCGTGGCTCCGCGTGAAACAAGCTCTGAGTGCGAATTCGGCGAAGATAACTCTGTCTTTCGTAGTAATTCTGTTGGCTCGTGAGATGGACTTCCTGTGTGCTGAACTGTTATGAAACACTCCAAATTAGCGTACGTTTTGCCAGTCATGATTGCCGCGCTTTTAGCCGTTGCGTTCACTGTAGTTATCCGTCCCTCTGTCGGCAGCGTTCCGTTGCGGGTCGCACTCCCCCTGGGTGGAGAAACGCAGGCGCCTGTAGCACACTCAGCAGGTTCTGATCGGTTCCAGATGCTCTGTAATAGCCCAGGCGTTCTTCGGTGTGTCGGTTTTGATTCTAGGACCGATCTGGCGGGCTCGTATGGCGACAACAGCGGCAGTTTAGCGGGTGATTCAACTCCACAGATTGATTTCACCGTCAAGGCTTCAGGCAATGGGTCGCTGAAATTTACGATTCCTTCAAATTCCAGCGCCAACAGTTCGGGCTCCTATTTCACTAATTTTTCCGAGAATCTATCGGCCCAGTTCGGAGAAAGCTCCGAGTTTTATGTTCAGTGGCGCCAGCGTTTTTCGGGCGAATTCATTAATACCATATATAGCGGGGGCGGAGGCTGGAAACAGGCAATTATTGGAACAGGAGATAAGCCTGGGTGCAATTCTTCGATCTCTGTCAGCGCTTCCTGCTACTCTTCCTGTACCGCGCTGGAGTTGGTAACTCAGAATACCTACACTCGCGGTTTTGCCCAGATGTACAACTCTTGCACAGGATCGTCTTCTCATGGTCCTTACGATCCATTTCAGCAAGGATTTCGGAGCTCTGATTTCAAACTTCAGAATGCGCGCCCAGAGCCATATTGCCTGTATTCGCAGGGTCAGACGAATCCGCCGAATTATTTCCCGCCGACGGGTAAGTGTCTTGCGTATTTTCCGAATGAATGGATGACCTTCCAGATTCATGTCAGGACCGGTCCGCGTATTAACGATGAATTCAGCAATAGCTATGTCCAACTGCGAATTGCACGGCAGGGAGGACCTGGCGAGTTAGTTCTGGACTGGGGCCCTTACAATCTTACGGCCGGTGATCCGAAAACAAACCAGAAGTTCGGCAAGGTGTGGTTACTCCCTTACAATACCGGCAAGAATTCTTCGATAACCTACCCGGTAGCCTACACTTGGTACGACGACCTGATCATCTCGACACAACCGATCGAGATGTCGTTTTGACTGTTCCGACTATTTGCACGTGAGTTTCTGCTACCGAGAGAGCGTTGGGCGCTTTCCCTTTGCGCGCGAGGAGTCTCAATTACACCTGGCCTGCTGGAACGGTTTACGACAAGGCATTCGATGGGCTGAAGAACAATGCCTTCGGAAATAACCGGGCACTGAAGATTACGACTCCGTCCGATGGCTACGCGGATTTATGATGTCGGCTCGTTCTTGCCCGGGCGTGAACTAAAACGCCAAGTTCCCCTTATTTCTTTTGTTTTAATAACCCCTGAAGTCTAAGAGGTGGATATGAAGTTGCCCGATATCGCAGCTAGCACGGCCGTGTTGTTGGTTCTGCTATCGTTTTCAGATCTCAACGCGCAGAATGGATGGAGAATGGAAGGTTTCAATCCTTCCCGCACCAACGTCAGCCCAGTAGCAGGTCCTTCCGCGCATCCTGCATTTGAAGTGATCGCTTCAAATGTCTCTGGCGGTCTAAAAAGGATCGCAGATGATGGATTTTTGATTCTGACCGACGGTACGAGCGTTTTTTCTTAC
>Ga0207111_10018_pt1 | contig 51517 bp, 39 predicted proteins | sample Alteio_BWMinHeat_71_FD_153577 | JGI IMG/M metagenome (GOLD analysis project Ga0207111, IMG submission 153577) | Enriched cells from forest soil in Barre Woods Harvard Forest LTER site, Petersham, Massachusetts, United States -... | ecosystem: Environmental > Terrestrial > Soil > Temperate forest >... | reverse complement strand
TAACGGCGACACCGCTTTACATCTTGCAGCACGTCATCATATTTCTGATGCCGTCGAACTTCTTATAGAAGCTGGTGCAGACAAAACAATGTTAAATAATAAAGGTGAAAGCGCTTTAGAAGATAAACCAGAAGATAAAGAACACCAAGAACGAGAAATTGAAAGAAATTTAAACGCTCAAGAAGCTCAGCTAGAAATGATAGATAAAATAGGAGCCGCAGTAAAATTAGAATGCGAAATGAGAAGACAGCGGCTACAAGAAATGCACCTACAAGAAGTAGAAGAAGCTATAAAAAAAAGATTAGAAGAAGAAAGACGAAGAGAGCGACTACAAGACCCTTTTAGATTCTTATTCAACCCTCCATCGTATGGAGTAGAAAGCAAAGCTCCTCAACCGCGTCCATTTTTTGTAGTAGAAGATAACAAAAAATCTGCTCTAGAAAAAGATCAGGAAGAACTTGCCAGACTCAACAAGCGTCGTGAAGAGCTTGAACGAGAATTAGGAGTTGAAAATTCGGCAGATGAACAATTCGAAGAAATGTCTGGCGAAGAATCTGAAGAAGAAGATTCTAAAAAATCAAAACCGAAGACTGCCAAAAAATCTTCATCTAAAAGAAAACGTTCTAACAAAGATTCAGACGAAGAAGAAGAAGATGATGATGATGATATTGAAGAAGCGCCAAAGAAGAAACAAAAACCAGAAGTAACTACCGATAGAAATACGCGTACAATATCATGCAGCAGCTATGCTGAGTGTAAAAAAGAAGCACAGAAGCTCTTAAAGCAAGGTGCAAAAACTATTACCGTTGACGCTTCACAATCAAGCAAAGATGGTGATAGCTATGACGGTCTCTTTAAACTCCCAAAGAAAAAAAATGGCTATACACATGTAAGAATTGTGTTAGAACCTGAAGAAGAAGAAGAAGACGAAGCTGTAAACAATAATGATAAATGTGCAATACAATAATGTAAACTCTTAGTATTAAATGGAGGTTCTCGTTATGAAAATTTTTACGTATTTTAAAACTCTTGCACTTGTAACAGTTATTTTGACTGGAACAGCTCCTGTTGCACGTGGCATGGATGACAAACAATCTGACGACCAAGCAAAAAGAACGGCTAAAAATACTGAACTTAAAGCAGCTATTTTGAAAGCTCGCGAACGTCGTGCTCAACAAGTAGCTCAAACAACAACTCCTGCTGCCCAGCCTGCTCAAACTGATCAAAAAGCTGCAAAACAAGAACAAAATAAACAAAAAGCGAACGATAAAGAAAACGATCCTGATGCATTAGATCTTGTACTTATACAAGAAATTGAAGCGCTTAATATAGAATTAGGTAAACGCGCACTGGCATTGACGAATTCTAAATCATTTGCTGAAACCGGCAGAGTTATGGCAGAAATTACACGATACATTCAAGCTCATCCAACGGTCAATACGCTATTAACTATTGAAAATCACCAAAATCTTAAAAAAAATCAGCAATTCTTATCAGCAATAGAAGCTCTTAAGAAAATTATCAACAATATTGGCATGGCGATCTTGCAGAACAAAAATAACAGAAATTCGCCGATCACACGTGAAGCACATCAACAAATCGCAACAACCATTCGATTATTTGAAACTATTTCGGGAAGACAACGTCTTGTCGGATATTTCGAACAACAATTCCCAAATCCAGAACAAGCAGGAGCTCAAGCTTCATCAAATAGTTCTGAAAAATCTGAGAAAAAAGAAGCGGCTAAACCAACTGAACAACCCAAGAAAGCTGATAAAAAAGCTGACAAACCAAAAGCAAAACCAAAAAAAGAAGCGAAACCTAAAGCCCGCAAAGAAGATGCACAAGAGATGCCCGATCAACAAATCGTGAATTTACAAACATTAAACACAATTTTAACAGATCGTATCGAAGAACTTAAAAAAGCAAAATCTCCCGAAAAAATAGCTGAAATAATACAAAAAATCGAAGCTGAATTTAAACAATTCATTACGGGTAAAATTGATGCTGATACCGCAAAGAGACAAGAATTTGCAAAAGAGCTTGCACGGCTCAATGCAAATGTTAATGCAATCATCAAAATTTTTACTGACAATAAAAACTATAAAATCATGCGCGACAAAGATTCACATCTCGAAGCAGAAACGGCTATTAGACTTTCTCTGCATCGTATAGGCAATCTTATTAACCGCAAAGAACTTTCTGTCACTGAAACTGAGATGGATACAAGTCATGATAGAGAACAAGCACAACGGCTTGCAGAAGAAGAAAAAAAAGAGGCGGCTAAACGCCAAGCCAAATTGGCAGAAAACGATGCAAAACTTGCACGCCAACTTGCGCAACAAAATAGTCAACAAGCAAATAGATTTTTTGGTTTATTCGATAGTCCATTGGTTGCTGCAGTAAGATCACAAAATATTGATGAAATTCTTGCTCAAGCAGCACAAGCAGATACAAAAGACATCGAACAAGCTATAGATGTTGCATTACAACATGAAGAAACACGTGCTATTGCAGAAATGTTAACAGGAATTATTGAAAGCAGAAACGCTAACGTTCCTGAAGACAAAGAAGCTTCTGATGCAAAACAATCAAGAAAACGTGGGCGCGAAGCAAAAAAACCTACGGTTATTGATATCTCTCATGATGGCGATGATCAGGCTGGAGATGAAGCTGAAGATAACGACGTTCCTGCCAAAAAGAAACAAAAAACTGGCGCTAAAAAGAAAAAAGAGCACCCCTTGCTTGAAGCAGTAAGAACGGGTACCATTGACACCATTCTTGAAATTGCCACCGATACCGATGACGAAACACTTGCACAAGCATGCACCCTCGCTTTGGAAAACCAAAAAGAAGAAATCGCTGCTATTTTATTAGGTATTACTGAATCACGTCAAGAAGCACAAGAATCAAAAAAACCCAAAGCATCGAAAAAACGTAAACGAGAAGCTGCGGATGATAGCGGAGAAACGAAGCTCGTCGCAAAACCTAAAGCTAAAGCAAAACCTGGAAAAGAAGCTCCAAAGAAGAAACAAAAAACAGGCGCGGCAACCGATGAAAATACACGTACAATAACATGTGGCAGCTATGCTGAATGCAAAGAAGAAGAAGCAAAAATTTTAAAGCGTGCAAAACCAGTAGACGTTGATGCTTCACGGTCAAGTAAAGATGGAGATAGCTATAATGGTCTTTTCAGGCTCAACAAGCAAGATTCTAATGGCAATGTATATGTAAGAATTGTCTTAAAGTCTGAAGAAGAAAGCGAAGAAGAAGAATCTGAAGAGTCTGAAGAAGAAAGCGAAGAAGAAGAATCTGAAGAGTCTGAAGAAGAAGATGATGAAGAAGCTGCACAAGAACGGGCTAAAAAAGCCAAAAAGAAATCTCAGGATAAAAAACCAGCAGAACAATCACGTTGCATCATAATGTAAATAATAGAAAGGTCTTAATCATGAATAACGTAATAATAAAAAGTATAAAAACATTTTGTTTTGTATTTGTAGTACTTCTTGGATATAATTCAAGTATATACAGCATGCAGAAACACAAAACAGAATCAAAAACAGCATCTAAGGGTAAAAGTAAAAAAGAACACAAAAAAGCAGAACGAATAGGATTTTTTTACCCCAATGCCCCTTATTTTGAATTTACCAACTTCTACCCATATTATGATCAAAAGTCTCCCACCGGAATTATTGGATGGTATGCTCCAAAGGGCAAGCGCGTATTTTTTATGATTGATGGAAGAAGGTTTCCATCAACTGAACATTACTTTCAAGTAAGTAAATTTGAAGATAAAGAAGTACAAGAAGCTTTTTTAAAGCAAGTACAAAGCAATGGCGACACACCATTACAAGCTTTGAATATAGCTGGTAGCTTAAAAGGTTCTATACGAAAAGATTGGATGGATCGCATTCACCGATCATGGATTGCTCAATATGGCTTGCTGGAAATCGTTGCTGAGCCAATTGATTGGTCTGATACTCATGGGAACAAACAAACAAAATTGTATATTTCTTTGAATGATCTTGTCATGTACAAAGCAGTCGTTGCAAAAGTTTTACAAGACCAGAAAGTTTACGATGCATTGGTATCGACTGATGGGAAAGAACTCCAAGAAGAATCTCATAAAGATTATTATTGGGGTATTGGCGCTCAAGGCAATGGTCTGAATATGCTTGGTCGTATCTTAATGCTTGTCAGAACACAATTTTTAGATGGTAAATTGCCAGATCTTCAAGATATTATTATCCCAAGTTCTGTAGAATCTGGGTCAAAAAAAGATGATAAAGATGCTATGGAAACTGGAAAAAAAGGGATAAAGCGTACACGAGAATTAGATGAGCAAGAAGATATAGAAGACGATCAAGATGAAACAGAAGAAACAGATGGAAAAGCTAAAAAACAAGCACATAAAAAAATAAAGCGCTCGAAAAAGGGTCCTGGTGAACCGGTAAAACATGCAGGCAAAAAGAGCAAAAAGAATAAGCTTATCGATGAAAAAACAAATTCAGTTAAACGTCGAGATTTTTTTAGATATGTCATGAAGAACGGCTTGGATCAGGATGAATTTGTACAACTAAAAAAAGCTGGCGGTATTACTGATTGGCCAAGTGATTTTGCTCATGGTACGTTTACAACCCATTCAATTCAAGAATTACGCGATGCAACAGACGGGAAAAAGTTAACGGCGCTTACCAAAGATTTTAAAGACGATGCTGAATTTAATATCGTTATTTACGACGCAGAAAACTGCTACGAATATCGTTATCTTGTTGATATCGGCGCAATGCAAGCAATGCCGGAAAATAAAGATGCTGTTTTCCCGCTCGCGTCAAATTTTCACTGTCTTGAAGGTGGCCAATCCCGCGACAAACATAATTTAATCGTGTTTAAGGGCAGTGGTGCCGTGCAAGGTGAAGAAGGTGCTGCATCAGGAACGCCAGGCGCTATTTGGCGTATGGAATATGTTTCTCAAGATGAAGCTAATCTGCTCGGTGATGCAAAACTTGCGGGTATTATTACGGTTAATGACACAGGTCGTCCAAAAATCAAATGTAACAACCTGAATCAAGATGATATTGATATGGTAATAGCACGTGGAAGAATCGGTTTTCATGAAAAACTCCAAGTCTCTACGGGACTATCTAATATTTTTTATATGAATAAAAACTTGGCCAAAGGACTTGGCGGTCGCGAGCAAAATATACACGATTCTGATGCAGTTGCTCCTGACGGTCAAATCATTAATCAAGTACTTGCTGCTGCAATCGACCTTAGTCATGGCGGACTTGGAGGCCAACGTGATGTACAAACGTTATTATCGCGCGCTCTTCAACGTGTTGCCTGGGAAGGGACTATTCTGTCGATGCCGGCGAATAACAAACAAAAAGGGATTCTAACGTTATATGGTTGTGGCGCTTTTGGTAATCGATTTGCATGGTGTTATGAAGCGTTAACTGGTCAAACATTAGAAAAAGGTCAAGAACCTATTGCAGAGCTTACCGATTTAAGAAAATTCATGAAAAAGGCACAGCTGAAACTCACCCTCATGGCGTATCGACCATTTAAAGCTGATAAACAAAAAAATACAGAATTTAACGACTTTATCAGCGCTATGAAAGAACATTTTGTTGATAATATTGGCGGAATGGTTTATGAAATTGTCCCTGATAACAAGAAATTATTTGAAGATTCAGATGGCCCCGAAGAACTTGCTAAGTTTTTTGGTAACCCAAAACCACCAGCTCATTGGAACGCAAGCAATAATAGTTCTAACTCAAACTATGGCGAAGAAGATGCAGAACAAGACTCCGGTGATGCTGGAGAAGATGAAGAAGAAGAAGAAGGGGATGGTGGCCAAGATGGTACCAATACTCAAAAAGATCCTGAAGATAAAGGATGCTCTATAATGTAATCTCTTTTCAAAGTAAAGAAAGTATAAGAGCGGGTTTTGATGCCCGCTCTTTTTTTTATTTTTACCTATTTTACAAAACATTGATCATATGTAAAAAAAATTATTTCTTAACAGAAATCATTACTGAAAATAACGTGGATTTTCGCGTCGTTTTTTTGTTGATTCTTCATTTTTTTTTGGTAAAGTAACACATGAGAAAACGATTTGAGCAGTTGTTTAATTAAAAAGGAATATTATGAATTTCTCAAAATTCGTAATTAAGCTATTACTCATCCCAACATATCTTACCAGTACCATGAACCCTATAATCTGTGATATACATCCATCAGATCATGTATTTTATAAAAAAAAAGAGTCTATATTTTCATTATTAGAGCAAGCTATTCGGTATGGCGACATCAACACAATCCTTGAGCTTATAAAAGATTCAAATCTTTCTATAAATACTCACAATGCCAAAAAAAAAGATCTCCGTGAGCCTGTGAAAGCAAAACCTAAAGAAAAAAAAGAGGAAAATAAATATAACGATAGAGAAAAAGAAGAGGATGAAGAAACTCCTGAACCTGAACAAAAGGCACGCTTTATACCAGATGATCACAAACCCAGAGGGAAACCAAAAAAACGAAAACGTAAATAAATCTTTGCTTCTCTCTTCTTTGCCGTATTTTACAAAACATTGATCAAGATAAAACATATCACCTATACTGACATCATAGCTGGAACAAATATAAAAAGGGTTGAAAAAAGAATCATGATCAAGCGCAGTTATGAACCTGAACTCATGGATCTCGGACCATCATATTATTCCCAAGAAGAGTATTTTGATTGTATCAAAAAATTGGGATTTATTGGTAAGCTACTTGGCGGCAATCGTGCAACACGCAAAGCATTTTCACGTCTATCACCCGCTCCAACATCCATACTTGATGTCGGCTGTGGTAATGGTTCAAACACTCTTGAAATTGCAAAAAATTATCCCAATGCTCAGGTTATTGGTATTGATATTTCGCACGATGCAATTGTCGAAGCACAAAAATTCAAAGATACGTATGAACAAAAACACAAATGTGTATTACCAAATCTGTCGTTTCAGCATCGTGTAAATCCAGAACTTAACGAAGCTGACAAAAGTTTTGATGTCGTCACAGCAACGTTACTCTGTCATCATCTTAATGACCAAGAGTTAGTACAATTTTTACGGTCAGCATGCGCTATTGCTCGACAAGCGGTGATTATTAACGATCTTGATCGACACCCTATTGCCTATGCATTGTTTTGGCTTATATCACCATTGTTTAATAACCGATTAATCAGGTACGATGGGCTCATATCAATTAAGCGTTCTTTTACCCGCCAAGACTGGGTAGTTTATCTTAACGCAGCAGGAATTGCTCCTGATAGGTATACGATCACCTGGCGATGGGCGTTTCGCTGGATTATTATGATAAAAAGTACCTGAAAATACATGTTCGTACGTCATCCCCGGCTTGACCGGGGATCCAGGCAAAACTAACTTGTTAAACCCCAGAAAGTTTATAGTATGATACACGATTTTGTCATTATTGGCGGCGGTGTTGCCGGCTTAAGCGCTGCAATACATCTTGCAGAAACCGGTGCAAAGCCGTTGCTCATTGAAGCAGGTACCTATCCTGCCCACAAAATTTGCGGTGAATTTTTCTCGCCCGAGACGCTTCCCATACTCAAACGCTGGGGTATTTTCCCACCCGTCTTATTACATTCGGTTACATTTCATGCAGGATCTGAAAACTTTACTTTTAAGCTTCCAGCCCCTGCGGGCAGTATGACGCGCTACGATTTTGATGCACAATTAGCACAGTATGCACAAAAACTCGGTGTTATCGTGTTAACCAATATAGCGGTCACCGATATACATAGAGATAATACGGACAAATACCAACTCATGCTCTCATCAGGCCAAGAAGTTACGGCAAAATCGATTATTATTGGCACCGGGCGAGTATTAGGGTTGATCAAACAAAATATTACAACAAGTGCTCCAAAATATTTTGGTATTAAAGCACATATACAATATAACGACCTGGGCGATCAGGTTCACTTTTTTTCTTTTCCTGGCGCATACCTTGGAATCTCGTCAGTTGGTCATGGGGTTATCAATCTTGCATGTTTAGCGTCTAGCGAGCTTGTCAAAAAATATCCTACGACAGAACTGTTTATACGAGATCTTGCGACAAAAGCAAATAACAAATTATTAGACGATGTAATTACCCATGGAACGCGCTTGTTTCCTGAGTGGATGACCTGTTATGCCCCAGAATTTGGAATAAAAAATTTTCCAGATATGCCAAACCTCTATGTCATCGGTGATGCAGCCGGGACTATTCCCCCTGCTTCTGGCGATGGTCTGGGGATTGCAATCACGAGCGGCGAATTACTCGCACGGTATGCTCTTAAGCATGATTCTGGGGGTTTTAAAAAAGCCTGGAAATCCCGTTATGCTCCTATTATAAACATGGGAAAGCTCTTACATCAGATCATGTCACGACCAATACTTGCAAAACTTGTTATCAAAGTATGTTCATATGCACCAAGTAGTGCAAAAAAATTATTTCTAAAAACCCGTTATAGTATCACACAAACTAACAGCAAATTAAAAGCGTAAATACGAGAGATATATAAACTCTTTTTTTTCTTCACGACAATCTACTAAGCTAGCTTATAAAAAAGAGAAGGGCTCTTATGAAAAAAGCAAAATATAGCTTTGTTACACGTGGTATAATCATAGGCGTCATGATTATACTAGTACTGTTTGGTTATCGTACATATTTCAAAAAAAACACCCCGCATGTCTTCACCACAGAAAACCCTCATAAAAGAACGATCACTCAGGTCGTCAATGTTTCAGGAATACTTGCAATAAAAGAGTCTTTTGAAGTTGGCAGTTTGCAATCAGGTATTGTTCAAGAAGTGTTAGTAAAACAAAATGATCATGTCAAAAAAGATCAACTTCTTTGTATTATTGATACCGGGAAAAAAGATACAGAATATCGAGAAGCTCAACACTTGCTTGATAAAGCAGAACAAGAATACGATTACCAAAAAAAGTTTTATCATCGCCAAGAGCAATTATATAGGTCAGGACAATTGTCGAAAAATTCATTTGAAGAGATCACAAAAAACTACAAAAAATCACATGAAGATGTTAAGGCTAGTCAAGCAGTACGCGATAAGAAAAAAATGGAATATGAAAGCACGTTTATCAAATCACCGACCAATGGAATTGTTCTTGCTGTTGAGGCAACCAGGGGTATGAGAACAACCGATCTGGCAAACCTTAAGCTTTTTGCAATTGCTCATGATCCAAGATGCATGGAGGCAGTTCTGGAAGTTGATGAAAGCGATATTGGAAACATCAAAGAGGGTATGCATGTAAAGTTTGTCACCAACAGTTTCCCTGATCGCGTAATAAAAGGTGTAATCGCCCAAGTGAGTTTCACTCCAAAAGTAACTGAATCGGTAACGTTTTATAAAGCTATTATTAATATCGATAACTCAGATCTTTCACTTCGACCAGGCATGATCGTTAATGCAAAAATAAAAACTTATAAAGCAAATAATGTTCTGAGTATTAGCGGGTTAGCGTTTCAAATAGATGAAGCAACAGTAAAAGCTGCTTCAAAAAAAATGGGGGTTACCTGCGTACCGAGGAACAAAAAAGAAGAAATGAAAAAAATACAAACAGATAAGCACGATGCAATCGTCAAATATGTTTGGGTTGTTCACGATAAACAAATAGTTCAAAAACCGGTGATCATCGGCATTACTGATAATAGCTACTGGCAAATTATCGAGGGACTTTCAGAATCGGATAACGTATTACTTGATATAGAAGAAAACACAGAAGTTATTGATGATCTGTATAAAAAAGCTGCCGGTGGAGCATTTTAATATGAACGCACTGTTACTGGTCTCAACGGCTCTTAAATCTTTAAATCATCACAAGGGTCGGTCGTTACTGACAATGCTCGGTATTATTATAGGTATTGCTTCGATTATAGCAATTTTGGCGATTGGAAATGGTGCTGCAAAAAAAGCAAAACGCCAAATTTTGGCCCAAGGTCGAAATTATATTTTCATTCATGCCGGTAATTGGCTTGCAGGCGGAAAAGTAACTTCAAAAAAAGAAAAAAAAATAAAGCAGTTTGTGCTTGATGATGTTATAGCACTTAAAAGTCTTATCCCTTCGGTCAACAAAGCAAGCCCTTATCTTCAATCTCAACATCGTATTTCATACCAAAATGCTGTTATCATGAGTAATATCAAGGGCGGTAATGAACAGTTGCTTACTATTATGGATCGTAAGCTCAAACATGGGAATTACTTCAATCATTATCACGTTCAAAAAGGCTCTCGCGTCATTGTTCTTGGCGCAAAAGCAGCAAAAGAGTTATTCAAGCTTACAGACCCAATTGGCAAAACAGTTCAGATTTTAAATCATAGTTTTACCGTCATTGGCGTTCTGAATAGTATCGAAGATGGACATGAATACCAAGACCCAAATATCGATGTCTTTATTCCATTCACAACACTACGAAGACAGATTCAGCGATCAAGATCAACCCAGTTTGGAGCAATAGTAATCTCTGGCCGTAGTCATGATGAAATGCCAACAACCGTCAAGCAGATTAAAAAAGTTTTACGCACGCGTCATCGCCTTGAAACAGGCGAACCTAATGATTTCTTTATTTATGACCAAGGGTCAATGATGAAAGCAGCTCAGGCTGCAAGCGGTGTCCTGAACCTACTCTTGATGATTATTGCCGCAATTTCTCTGCTCGTAGGCGGGATTGGCGTCATGAATATTATGCTTGTTTCAGTAACTGAACGGACAAGAGAAATTGGTATCAGGATGGCGCTTGGCGCTCCCGATCATGTGATTTTGCAACAATTCTTAATCGAAGCACTTATTATTTGTTGTATAGGTGGGTTATTTGGAATAATTATCGGACTGATTATACCTCAAGGAGCACGATTATGTACAGGATGGGAGGTTGATATTACTGCTTCGTCAATTCTGACCTCGTGTTTCGCAGTTATAGCAATAGGGATTATTTTTGGCTATTACCCTGCGCGAAAAGCATCGCAACTATCACCCGTCCAAGCGCTCAGTGAAAGATAACCCATGAAAACAGGTATGAAAATATTAGAGGCTCAAAATTTAATCAAAATTTACACCATGGGAGAAACAGAAGTACAAGCACTCAAAGGGGTCTCGTTTGCTCTAGAAAAAGGCGAATATATTGCGATAACGGGATATTCTGGGTCTGGAAAATCAACACTCATGCACCTACTTGGATGTCTTGATGTTGCAACTGATGGAAATTATTTTATTGATGGTATCGATGTTTCCAAAGCGAGTCGAAACGAATTAGCAGAGATCAGAAATCAAAAAATTGGGTTCGTTTTTCAAAAGTTTTATTTACTTCCTGACTTAACAGCGCTTGATAATGTTGCTTTACCACGACTCTATGCAGGAATATCAGAATCTCAAGCACGAAAAGAAGCTATAAAACTCCTGAATCAAGTAGGTCTTGAAAATAGATCAGAGCACTACCCCTATCAACTTTCAGGCGGGCAACAACAACGGGTTGCCATTGCCCGAGCACTTATTAATAAGCCGGTTATTATTTTAGCTGACGAGCCAACCGGAAATCTTGATACAGCAACGGGCGATGTCATTTTAAAGCTTTTTAAAGAATTAAATCAAGAGCATAGTGTTACGATTATCTTAGTAACACACGAGCCATATGTTGCAGCAAACGCTACACGAATTATAGAACTTGTTGATGGAAAAATCGTCAAAGATACAAGAAGTTCTTAAAGCTTGTTTCGTTCGAACCCCTCTACTCGCCCTTACGGGCTCCATCGGGCCGAACGGCCTTCTTACTTTACGTACTATTTTTTCAAAGAAAAAAACGCAAGTCTTCGTACTTTTTTTCCAAGTTTATAGGTTTCAATTTTGGTCACAAGATCTGCAAACTTTGGCATCACTTCCCATTCTTCACTGACCCAATACACAATCGTACTTTTATTGTAGGGACATGTCGCTCTAAAGGCACGTGACAATTCAGTCTCATTAAGCGCTGCTCTGGTGACAAACAGATCGATATCATAGTTCGTTGTACGTACAAACGTCCGCCAGTCAAGATCGCAGATTTCAACATTTTCCAGACCAAGCAATTCGATAACTTCGCTTAAAAACTGCTGTTTCTTCTTGGTAACTTCAAGCAAAATAACGTTGAGATGGGGATATAAAATTTTTAAGGGCAATCCAGGAAAGCCGGGCCCTGAACCAATATCACAAATTGTATGTATTTTTTTAAGATCAATAAAATTTTGTAATGCGATCGAATCTTGAAAATGTTGGCGAAGAACACCCGAAAGATCCCGAATTGCAGTCAAATTAAATTCTTCGTTGCGCTGCAATAATACTGTCGCATATGCTTGAATTTTTTCAACCTGCTCATCAGTAACACCAGTTTCTCGCTTAAAATCTGCCCATATCTTTTCTTCTGGTTTCTGTCGTACGTTCATCTGCCAACTCCCTAAAAATAATAAATAATTGTCAAATTATAGATTTTTATTGTTTCGATCTGTTATTATCAGTATAGAGGTTTTAAGAAATAAATCACTGTTATTATAGCTATTTTATACTCGGGGGAGTTATAGGGGGCGTCTGGTATGAAGAAGAAGAAATCTTGGTTAAGTACTGTTTGGACTGTATCACTCGTGTTTCTCTTGGTATGCCAGTATATACACGCTGATAATAGAATTATGATTTTTCTCAAAAATGCTCCTGAACGTGCAGTCGATGGTGCCGTTCAAGATGCTACGACCGATCTAACTATTAATACTGCACAAGGCCAAGCCTATATTTTAGATAAACTTGCCGCCATGGACCAGCAAACTCCGTCATATAATAGTACTAAAAACCTTAAAAACGCGATTCGGGCATCATTAACGCAAAAATTAAACGGTTTTTTGGGGATTTATGCCGGTTATTTTGCATATTCTGATCATAAAGGGCTCTTGTCTTTTCCATTACGCCATGCAAATCCTAAGCTCTATATTGCAATAACTCCCAATATTGCTTTGATTAAGATTAAAGACACAATATCGCATCGAGAATTTATTATAAACGACCAAAACCCAACAAAATTATACGTCTGTGAACGCAAACAAGAAATTATAAAAAAACCTGAAGAACAAGATTCCCAGCAAGCAGGTAAAGCCCCAGCAACCCGTTTTTATTGGGATATACAAGAAGCACCTCTTCCTGCCGACAACAAAATTAACCCATTAACGGTTGTCATCTTAACCAAGCCTAAAAATATTTATGTACCATTGGGGCACTTCTTAACAAGCGAAAGCCCACATCTTGTACTTCCTGATTTTTATGTTATGGGCAACGTTGATAACAACGAAGAGCTTCTTCAAGCAATCGGTTTTACGGACTTGTTCGAAAAAATTAACACCGAAGAGAAAAAAGCATCTGATAAAGTCGTGCAAAAAATGATTACAAATATTTAAATAACTATCGAAAGAAAAATTATGATTATCTCGAAAAAATTATTATTTCTTGGTGCGTTATGCACTATAATTATACTACCAAACTGTGCTGAAAAGCGTGAAATTAAAAGAGAAAATGATCCGCGAGAGCGCGATTATAAAAAGCACGTCTCAAGTATTAATCGCCTTGATAATCGCATCTCTCAGATTAGCCAAAAATAGTATATTTATTCTTAACAGAGCTCTTGCGCCACTATTTACCCTAACGTTATAAACTGTTGCAAAAAAGTATCTAAACACGATACAACTTACATAGTTGTTCTTACTTATAATAAAAAAAATTAAACGAAGGGTCTCTTATGATGGCAGGCAAATGTTCAAAATGCAAAATGGCAGGATGCAAATGCAAAGGCTCAATGAAATGCGCTGCGAGCAATTGCAAATGCAGCGGCGATAAATGCTCGTGTAAATCAGGTAATTGTAAGTGTGGCAAGGCTTGTTGTAAGTAAAAACGAGGGGGTTTTATGAAAAAATATACGATATTTGGGCTATTGTTTGTACTTGCAGGAATAGCGCTTACCGGATTATCGGGCTGCTGTAAATCGTGCAAAAAAGATGATGTTCAAAGCACCTGTAGCAGCTCATGTCACAAAAAATGTCCCGTGTGCGACAAAAAAAACTGTACGTGCAACAAATGAAGCGCGCGGCTTAAAGCCCAGCTTCATTACGCCGTAGCCATTTATCCCCGAGCTTGGGGTATTCTGGCGAAGGCGAATAAACCGTACAAATTATTTACACAAAAAAAGGGCTGAGACTTGATCTCAGCCCTTTTTTTGTGATTTACTATCAATTACTCGATCATGCCCAAATTGCGTAAAAACGCCTGTTGGTTTGGTTCACGACCCAAAAAGTCTCTTAAAATTTTGTCAGGCGCAACGCTGCCCCCTTTGCCAAGCACTTGCTGAGCAAATGCTCTTCCTGCTTCAGGATTAAGTAAACCTTCTCTATTAATTTTTTCAAAAATATCGAGCGCGAAAACTTTTGCCCACATATAGCTATAATATTTTGCGCCATAACCCATTAAATGCCCAAATGCTGCTTGATAGTGCGTATCAGGCTCGAAACGAACAGTAAGAAAAAGCTTCTCTGCTAATGCTTTGGTTATAGCATTAGTATCTTTGTGTGCGCCTGCTTTATAATAGTTAAGCGAAAGAAGCGATAACCAGCACTGACGAAGCACAAAATAGCCGGAATCAAACTTTTTGAGTTCTGATAACGTATCAATCGTTTTATCATCAAGTGGTTTACCGGTTTTATAATGGGCTGATACCTGCTTGAGCATCTGTTTATCGTACATCCATTCTTCAAACATTTGCGATGGCATCTCAACAAAGTCTGTTTTTACCGATGTTCCGGAAAAACCATTCATTTCTGTTGACCCAAGCAAGCCGTGCATTGCATGACCAAATTCATGGAAAAAGGTCGTTACATCACCATGCTTTAACAGAGCCGGCTTATTTTTTGTTGCTTTAGGAAAGTTAGCGATAACAAGAGAAAACGACGGTGTTTTGGTTATAACACCATTGTTATTTTGTTTAACGGTGTGAACAATAGGATAGCAGCAAGCATGGGAATATTTATTTGCTCGTGGATACAAATCAAGCACGATATAGCCGCGTAAATCGTTGGTCTTACTATCAAAAACCTGAATTACCTGAACATCTTCATGCCATGCCCACGCAGGCTTTACAAGATTAAATTTTAGACCAAGAAATTTTTGATAAATATCAAACAGCCCTTGTATGGTCTTTGACGCTTCAAAATGTTCTGCGACCATACGTTCGTCATAAGAAAAATGTTTTTTCTTATAACTATTTTTTATATACGATAAATCCCACGGATTAAATTTCCCATGTTTATCAAGCGATACACCTGTTGGCAAATCGTGTGAGAAGTCCAAAAGTTCTTTTTTTGATTTTTTTTGAGCAAATCCAATCAAATTATCAACAAACTTTTCACTGGTTTTAGGATTTTCTGCCATAGCAGCATCGATATCAAGTGCCGCAAAGCTTTCAAAGCCCAGTTTTTTTGCAAGTTCGTCTCGTTTTGCGATAACGTTATGTAAGACTTCAATATTTTGTGGGTAGGCTCGATTTTGAAAAGCAAAATATAATTTTTTACGTGTTTGTTCAACCGTACAATTTTCAATAACTTCGTTATAAGTAGGATAATCACACGTCACTTTACAATTTCCTTGGTCATCTCGTTTAAGATTTTCGACCATATCACGATCGACCCCTGCAAGATCATGTTCCGGAACTGCAATAAAACTTTGATCTTGGGCAATATTTGTTTCATATGCCATCGTCAATTCAGCAAGCTCTTTTTTTACTTTTTTTACCTCTTCAAGCTTGTCTTCAGGCAAATGTAACCCTTCGCGTTTAAAATCACGCATCGATTCTTCTAAAAAATAAGTTTCTTCGTTATTAAGCTTCTCTTTTTTTGCATTCCCATCAACATATGCTTTAAATGCTTTGTATAAAGCAACGTTACTACCAAAAGCATCTACAGCAAATTTTTGTAATTCGATTACTGCCTCATGACATGCATTACGAATAGCTTCCTCGGGGCTAACCATTTCTAACGAATGTAAAGCACTGGTCATCGTTGAAAAATGTTCTTGTATGACGTCTAAAGCACGTGCAGTATTTTCAAATGATCGATTTTCAGCATCAATTTTTAATAACAGATCAAGTCCCTGCTGAGCATCGTTAGTACAGAGTTTTTGTAAATTTTTTACCTCGTCAACCGTTCTCGGGTAAACCTTCATAAAATCATCTATAGAACGTTTTTTTTCAAACATAGCTCGATACTCCTCTGCATTCATGCACGTTTTATGCTGAGCAACCCCTCCACACCCAAAAAGCATAATACTCGCAATAATAACTACAATATTCTTACCGTAAGACATTAACTCCCCTTTCTATTACACGACTGTTTTACAACCGACTTATATAATATAAGATCAAGTATTCCATATTTTAACAAAAAAATAAGAGGCACCTTTCGATGCCTCTTAATATTCATGCTATTCTCTATAAAAACTTGGTTATTTTCCGGTTAACGTCGGCGTCATGTCTAATAACGACCCCTGATATGTTCTTAATGGTTCTTTTTGTCTATCTGTATGTATAGATTGAGAGTCTTGTTGGGTTTCTGCAAGAACCGGTGAACTATCTTGCTGAAAAAATTTACGATTAATAAACGCTTCGAGATTTTCTTTGGTATAAAATCCATGCAGCATTGCCGCAGGAAGATGTTCTGGCCGATATAATACACCGTCTTTATAAAATAAAAATAACGGTAAACTAAGCTGCGTAATATTTTCACGCCCCATGACCTGCATAATAACATTATAATTTTCAGAAAAATCGTTAATTTGATCAAAAATATCACATGCAATAAAAGATGCTTTCCCCAAAAACGCAGAAGACGCTTGTTGAAAGCTTTGTTTAACTTTTAACGACTCTTGACTTCGTTCAGAACAAATTTTGACGATAACTGGTTTTTTAAACGATGCAAGAATAACATAGCGATTAAAAGCAGCGACTCCATTGATGCTTACGACCGTGCTACAGTGCCCTTTTTTATTTCTTTCAAGACTTATCGGCTGCTTTTCGATATCTTCAATATCGCCAGACCCATTTAAAGCATAAAACAAGCCTTCGACCCCAAAACTATGTGCATAACAACTATTGTGAGCCATCTGAGTTAATAATAACAAGAACAGACATATACGAAATATCAGTATCATGATCGTACCCCCCAAGCCCCAAGAAGTTTTCTTTATATATTTCAAGAAATAACGAAAAAGTCCCCACTTTTTCGCTACTTTTATGATAACGATATTTAGGAAATAATAGCAATTAAAAAAAAACCTAATAGTTATGATTGCTTATGATCCCTCAAGCTCTTATCTAATTGTTGGGCTCCTGGATGGCTTGGTTCAAGAAAAAGCACGGTTTTGATTTCGTCTTGAGCCTCACAAAAATCTTTGGTGTGAAATGCTACAAGCGCACGATAGTAATGAGCATCAAGATAACCGGGTTCAAGGGTCACTGCACGGGTAAAAACCTGCTTTGCTGCCTGATAATTATTATTTTTAATATATATTTTGCCCTGATTTACTAACGCTACTTCGGGTGTAAGATAGTGCTGGTCGTCCAGTAAACCCTGCCAAATCTTCATTGCTTCATGTGGTTTTCCATAGTGGGCAAGGGCACATGCATAATTATTTAAAACTTCAGATTTAACCAATGGGTCAAGATCTTCATGATCTAAAGACTGTTTAAAACAGACCAAACTGTCTTCTGTTTGGTTAAGCTTGAATAAAATCGTTGCTTTAAGTGCAAGATATTCAGGCTTTTTATCACAAGCAAGGGCTTTATCAATCGTATGTAAGGCTTTTTTATAGCCCTGATCTGATGATAAATCTTCTGATAATTCAAGCATGCTCAGTCTGTAATACGATTGTGCCAGCTGAACATTCTTTTTTTTGCCACATGCTCCGATAAAAAAAGTACTCACGACAAACAGTAATAATATGATTTGATGCTTCATTAAAATCCTTAGTTTTTGATATACTGCAAAACATAGGTAAACTAGCATGTTACCATAGTGCGATTTCAAGAAATTAATAATTTTATAGGTATATAAGCGTGTTGTTGATTTGGGATGAGTTTTTAAAAATTCTTAAAGAAGAAGCCGGAATCCAGATTGTTGAAACCTGGTTCAAAGCTGTTACGTTTGAAGAATGGGATTCTTCAACAAATACGGTTATTTTGCGCGCTCCCAATCAATTTATTAGTACGTGGATTCAAGATCATTATGCAGAACTCTTAAAAAAGCATCTTGCAAGACTTTTATACACCGACAATATTCAGCTCATGATCATTGGAGCACAGAGCGATAAAACAAACGAACGAACAATAATTCCAGCATCGGTCGTTCCAAAAAACAATTTTAATCATGCACAGGCACAACAAAATATTACTATACATAATAATCGTGTACAAAAAAATCATACAAAAGAACCTGCTCAAACAGCTGCATCTTCTCTTGATACTCATCATAAATTAAGTGTCGTTGAAAAAAAAACAAAAGAAAGAACAACCTGTAATATTAACGAGAACTACCAATTTGAGAATTTTATTGCTGGACCAAGTAACTCATTGGCTCATGCAGCAGCGTATGCAATTTGCGAAAATATTGGGCGCGTTTATAACCCATTATTTATCTATGGCGGAACAGGTCTTGGTAAGACCCATCTTTTGCATGCGATTGGTAACGAAGTAAAAAGACAACACCCACATCTTATTGTTCGTTATGAAACATCGGATCACTTTATTAACGACTTTATTAATTGTATTCGCTTTGATCGAAGCCAACAATTTCGGAGTAAGTATCAAAAAGTCGATGTTTTCTTATTTGATGATATTCAGTTTTTATCTAATAAAGAACAGACGCAAGAGACATTTTTTCATGTATTTAATGTCTTATATGAACAACAGAAACAAATCGTATTATCAAGCGATACGTTTCCTAAAGAAATCACCGGACTTCAAAGCAGATTAAAATCACGCATGGAATGGGGACTTGTTGCTGATATTCAAACGCCTGATCTTGAGACAAAAATTGCTATACTGAAGAAAAAATCAGAACTGCATGGGGTATTACTTGCAGACGATGTTGCAGAATTTATTGCCTCACGGGTACTTTCTAATATTAGAGAATTGGAAGGTGCGTTAATTCGTGTCAGCGCATTTTCAGCACTTACGAATCAGATCATAACACTTGACCTTGCACGACGCGTTTTACTGAATTTACAAGAAAAAAGACCCGAAGGGGTATCGCTTGATAATATTCTGAAAATTGTCTGTAAAAATTTTTCAATGTCGATTACCGATATAAAATCAAAATCGCGGCAAAAAGATATCTCTTCTGTTCGACAAGTAGCTCTGTTTTTGATGAAAAAAACGACTTTTTGTTCACTGCAAGCGATTGGAAGTTTTGTCGGTGGCAGAGATCATTCAACCGTTATCCATGCAATCACTAAAATCGAGCAACTTATCAACGAAGATCCATCATTTGCTCAAAAAATCAAAGCGCTTGAACAAGAAATTTTAATGGGATAACCAGATGATTTTGCCAAAGTATCTCAATACATTCCAAACAATTCAAACATCTGATAGCATAGATGCACCGAATAATTTTAAAAAAAGGAGATATGCATATGCAAAAATTATTTTTTCATGAACGCTCTTTGATCCTGATGCTAGGATTTTTGCTGCTCAGTGGTTGTGGTAAACAGGAAGAAAAGCCACAGCACAAGCATATTCTTGATAATAATCATCCACTTGCTATGCCACATGTAGAAGCATCGTCAAGTGATCACGTAGTCGTTGACAAGCTTCCAGACCCTGAGCACCCTCAGCATGCACAAGAACATCCTGTTATGCCCATGGAGTCAAACAGTTCAGACGAATCTATGAAAGAAACTGTGGGAAAAGAGAAAAAACAGAAAAAAGATCGTGTAGAAAAAGAACAAGATGATAACAACGATACGACACCATCAAAAACTATTGATTTCGAGGTTGAAAACAAAACAGGAAAAACAATCTATGTAACCTGTTTTTCATATGTCAAAAGGCGCGATTTTTCTCGATGGAGATGGGAAAAGTCTGATATTTATCGTATAAAAGATGATGATCATGCGATTATTCGTATGGATAAAATCGAAGATCCTCAAGATCGCCGAAGCGTTCAGGGCTATTTGGCGGTGTTTAATACAGAACAGGAAGCTCACGATTCAACCTATGAATTATTAAAAGAAGAAAATCAAATCGATCTGGATGAAATTAGTAAATTACACGGAAAAAAAGTTGTCATAATGGTTGAAAAGTATGGCATGAGAGGGGAATATCTTGAATATGATTTTGTTGATAAAAATGAAGATCCCAATAAAAAATACCCTTCTCTAGATTTTCCTGTTGAAAATAAAACCGGTAAAACGTTATTTGCCACCTGTTTTGTGTATGAAAAAAGAGCAAAGGGAAGATGGCTTGTTGCTGTTGAAGACAAAGATGACGCTGCAATATGGCGCTATGAAAAAACAAATGTCGTCAAAATATTACCAAACAAACAAAAAATGATTCATGTTGATACGATAGCGGTCAAACGAGATCGAGACGCTTTAGAGGGATATCTTGCTATTTTTGATGAAGATGAAGAACAGATGGCACAAGATTCGATCTATGAATTACTTGAATCAAGTAGAAAGCTGAATTTGGGTGTTTTATCCAGACTTGAAAACAAAAAAATTGTGTTAGATATTGAACGGTACGGCGTCAGTGGGGATCTGATTGATTTTACTATAAAGCCTACAAGAAAAATTGATTTTACTAAAATTATTAAATAACAAGATTGATGATATGCCAGAAAATCCAGAAAAAATAGCTTACGCACATAAAAGTGTACTCGTTACAGAAGTACTAAGATATATTAACCCAGAGCCACATAAGATATATGTTGATGCAACATTTGGCGGTGGCGGTCATACACGGGCAATTCTTGATGCAGAACCTACCTGTAAAGTGATTGGGATTGATTGGGATATGAAAGCAATTGAAGAAAACGAGCCTGCGCTTATGGCACAATACGGTGATCGATTAACGGTATTGTGGGGAAATTTTGCGCATATATATAAGCTTCTCAAGCAAGCAAAAATTGACAAGGTCGACGGCATTCTTGCCGATTTTGGAACTTCCCAGTTCCAGATACATCATAAAGCTGGTTTTTCTTTTCAAAAAGATACGCTTTTAGATATGAGAATGTCACCAGCACACCAACGTAAAACGGCAGCAGATATTGTTAATGGTTATACTGAACAAGATTTAGCCAAATTATTTTTTTCGTATGGCGAAGAAGCACAGGCAAAAAAAATTGCACGTGCGATTGTTTTGGCGCGCACCGAAAAGCGCATAACAACAACGGGACAACTGGTGGATCTTATCACATCGATTATGCCTGTACATCATGAAAAAAGAACGATACATCCGGCAACGAAAGTATTTCAGGCGTTAAGAATCGAAGTTAATCATGAGCTTGAAAATATCGATTCTTTTTTAAAAGCTGCTATCTCTTTTCTTAACCCTCAGGGTCGGTTGGTCTGCATAAGTTTTCACTCGTTAGAAGATAGAATCGTAAAAAACTTTTTTAAAGAACACAGTACACTTGAAATTTTAACCCCAAAACCGGTCACCGCGAGCCCGGAAGAAGTACAAGAAAACCCCTCATCACGATCCGCAAAAATACGCGCTGCACTGAAAAAATAGAAAACGTACAAAATAAGATCTTTTTTGTAATAAAATAGTTGACAAAAGGCTGAGTAGGATTTACATTTATCCCATCAGTGAGGGAAGCAAAATGTAATAAAGGGTCGTTGAGCATCTGTTGTGAAGTCGCTCGCACCTGGTTGCTAACTGAAGGAACATAAATGAAAATTACAGAAGTAAAGGTTTATCCGGCAAATGAAGGTAAGCTCAAGGCTTATGCTACAATGGTTTTCGATGAATGCTTCATTGTTCGTGATATGAAAGTAATTCAGAGCGACAAAGGGTTGTTTGTTTCAATGCCTTCACGCAGAAAAAAAGATGGCTCTTTTAAGGACATTGTACATCCTCTTAATGCAGATACACGCAAGATGATTGAAGATCGCATTATTGAAGAGTATAATAAAGTTGCAGAATCTGGAGCGGCAGCTGTTGATGCTGACGCTGACTTAGACAACTAAGATCCAGTATTATTTAGAAAAAAATTGATTTGGGGCGTGGCCAAGTGGTAAGGCAGCGGTTTTTGGTACCGCCATTCGGAGGTTCGAATCCTTCCGCCCCAACCAACAATAAGAATATTACCTGTGAAACAAAAAATTAATCCGCAAGATTTTAAAGCTTCCTTTTTTGAGGAAGCTTTTTTTAATCTTAATCAAACCTATATCCATCCAACGGCTATCATCGGCGACCAGGTAGAACTTGAAGATAATGTCAAAATTGGTCCCTATTGTGTTGTCGTTGGTAATGTCAAAATCAAATCGGGAACTCGTCTTCACGCTCATGTTGTGGTTGGCTTTCCGGCACAAAATATTGGGACTCATGCAAGCTTAGGCGCACTGGAAATTGGGAAAAACTGCGAAATTCGTGAATTTGCGAGCATTCATGCCTCAAAATACCCTCATGGAAAAACCGTTATTGGCGACAATTGTTATGTCATGTCATACTGTCATATTTCACATGATTGTGTTCTCGAAGACAATGTCACGCTCGTTAACAGTGTAAATCTGGGCGGGCATACCCATATTGAAAAAAACGCTATTCTTATGGCCAACGCAGCAACGCATCAGTTCTGTCGCATTGGCCAATTTACCGCACTTGCACCTTTTAGTGCAATCAGACAAGATCTCCCACCATTTTGTATTTTTAGTGGTAAGCCAGCAGGGTTTGCAGGCTTAAACGTCATAGGGCTCAAACGTGCCGGTCTTGTGTCAGAAAATATTAACGCATTAAAACACGTAGCCAAGCTTTTATATCAAGATAAATTTTTAGTATCAAAAATCGAAGAACAAGCAGCGCACGAAGCATGGGGACAGGATCTTTATGTTCAACGCTTTATAGCATTTATTAAAGCAAGTTCTCGTGGCGTTTCAAGAAAAACGATCTCCGAAAATAGTACAGATAACCCAGATAACGAATAAATAATAAAAAAAGAAAAAAATATGATTAAAATAGGAATTATCGGCCTTGGGCATATGGGCGGTTATCACGCATCAGTATGTGCTTCTTCTCAAAATGTTCAGCTCGTTGGTGTTGCCGACCCTCACGAATCAAACTTACAAAAAGTTAAAGCTGCGACGGTTATTAAATCTTCTGACTATACAACCTGGATCGACCAGGTCGACGGCGTTATTATCGCGGTTCCAACACAATATCATTATCAAATCGCCAAAGACTGTCTTTCACGAGGTAAACACGTACTTCTTGAAAAGCCCCTGACCAAAGAAATTTACGAAGCTGAAGATCTTTTTGCAACAGCTCAAAAAGTTGGCGTTGCGCTTCACGTAGGACACGTAGAACGCTTTAATGGCGCGGTACAAGAATTAAAGAAAATTATCGATAAGCCGTACATGATTGAAAGTCATCGCATGGGTCCCTTTTCACCACGCGTCCAAAAAGATAGTGTTGTTCTTGATCTTATGATTCACGATCTTGATATTATTCTTAATCTTGTCGGTTCACCGGTCAAAAGCGTAAACGTTCAGGGTAAAAAAGTTCATACCGATTCATGTGATATTGCCATTGTACAGCTTGGTTTTGAAAACGGTTGTATCGCCAATATCGTCTCAAGCCGAGCATCGCAAATCAAAAAAAGAACCATGGCTATTCATCAAGAAAACGCTTTTATTCAGCTTGATTTTACAACACAAGACATATCAATTCATCGTCATGGTAGTGCCAGTGTTCAGGTTGGAACCGATCAGTTAAAATATAAACAAGAAGCAACTATCGAACATTTATTTGTCTATAAAGATAACCCACTCAAACTTGAAGTCGAACATTTTGTCGCTGCCGTTAAAGCAGGTGATAATTTGGCAAACCCTGAACAAGATATCACGGCACTTGCGCTCACCTTTGAAATCGAAAAGCGCTTAGGCCTACGATGATCGCCGTTATTGCAGGTACCGGGACGCTTCCGATAGAAGCGTGTAAAAATCTTATGACCCAAGGTGCCGATTTTTTTGTTGTTTCGTTATTTCCTGAAAATAATCTTTCTGATCTTGAAAAAATTACGTCTGGTGCAATTCCAGTGTTTCCACAAAATGTTTTTAAGCCTGGTCAAATTTTAGATTTTTTAAAAAAACAGAATACAAAAAAAGTCTTTTTTATCGGCAAAGTCGATAAGCAGCATCTTTTATCTCATATCAAGCTTGATTGGTTTGCCCTTAAAATTCTGGCTTCTGTATTATATAAAAGTGACGCTTCAATTATGGAAAGCCTGCTGGCAGAGCTTGCACGCCATGGTATAGAAGTTATCAAGCAAGATACTATTCTGAAGTCGCTCTTAGTACCGCCGGGAGTTCTTACCGGAACATTAACGCCTGAACTTGAAGTTAATATCACCATGGGCATCACAACAGCTATGCAACTTTCTCTTTCTGATATAGGACAAACAATCGTTATCAAAGACAAAATGATCTTAGCAGTCGAAGCTATCGAAGGTACTGACAGCTGTATCAAACGTGGTATTGACCTTGGTAAAACGGGAATAATCGTCTGCAAAGCAGCACAACTCGGACAAAATAAAAAATTCGATCTTCCAACATTAGGACCTGCATCACTTGAACAGCTTGAAAAAAATCAAGTTTCGGCAATCGCCTGGCTTTCTACCCATACATTAATTGCACAACAAGAAGCGTTTATTAAAAAAGCCCAAGAGCTTAATATTACGCTCGTCTCTGTCGCACCACCATCTCATTAATTTTTTTCTCACGCTATCTCTTATATCTCTCTGTGTTTTCTTGACAATCAAAACCTGCAACATGCTATCTTAAACAAGTCTCTATATCTATTGTCATTAAATCCCAAGGAGAAGTTGTATGAAATTACGCACACTCATATATATGCTCATAGCAAGCCTCGCACTCCAATCGACGCTCTGTGCAACCGTTGAAGACCTTATTAAAAGTTTGCAAAACTTACAAACATTACAATTGCAATTGTTGGGAGCTTTGCAAGATCTTTCAAAGACTCCTGGAGAAAAAGAATGGGAAAGATTAGAAAAGTGGCCTGAAGGCACATACCCTTCTAAAATTGGAACACCTGGATTTCCTAAAAAAATTCCTGCTCCTTTTTGGGTCGATATGGCTCCAGGACCACTTCGAATAATTTCAAAAACCATGCCGTATCCTTTGCATTGGGTTGCAAGCTTTGTCCCTCCATATGTTGATCAAAACGATACCAAAGAATGTGATAAGCAAAGTGCACCAGGCATAGAATATGTTATTAACCACCAAGACTGGAAAGAGAGTGGGCGAAGCATTGATGAACATGATGGAGATGGGAAAACAGCTTTAGAAGTCGCCGTAGAAAATGATAGACCTCTTACGGCAAAAGAACTTATTAAATGTGGAGCCGCTGTCACCTCTGCAATTGCTGCAAAAGCAAAAAATGATGAAATGAGAGCGGTTCTTGAATCCAAAAAACCAACAGAACCCGCAGTAAAACCCAAAGAAAAGCCTGCTCCTCAAGAAGAAAAACCTGAAGAAAAAGCGATTAAAATTACCCTTCCAGGAGCTGAATATCGGTTCTTATTCAATCATTCATTTGCAACATCAATTAAAATCGAACCTGCTGTTTTTGATTGGCTTGGTGTTGCTGATACAAAACAGTTTGAAGTTCACGATCTTGCGCCAGCTGTCGAGCAATTTATGAAAGACTTAAGTGTTCCAGAGGGAAAACAAGCTGATATCATGCCTAAAGCACTTGAAATTGGAGCCGGCGTTTTTGCCCAAGCAGTAACACAGGCCTGTGAAAAATATATAAAAGATTCCGAGAGCAATCAAAATGACGTTGCAAAAAAATATTTTGCCCCGGTGTGTCATCAGATTATTAATCTTGCAATTATTCAAGCAGCATATAATAAAAGAAATTTAGTAGAAGCAGCCGCAGGTGTTGAAGTAGATTTAAAAGTTTGGATCAAAAACAAATTAAAAGCAGATGGAATCTTCAAACTCTTTAAAGATTTAACTCAAGATGATGAAAAATTGATAGAAGCACAATTTGAATCAGCTAAACAACATCTTGATCACATAGATCCCAAAGTAACAATAAGTTTTATTGCGGCTCAAAACGCAGCTGTTGATGAAACAATACGTTTACTGAAGCTATGGTATGAGGCTGGCACAAAACCAAAATTTGAAAAAGTAAAAAAACTCTTTGCAGATAAAGGTGTAAAACCTAAAAAAAGTTCTCATCATGGCGATGTTGATCTATTAATTGGTTTTAGAAAAGTCCTGTTCTTACCAAAGATTCAACAATTAATTGATGGGGCTGCAGAAGGCGATAAAGCGTTGTATACTGAATTACAACAATATATTGCGAGTGATCAGTATCTTATCGATGGAATACCACTTGACGATATTGATAAAATAATTCTTAAGCCGGCAATGGCTGGGAAAAAACATCATGCAGATGCTAAAAAAGTGAAACAACTCACATCACCCAATGCTGAGATTCTTGCAGCGCTTAAAAAACTTGCACAAGAAAAAGAATCCGTTGCTATCGGTGAAATTCACAAAATTTTAGGCGATGTAGCAATAAGTATTCGTACTCACCAAGATATTAAATGGGATCTTATTCTTAAACAACTTGAGTCAGAATTGGGTCAAATAAAAACGATTCTAAAAAAAGAGAATGTTAAGGCTGATCTTACAAAAAAAGGGTATGTAAATCTTTATACAGGGCTTAAGATTGTTTGAAAATTTAATATGAAAGAAACTAATGAAAGTGTTGCTCCGCTGGATCCCGGGACGACGTAGCCAGTAAGCGCAAAGTCCACTAATTTAGAAAAAGCAAAATCGGGGTAGATCCAAAAATCTACCCCGATTTTAATAAGATCAAAAATAATCGAGATTAATCTCCGGTGACAACAGGGCTCCCAACAAACTCTTTTATCCTAGGATACAGAGCCCATCCAAGCCAACTCATACTTTGCGATCCAACAACTCCACCAACCATACCGAAGAGGTTATGGCGAATCGCATCAACAATTTTATCAATCGTTGTATCTAAGCTGGTTGGATCCTTCCTGAATGCTTTGTTAATAACCGCAGCTTCTAAATAACTCACCAACCGAAGTGTGGTAAGTTGGCTTAAAACAATATACACAAGACGTTTATTAATCGCTACCGGTGTTTCATCTGTTTCCCGTAAAAGTCCTCGATCTTGTAAAAGCGGGATCATTTTGTTACGCATTGGCGAACCATCTTGCAATACATTTTTTAACATCATTTTTGCAAAGACAAGAAGTTGCTCAAACTCTTCCTGAATGTCTTCACACTGATACGCCAATTCATCAAATGTATCTTTCGAGACAATATCAAGCGCAACAAGTGCTCGCCCAAAACCGCCCGCAGCTTTTTTCATAAGACCGCCAATCGGCTTTTGGTATCTCGTTGCTACATACGTTCCACCATACATACCAACACTGGACATAATATAATCAAGAACATTTCGTTCAATATATTCACGGTCAATACGGGCTTCATGTGCTGCTTTTTCTGCGTCTTTACCAACGGGGAATCGTTTTCTGAGTGCTTCGTAATCAATACCAGAACCCTGAAAGAGATCTTTGCGATTAAAATGTACCACGTTTTGTATATACGAATTCGGTCTCAAGAAGAAAAATGGGAACAGAATATCAATTGCTTCGCCAATTATTTCAGGTTTTATAATCCCAAGCGTCCACTTTTCAAGATTACCAAGTATTTCAGGGTCTGTATTCCAATAAACTTCACTCTCGATTTTTGATGAAATATACGCTTTACCTGTTTTAAAAGCATCCATGAGTGCAGTCTTCATATGTGCATCAGTATTTGGCCATATACCCTGAGATGGGTTACCAAACAAACGAACATGAAAGAGATGGTAATAAACAAATGCTGTTGAAATTTTGCCCGCAATTTTCATGATTTTTGATGTTGGCTTTGACCAAACCCCAGGATTGTACGCGATTGGCAATGCTTGCATAGCAGCAATCCCTTGGTACAATAACACCTGCTTTTCATCCAAAGAACTTATTGATTTTGTCCCAAGAACCGTATCAGTAACTAAATCGTTAAGATGATCAGCCTGCTGGGCAAAAAAGTACCAGAGTGACAATGACGAGGTAAATGCCCAATCCATCGCTGAAGAGATCATCATCATTTGTGGGTCATGACGAGGATTTTCTCGATACTGGTCATTGCGAAGATCTTTTTGGTATAATTCTAATAACCCATGGGATGCTTGATATGCATGTGTAATAATTTTGAAAAATGTATAGGCACCCTCAGGGGTTCTGAACCCTGCATGATGCTTAATTGATGCAAAAACATTCAGAGAACGTGCATATTTTGCAATATCTCGACGCCAGAACTCAAGAACTTTTTTTGTCTCTTTTTCAAGTGGCTTATTTTCTAATGCTTTAATCGCTGCATCAAGTCTTTGCAGAATCTCAGATAACGCTTGATGCGTCGTAACAAAAGTCTGATCCAAGCAGGTCATAGTATGTACGACTAAAGCACGCGAATCTTTATCTTTGAGCGCCGTAATCATATTAAACATACGCTGTAATGCTGGTTTAATCTTATTAATTTGATCACCTGAATTACCTGAAGCAAGAGCTAAAACGTGTTTGAGTGTTTGATGCAATGCAGCAAGATCTTCTTCTTCGTATGGTTTATCAACGTCGGCATCACCCTTTTGCATGTTTTGTTGCAGATTTGACATCATGGCACCCAAATCGAACGTGTTCATAAAGGGCATTTGCCAGGCATTATCACCTTGTGGTTTCAGCGAATCGATTAATGTTTTAAAACTGCCCGTTATGAGTGCAAAATGGAGCGCCTCAAGATTATTTAATAAATCTTGTACTTTTTTTTGATCTTCAGGCAAAGATAGATTGGTCTGAATTTTGTCCAAATCTTTGCGCAGATCTTGGCATAACCCCAATAAACAGTCGGGTAAATTAAATGCTGCAACAAATTCTTGGTATATTTCTTTTGCTTCAATAATATCATTACGTAACGATTCTGGTGCTTTGTTCAGCATGTCTTCATGGCGCTTTGCAATGCTTTTTTGATAGAATTCCATGATATTTCTCAGCACTTCTTCTTCATTGAAGTTCAGAAACTCGTTCATCCCGTTGTTCAAGATCTGAGCCAGTTCGTCTTTTTTTTGTTCTGGTTTTTGTTCTGGTTTCTGTTCTGGCTGTACAGGTGTTTTTGCTTCTGGTGTTACAGAAACTGTTTGCTCGTCAGCAGCAGTAAGAGAACTTAAAGAACTTAAAGAAAAAGAAATAGTAAAAATAATATATAAGAGTTTTTTTGAAAACATGAATATAATCCTTTGCTTGTTTTTCCCACCCACAAGACGCATGGCCAATCATCATGTTATGACGAATAGGCGCAGCATCACCTAGTATGTCAGGCTATAGCCATAAGTCAAGATTATAGCGCCCAATAAAGACTCGTGCCCAGGCGCAAACAAAGTCAAAATATTATATTAGAAATAATTATATCGATCGATAGGTACGGCCAAAATTGACGATCAGGCCGACCATGCAGAATAAACAGACCAACGCTGTTCCCCCGTAACTAATAAACGGAAGCCCAAGCCCCTTGGTTGGAAGCAGCCCGGCAGTAACCATAAGATTAATTGCCGCCTGAAGCGTTATAAAGACCACAAAGCCCAAGGTCGTAAAGAACGAAAATGGGGTTGGCATACGCAATGCAATACGCAAACCAAAGAAACAAAAGAGAAAATACAGCGTGATAATAATACAAGAACCTATAAACCCGGTTTCTTCGGCTATAATCGAAAAAATAAAATCAGTATGCTGCATAGGGAGATAAAAGAACTTTTGCTTGGAATTGGAGATCCCGAGCCCCCAAATATTGCCTGAACCGATAGCTATAAGCGACTGAATAATCTGAAACCCTCGCCCCTGGGGGTCAGCCCACGGATTAATAAAGATCAAAATACGATTGAGTCGATAGGCTTTGGTCATAACAAGCCAAATAATAGCCGGGCAGGTTAATAAGACCGTAATGACTAAGTGCGATAATTTAAACTCGGCAACGAAAAAGAGCACCAGCGCAGTAACAAAAATCGATACGACTGAGCCAAAATCGGGTTGCTTGAGCAAAATAGCAAACGTAATACCCAGAACCGTTAAAAACGGTAAATAGCTCTGAACGAACGATTTGATCATATGTTGTTTGCGTTCTAAAAAAAAACCAAAATAAATAAAAATAAAGAGTTTGAGCATCTCACTGGGTTGAAACCCGAAACCCTTAATCGATAGCCAACGATTGGAACCGTGAACTTTAAGCCCTAACGCAGGTATAAACGTCAGTGCCGTGAGAAATAATGACCCCAGAAAAAAATAGGGGGCATATTTCTTCCAAAAATCTACAGGAACCGTCGCAAAGACAAAAAACCCGATACAGGCAGGTATAAAAAATAATAATTGTTTCTTCAAAAAGTAATGGGCAGACCCAAATTTTTCCAGCGCAAAAATTGAACTTGATGAGTAAATAAAAATAAACCCGATTATCGTTAAAATTAGCGTAAGAGCAACAAATATTCGAATGTCACGCCGTAACGTATCAACTGGTAATGCCATAACTACTCCCCTTATCTTTTTTATCTTCGCAAATCTAAAAAAAGCCATCGATTAAACGATGGCTTTTAGTTTATTCACGCTCTTAAGCGTAACACAAGATCTTTGAAAACTTGCCCTCGATGCTCATAGTTTTTAAATAAATCGTAACTTGCACCGCCCGGAGAAAAAAGTACTTGATCACCAGGTTTCATGGTTTTTGTGATATCTTGAATAGTTTCTTCTAACGTTGGAAAGTATGTACAAGCCCCAAGAAGCCCCTCGGTAAAAACATCACAGTCTTTGCCAAAACAGTAAATCTTTTTTATCTCTTGTACTGTTTTGAGATACGCTATTAATGGAGACCGATCAACTCCTTTGCTCAAACCACCTAATATCAAAATCATGGGCTTCTTATTATTCGCCAATCGAGCAACAGCTGCTTCGGTTGACTGAATAACGGTCGCTTTAGAATCGTTATAAAAATCAACGCCATTAATCGTGGCAAAATGCTCAACACGATGGTGATGATCGTCAAGCGCAAATGCTTTACCATCAGTTTTAAATATATTCTCGAGTACGGGTAAATCGGCACCCAAAATATAGAGCGTTGTTAAAACGTGTAACCAGTTGGCCAAAAATGTTATCTCTGGCAAAACCTGAAGATTAAATAATTTTATCGCTTCGCTACAAACACCATGATGAACTGACGTTACCCATAAAGCATTATTATTCGTAAAAAATAAGCAATAGTCAGAGCGATTAATGTTTTTCAAAATCGATTGGTCGGGAAGAGTTTGAGCGACAAAACAGATTTGTGATTTAATATCAGCTAAATATTTATTCATGAGATCAGCTGCTTGGCCTGTTAATAAATCAAGCGATAAAACAGCTACTTGGTCAGGGCGTTGATAACGGATAATACTAAATTTTGCTTCAAAATATGCTTCCAGTGTCTTATGACGATCAAGATGGTTCGCATATAAATTGGTAAATATCGCTATATCTGGTGCAAACTTTTTATTTAACTCAAGCTGAAAGCTTGAAAGTTCTAGCACTCCCAAATCATATAATTCTTGCTGCTTGACCAAATCAAGCATTCCAACCCCAATATTTCCTCCGACAACCGACGTTATTGATTTTTTTTCACCAAAATAATCTCGAAATAGTCTTTTCTTATCTCCTGTTTTATCTGCTGGTAGATACGAAACAAGCGATGTAAGCTTTCCTAATAATTTTGTTGTCGTTGTTTTTCCTAACGCACCTGTTATTGCTATAACAGGCTTTGAAAAAAAGGTCGAAAAAAAGTCGAGCTCGCACAAAAACTTATTATGATACTGTTGATAGTCATTTAGGTCGACCCCAGGACTTGCTACAATGTAATCGTTATTTTTCAAAAAATCTTCCAGCGATACAACTGTTGCGTCCGTAGCGGTCGCTCCATAATCATGGATAAATGCCTGCTCTTCATTACTTAAAGCCCGAGCATCCCAAACACTCAACCGCATGATATCATGATCGTCATGATTGACCGCTTGCCCCTTTTTTTCGTTAAGAAAAGAAAGAATAGATTTCCCTACAATCCCAAAGCCAACGATCCCTACGTTATACATGGTATATCCAATCTTTTTGATACCCAATCAGATGACGGTCCGTTCATGGATTGTACCACAAGATCGAGCAAGATCAATATGTCTTAGTATATTTGATTTTTGATCCTGGATCTCTATACTTTCTCAAAGAGTAATAGTACAAAAACTATAAAAAAAGGGGCTTCTATGAAACGTAAAAACACTCTTATTACGGTATTCGTTTTTTCATATCTGATAATAGCACAAACCATTGCTCATGCAGTTTCTCATGAAGAAAATGTTCTAGCTATTCTTAATAGTGTAAACCCCACGATGCATATGGGTATTTGTGTGGTATCACTCGATGATAACGCCATTGTCTATCAAAAAAATGCCGATCAACTTTTTACCCCTGCAAGTACGCTTAAAACAGTAACTGCACTTGCAGCGCTTTATTATTTAAAACCAGATTTTACGTTTAAAACAGAGCTTGCCACCGATGGATCAATACAAAACAATACTCTTCAGGGCAACCTGTATATCAAGGGCGATGGCGACCCTGCTCTTTCGATAGAAAATCTTGAATCGTTAATTATTAGTCTAAAAAATCATGGGATCCAAACTATCACGGGCAATCTTTGTCTTGATAACACCTGTTTTGATAGTATGCAATTTGGTCCGGGATGTGCGTGGGATGATGGGGTAGAATTCTGGAACGCTCCTGTTGATGGTCTTAATATCCAACACAATGTTGTATCTATTACTGTATCTCCCCAACACAATAACCAGATCTCATATCAAATAAGCCCAGAACTTGCGTATAATTTTATTACGATAAAAAATAATGCGACCTGTGATAACCAAGCAATAGAGGCAACAACGTCAACAATATCAATCGATCGTTCATGGCAAACACGTGAAAATAGTATAACAATTGATGGTCACATGACCCCGTCTTCAAAACCATACAAAAAATCAGTAACAATAGAAAACCCTGCACTGTACGCGGGATATCTTTTTAAAAATCTTTTAAAGCGTCATAATATTACACTTTCAGGCTCTCTTGTTTTTCAAAAGTCGCCCATAGAAAGTCGTACACTTGCACTGCATACATCAGCCACCCTTTCACAGCTTCTTGATCAGGTACTTGCGATCTCAGATAATTTATATTCTGACGCGATTTTCAAAAAAATCGGGGCTGTTTTTACCCAAAAAACGGGAAGTTTCCCTCATGGAATCAAAGCCGTTAAAAATTTCTTAGTACAAGAACTCGGTTTTGACAAAGACGAATGCGTCATCGTTGATGGGTCTGGCTTGTCACGCTATAATCTTATTTCGCCAAATCACATGATCAGACTTTTGCTCTGGATTGCCCAATCTCCTTATTTTGATGTTTTTCTTAAAGCGTCTGCTGTTTCAGGACTTAAAGGCACCCTTGCAACGCGTTTACTTGAACGTCCAGGAACTATTATGGCCAAATCAGGTACGATGAGTGGTATCTCAGGACTTACGGGATTTTTTGAAACGCTTAATGGAAAATTTTACGCGTTCTCGTTTTTCCTGAATGGCTTTGTACAGCCATCGAATCAAAAAACTCAGACGCTTAAAATCCAAAGTTCACTAAACTATGACCCAAAAGTGTTACTTGAAGACGAACTTTGTTATTACTTTGCACGTAACTGATGAAACCCTAATTTTTTTCATGGGTTTAAAACGTGGGTTTTGCCTGGATCCCGGGTCAAGCCCGGGATGACGTGCGCAACGTTACTTCTTATTAATTGCTGCAATTAAATTCGTTGTCGACCGGCCGGGAACAAAATCGATAATTTCAACACGACCGCCATAAGACGTAACGATATCATAGCCAACAATTTTTTCAGCTATGTAATCTCCGCCTTTGACCAAAACATCTGGTCGAAGATATTCTATTAAAGCTTGTGGGGTGTCTTGATCAAACGATACAACAAAATCGACGACGCCTATTGCAGCCATCATTGCTGACCGTTCAGCAAGATCGTTAATAGGGCGACTTGGGCCTTTTAGACGTTTGATAGAAGCGTCAGTATTTAAAGCAACAACTAAAATATCACCACATTTTTTAGCTTCTTTAAGCGTATAAATATGTCCTGAATGCATAATATCAAAACAGCCATTGGTCAAAACAACTTTTTTTCTATCAAGACGTTGCCAATCAAGTTCGATTTTTAACGAAGCCCAATCATGAAAAACTTTCTCTGAAGGTTCAAGATGTCGGTCAATTAACTCGTCTAAACTGACGGCGTATGTTTTAACATGGGATATTGCAATCGACGCTGCTTTATTTGCCAACCGTAAACAGTCGCCCATGTCAAGATTATGGGCAATGCCCAAAGCCAAAAATGCAAAAACGGTATCCCCTGCTCCGGTAATATCATAGACTTCATGCTTGACAGCCGGGCACAATATGTCACGATCTTGTGAAACAAAATGGATCCCTTTATCACCGAGCGTTACAATCAAGCCCTTGAGGTCTAGTTTTTCACAAATCAATTTGCCATTTTCAACCAATGTTGCTTCTTCATGTAAACCAAAAAATCGAACCATTTGTGAAAATTCTTTAAAATTTGGTTTTAAATAGTCAACGCCTCGATATTTTAAAAAGTCAGGACCTTTCGGGTCAACCATAACAATACAATTATTCAAACGAGCTTTTGAAATAACATGCATAACAAGATCTTTATTCACAACGCCTTTTGCATAATCAGAGAGTAAAATAATCATGCCTGGCTTGAGTAGTGTATCGATTCTTAGAATAAGTTCGTCAAAATCTTGTTTACTAATTGCACCATCACTTTCAGTATCAAGACGAAGCAATTGATGATTTTTTTCCATGATGCGTCGCTTGCAGGTCGTCACACGTCCAAGACTTTTAACAACGCCATTAAACGCAACATTACTTTGTTTAAGCATTGACATAAGAAGCGTACCTGAACGGTCGGTTTCGCCTATCACCCCGACAATATTGACGTTAAATCCGATGTGCTTACAGTTTGCAGCGACGTTTGCAGCACCTCCAAGAGACCATGATCGCGATTCTTCTTTAACAACAGGCACGGGAGCTTCTGGTGAAATTCTGTTAACAGCGCCAAAAACATATTCATCCAGCATCATATCACCGATAATCAAAATATCTTTTGCCGTCACCGCTTTTAATTGGTTGATAATCTTTTTCATCTACACCCTAACGAAATCTACAATTTACGTAAAATATTGTCGTACAAGCAACAATTAAAGTATGGTTGAGCATCTGTAATGGGATAAAAAGATAGCGTATTTTAACTAAATAGAAAAGGAGAAAGAGTTTATGAAGCTGCATATATCATATAATCTCACCGATCTTGACAAAGCGCTCACGCTTGCCGAGCAAACAGCAAGTTATGCCGATATTCTTGGTATCGGGTCACTTCTTATTATGAAAGAAGGAGTCAATGCAATTAAAAAGTTTCGTGAAATATTTCCTGACAAAGAACTGTTTGCCGAACTACATATCATAGAAAAAGGCGAAGAGAGCGTAACTATGATGGCACAAGCAGGCGCTAATTATGTATCTGTTCTTGCAGGAGCCCATTTAAGTACCATAAAAAAAGCGGTCGAAGCGGCCAAGCAATTCGAAGTTAACATTGCACTTGATCTTTTAGATGCTCAATCAGTTGGACAATCGGCACTTGATGCAAAAACAATTGGTGCTCATATGATCGTTTTACAGCGATATCATGCCGAAGAAGACGCAACAGAAATCGAAAACGGCTGGCGCGATGTTAAAGATAATACCAAGCTGCCAATCTTTATAACAGGAAAAATTGATGACGAAACTATTGAACAGATCATAAATCTCAAACCGCAGGGTATCATGATCGGCACTGCAATTACCAAAGCTGATAACCCAGCACAAAAAGCTGCCTATTTTAGATCGTTACTGTAAAGATCGTTGTTTCTATAACCCTTTTGATCATGATTTTACGAATAATAAAAGTGAACTCTTTAACATTTTGATATCATTCAATACACTGGGCATGACAAACAATACAATCAAAAAAATCCGGGGAGTCTTTTATTATTTTAAACCTATTATTTTAAGAGAAAGGGAAGTATGAAACATCTTATAACATTTTTTATCAGCACGCTTATCGTCATCCCACAAGTCTACAGTATGCATGGTCAAATCTATTGGTCTGAACACGAAGCTCAGATTTTCAAACAGAAAAAATTACAAGAAGAAGCCCGAAAGCAAGAAGCTCTACGCCAACAAGAATGTTTAAGACAGCAACAATTACTTGAAACCCAACGCCAAAAACAAATTCAAGAAGAAGCTCGGCGCCAAGAAGAAGCTCGACAAGCAAGGCTTAAAGAAGAAGCCCGAAAACAAGAAGTATTTCGCCAACAAGAACTTTTAAGACAACAACAATTGCAGGAAGTTCAACGCATAGAACAAGAAGCAACAGTCATATTGGAACGTATGCGAAAAGAAGAACAAGAAGAAGCCCAAAAACGAATAGATGAAGAAACTCGATGCTTGGAACTTGTGCGACAAGAAGAAGCGCTACAACTCGCAAAAATGCGCCAATTAGAATTAGAAAAAGCAGCAGAAGCAAAGAGTCTGGCACAAGAAGAATATCTTTCACAAGCAATGCGGGCTCTGGCTTTAGAAGATACTCCGGTACCGGTAGAATTGGTTGCTTCAGCTCATAACGCCCCATTACTCCCAACACAACCTCACGTTGCCCAGCCCCAAGATAATTCTGATACTCAAGCCATAATATCAGACGTAGTCTCAGGATTAGTTTCAGGAGCCGTTGCTCTATCGCAAGCTGCAAAAACCGTCCCACAACCACAAAACGGCGACGCTATTGTAAGCCTAGCATTAGAAATCATCGATGGACCTGTTACTATTACTATTACACCCGTTGATCAATCTGGTAATCCTGAAGCAAGCGATACAAAAAAAGAAGTTCTCGGTGAAAAAAAAGACGTACAAGTTTTTGATGGTAAAGAATTAAAAAAAGCTCTAGCGCTTGACGCAAAAACAGTTCAATATATCACCCAATGCGATTGGGAAAATCTTTTTAGAGATAATAAAGAAGAACAACTGATCGATATTTTCAGCAGTCTCGATAATAAGGAAATAGAACAACCAGATATTCAAACCAGTAAATATCCTCTTCACTGCGCAGCAGAGCTAGGCTTTGTACTGCTTGTCGACACATTAATTAATCAAAAAAAAGTTAATGTTAATACTCTTAATCCTAAAACTCGCATGAATGCTCTCCACTATGCCATGCTCATCAAAGGATCATCAGATGATGTGAACCGTAATTGTGCTCTCGTTGCTGATCTTCTCATTAAAGCAGAGATCGATACTAATTGCACAATACCCAGAAATAACGCAACGCCATTATATTATGCTGCCATAAACAAGCGTTGCCTTGCTATTCCTATCTTACTTAAGGGTAAGGCAGACATGCGTGCTGTTGTACTAACAAAAAGTCGTAATGAAACAACTCCTTTAGAAGTAGCCAAGCTAGAACGTAATCAACAAACGATGCTGCCTATTTTCACTGAATATGCACGTAGCCAAGCTGAAACAGCTAAAAAAAAAGCCTAAACAACACGATTGAACAAAAATTGAGAAGCATGTTTGAATCAATTGAAAAATGGTTCTTAGATGAATAAAAAATCGCAAAAACTAAAAAAGGCCGGGAAATTCCCGGCCTTTTTTTATCCCCAAAATACACCCGTTTCTAGTATATGCTCTCGCATCGAGTCATAGACGCCATTCAAATCAATAACATCAATAAAATACGGGATTTTTAACGCATCAATATCTTTACAAATCTTTGCAAGTAAAGCAGAATCTATTTCCTGACCAGCGTCTACTGCTATCTCAATATCAGATCGGCCCATAACAGCACCAACACCGCGCGATCCAAAAAGATACAATTTTCCATCGGGAATATGTTTATGAATAACGGTCATCAAATCATCTTTATAGAGACGTATTTCATCATACCCAGGCATTTTTCTTTGTCGCATTACATACTCCCTTTTTTTTAGAACATACTTATTTGGTGCCCGCTTTCTCTTTTTTTTCTTTTTTATTAAATTGCAATTCAAATAAACGTTCGAGCTCTTTAATCGTGGTTGCATCGCGCGCTGATTTATCGGGACGATAGCCCATTAACCGTGGGAACCGAAGCGCAAGTCCTAAACGATCTTGCGTTGCTCCAGCTGTGTGCATGGGCGAGCGAGTTATTTCATCGGCACGAATCATACACACTATTTCAGGCACAACCCATACATCAGGATATAATCCCTTAGCACATATAACATTATGAGGGCACGCTGCTACTTTCAGTTTATCACATGCTTTTTTTTGATCTTTCCATTCTTGGTCAGTCAAACCGGTACCTATTTTTGCAACCGTTTCAAAACGATCAAGCTTTGGGTTAAAAACACCAACTAATAAAGCGCCAATCCCAAAAGAAGCTCGTTTGCCATGCCCCAAATAATATCCCAAGATCACACAATCGATTGTATCATCAAGCGATCCTGACTCTTGTCGTTTAAGTTTTATCCAATTAAAATTTCGCTTTCCAGGCTGATAATGCGCATCAGGTCGTTTAACGATAATCCCTTCCAGACCGTTAGAGATATTTAATTCAAAATAATCTTCTAATGCTTTGGCCTCATGTAATTTTACTTCTGAAATAGGATAAATAGTATCATGCGCTTTAATGATTTTGGTATCTAAAATATCATCAAGCATTGCTCGTCGCGCTTCATGCGATTTATCAAGTAACGATTTATTATTAAGATACAAAATATCAAAGAAAAAAAGTTTTAGAGGAAATTCTTGGGCCGCTTGTTCAACACCATGCTTACGTTTACGCTTTACTGTTTCTTGAAAGGGCAAAAATGCGTCAGTTTCTTCGTCATAAGCAATTGCTTCGCCTTCAGCCACAAGATCTTTAACATTGAGATCAAGTACCGCTTTACGCAAATCGGGAAACATCTCTGACATATCAATTAAGTTGCGTGAAAAGAAATAAATCTTTGGTGTTGCATCCCGTTTATCAACATGTACTTGCAACCGAAAACCGTCTAACTTGGGTTGAGCAATACAGGGCCCCAGCTTATGATAAATTGCTTTTGCATCTTGCATACGTTCAGCAGCTGCAGGTCTTATAGGAATCCCCGGTTCAATACCCATCTGTTTAATACCATCAAGCCCTGTTTCTTTAAATGTTTTGATAATCAAACCAATATCAGCGCATACGTTATACGCATCTTCAAGATCACTTCGTATTGATTTGTCACCCGTTTCCATCCATGAAAAAGCATCGAGTAATGTCATGTCAGAAAAGCCAAGACGTAACGCACCAAGAACAACACGAACAACATATTTAGTAGATAATGGATCAAGAACTTTTAAAAATTTAATAAATTTTTCTTCTTTGATGTCTTGTGAGCCGGTTCCGGTAATAACAAGAAATTGGTGTAATGTTTTGTAGACATCATGAACCGAAAGAATTTCTGAACTCCCCCGCCAAGAGCCTTCTTCAACAACCATACCTAAATCGCCATGCCGATGGGCAGCAGCACGCACCGTTTCAACACTTTTATCTAAAAGATTGGCGACAACTTTTAACATACTTTTTTCAGCAAAATTAAACTGTGTCGCAAGATAGGGCGGCTGCAAGCTCCCCAACGAAAGATAGGCAATAATAGAAGCTTCGGTTGGCGTTGCTTTACGCAATACATCTGCGAGCATAATGGTTATTTTTGTACGTGAAGATTCTTTTTCAATTGCATCAAAAACAAGTGCTACATCACGAAATTTCATACGAACCTCTATGTTATTTTATTTTTTTGTCGTTAAAAATAACGATATATTTTGATGGTGACGGGTGATAAGCCACAAACATATAAATATAAGAAAATAGAACACATTGGTTGCCCCAAACCAAATGGCATAGCCAAAAGTAATACATAAAGCAGCAGATAACGATGCGATAAAGACTTCTTTAAAGATTAATAACACACTAAGCCATAACGCAATAAAAACGCATACCCAGGTAACAGGAAGCAAGAAGCACAAAATTCCTAACGATGTCGCAACCCCTTTTCCACCTTTAAATGTTAAAAAGATCGAGTATGCGTTACCCAGTAATAACAGTACAGCACATGAAAACATAAACATGTCTGTTTGCGATACAAAGCAATTGGCAAGATACAGTGTAAGAAACGCTTTGCCGGCATCAATAAAAAAAATAAGAATAAAATAACGTTTTCCCAGAACACGGGCGATATTAGTCGCACCAATGTTTCCTGAACCTAGTTGGGTGACATCTATGTTAAAAAAAAATTTGGCAAACCAGTACCCGGTTGGAATTGCTCCAACAAGGTACGTGAATGCCAAAAAAATTACTTGATAACTATCGAACATAACCCCCTCTACCAGCCATCGCTTATCCGCCGTCGCTCTTCGAGCTATGGCGAGACGCCATCGCCATTCATCTCAGACTTAAAAAGTCTTGGGTGTACTGGCGAAGGCGAAAACTGGTAGCGGCGCAGGGATTCGAACCCAGGACCTACGGATTATGATTCCGCCGCTCTAACCAACTGAGCTACGCCGCCTAAAAAGTTTTACTATTAAAATTTCAATGTTTTGACGTTTGTTGCTTCAAATATAAAGCTAAACATCGCTCGTAAGAAGTAAATACCGGTTAACAATGTAGCAATGATACCTGCCATTAATGTCACTGCAAATCCTTTGATCGCTGGACCACCAAATTGGTACAGTACCATGCCCGTAAGAAATGTCGTTATATTAGAATCTAAAATAACCGCCATTGCACCACTAAAACCGTCATACACTGATTTACGCAATGGTACTCCGAGCAAGAGCTCTTCTTTTACTTTTTCATAAATTAAAATAGACGCGTCAATTGCCATACCGATTGTTAAAACGATACCTGCAATACCAGGTAATGTTAATGTCGCTCTAAAATACGACAAGAACAACATAGTCACGAAAATATTACAGATCAGTGCCAAGACCGCAAGTAATCCGGGAATTTTATAGTAAAATATGCTGAAAATAAATAACAGGAGCAAAGCTACTAAGCAAGACAACATCCCTTTATTAATTGAATCTTGACCAAGTGATGCACCAACACGGTTTTCTTGCTCTATTTTTAATGGGGCTGACAATGCACCCGATTTCAAGACAATTGATAAATCGATCGCTTCTTTATGAGAAGCAAGACCAGTAATAATGCCTGATCCACCACGAATTTCATCACGAACACTTGGCGCATTCATCATGACGTTATCAATAATAATCCCAAGCTGACGGCCAACATTTTTACCGGTCAAATCTGCAAATTCACGAGCCCCGACGCTGTCCAATTTAAAGCTTACAACCGTCTTATTATATTCATCACGGTCAACACGTGCGTCAATAATATGATCACCGGTTAAATCTGGAAATGCTGAAACCAAATACCATCTGCCACCTTCTTCACTATCAGCGTCGGTAACATCTCTTTTACCAGGAATAATCATTTTATCTGATGGTAAATCACCGTCAAATTCATCCATTAACGACTCTTTTGAGCCCGCTACTTTTTCAACAATCTTCATTTCTAATAACGCTGTCTTGGTAATAACTGATTTTACACGTTCTGAATCATCGATTCCTGGAAGTTGCACAACAACTTGGCGCTCACCATGCTGTTGAACAATAATTCCTTCGACACCATAACCACCCAGACGTGCAGTCAATACGTTAACCGCCTGATCAACAGCACCGGTACGAACTGCTTGCTCAATTTCAGGTGCTAACACAACCGTTACAACAGTGTCTGATTGGCTTGGGCGTAAAACCTGCATTTTTGTTTCTTTGAGCAAGTTTAAGCATGCTTTTGCCGCGCCATCATCAGGAAACGTCATTTCAATCGACAATCCCTTAATTTCTTTTGTAACAGGCAATACTTTCAATTCTTTATTTTTGAAAAGAGAATCGAGCCCTTTGCTTTCAATTCCCAAACGATTTTCAAGTGCTTTTTCAATTTCAACACCTAAAACAAGATAGGTACCGCCCGCAAGGTCGATACCTTTTTGAATATATGCAAGCTTTGCAGCATTGTAATATTTTTTAACCGTTCCAACTAACCCAGTCTCCGTAGACTGTTGTAACGTTTTTTTATCAAAAGAAACCATATAGTACGAACCGATGGCTACTCCAACAATCCAAAGTACTAATGGTGAAACAATAATTCTTGCTAAACGTGTTTGCGTATTCATTGACATCTCCTAAAATGTTCACGCTACTCTCGTAAAAATAACAAATTTTCCTGATTGCTCTCAGCCGTCCCAATTAAGATCGAAATAGCTATCTGGGATAGACTGGCTCACCATCCGAAGCTTGCCAAGGCCGATAGGCCCGGATAAGTAGAATGGCCGTGCCATACGAAGCCTGCCAAGCCGGTAGGCGTGGATAGGCGAAGTATGGTGCCGAGGAGGGGACTTGAACCCCTATTGGATTTCTCCAGCTGCCCCCTTAAAGCAGTGCGTCTGCCAATTTCGCCACCTCGGCATAAGATCTATTTCAAAAACACAGCTAAAATGTATCAGATTATCATTTTATTGGCAAACGTTTTTTGCCCTGTTTTTAATAAATTTCTCTTAAAATTCTCAAAAAAACCATTAAATTATCGTTAAACTTAGCATTCCCGCTCATTATCTAGATCTTTAACTTCCTGCTCATCTTCCTGCTCATCATCCGCATCTTCAACAGTCACAGTATTATCATAGACATCTTTTAACGACCATCCAATATCAGCCAATGTCAATACAACAAATCCCCCAGCCACGCAACAATAAATAAGATTTGATCCTGGACAAAAACACAATGCAATATCTTTGCATGTCCATAACGTTTGAGTCATCGTAGGAAGATAAGCAATTTCAGTAATATTACGAATACCACGAACAAGCGCATTCTGTTTTAACAATTTCACCATAGTATCTTTTACGCCTGAAACATTGGTATTTTCAGCTGGGACTACATCTTTGGTGTTTTCAGCCAATGCTTCATCTGTGAGATTTGCAACCCGAACATTGCTTGGCTTCTTCTTTTTAGGACAAATCAATTTTTTACAACAGTCTTTTTTACAACATTTTGAATAATTAAGCTCGATACAATCTTCACATCCCTTACAATACTGACTGCATTCTTGGTCCGACAATTCATCATCTTTATTAACCTGTTTATTAACTTGAGTTTTATCTGTATCTGGTTCTTGCGCCTGCATCGCATACGCTGTATCATGCACAGCAAACGTTAACAATATGCCACCAACAAAAACAATTCCATGAAACCGTTTCATAATTTTCCCTTCATAAAAATTTAATTTTTTTACCGCCATAGTCATAAAACAAGAATCGTAATCTGGCAAGAAAAAAAGTTAAAAAAGAGAACTCCTTCTTTCTCAAATACTTTACAAAAGTCCAGCCGTTATGGTTACTTTGCAATTATATAATAACTATTTTTTTGGGAGAATATGTATGAATTGGTTGCAACGTTTAGTTAGTATTTTTTTTCTTATCACGAATGTCTATAGCCCCTGCATGCAGGCGATGCAGGAACCGTCTGCAAATGATTACATACAAAAAATAAATGACACCAAAATGGAAGACACAGATTGGGCAAAAGCTATTTCTGAAGCTCGACATAATGCTGGTCTTGGTTCTTTTTCTTTTAAATCTGCACAAACACGGCTCATAGGGCTTGAACTTTTCAAACTGCTGGTCAAAAACAATAACGGACTTGACGATGCTACCGAAGCTGCCTACCAAGAATTTTTATTGAGCGATGAAAAAGGACTCCCTTCTGCTTTAGAGCTTTTTAATGCTTTATTCGAAAAAAATACTGGTTTTGATCAAGCTCTTAAAGCTGCTAACAACGCTATAAGTGATGTTAATAAAACGAATAGGCGTATATTCGGCTATAAACTTTTCCAAGCACTTGTTCAAAAAGATAAATACCTTACTGAAGCTACTAAAGCTGCTAGCGAACCAGAATTTAATGCTGATGTACTTAATTCTATTTTAGAGCTTTTTAAAACATTATTCGCAAAAGATACAGGTTTTAATCAAGCTTTTCAGGCTGCTCAAGATGCCATTGGTGATTATCGATTTCCAGATAAACGTCTCTTCGCCATCCAACTTTTTCAAGTTCTTGTTCAAAACAATAAATATCTTATCCAAGTTGCAGAAACCATTCAAAAACGGGCTGAGTATGCTGATGCAAAAGAAGCAGATCTGATATTAGATATTTTTAAAATGTTATTCGCAAAAAATGAAGGTTTTGATCAAGCTTTAAAAGCTGCCGAAACAACTTCAATTTCCTATAACAACCCCGATCATAGACGTCTCTTCAGCTTAACACTTTTTACGCTTCTGGTAGACAATGGATACAAAAAAAGCTTTGATAAAGCAACTGATGCCGCTCAACAGGCTACTAGCGATTATCATAAGAAAGATCGACAAATCTTAGGCTTCAAACTTTTCGAAGCCCTCGTTAAACAAAAACAATCTTATAATAAAGCAATCGAGGCAGCAAAAACATGGATTAAATCTTCTGACACACAAGTTCAACAAGCCACACAAGATCTTGCCTCAGCACTCAAGGATAAGGGACAAAGCCTTACCTACCTTTCACTTGACGCTGAAAAAATCATGGAAGACGTTGATGCTCTCGTAAAAACATTTGACGAGGCCCAAAAACAACTTGCTGATGATATACAGCAAATCGGTAAAGATTTACTGGCTGAATATTCAACAACCACACTATCAGCTGATGTGTTATTGCAAAAATATGAAAAAAAATATGAAGAAATGAAGACTAAAATTGATGAATTCAAAGAAAACACCTACCAAAAAACCAAAGATACATTAAACGATAAAAGAAAAACGTTAGTTCAGCTTTTCGAAAACAGCAAAGCCTCTCACGCAGATATAATCATATTTGATTCAAAAACAGGTAAGCTTGAAAATAAAAAAATGGCTTTAGATGGTATTTTTACGAATGAAAGACAAAGCTCAAGAGATCTTATTCAGAGCAAAAAAAGAGGTGAAACTCGCCAGCAAGAACAGGATGAGAGACGAAGAGCACAGGAAGAAGAACAAAAAGCTCAAGATGCTGCTAAGGAAGAAAGAAGAGTTCGCGAAGGAGAAAGGCGTCGCAAACAACAAGAACAAGAAGAAAGAGATCAAGCAGAAGAAGAGGCACGAAGAAAGCAAGCCGAAGCAGCAGCAGATCAATGGCCTACAGATGAAACAGGTATTGAGCCATTGAAAAATTCACTTGGTAGTCTCAAACAAAAACTTAAAGATCTCAGCACAGCTTTAGAACTATAAAATCATAATACGTTAAAAAAAGAAGAAGCTGGAACCGAAATTCCAGCTTCTTCTTTTTAATTATATCTTTTTTTGGTTTTACGACGCTGTCCACACTTGCGCAAAATCAACATCTTTTTCTTTTGGTGTACGTGCATAGCACAACAAGTCATATACTGTTAATCCAAGATCAGCGAGTGCAATAACAACAAAGCCTCCTGTTGCGGTACACATTGCAATGTCAACTGCAGAATTGCCCAAACACAGCGCCATATCTTTACACAACCAGATGGTATTACTTAATTGATACACACCCGCAACTTCACCAACATGGCGTAAACCACGACACAAAGGATCCCGAATAACTTTTTTCAGTTTAGCCAAAATACTTGGTTTCTTCAGAACGGCATCTTGTAATAATAAAGCAGCTGCTTTATCTGAATCTTTTTCAGATCCAAGAAGTTTATCCTGGCTTGCCCGTTGCTTGAGCATCAGTTCTAGAGCTGTGACGGGAGCAGCATCACCACCGCGTACTTCTTCTGTTTCGGTTTCTTCAGCTCCATCTCCCTCATCGCCTTCGTAATCTTCAGACTCATCTTGGTATTGCATACCGCGAGTCGGTACGAGCTTTCTTCGTTTCTTTGATTTATACGAATTTACAACCCAATTCCGTTTTCTTTTTTTCTTTGCAGGATCTTGTTTTTCAGCTTTTTCATCAGTTGTTCCCGTAGCTTCTAGCACACCTGCAACAACACAACCTGTTTGTACTTTCGTATCAGCTTGGTCATGCATTCCGTATACATCGTGCGTAATTAAAACACCAAAACAAAATGTTATGATCGAAAATAATGTATATCGAGTCATGATTCTTCTCCCTTGATTTATGAAAAAAACTTTAAGACTTCATATTTCATAAATCAAGAAAGACGTTCTTGCAAGAAAAAAGATGTTTAAATTTTAGGACACTATCACTTATCTTCGTAATCAATCTGCCAGGTATCTATAACTTCTGATTCTTGATTAGATTCTTGATGCGATGATTTGTTCTTGTCAGAAACAATTTCTAATTGGTGTGATGGTGTTGTAGCCGATGAAGCAGACTTGTTATGTTTGATACCTAAGGGCGTCTTGCGCATTTTAGAGGTCGTCTCTTGTCTGATTTGTACAAGCTTTTCAGCCTGTTTTTTCATGTCATCTTTAAAGATATCACTCTCTTCGGTCAAATTTTCTTGTGTTGCATTAAACATCTTGTTCATCTCGTCTTGCATGCGCTTAATTTTTTTTTGCAACTTTAAGATAATTTCAACACCCGCAAGGTTAACGCCCATTTTATGCGTCAAATTAATAACTTCTTCAAGGCGGTCAACATCTTCTTCAGAGAATAGTCGAGTATTACCAGAAGAGCGCGTCGGTGCAATCAAACCCTGTTTTTCGTACATACGAATCGTTTGCTGATGCACTGAAAACATCTTTGCAACAACTGAAATTGAGTAAAAACCCTTTCTTCGCTTCATCAGAGTATCTCCTTAATTTCTCATGAATTTCTCATGTTTATAACCGTTGGCGTACCCTACGGGCATCCTTCGAGACGCAAGGCTCCTCAGGACGAGCGCCAAGTTATACCACATATTTTTACCAGTTTTATTCATGCTTTAAGACGGTCAAAAACGCCTCTTGTGGTAATTCAACATTACCAACCTGTTTCATCTTCTTTTTACCTTCTTTTTGCTTTTCAAGAAGTTTACGTTTTCTGGTTATATCACCACCATAACATTTTGCCGTTACGTTTTTACGCAATGCCGAAACCGTTTCACGTGCTATAACTTTTGCTCCGATAGCGGCTTGAATGGCGATTTCAAACATTTGGCGATGAATCACTTCTTTAAGTTTTTGTGTCAATTGACGCCCGACATAAAACGCTTTGTCTTCGTGAACAATAATCGAAAGCGCATCGACCGCTTTACCGTTTAATAAGATATTCATCTTAACAAGATCTGATGGTTCATATCCGGTAATTTCATAATCAAAGCTTGCGTATCCAGCACTGACTGATTTTAGTTTATCATAAAAGTCAGTAATAATTTCGTTCAGGGGCATTTTGTATTTCAAAACAAGTCTGTTTTCATCTAAATAGGTCATTTCAGTTTGAATACCTCTTCTATCCTGGCACAATTTTAATAGGTTGCCAAGATACTCCTTGGGTGTAATAATCGTAGCATTAATCATCGGTTCTTGAACTTCAAGAATTTTTACCGTATCAGGAAATTTTGATGGGTTTTCAATCATTTCAATATCGCCATCGGTCATGACAACACGATACGGAACACTCGGACTTGTTACAATAATCTCAACACCATACTCTTGTTCAAGCCGTTGTTTAAAAACGTCCATATGTAAAAGACCCAAGAACCCACACCGGAACCCTAACCCAAGCGCTACTGAACTTTCTTTTTCGACATGAACACTCGGGTCGTTAAGCGTTAATTTTTCAATAGCATCGCGCACGAGCTCAAAGTCTGATGTATCAACCGGATAAATTCCAGCAAAAACCATCGGTTTTGCTGGCTTAAAGCCAGGCAATGGTATGACCGGTTTTTTAGTATGATAAAACGTATCACCAACGCGCGCTTCTTTAACGGTTTTCATACCAGAAATAAGATATCCTACTTGTCCGGTATACAAAGCGCCGGTCGATAGTGGTTCAGGATACATAAGCCCAATTTCAAGTACTTCGTATTCAGTGCCCGTACTTGCAGCCGTAATTTTGTCACCCTTTTTTATCGACCCATCAATAACTTCGATTAAGCAAATAACGCCACGATATTCATCGAACCATGAGTCAAACAGGAGCCCCTTAAACGGTTTATTTTCATCCCCTTTTGGTGGGTTAATACGTTCGACAATTGCTGCTAATAATTCATCAATACCGATACCAACTTTTGCTGAGATTAATAATAGCTCGTCACGTTTAACGTCAAATGCTTTGTCCATTTCTTTTGCTATACGCTCAGGGTCAGCATTGGCCATATCGATTTTATTGATTACGGGAATAATCGTTAAATCTTGTTCAAACGCTAAAAAAAAGTTTGCCATTGTTTGCGCTTGAACACCCTGTGCTGCGTCGACAAGAAGTAAAGCTCCCTGGCACGCATATAAAGAACGCGAAACTTCATAACTAAAATCAACGTGGCCGGGCGTATCAATAAGATTGAGAATATAATACTGTCCCTTATATTTGTGTAATAATGTCGCCGTTTGGGCTTTGACGGTAATACCGCGTTCACGTTCAACTTGAAGCTTATCTAAAACCTGTTCATGTTTTTGGCGTGAAGAAATCGTCTCTGTTGTTTCAAGTAACCGATCGGCAAGCGTCGACTTGCCATGATCGATATGCGCAATAATAGAAAAGTTTCTAATATGTTCTGGTTTAAAATCTTTTAAATCAAAATTTGGTAGTGATGCTATATTCATGATCCTGCCGTTTTATTTTTTATTTATGTGTATTACATTTTTTCTGGAGTACTCAAACCAAGTAATTGTAAGCATGTCTCAAAACTTTGTCGTATTAATACGATCATGAGTAATCTTACCTGGGTTTTCTGTATATCTGAAACATCGATAATGCGATTGTTGGCATAATAATGATGAAATTTATGTGCTAATTCCCATGCATAATGCGCAAGAATATGCGTCTGATATGAGGTCGCAATGGTTGTGAGAATGTCATTGAGTGACGCAATTTTTTTTAATACCTCGATCTCTTCGCCTGACAAATGTGTTACTACTTTTTCGAGCTCTTGTGTAGTAATTTTCTTGTTACGCAAGCTCTCGACATACGAGCTCAAGCTCTCTTGTTCAGCAGCTTTTGCTAGCAAACTATTGGTACGAACATAGGCATATTGTATGTAAAAAACCGGGTTTTCTTCGGTCTTTTTAAGTGCTGTTTCTAAATCAAATTCAAGATGCGCTTCTGCTTTGCGATTAAGATAGAAAAAACGTGCAACATCGGTACCAACTTCGTCGATAACGTCACTTAATTTAGTAAAAACCCCTGCCCGTTTTGACATTTTAACAATAACATCGTTTTGTTTAATCGTTACCAGCTGATATAAGAGAACTTCAAGATGATCTGCAGGATACCCCAACCCAGCCATCGTCGCTTTTAAACGATTAACATAGCCATGGTGATCGTGCCCTAAGATATCAATCAAAATATCATAACCACGGTCAAATTTATCTTTATGATACGCAATATCTGCGGCAATATACGTAAGCTCGCCAGTACTTTTTCGTACGACACGGTCTTTGTCGTCACCAAATTGTGTTGACCTGAACCATAACGCACCATCTTTTTCATAGGCTAAATCTTTTTCCTGTAATAATTTGAGCGCTTGGGCAACTCGGCCAGTATCGTGTAACGTTTTTTCAGAAAACCATTGATCAAATTCTATCCCGTAATTTTTTAAATCATGTTTTTGGATTTGCAATAAATGTTCTTTGGCGTAATTTGTAAAAAAAGCTTCGTCTTTTTGCATAATATCTTGTCCAAATTCAGCAACACACTCGCGAGCAAGATCGACCATATATTCGCCCGCATATCCTTCTTCAGGTAATTGTGCAGGAATACCAAGCTGCTCTTGACAGCGAGCCTGGAGTGATAAGCCCAATAATTTTATTTGATTGCCGGCATCGTTAATATAAAATTCTTTCTGCACAGTATGGCCAAGAAATGTTAATACGCGAGCCAAAATATCACCGATAATACCGCCACGACCATGGCCCAAGTGTAAGGGCCCTGTTGGATTTGCGCTGACAAATTCGATTAAATATCGTAATTTTTTATGATCTTTATCAAGCTTAAAGCACGACGCTTTTTGGGTGTATAATTCTAGAACAAATTTTTGCCACAACTCATCAGAGAGTGTTAGATTCAAAAACCCAGGACCCGCTACTTCTATGTTTTTTATTGTTCTAGCGTTTTCTTTTTTTAAAACTTCAATAAGCTCTTGAGCTATTTGCCGTGGATTTTTGCCAACAACTTTTGCCAGCACCATGGCTGCATTACAACTTACATCCCCAAAAGAACGGTCTTTATCTACGTTAATTTTAATTTCTATGCCCGTTAATTGTTCGTCAGAAAGTTTAAAAAGGTTTTTTGTTGTTTGAATAATAGTTTGCTTAAGCGTCGCAATACAGTTCATTAATGGCCTTATTTTTGATCCAGGATTTTAATCTTGTACGATTTTGTAGTGTACTATAGTCATAGAGACATCACAAGCTTATCCTGGCGCCAAGCTTCAGGATATTACAGATTGCAACGAAGCTTTCTTAGAAGCTCCAATCAAGAGACATCCCAAAGCTTCCACCATACATGTTAACAATATACGTACGTCGGCCAGCTATTGGAGCACTCATGGTCAACTTAAGACACGGAGCAAACCACAGATCTTTATGAGCTTTAAAGTCATATTGTATGACACCATGCAGCGTGTGCTGATCCCAACCCCAATAGCGCTCATCAGAGTTAACGACGTCTTTTCGTGGAAATATTACAGGATTGACGATTGCTTGG
>Ga0207111_10017_pt1 | contig 55266 bp, 46 predicted proteins | sample Alteio_BWMinHeat_71_FD_153577 | JGI IMG/M metagenome (GOLD analysis project Ga0207111, IMG submission 153577) | Enriched cells from forest soil in Barre Woods Harvard Forest LTER site, Petersham, Massachusetts, United States -... | ecosystem: Environmental > Terrestrial > Soil > Temperate forest >... | reverse complement strand
TGAAATTATTGATCTCAAGCAACGTGAGGAGAATATTCCATGCACGGTCAAGTGTGAGGGGTGTTCTGGTGGTAAGGCTTACTTTGGCCTCTTCCAGCCCTTTGGTCGGGAGGACATTGATTTTTTTTTGTTCAGCTAAATAGTTCAGAACGCTGGCTAATGAAGCGCTTTCAAAATTCAAATAAATGTTGGCTTCGTCTTCTTCCTCTTGCTTGTCTTGAATTTGGGTGATTTGTTCAACATGGGCCCCGGGCGGAATTGGTTGTTGAGGAGTAACTGGTTGGCTTGGTGGTGTTATTGGTTGAGGTGAGACGGTTTGGGGTAACGGTTGAGCTGTTTGTAGTGGTTGGGCTGGTTGGGTTTGTAGTGGTTGGGCTGGTTGGGTTTGTAGTGGTTGTGTTTGAACTGGTTGAGCTGGTAGCATGCCAAGATTTTGCTGTGTGGCCATGACCGATACGTTTGGTGTTATAAGAGGTTCAGACGGTTGGGTTTGCATGGCAAAAGACAATGGGGTATAAACCCAAAAAAGAAGGATGAAAAAAATAGTAGTAAAAAAGTTACTCATAATACTGCCCCATCTTTTTTTCCATATCTTCAATCAGATTCCGTTTTATAGCGGTTTGTTGCTATGGTTATATCAAATGTTATTTTTTTATTTGGTTCACTGCGCATACGAAGTTCTTTTGTGTATACCATTTCTTTTTTTACCAATGCGTCTAAAACTTTTACCAGTTTTTCGGTTGTTTGGCCTTTGAATGTTGCAGGGATTGAAATTTCATCCATTTTATCGGTAATTGTTTCAGATCGAGCAACCCATCCCGTTTCTGGGCTGATGTCCATATCACGACAAAATTTTTCAAAAAAACCATTGATCGTAAAATCGGGATCTTTTTCAAGCATTTGTTTGAAGCGGTCTTCTTGTTGTTGAACTCGTTGATTATCAGCCAAGATTTGTGCCGATTTGTTTGCAAGATTTTCAAGTGTTTTGATTTGCACGAGCAGAGCAGAGCTTTTTGTGTATATATAATATGAAATGGCACCGGTTAGTAGTGCTATTCCAACTAATGTGGCAATTAAATATTTTTCAAACTCTTTTTTATTGAGTGCATGAATAAATTGGGCTATTTTTACAAGAAATTCCATAAATTATTTCTCAGTATTTTTCAAACTTAGTTTCAGTAAAAATTTAACACCTTTTTCTTCTGCTCCTCGTTCATCTGTTTCATCTAATTTTAAAAGGGATGATTCTTTAAAACGATTGAGAAGCTCGTTGAAATAGGTAAAGTGACTATCGCCTGTTTTTGATTTAAAATATCCATCCACTTCAATAGCCATGCTGCTTTTTTCTTTGCCACTTTTAATATCAACAGAATTAATGGTTGTATCAAATTGTTTTTTATTAAGAATTCTGGTGAGTTCTAATAATATTTCTAGTGGGCCAACGCCTTGTCGAGTAAACGGTTCCCACATTTCAACTTTTTCTTTTATATACTTATCTGCTTCGCGTACAACGTTTGCAAGGGTTGGTTTTTTAGGAAATTTATCACGAGGGAAAATGCCCGATTTTTTAAGCTTATCGATTTCAGCTTGTTCAATTTTTGTTGCATGTGCTTGGAGTTTTGTAATTTGGAAATATCCTGTTATGCCAATGGCTGTAACCATTGCAATTAAAATGCAACAGGCGGTAATTAATTGCTTAATAATCAAACCATGGTGCGATAATTCGAACGTTTTACGACGAAGGTTAAAGCTGCTGTGGTCTTCTGGTGGTAGCGCAGTGCCAAGGGCAACCGAATACAGACTCCATTGATTGATGAAATCTTTAATTTTATTTTTGATCGATTTATTTTCGAAGATTTTTTTACAATCGAATGCTTCGCATGGAATTTGGAGCGTATCATTGCAGTAGGACATGAAATCTTTGATGACGGCTGTTTTACCGATAAAAATAATTTTTCCAACGCCATCGTAGTAGTTTAATTTCAAACTAAATGAATTGAGCGTGAACTGAACATCATTTAAAAAATTGATGAAATGTTTTTGAACAGACCGGCCAAAAGCGTCATCGGGCAATGATGCGATTCCTTGTGTGCTGAGCTTGAGAGAAACTTGATCGATAGGTACGCCTGTTTCATCACTGATTGCACGAAAAACTGTTGAGATGCCGCGTTGGATATAGCGTGTTAAGCGCAATTCGCCATCTTTTAAGAATGCAATTCGTGTCATGTGGTTTCCCAAATCAACCAGAGCGCTTGCATGAGGAATGTTACGGTATTCTGGTATTTGTAAGTAAAGCCCATACAGAGAAAAGAGATCGATGGTGATTGCTTCTGGTTCAAGTCCTGCTTGTGTATAGATATCAAGAACACTTTGCAAATCGCCACTGCGTATAACTGCAACAAGAATTTGCGAAGAGCCTTGGGCTTTATTTTGCTTGGTTATGATAAAATCAATAATTGCTTCATGCAAAGAGAACGGCAACATCGATTCGATTTCATAATCAAGGACCATCCGTATTTTTTCACTATCAAGAAATGGTACTTCAAGCTCTTTAAAAAGTACGAGCGATGCTGGAATTGAGATACGTAATTGTTGATAATTTTTAATATTGCCCAGGATTTTTTTTATTGCTTGTACGGTACGTGTTGTCAAAGTATCATCAGCGCCTGTTTCTATTGGCTCAATCAAGAGACGTTCGACAGTGGTTTTACTGCCCGAGGCATAGACATATGCTGCCGTGACTGCATCTTCTTGAATACTCAATCCAACAATGCGTTGAGATAAAATGCGTCGATGGCCAAATTTTACAGGTAAAAAAATTTCTTTTATCATGCGCTGGCCTTTCTGTCTTTAAGTCGCTGAGCGCTATTTTCAGCAAGCGTTGGATTTGCTGCTAAAAATTCTTTTAACCTGTTTCTTTTTTCGGTAAGTGTTGTTTCTTCTCGTTGTGATGTTTGTAATGGTGTGGTTGCCATGAGATCTTTAAACGACTGTCGCTTGTCAGCAATTATTTGTTGAGGTGCCGTCTGGAGTTGTTGTTCAGGTTGTGGTGGCGTTTGCTGAGAAAGCAGCGCTTTTAATTGAGCGCGTCGTTGAACAAGTTCTTGATCAGTGACGTTAGGAACTTCGGGGGTGGCAGCAGGTGTTGATTGAGCAGGCTGTTGTCCCACTGTCTGCATTGGTTGCCCAGTTTCCATTGGTGTGCTTGCGGGTGGTTGGGCAGCTGGTGGTGTGGTAGCGGGCGATACTTGTCGGGCAGTTTGCAGAGGTTGAGAAACCTGTTGCATAGGTTGTTCAATGTGCATAGCTTGCATAGGTTGAGAAGTTTGAGTGTTAAGATAGTGTTGGATCATATCTTGTGGTTGTCCCGGAGCACCTGCTTGCATAGGTGTTGACTCTATAGGTTCTCGTTCAAGAGTAGAAACTTGTTGTTCTTGTGCTGCGTGTTCTCGCGCTTCTTTTTCTTCTGCTGCAAGTTTTATATCGGTAAGCATTTCTTCCCGTTGAGTTTGTGATCGGTAATATGGATCATTTTTAATATCAACCGTTGTTGGCTGATAACGAGCATTAGCAAAATCAATAACTTTATGTGAGTAATTTTCTTTATCGGGATTAAAGAACCAGTTGTGGATAGGATCCATAGCTTTTTTAGTTTCTATTGCGGCTTCAATCTCATCAGTTGCTTGGTGAAGTTTAAGTTTAGTGTAAAGCTGGATGCCTGGGTTTTGACGAGGCTTAACGATGGTTGGTGTCATAAAAATAAAGGTATATTCTTTGGTTATCGTGCGCTCTTGATTTTTAAAGAACCAGCCGATAATAGGTATTTCACCAAAAAATGGGGTTTTTGATTTGCTTTCATTCACCTTGGTTTTAACAAATCCACCAAGAACTAACACTTGTCCATCGGCTACCGTGACATCAGTTTTCAAATTTTTATTTGTTTTATCTGTGCCATCGCTACTGGTAAATTCGTCAATAGTTACTTCAAGAGAAAGTCTAATGATACCATCAGGATTGATTTGAGGATTAATTTTTATTGCGGTGTTTGCATGAGCATCATCAAAACCTTTTGTGTCACCTGATGTTGATTGTACAACACGTTTGGTTTCACCCACCACAATATTTGCATCAGTTTTATTTGCAACGGTGACAAATGGTTGAGACAAAACGGAGGTATTGGCGAGAGATTTTAATGCTCTAAAAACAGCCCAGACGTTGGTATCTTTACCAAATGCCAATACTGCTTGGCCTGTTTCTGCAGCAAGTTTTGAGAACATATTGCCAAGAAGGCTGATTGGCTGCGATGTTGGATCATCTGGATTACTTAACTGTAATGCTGGTGATGTGATAGCTGAAGTAGCTGCTTGAAAATCTATGTTCGTTCCAATGTTGCCATGCTTTTTATTACGGATAGCTCCACCAAGTTTTTTAATATCACTCACCGTTACCAACACAATCAATGTTTCAATCGCAACTTGTGGTTGAGGTTTATCAAGATCTTTGATTGTTTTTTTCAAGAGGCGCCAGTCTTGTTTATCAGGGCATGAGATGATGAGGCGATTGCCGTCTTTATCAATATCAAAGTTTATCGCTTTGAAATATTTTACCCCGCCACGAATGGCACCATATTTACTTGCAGACTGCCCGGCTGTTGAATCGGGAGATGCGGTAACTTCTTTAAGAATGTCTCTTATTTGGGCTGCATCAGCATGTTGTAGTTCGTAGATGTAGAGCGGTGAATCGGCCGCTTTGAGTTCGGTATCAATATGTTTGGTAATGAAATCGATGATGCGGTCTGTTGAATCTTTTTTACCAAGTAAGATTAATGAATTTGTACGTTCTTCGGGAATGATGCGTGTTGTTGAAGAAAAATATTCAGTTTTTCCTTCTGAGGTTCTGCCAAGTAAACGAGCTAACGGATTTCCTTCTGGTTCTTTGATAAGTGATTTAAGGAGTTCTTTTACATCAACGGCATTAGCGTTTTTAAGTTTAATGACGGTGACGTTTTCTGGTAAACCCATTTGGTCGAGCTCTTGAATGAGTTTGACGGCTGATTTAATGTTGTATGACTTATCGGTAATGATAAATCCGTTCACTTCTTTTTGAGAAATGACAACATTTGGCGTGCTGAGCATGCTGGTGAGTAAGGATTCTATGTCACCAACTTGAAGGTTGGTTAAAAAGAAAACATATCGAATGGTTTCGTCACTGTCGGGCAAAGAGCTTGCAGGAACGTTGATATATGCTGGCAGTGGTTGATTCAATTTTTTATCTTTTGGAAGAATTTTATAAACCTCTCCAAGTTTGACGATACTGAATCCCGCCATTTCAAGAACCGTTAAGAAAATATTCCATGCACCATCAACTGAAAGAGGTTCGCGAATGGTGAGCGAAATTTTTGCTCCTTCAAGCGCAGCATCGGGAATGATATTCAGATTTTTAACTTCGGCCATGTAATTGATAAAACCAGAAAGTTCTGTGTTTTCAAAGTTGAGATAAATTTCTTTTGGCCCCTCGTCTTCTTTTGCAACTACGGGGAGCCCAGGAATTTGAATGGTCCCTTGTTGTTGAGATTGTTGTGGTTGCTGGGGTGTGCCTGCTTGTTGCTGAACAGGGAGTAAGTTTTGTTGCACGGCATTGGGAACGCCTGGTTGTACATTTGCTGGTGGTGCCTGCTGGGGAGCAGTTGCTGCGAGAAGTCCGGTAAACTGAGAGGCAGGTGCTCCTTGTTGTAATACAGATTCTGTTGGGGGAATAGACATCCCAGGTGTTGTTGCTGGAAGTAGATTTTGCTGCGGAGCATAAAGTCCTGAAGTTTGTTGTGGCGTTGCGAGAGCTTGAACTGTTTGCTGAGGCAATGGAGCAGTTTCTGGAAGTGCAGCCATAGCGTCATGCACAGGCTGTTCGGCAAATGCAAAATGTTCAGGTAATGCAGCTGCTGGTGCGGTAAGATTAGGCAAAGGTTGAGGTGTGATGCTGGGGGTTGCTGGTGACAAAGGCATTGCAAGAGGGTTGGTATCGATTTGGATTTGCGCAGGAGACATGGGTTGTGCCATGCCTGAAATATGCATGGTCAATGCAAAGAATATCAGAATGAATATTCGGATTGAGTTCATGGGTTTACTTCCTAACATCCTTTTAAACTTCTTTATCTATTGCGCGAATTTTGCATGCGATTTTGAAGGTTTTCAAGCAATCGTCTTCTAATGTCCATAATAGTTTGTTGATGGTGCGATCCATCATGTGCCTTGTTAAATTCACGTATCTCTTTATCACGTTGCTGCATTCTGCTCATTGCCATTTCTTGTTGTGGTTGACCAGCAATTTTGATGCCTGGCATGGTGGTATATCGTTTAGGTTTTTCTATTTGAGCAAGCTTGTATGATATCATAACATTTTTTCCTGCACGTTGCAGCGAAACTTGAATGGAACTTCCAAGAGGCAATGTAGTAATAGTATTGTATAAATTTATTCTATTTTGTAAGTCTGCAACACTGATGTTATTTATAGCAAGAATGATATCATTTTGTTGGAGCCCAAGCGCAGCCCCAATATCGTTAGGGCTGATGGTGCCGATGCGAACGCCAATTGGTTGACCAAGATGATACGCAGTACCAATAACCGAGGCCCGTTCAAGTAAGTTGCCGAGTGTTTCAATTTCTTTTCCAAATTCACGCGGATCAATTTCATAATTTTGATCATCTATTTTTTTAGTTATGAGCTTCCATCGATCTGGCGATGCAGGATCAACAAGATTTTCATCTTTTCGTAGAAAGAAAACATCTTGTTGGCCATTTGCCCGAAGGAGCACAATGCGCGTGCGTGCAATTTTAATGATCTGTGCATCTTTTATCATTTCGCCCAGATGATATAGGCCTTCTTTGCCTGTTTCATCAGCAATCATAACAACATTTTTATTTTCATCCGCTGCAATGATGATTCCTTTGAGCGTGATATTGAGTGGAGGAACAAAATCTTGTTTTTGAGGTTCAGGTGGCGGAACGATGAGAGGAGCTTTGATTTCAGGAATAGGTGCGGTAAGTGTTTTTTTGACCGGAGTTGCTACAGTAACAACAAAGGTATCAAAAATATCATCTTGAAAAATTTTATCCCAAGCAGTTGTTGCTTCGGCTTCTTTTTTTTTTTCAGGAGCTTCGACAAATACTTTTTTTGGACGCCAAACAGGTGGTTCCGTTTTTAAAACATCATTGATAGCTATTGCTACAATGAACAAAACACATAAAGCACTATTTAGAATCCATAACTGATGCTTCATAGTCAGATTTCCCTTTTTATAGACTACGAAGATACTTTCACACCACTCTCCCTGTCAAGTAAAACATGAGAAAGTTTTAAACCACCGAATTTAAGGAGCTGGTATAATTCGTAATATCTTTTGAATTATATGATCGGTGGTTATGTTTTCGGCCTCAGCTTCGTATGTCAATAATATTCTGTGTCTCAAAGTATCTGCTGCAATTGCTTTGACATCATCAGGTATAACAAAATGACGTTTCTTAAGGAAGGCATGAGCCTTTGCTGCAAAAGTGAGCGCAAGTGTTGCTCGTGGTGAAGCGCCATATTCAATTAAATTACTGATGTCATTGAGATTATAATCTTTTGGACTACGAGATGCAAAAACAATTGATAAAATATATTCAATAACCTTGTCGTCAATGTAAACTTGTTTTACTAATTCTTGTGCAGATGAAATTTCATCCTTTTCTAAAATCTTATAAATATCTTTAGGGTTGAACGCCTTGGTGATGATCTCTTTTTCTTCGGAGATTTTTGGATATGTCATTAAAAGCTTGAAAAGAAAGCGATCGACTTGAGCTTCAGGTAATCGATAGGTTCCTTCTTGATCGATTGGGTTTTGTGTGGCAAGAACCAAAAATGGTTCATCAAGTTTGTAGGTGCTATCGCCGATGGTGACTTGATGTTCTTGCATTGCTTCAAGCAGAGCTGATTGTACTTTTGCTGGAGCGCGGTTTATTTCATCTGCCAAAATGAGGTTGGCAAAAATAGGTCCTTTTCTTGTTTGGAATTCTTGTGTTTTTGGATTGTAAACCAGTGTTCCAATAAGATCAGCAGGCAAAAGATCGGGAGTAAATTGAATGCGTTGGAAACTGAGTCCAAGTGCTTGGGAAACCGCTTTGATCAATGTTGTTTTTGCAAGGCCTGGGACACCTTCTAAAAGAATGTGGCCATTGCTGAGAAGACCGATAAAAATACGATCGATAACATGGTCTTGCCCGACGATGACTTTTTTTATTTCATTTTTTAATTCAAGCCAGCGAGGGCTTTTTTCTTTGATTTGATCAATAATTGGTTGCGATGTTATAACGTCCATGTCTTTCTCCTGATTGGTCAATCAATGGTTTAATTCAATATTTAACGCTAACATTTTATCTCGTAATTGCGGGAGCTTCATATTTAATCTATCAGAAATTTGGTTGAGATCGTAGCGATTTTTTTTAAGCAGATAAAGCAAAAAATTTCTTTCAAAAGTTTCTGACGCTTCCTGCAATGATTTGAATCGTAAAAATGATTGTTCTTCAATAAATGTTATTTCTTTTTCATTGAGCAGATCAAGCAATGTTTGATGGTCGATAACTTTCTGATCGTGAGATGTTAATGCACCGAGCGTATGCATTAATTCTTTAAGTTCAGTGACGTTACGTTTCCAGTCATGATTACGCAATAACCGTAGGCTCGTATTTGAGAATAACAACGATTTATTATGCTGTGCATTTACTTGTTTGAGGTAATGATCAACGAGCAATGGAATATCGTAGCGCCGTTTATTGAGTGAACTAATTTCAAGGGGTGTGATATTGAGCTTATTAAAAAGCGATGCATTGAACGATCCGTCTTTAACACAATTAAAAAGTGGTCGCGATGCTGATGCAATGATGCGCGGAGATGAAGGAGTTTGAAATTCTAAATAAGCGAGAACCGTTTTTTGTAATGCAGGAGACAGTTGGTCGATATTTTTTAAAAACAATGTTCCAGGTGTTTTAAATAATGTTTCATCAATCTGATAAGCGGTTGAGCAAAGAAACGTTGTGAATTTTTCGGCTGCATAAGGACTTTTGTTGTGAATATAGTTGACGATGACTGATTTTCCGCTTCCTGTTGGCCCATAAATGAGTAAGGGCAATTTGAGCTTTGTTAAGTGAGAGACTTGATACATCAATTCTTTAAAGAGATAACTTTTGCCGACGATACCAAAGTGTTCATAATCTTCGGCATCTGTTTTTTCAGGTTGGGAATTAATGGGGTCTTTTTTTAAAAATGAAAGCTTTGTAAGAATCACATCGAGATTTAATGGCTTTTCGATAAAATCTAGGGCACCTTTTTTTACAGCATCAAGGGCGATGGGAATATTGCCGAATCCTGAAATCATGATAACTGCTTGTTGTGGATATTCTTTTTTTATTTTGGTTAAAAGATCAATGCCATCGCAATGAGGCATAAAGATATCAAGAAGCACAACATCAGGAACAAGCCTACCAATAACATCAAGTGCTTTTGTTCCTTCGTTCAATGTTTCGACTCGAAATTTTTCATCTTCAAGCGATTCTTTAAGCGTCTGAAGAATTGCAGGTTCATCATCAATAATGAGAAGAAGAGGGTTATTAATCATAGATTTCCTGTGGTATTGTTTCCGCTATTTTCAAAGCCGAGCTGTTTGATGGGTCCTTCTGCTAGTCCCCGAATAAATTGATAAATATAGGGGTTATCACATTCCCAAATAGTTTTTGTCGGACCTTTATAAATTATTTTACCTTCATGTAACATGGCTACTTGGGTTGCGAATTTAAAAACTTCAATATCGTGCGAAATAACAATGGTTGTTGCTTTGGATTCTTCGTGTGTTTGTTTGATCAATTCATGAATCAAGCGTACGGTTATTGGATCAAGACCGGTGGTCGGTTCATCATAAATCAAGATTTTTGGGCTGAGCATAAGGGTGCGCGCAAGGCCTACCCGTTTTTTCATACCGCCCGAAAGTTCATCGGGAAATTTATCAAGAACATCAAGCCCAAGGCCAACGTTTTGGAGTCGTTCGACAACCAAAGGACGGACCTTTTCAGGAGCTACGCCTTCTTCAAGCAAGGTGATGCCAACATTTTCAAAAACGGAAAGCGAATCGAGCAGTGCTGCAAATTGAAATACATAACCACATTTTTGAAAAACAGTTTGTGCGTCTTTCACTGATAAGGTTGTGATATCTTGATTATCAATGATAACTTTGCCTGAATCCGGTTTTAAAAGACCAATAATCTGTTTGAGTAAAACCGATTTACCCTCGCCCGATCGTCCAATGATAGCAAGAAATTCACCATCGTCGATGGTCAAATCGACACCGTTGGTGATGGTTTTTGGACCGAATGATTTTTTGAGGCCAATGAGTTGTATCATTTTGAAAACATCAATGAGGTTAGAATGTAATCAGCTATCACAATGGTTACGTTTGCGTATACGACACTTTGTGTTGTTGAAATACCAACACCTTTTGCACCGCCTCGAGTGATAAAACCTTTGTAGGTGCTAATGATTGAAAAAAGAAATCCAAAGATGATTGCTTTAATCAGCCCATTAACAATGTCAGATATTTCGGCATGGGTACGTACCGCTTCCATATACACTTCGGGATTGAGATGCAGCAGGTAGACCGAGGTTATATAACCGGCAAGGATTCCAAACAAAGTACAAAAAATTGAAAGGAAAGGCATGATCAGTGTGCTGGCAACAATGCGTGGAACAATAAGATATTGTTGAACATTGATGCTCAAGGTTTGGAGTGCGTCAATTTGTTCTGTAATGCGCATGCTGCCAATTTCAGCTGTCATGGCAGAGCCTGCACGACCAATGACCATGATTGCGGTAAAAACGGGACCAAATTCTCGTGTCATCGATAAAAAGACGATGGGGCCAATGAACTGGGTTGATCCAAAACGCTCAAGGCCCACATAACTTTGAATTGCTAAAACGGCTCCCACAGCAGTACCGACCAATGCGACGATACTGAGGGATTCTATTCCGATATAGGCCATTTGAAAGAAAACTTTTTTGATTTTTAAGCGTGTGGAAAAAAGTGTTGAGATGGCATCAAGTGCAAAAACACCGACAAGGCCAAGATTGTGACAACCATTCAGGACAATGCTTCCGAGTAAATTGGCAAACCCAATCAACACTCTTCAACCCTTTTTAATCTAAAATTTTTTTGAGGTAATCTTGATGTTGCTTATTGGTATTACGACTGTTGTTCTGTTTCAGGTCTGGTCATTGGCATATCTGTTGCTAAAGTTTTAAGACGTTCATCAAGAGGTCTTTGAGTTTTATGAGCGTAGTTTACACCCTTGCGGTTTGATGCAAGACCTTGTAAGCGAGAAGAACGTACTTCTTTAGATTTTAAGATTGCAAGTCCTAGGGATCCAAAAATGAACAATGCGCCCATGATCCATGTTGCACGTTCAAAAAAGTTTTGTCCGCCAGAACCACCAAAAAGCATTTGACCACCGGCCATGCTTCCTAGTCCCATATCGCCTTTACCTTGTTGGATGAGAATAATAATTGCAAAGAAGAAACACAATATAACGAATAAAATTGTTAAAAGGGTTGTCATTTTACCTCTCTTTTTGAGTATAAAAAATTTAAAATACTGATTCTGTCAAAGCGTTATTCTACACATTCTACTATTTTTTTAAATTCTTGAAAGTCTAAACTTGCTCCACCAATTAAAAAACCGTCTAAAGCAGGGATTTTTGATAAAATTTTCACATTGTCAGATTTTACGCTGCCACCGTAGAGGAGCTTCCATTGAATAAAGGGAGCCGCCTTGTATGTTTGGTGGGCAAGCCAGGCAAAAATAAGTTCAAGATGTTGCGTGGTTGGAATAAGGCCGGTGCCTATCGACCAGACCGGTTCGTAGGCTATATATAAAGGAAGGTTGTGGAATGATGCCGGTTGGTTTGTGATAGCAGCCAAAATACCGGTCAGTTGTTTTTCCAATACTTCGAAAGCCTTATTTTCTTTATATTCTTCGATAGTTTCACCCATGCATATGATGGGTATTATGCCCTGTTCTATTAATTGAAGAAATTTATTGGTTACGTTTTCATCAGTTTCATGATTGTAGTGTCGCCGTTCGCTGTGACCGATGATGCAAAAAGTGCAGCCAAGTTGTTTAAGACTTTCGACAGAAACTTGTCCGGTGAAAGCACCTTTGGGATGGTCGGAACAATCTTGTGCTCCAATTTTTACATTGGTTTCTTTGTATATGGTGCATAGATGATAGAGCGTAGTAAATGAAGGGCATAGAATGACCTTGCTGTCTTGGGCAAGCGCTGTTAGTTCATCATAGTGTTGCGTTGCAAAGGCGATGGTTTGCTCGAATGAAAAACACATTTTCCAATTTGCGATAAACGTGAGTGATCTGTTCATATATCAAAACCCATGCGGCATAAAAAATGGTGAATATTACGATCATCAATGCTAGCGCAAAATACGCGACAATCATAGTGTAAATTTTTTCTTGGTTGCTTTTATGAGAATGAGGGTGATACGAATGAGAAGACAAAGGTGAAAGAAAAAAGGGCATATTTAGAAAGGAGAATCTATGTTTTTTCGAATCATGACCATGCATCTGTTCATTACTATTTTATTGGGTATGAATGTGTATGGAATGACAGAAGATGGTACCGCGAGTGCAAATGTTTCTTTGTCGAAGGTACGACGATTGCCTCAATCAGCTTCTTTTTCTACGGATGTTAATGCTATGGATAGTGATGGGGAGGGTGATGAACCAGAGCTAAAAGAATTAGAAGTTGATTGTTCTTGTAACTATAAAGAAAAAGAACGTGATAAAAAAGAAGAGGTGGTTGTTTTTGAAAAAGGGGCAAAATTTAGTTCTATACTTTATCGATCGGTAAAAGATCTTATTGGATTAATAAAAGAGGGAACGAGTACCCAGTATGGCTTTTATCTTGATAAAGTTATAAAGAATTTAGTTGATCAAAAAAAGTGTCTCAAATGTTTAACAATCTCACTTCATGAAGTTGTGAACAATTGTGTTGATCAAAAGATGGCTATTAATATCGCCAAAAAACTTATTTTTTTTGGAGCGGTGATCAATAGTAACGTGCGTAGCGGTGATACATGGGATCATGACACCCCTGTCGATTTGGCACAACGTAGAAGATTCAATAAACTTGCGCTGTTTTTAAAAGAAGCAATGAAAGAATAAAGTAAAGAATAATAGAAAACTTGCTTTTTTTGCATTTGGGGTAAGAATAGATGCCACGAGAAAAATCGAGTTCGTATCCTCATTGAAATGCCTAGGAGACTTTATTATGAATAACATCATTAATGGGATGAGAGGTTTGATGGTAGTAGTGATGTTACACGTTAGTGCTTATGGGATGACGAAAGACAGCAAACGACCAACGGGAAAACAAGTGGTGCCTGTTGGTTTTGGTTCTTCTTCTCTTTCTCCTGCTCGTTCACGGGCATGGACATCAGTCGGCCCTGATTCTCCTAAACCACAAAGAAACGTTCCGCATTCACAATCGCTTACCAAAAATGTACATCAGGACAGTGAAATTAATCTAAAACCAATACCCGGCCAAGATACTAAAGATTTTCAAGATACTAAAGATTTTGTAGATTTGTATCAAGCAATTTTCAAGGGGGAGCTTCATGAGGTTGTTAACTGGTTTCATCGTGATCATAAATATCCATCAGCCCAAGAGATTAAAGCGCATGCTAAAAAAGGGAAAGAACTTATCCCACATTATTGTGAAGTATGGTATGCGTTGGATGCAAACGTAAGCCCTTTTTGGTTCGCTGTTTCAATTGCTCTTCGTAATAAAGGTTATGGTTCGCTTGAAGCAAAAATGCGTGTCATAAAAAAACTGCTTGAGCAACGAGTAGTAGATATAAATGAAATGGCAGAAATGGAACATGTTGGGCAACTGATGATACATAAAGGGTATAAATGCACACTGCTGGTTATGGCTACACGCTTAAAAAACCATAATATAATTAAATTATTGCTCGAAAATAATGCCGAGGTAAATAGTACAGATTCAAATGGTAAGCGAGCGTTGAATTATGCAAAAGATAATGATGATGAAGATGCAATAAAGTTATTAGAGCGACATGGTGCTAAAGTGTCAAAAGGCAAACGCATAAGATCGTCCACGGTGTATAATTCTATCAACTTGGCGGGTTTTTATAAAGCGATTGCCGAATGCGATACCGTCAGAATGAGTGAGTGGGTTGAAACAAATGGTTACCCTGTTGTTTCGCCTGATGATACCAAACGTGTAGCAAATGAAGTTCCTAATTTAAATCCCTATGTAAAATTTGCGGTAGAGAATAACTGGACGCCATGGTTTTTTGCGCAGTATATGCGAGGTAAGTGGGAATCTGAAGATCAAAATGCTCAATATGCTCAACAAGCATTATTCGGTATCCTTTCAGCATGCGAAACGGTAGATTCTGAAGAAAAGATCTTGAAGCATCGTGACCTTTATGAATCTATTTTTAATGGTGATGCCAAGTCGGTGAAAAAGTGTTTATTAGAAAACGGTTATCCCAAGAAAGTTGATTTCAAAATATTTACAAATTTGGTTGATGAAAAAAATAAAAATATGCAATTTGCCTTGGAACAAGGCTTATCACCGTTTTGGTATGCTGTGTTTGTGAGGTTAACAAGTAAAAATCGTACCAAAGAGCAACTTGAAATTATTCAAGAACTCTTAGCACAAAATCCTGAAATTAATGAAGTTGGAAAATTTGGGCCAAAAGAAAATCTGGTGACCATATTTTGCAAAGTTAGTGAAAATCGAAAGCAGGACCCCGAATTGTTTGCAATTATAGATACCGTTCAAGGAAGAAATAAGGGGGCTATCAATGGAGGTAGTGCTTCTTCAAAAGTTAAGAGCAGTTGTTGGTGATGTGAAGATTTAAACCGCTGCTGCTAATATTTTTTGCACCTCTTCCAATATCTCCCACACAATTGCTAGCATAGAAACATAGTGTTCTGAGGAGATAATGATTTTTCGGAGAGGGCATATGTTTTCTAAAATTATTGCTAGCGTATTATTTTTTATGTTTGTTGGAGCAACTATTCATAGCATGAACCAGAATCAAGAACAAACTGTTGGGGCACAACGCCATCATCATCGTTCATATTCTACTTCAGATATTGATCGGTATAATTTTGATGAACCGCTAGAGCTGATTGTTTGTTCTTGTCCCCCTACCGACCAAAAAGAAGAAAAACAATTATCAGTTTTTGAACAAGATAAAAAATTTACGTCACCATTGTTTGATTCAGCAAAAAATCTTATTTCTGCAGCAAATGAAAATATTGAAGAAGCTCAAGTACAAGAGCTCTACCAAACATTCAAGAAAATGCTCATTAATCAACGGCGTTGTATACCGTGTTTAACAATAACGTTACATTTTGTTATTCGTGAGTTTTTCGATGAAAAATGTACCGTTCATCTTGCAAAAAAACTAATTCTTCATGGGGGCAAAGTAAATAGCTATGTTCTGCGAGGAAGCTGGTTTGATAACTATACACCGTTGAATTGGGCCAAGCGTAAGAATTTTGATACGCTCGAACAACTGTTACTTGAAGAGGGCGCAAAGACTGCCAATCCGTCTCAGTTGATAATAATAGATGATGCCCATTGCTGACATTGAATTTCATTGCAAATTCTATTGCTTTGTCTATGCTACTCCCGAATTGCGTCAGAATACTACTTTTTTTTACTGGGATAATCTATGAAAACTTTTATGCAAGCAATAATCATTTGCAGTATTATTTTTACGTCTGTTTCGGGCATGAATCAAGAAGACAGAATAGAGCAAGATAACCAACTCGACACTTCTTCTCATTCGGGCGTGGATGGGAACAAATTAAGACAGATAAAAATAATAAAATGTAACAGCTCACCCAACCCTGAAGATACTGACCACGAAATGACATATATTGTCAATAGAGACATAGAGCAGGATTTTGGGCAAGATCAGTGGAAGATACGAGAAGACGAAAAGGGATTTCGAGCGACCTGTGATCTTTATGATGCGATTAAATGTGTAGATCAAAAAGCAGTCATACAAGCACTGAACAATGGCGCTGATCCTAATGGCTTTGGCCACGACCTTTATCGGGAAATTGTGTCACATCCGATGTTTCATGTTATAAATTTAGTTTTTAAGCAAAAAGATAAAGAACAAGCCATAAAATATATCGGGATATTTCGACTCTTGAGTTTGCATTCGCAGGTAAATCTTAATGTGTATATTAAAAGAGATGGCATGAATTACTCGCTGCTGCATTGGGCTATAGATTATTTTTACTTCGCCGATGATAATAAAGACCCTGAAAATTATTTCGAAATCATACGTATATTGCTTAAGCATACTCGTTTTAATAAAAATATTACCGTCACGAGCATCGGGGTTGATTACCATTATTCCAATTTTACAGCGCTTCACTTTATCGTGAGTTTAAGACGTGATAATCATCCACGTTTTTGGCGTAGCCGCAGCCGGCACCAAAGCTCTCCATCCCAAAAACTTACATACCAAAGACTTGAGAAGCTTTTTGCTCTTGTATTAAATGCTGAGGGCATTGATATACATTGTAAAACTAAAGATTATTTTTCGAATTTGTGGATCGATACGCATCAGTGGGCAAACGCTCACCATGATCATGCATGCGTCAGGATGATTGAAGCTCATAAAGATTATAAGCCAGAGTCCAAGCCGGCACCAGCTGCTCCACCCAGAGTATCTTCTTTTTTAGGCGACTGGTGTGTTGTTTCCTAAGTTTTTACGAATAAAATTAATAGAAAGCGTATGAAGTTATGAAACTATTCTTGCAATTAATAATTGTTAGCAGTGTCGTTTTTGCGTATGCATCGGGCATGACTGACGAGTTGTCCGGTAAAACTCAAGCATATCAGCAAATAGATACCGATGTAGATATGAAAGATGCCGGCGATATAAAACGAGAACAAGAAAGCGGTGAAACAAGAATACAACAGTTTTGTACTCAATTGAAAGTTGATCCTAGTAAGTGGCGGCGATCAGTCCACGATAATGGTGATGCAAATAGCAGCCTGTGGTATGGGGCAGGTCGCGATTACCGTTGTGATGTTAAAGAGGTAATACGAGCATTTGAAAAAGGGGCCGATCCCAATACGTGGTGTTATGGTTGCCATAGTGGTAAGGATTTCCCCATCTGGTGTGCGTTTCGTAGAATTTTTAAAGCGCCCGATAAAGAGACGTATGAAAAATGTAAACAAACATTTTTTCTCTTGAGCCTGCATCCTGAAATAGATCTTGGATTTATGGGGATTATTTGCTATCAAGTTTTTATGTGCGCCAGCGGTTGGCAGCAACGTGCACAGACTTGCCCCTTTCTTTATTGCGCAGTTTTTGAGTCATCGCATAGCGAGTTTTGCGTGGAAGATAATTTTGAGATTGTTGATTGGTTGCTCAACCATCCCAAGATGAATAAAAATGGAAAAATCTCTTATGCTAGAGATGGTGCACTTAAGGACTTAACCGTGCTCCATTTTATGGTTGGAATGCGCGCCGATTTTGGAACACCTGGGTATCTTGGGTTGGTAGAAAGGGTGATTAACTCACCAGGTTTTGAAATTAACGCAAAAGCTCATTATACCTATGCAGATGGTTGTGGTCGGACGACCTATTATTGGCATGCAGAAGAACGTGCGCGTAGAAATCGTGATGTTGCATGTGCTGACCTGATTAAAAAGCATAGAAATTTTAGTAATCCTAACCCCGGTGAACAAAAAAGAATAAAAGAAGAGTCGTGTGTTGTTTCCTAAGTTTTACGAATAAAATTAATAGAAAGCGTATGAAGTTATGAAACTATTCTTGCAATTAATAATTGTTAGCAGTGTCGTTGTTACGTCTGCTTCGGGCATGATTGAAAGCGAGTTACGAAATAGAAAAACAGGGAAAGTTGTCAGCTCATCCAATGGTCAAACTCAAAAACCTCAGGAATCAGATACTGACGTAGAAATAAGAGATATTGGCGACGAGAAATCAGCAAAAGTGGAACACGATTTTGGGCAAGACAAATGGAAAGTATCAGTAGATACAAAGGTTCTAGAAGAAGAGGGCGAGAAGTTGCAGGCGGCAGTGCGTGATGCTGATGAAAAAGGGGCGTATCAGGCATTTTTTAATGGAGCCGACCCCAATGGCTTTGACGATCGTCGCACTAGGAAGGGACGGTCGAATCCAACATGGGAAGCACTTCAAAATGTATTTTGGCAAAACAAGCAAGAATCATATAACAAATTTAAAAGAATTTTTTTTATGTTGTGCTCACATCCTGAGGTTAATCTAGATATTCGTCTTGACATGGATAGCGATAGGCGTTGCCCGGGATCAAAAGATGCTATTGATTGGAACGATGGCAAGTACCTTCCGCTGCTGCATTACGCAGCACAAGAATGTGATTGTGAATATGCTCGAGAAGATAACTTTGAAATCATTCGTTTTTTATTGGAGCATCCTCGCTATAAGAAAAATAGCGTTGCTCAAATAAGTTCATGTGAATATGATTACACGATTCTTCATTTTATTGTGTGGTTGAGATCTTGTTCCGATATTTCTAACGAGTACAGAGAAAATTTATTGAAATTTTTTATGCTGGCTTTAAAGGCCGATGAAATCGATGTAAATGCTCAAACAATATATGGATATCAAACACGTAATATTCCAATCGAACGATACAGTGTCTATCAACTTGCCAGACAATTTAGTGATAAAAAATGTGAGCAGGCTATCGCAGCGCACAAAGATTACAAAAAACCAGAACCGGTTGGGCCTGCGCAGAGCAACAGTTGGTGGTCGTTTTTTTCTTGAGCGATTAACTAAAATAAAAACGATTTACTTTGAGAAAAAAGTCAGCAAATAGATTTCAATACAGATTCTTGGGGCATACATCCCTGCGCATTTCTTGACTAAACCTGAAATTGAAGTATGATCAAAACCTATGAAATATGTGCAACAGAAAGGCGTTTAGTAAAATTTAGAACAGAAAAAAGGTTTTGATGGTGAGCGTATGATGCAACAGATTAAAAAAGTTATTTTCTACGTAATATTCTTAGCGTGTTCGCTGAGCACCATGCGTGCCAGTCACAACACGAGCCGCTATTTTCCGTTTCTGGAAAAAACCTCAAATTACGTTATTGGTAGACGTTCCCACATCAATCCTGAATATTTTTACACAACCGCTTCAACTTCCATTCGACGTGGTGGTGGGACGGGCGGAATCCCCGAATTGTGGGGTAGGTACGATTTAAAAGATGTCATCAACAGCTTAAAAGTTGTCAGAGCCGCGCAAGGAATTACTGTTGATCCGGTCAAAGAAGTGACGGGATCAGATGAATTTGATGGAAAGTCTGCGATATTTCATGTCAGCGGCAAAGTTAAATCGCAGGGCCTAATTTTGGATTATGAGCAAGATTTGCATTGGGGAGGGTTTTCGGTTGGTTTTTGGCTTCCTCTCATGGATGTCGGAACCTCAAACCGTTTTTCTTTTAGACGTGATCTATCCGATCCTTATTTTAGTAATCCGACTTTGCCAGCCCGTGCACAAGCTCAGCAAATATTGGTTTTGGATCAAATCCGTCGCCTGACGCATCAAGAAATTTGTTTTAAGGGCAATGAATGGAGAAAAGGCGGCTTTGGTGATCTTGATATGCATCTTCGGTGGAGTTATTACAAAGATCATGTGATGTTGATGCGGAGCATTGATGTGAATATTTTAGGCGGTGTGGTTGCGCCAACCGGAGTTCTTTCAAACATCAATTATCCATCGTCAGTTTCTTTTATGGGTAATGGCCACTGGACGTTGTATCTTGACCTTGTTCCTGAATTTGAACTCAAGCAAGATTGGAAGCTCGGATTGATTTTAGGCTTTATGCATCAATTTAAACATACGCGCACCTTGCGTATCCCGGTGACAAAAGAGCCGGCGATTTTTAGTGCTTTGGTTGGGCGTGTAGAAATTGACCCTGGTTCCACGTTCAAGGCTTCGCCTTATTTTACGTTGGAAAATCTAACTGATGGACTTCATTTTCAAGTTCGTTATACTTATCTCCGCCATAGAAAAGACACTTGGATAGATAAACGGCCAGATACGAGCGTTCAAAGCTATTTACAGAAGGATTGCACTATCATTGCAATGAAAAGAAATCTTTCACAATTTCGCTCTCATTACGTAACCTTGCAATTAACATATGATGCAAAAGAGGCGATGAAGAAGTGGTTTATGAATCCTTATTTGTATGTTGCTTATGATATGCCGATTGGTGGCGATGCAATAGCACAGACGCATCAATTATCGATAGGTGCAGAGTTACATTTTTAAGACGTAGGAAATATTCGATGAAGTTTTGGCCAGTAAAACGATTATTTAGTTTTTTTTCAAATGATATGGCGATTGATTTAGGCACTGCCAATACGGTGATATATGTAAAAAATCAGGGCATTGTGCTCGATCAGCCGTCGGTTGTTGCCGTAAAATACAATACCAATGAAGTATTAGCAGCAGGTGAAAAAGCAAAGCAAATGCTTGGAAAAACACCTGAAAGCATTACTGCATGTCGTCCAATGCGTGATGGGGTTATTGCAAATTTTGAGTTAACCGAAAGCATGTTGCGTTATTTTATTCGTGAAGTGCATAACGATCGCAGAGCGTTGGTAAGACCACGCATGATTATCGGCGTACCTTCAGGAATTACACAAGTGGAGCATCGAGCAATTGAAGATTCTGCAAAACAGGCCGGTGCGCGAGAAGTATACACCATCATGGAGCCAATGGCTGCTGCAATTGGTGCAGGCCTTCCTGTTGCTGAACCAACGGGAAATATGATCGTTGATATTGGTGGTGGAACCACTGAAGTTGCGATTATTTCGCTTAAGGATATTGTATTTTGCAAATCGGTACGTGTTGGTGGTGATGAGATGGATCGTGCCATTGTGCAGTACGTCAAACGAAAATACAATTTATTGATTGGTGAAAAAACGGCAGAAATTATCAAAATTACTATTGGAACAGCAATGTTGACCGATGAACAACGACAAATTGAAGTCAAAGGTCGCGATTTGGTAACGGGCGTTCCAAAAACAATTAAATTATCTGATGCTGAAGTTTTTGAATCGCTTGCAGAACCGATATCAATTATCATCGATGCAGTTCGATCAGCGCTCGAAAATGCACCTCCAGAATTATCATCAGATCTTGTTGATCGAGGCATTATGCTTGCCGGTGGTGGTTCTCAGCTTAAAAATCTTGATGTTCTGATTTCTAAAGAAACAGGCCTTCCGGTAAAAAGTGCTGAAAATCCATTGCTGTGCGTGGTGCTTGGAGCAGGGTTGGTGCTCGAACAGCTCGACTCGTTCCGCGAAGCGCTTATGAAATGAAAAAATAAAAAAGAGAAGAAAAGATAGTAATGCCGCCAATGTTGGGAATAACAACATGGCGGTTGCTTTTTCTTGTTGGAAGTTGGTTTATTGTAAGGTGCAAATATGATTTCTTCTTTCTTTTTTGATAAACGATTGTTATTGTTGACAACATTTCTTTGTGGCTTTGGAACCGTTTTTTGTATGGTTACCGATGAAACAAAAACATCTGTGGCAAATGAAACAAAAACATCTGTGGCAAAATCTGACGTATTTAATCCAAGTAATTTAAAAAATGGTGAATCAGCGTTATTTACAAAAATAAGCGCTGTCATTAATAAACTTAAGGAAGAGGGGAACGAATATTTAAATGCGGCTGCAGATTATGGAAGTTTTGGGTTAGTAGTTTTTTTGGTCAACCAAGGAGTTGATGCCTCAAGAATTGATGATTGTTCAGCGCTTTGTAATGCAGTGAAAAAAGGGCATGGGAAAATATGCAGATTTTTACTGAAGCAAAAAGGGGTTGATGCTAAATATTTTTGTGAGTGCAATGGAGATTGTGACGATACTAAACAACATACAATCTTTGATGTTGTTCGGTATTGTGATTTGAAAACGGTTCAAGCTTTTGTGCAACATCGTGTTGATCCACTCATACGAGATAAAGATCGGAATACATTATTGCATACTGCCGCACGATTCGATAAAGCAGATGTTGCAGAATGGTTGATTAAAAAACATCAATTGCCTGTAGATAGTGAGAATGATGAAGGCGAGTCGGCATTATATGTTGCCTCAGAACATGGAGCGAGTAATGTTGCTCGTGTTTTATTAGCTCAAGGTGCTAAAGTTGAGAAAAAAAATGGGGAAGAGTGTTCTACGGCACTCCACGTTGCAGCACATGTTGGAGCCAGTGGCATGGTAAAATTATTGATAACTGCTGGAGCGGATATCAATGCTAAAAATAAAAGTGGTGATAAACCATTTTTTGAGGCTTTAAAGTTTGCAACTTTTGATGATCTGAATACTGAAAATACTAAAGTTTTTGATTATTTGTGGGCTACCGATCTTACAGGGCTAGAAGATTGCTTGGAACATGGTGCAAATCCTAAGGTTGTCGCCGGCTTGATTAAAAAACTTTGTAAGAAGGTGCATGGATCAGAATTGTGACAAGTTCAAGAGTGAGTGATTGGTTTTATAATCGAAAGAGTTTTATGTTGATAATACTTTTTTCTTTTTTACTTATTTTTCAAACAGCTTCGTGCATGATCAAAACAGATACAGCTGGATCAGCAGATAGTAAAAATGCAGGGGCTGTGGTACAAAAATCTTCAGCACAAAGTTTGTGTGATGCGCTTAAAGAACGTGATGTAAAACAAATTACTGCGATATTAGAGGGATCTGATGGAAAAGCGGCAGTAAAGGCAGCCAATGGAGAAGGGTTAGCACTTGTTGCTCTGGCGGTTTCACGCCTTTTGATATTGAGATGATTAAAAAATTATTACAAATAGGGGCGGATGCCAATGCAAAATATTATGGAGAAACCCCATTGCATTTAGCAATAACACTTGGGAAAGCAGATGTTGTTAAAGCACTTATTATTGATGGAAATGCTGATCTAACCTTGAAGAATGACGCTGGAAAAACACCTGTTGATGCTGGAAAAGCTTTAGCTGAACAAGATCTTGGTGAGGGGACGCTTGAAGGCCAGGATTATGGTTCGAAGATAACCGATATTCTTAATAAGACGATACCTGACGCTGAGGCAGAGCGTATTCGTAATCAAAGCATGGATTAAGGAATTTTTTTATGTTGATATTACTTTTTTCTTTTTTACTCGTTTTTCAAACAGCTTTGTGCATGACCGAATCAGCTGACAATAAAAATGCAAAGCCATTATCAAAATCTGAATTAACACAAACAAATGCCTTTTTTTGTATATCGTTGGATCAAGCTCTTGAAAGTCGCCGTTATGAAAAAGTACAAGCAGTTTTTGATAAAGAAACGAAGAACGTCGATGTCAAAGCAGTTTTGAACTGTATTGATCGTGAAGGCGATACCATGCTTACGGGTGCTGTCAAAAAAGGGTGTGGTTTAGATATCCTTAAACTATTACGGAATTACGACGCTCAATTTTGTGGCATTGCCGGTGAAAAACCTACATTACGTAGAGCTCTTTTAAATCGTTTATATACGGCAAAAGAATGTCAGAAAATTGCTACGTGGCTTATTCAAGAAGATACATACGTACCAACTTATACAATTAAAGATGGGTGTATTAGTTCGCAAGACCCAATAATTCTTAATTTTATTGATTCAGTGCATATGGACGATGCAGTGGGATGTGTTTTAGTGGGAAAGGTTTTACTTTTCTTTAGTGAGCTGTTTAAATCCATGGCAGAATCACAAACAGTCGCTTAAACGAAGGAATTTTTTATGTTGGGATTCCTTTTTTCTTTTCTCCTCATTTTCCAAACAGCTTCGTGCATGACTGACGCAAAAAAACAAGAAATAGCAACGACTGGGTCGGTTGATTCTAAAGAAGCTGGAACCAGTACAAAAACCGTTGCTCAAGAAAGTTTATTTGATGTGCTTGAAGAAGTAGGGCGGTTAGCACGCGATCCGAAAGTATTGCAGGGAATAGGTGCTTCAGATCCATTGGAGGTAGAACGCATTTCGGACGAATCACAGGTAAAGCGTGTTTCGGATGTCTTGAAAAATCATGACAAAAAAACAGTCAATATAAAAGAAAAAGGATGGCCAATTATTGCTTGGGCGGTATACCAATGTTGCTGTGTTGGCGTGATTCGTGTGTTGTTAGAAAAAGAAGCAGAAGTTAATGCTACACTCGATGATGAAACTGGCTCTACAGCATTGCATTATGCAGTAGGATGTGGATTTACCGAAGTTGTCAAAGTGCTTGTTCTTCATGATGCTGATGTTGAGGCGCGTAATAAAGCTGGGCAAACTCCCATAGAAGCCGGAAAAATTGAAGCTGAAGAAAAGCGCAATAGAGGACAAGAAGGTTGGAACTTGTGCAAAAAGATACTGAATATTATCAAAGTAACGATACCTGAAGCTTTGAAAGAACGGGATAAAAAATAAGCGTTAAATTATAGAATTTTTAAGCCTGGTTTCATTACACTGAATGAAACCAGGCTTTTTTTCTTATAAAATTTAATTTTTGGGGGATGTATGACTATTCTTTGTATTCTTTTTGTTGTGATGATGGGTTTCCAGTCATTACATTGCATGCAAGCACAGCCCGAAACTGATGGTTCAAAAAAAGTAAGTTTGATTGATATGTTACGAGAAAAATACAAGCCAACTGATGGGGAATTAGTAGACATGCTTCATGTAATGCTGCACCTAAAAATAGAAAGCAATCAATCTGAAGCTACAACACAACAAGCAAAATCTGACGATACAGCCAAAGATGAATTAAAAAATGAATCTAAAAAAGTAAGCTTGCATGATGTTTTAGGAACGAAAGACCGTGATTTAATGAGAAAAGTAGTGACTATTTCTGATGAGAGTTCTGTAAATGCGGTTAACGATGAGGGATGTCCCGTGCTGCATGCTGCAATTCAATCTGGTTGTGATATGGATATTATTATATTGTTATTGAGACAGAAGGCTTTGCCAAATGTTAAAATGAAAAATGGAAACACTGCGCTTCATCTCGCGGTACTTGTGGAGGATTGCGAGTTTCGAGCAGAAATGATACGAGCATTAATTTTGGCAGGTGCTGATGAGACGGCGAAAAATGATGAAGATAAAACACCGGTGCAGCTAGCAGAAGATAATTCAGATAAACTTGCAGCTGATTTTGAAGAGTCAGCCAAGTGGAATCGCTTAGCTGTTGAAGTAATTCCCAATGCCGTGAGAGAACGAGCAGCCAGATGGCTTCTTGAAGCCTAACTTACGATGTGAAAACCTCTGTACTTGTCAAACTTTTCTGGGTTTGCAAACTAATCAACAGTCTCTGAGATGTACGCAATCAAATCTTGTTTTTTGTTTATGGTTTTGATATGTTTCCCCCACCCAAATGCTTGTTTGTGTTGTTCTCGTTACATGTAATCAATAGTTATAATTGAGGCTCTATGAAAAATGTGAATGTAATAAAATTTATGATGCTCTTGTTGGGATTCAGCCTTGTGCTTTACGAAGGACAAGCTATGAAACTATCTATTACATCTAAATCTGAAGCGCTTGATTCTAAACGTTCCGTGGGCACATCACAAGCACCACAAGTTTGTAAAGAATGTTCACGTATGAGTTCAGTTATGCGTTCAATAAAACATTTATCACCGCAGTTTTATGTGGCTATTTCACACGGTCATATTGATTGTGTACGAGCACTCATTGCTTCGGGGACTAATGTAAATCTTCAAGATATTGTAGGTAGCAGACCTCTTCATAGTGCTGTTTATCATGGTCATCTTGATGTTGTACGCGAACTCATTGCTGCTGATGCTGATGTGAACAGTAGAGATAATTTGGGCGCTACTCCTCTTCATGGGGCAGCTTGTCACGGTCGTACTCAGTATGTACAAATGCTTATTGAGGCTATGGCTCAAGTAAATCTTAAAAATCAAGATGGTCTGACAGCTATTTTATGCGGTGCTCAGTGGGCTCGGCGAAGCAAAGAAAATCAATCAGATGCTTTACGTCTGCATGGGTGTAAAAATTGCATCAAACTTCTCCTTCATGCTGGCGCTGAGCCTAAATTAGGTCAAGTAATTCTAGCAAATGGTGAAGTTGCTACACTTCCAAGATTGATCACTGAACGAGCTCAAGAGCAGGCTATAGTTGATGAGTGTGTAGCAGAACTCCAAGTAGACATCACTAAGAAACAACAAAATGTTCTTAACAACTTGAAAACTGTTTCTACACTTGAACATTTTCCACCTGGAGTACTGAGTATTATTGCAAGTTTTGAAGGTCTTGAGATAGCTGAGATAGTTAATGATGCAGCACCAACATCAAGTTCGTCAGCAGCTCCTGCAGTATAAAGAAAGCTAAACCGTAATTCCCGAATAATCAAACAAAGACCTCCCACCTTGTCAAACTTTTCTGGGTTTGTAAACTAATCAACAGCCTCTGAGATGTACGCAATCAGATAGTATTCTTTTACAAAGAAAGGAGTCTGTTCATGAAAAAACAGAATCTTTTTTCTCATGTTCTCACGATTTGTTTGGGGTTTTCTATGTCAGTACAAACGGAAATTAAGCCAGCAGCGGCTCACGTCAAAAGCAAGTCATTTTATGGCACACTGCTTGATGATTGTCAGCCACGCGAAGTCTGGTCTTATTTTGAAATGCTTTCCCAAATTCCTCGTGGATCGGGGAATGAAAAAGCGGTTGGCGATTATGTCATGAGTGTTGCTTCGTTACACAACGTGCTTGCATGGCGAGATAACGTTGGTAACGTTATTGTACGCAAAGCTGCATCATTACCTAAATATGCTCATCGTCCAACCATTGTTATGCAATCGCACCTTGATATGGTGTGTGAAAAAAATAAAGATGTTGTACACGATTTTACCAAAGATCCAATCAAACTTGTTCGTGACGGTAAATATCTTAAAGCAGCCGGAACAACGCTCGGTGCTGATAACGGTATGGGCGTAGCAACCATGCTTGCAATCATCGCCGCAAAAAATCTTAACCATGGTCCACTTGAATTTTTGTTTACGGTTGATGAAGAAGTCGGCTTTGGTGGTGCACGTAACTTAACGCCTGCAAGCCTTCATGGTCGGATTCTTTTAAATCTGGATTCAGAAGAATTAGGTTCATTTTTTGTTGGATGTGCTGGAGGATGTGAAGTTGTTGGATCAGTTCCGGTAAAATTTGAACCGCTCGATCATACGTTTAAAGGGTATCAGATTGCAATTAATGGGTTGAAGGGTGGCCACTCGGGTGCCGATATTCATCTTTGCCGTATGAATTCGCTCAAACTTTTGAGCCATCTTCTTGTTTTCCTTGAAACGTATGGTGGTCGATTGGTTTCGCTTGAGGGAGGTAACAAGCGTAATGCGATTCCGCGCTATGCTGAAGCAGTGGTTGCGGTTCCTCATCATCATGAACAAGATTTTAAAAATGATTTTGTACAATTGAGTGCGATTTTGGCTGAACAGCACAAATCAATCGAACCAAATATGGCACTGGTGATAACGTCAGTTGAACGACCACAGCATGCTATGGAAATTGGTCATCAGCGTACGGTCGCAAATTTGTTGGCAATGGTGCCTCATGGCGTTGTTAAGATGAGTGCTGATATTGAAAATTTAGTAGAAACATCGGCAAATTTGGCACGTGTATCAACAACAGCTGAAGCAGTGATTTTTGAAACGAGCCAACGAAGTTTAATTGCTGAAGAAAAACACAAGATTATGGAGACGGTTGTCAATCATATGAAAAGAGGCGGCGCTGTAGTAACAGCTGGCGGTAATTATCCTGGTTGGAAGCCTGAACTAAATTCACCAACATTGAAGGTTGCTCAAAAAACCTATGAACGATTGTTTGGACACAAGCCAGAAGTGAAGGCAATTCATGCTGGGCTTGAGTGTGGTCAGATTGGTCAACAAATTCCAGGCATGGATATGATTTCATTTGGCCCAAATGTCGTGGATGCGCATTCTCCTGATGAACGTGTAGACGTTGAATCGGTTAACCACTTCTGGAATTATCTGACGGCGTTTTTGAGTGACTTTGCTGAACAGAAATAATAATTTTAAACAAAAAAAAGGGCTTCGATTTTTTCGAAGCTCTTTTTTTTTGTTAATTTTTTAGTCTTGTTTTAATTCTTAGTTTTAATCTTCGAGTCCCACAATTTGTATAATTTTTTCACGCACCATCTCGCTGGTAAGCAGTGGGTTAAAAATAAAAGCGATTTTCATTCGAGCAGGGATCGGGGCATTTTTAATGATTTGTAATGTGAGTGAGTCGAAACGCAAGAGAAGTGCGTTTATTTCTGGTTGGTTTTTTATTTCGGGGATAGTTTCTTTAATTTGATGAATGAGTGTTTTGGTGAGGGCCAAGTGCCTATCTAAATAAGGTTCACACAATCTTGGGGACAACGGGGGTTGAGGCTGAGGTTGAGCGCCTGTTTTTGCTTGAAGATTATTGGCAGTTATATGTCTTTCACCGTTTTTATCAATAATTTTAAAACCATTTTTTTCGCCAATAATTTGAATATCATCACGACCTTGATTACGAATGACGATACGAGCGCCTTCGCCGAGCCGCATGTTGCCAAAGCCACGAAATCCATATTGCGCTAGTTCTTGCTGTAAGGCTTGTTGAAGTTGTTGGTCATTTTGAATTTGTTGAATTTGATTTTGATTGGGGAGTAAAGAAGAAGGAGAGAGAATGAAGCTTACAACAAGAAAAATCAACCGAAGTTTATTTCCCTGCGTATGCTTCATTGTCCTCTCCTATTTTTCAGAGAGTGAGAAGAAAGAAGCTCTTACAATGGACCATACATAAATGCATGATTCTTGCAGAAACTTCTTCTTCCCCTTCTCCTATTTTTTTACTGATTATTTATTTCAAGTATATATTTCAAGTTAGATTTATCATATTTATACTTTAGTTATAAATTCATTATACATATTCTAATTGTAACAAATCAATGGTTTGATAATTCTTTTTATTAAAATTCATATTTTTAGAGTTTTTTGGCTTTTTATCAAAAAAAATGATGTTTTTGTTCATTTTTAAGATAGACAATCTCGTACAGGATGTTACTTTAGAAGCAGAGTGAAGTTAATTTTTTTTAGAAAAAAGGAGACTTATGAAAAAGCTTCTTATGTTGATATGGGCTATTTTGTCTTTGGGTGCATTTTCTTGCTATGCTGACGACGATGCAGGTTGGAGAGGTTTTGAAGATCAAGAAATTGAACGTATAGCAGACCAAGGTGCCGCTGAGCAAGATGACGGTTCTGATGACGATGCTGATGATGATGATGATTCTGATGATGATGATAGTGATTCTGACGAACCTTCAGCAGCAAGCTAAGATCAAGAACGCAATTTCTTAATAAAAATTTCTTGGCTTAAAAAAAGTAATGGCGATAACAAATTTTTTGTTATCGCCATTACTTTTTTATAGATTTTCTTTTTTTGGCTGCGAACGATCTTGGATATGTAAGGCTTCAATTTTGCGATAAAGCGTACTTCTGCCGATGCCAAGAATTTTTGATGCCATAACAAAATTAAAATTTGTCTCTTCTAAAACAACTTCAATGATGTATTTTTCAACTTCGTGCATGATCAGCGGGTGAATATTGCCTTGTTCGTGTCGGCCAAAACCAGAGACCATGCGTTTGACTTCTCGTCGTAAAAGATCGTACAGCGATAGTGATGACATGTAATCCTTCTGAACTTATTTTTTCATGAAATGATTAAAATAAAAAAGATCTAACGAATAGAAGTTTGATCCTCTTTTCAGTGCAAAATCAATAGAATAAAGATTATCATATGCTTGTGCCAGATGTTCCAACGAATGTTTTTGCCACGTATTGTTGATGAAACTGTAGGGGAGTCTAAAACTCATTTTTTTTGCATTTACAAAATTCTTTTCATGTAAATATTTGATGACGTGATACGCTTTCCACACCTGTTCTGACCAAAAGATGATCCAGAAAATAGGAGGATAGTCATTTTCTATTTTGCTCCATACCGTGAAGAAAGCCTCTGGATTTTTAGCAAAAAAATGTTCAGAAAGATGCGCGAGTGATGGTTGAGCGCCAACCAGATTGAGGATGTAGGGGGTAAACTCATCAATAAATTTGGTACTCATGAGTTCCATGTAGTTCATGAGCATGCAAGCAGCATCCAACGTCAGTGTTCCATTTGCGGTAAAAATTTTTTTAATAAGATCGGTTTTCTTTTTATCAAACGTAAATCCAAGCAATGTGCTTAACGAATAAAACATCGATAGATCGAGTGATGTTTCTATCGCTATGATGTTTGTTTTTGTTTTGCTGGGGAGTTTTGTATCGGCTGAAATAAAATAGCCAACGATATTTGGTCCTTGATAGCTGTAAAGATATTCTACAAGCTCTTTTGTTGCCTTGTCGCTTCCCAACTCATCAAGATCTCCAAACCAATAAAAAGTTAATGAACCAAGAATTGTTTGTTCAAGAAGTGCTTTAAAATTTTTTTTATCAAGGGTCTCAAGATTGATTTTTTGCAGCGAGACCGGTAAAAGGTGTTGTGCTTCTGCTTGAGCAAAAAGAGTTGTAAAGAATGAAATAGGATACGCAGAACCTTGGAAGCAAAACCGTTGTGTTGAATGCCAAAATTCTTTTGTTGAAGCTGCGCTTAAAAAAGTTTTAAAATCCATTATTCAAATGCTTTAAGTAAAAAGGGCCGCATATACTGTTCGATTTTAGGTACCGAACGTGCAAAAAGCCGTTTGTAGTTAAATTCCAAAAAATCACTGTTTAAGATAGGGCTTCTTGGTTTTGAAATCAAGCTCGTAAAGAAAAATGTCTTTTGAGTGACTAAAGTGTTATCGAAATTAAAAAGCTGACAGAAGAGTTCAAGTTTCATCATTGAATGAAAGAGCAGGATATCCGGTGAAACAAGTTTATATAATGGATCTAAGTTTTTAATTTTTACGACAAGAACATAGCCATCAGAACGTTTATTGACAAGCCTGTAACCAATTTTTTGATAATGGTGAAACAGTGCTTGGTAAACGAGTGGAGAAATGTTATCAAAAACCATGTCGTTTGGTGGCATCTCAATAAAAAGAGGGATATCAGCTTTTTGAATGGCAACATGACTAAGATGTTGTTGTGGGATGCACGCAGGAAATAATATTATAAAAAAACAAAGAATGAGATTCAAAAAAAACATTATTTTGTGAGTCGATTGCCAAGACTGAAAAGTGGCGTTTTTGCTTCTTTGCCTTGGAAGGTGTGGTCGGTGCGTGTGGCTGTTTTTGTTTTAGCAATAGATGGCGATGTTTTTACAGGTTCGTTTGAATGTTGGTCGGGGAAAGAAAAGAGTGCGCACTGAATAAATAGTTCTTGTATGCCATCGATACACATATCTTTGAGCATTTCAAATTCTTGCCAGGTAGCTGGGTTTTTTTCACAGGTACCTTGAATTTCGATGAGTTTGCCACTTTTGGTGATAACAAAATTAAAATCAGCCGAGGCAGTACTATCTTCTTGATAGGACAAATCGAGATAGGGGAGTGTATCAACAAGGCCTGCTGAAAGAGCAGCTATTGGTTCTTTAAAGAAAGCTGAAGGAATAATACCTTCAGCTTCCCAACGTTGAGTTGCAAGTTCAAGAGCCAAACTGGCTGCTGTGATAGCGGCAGTACGTGTTCCACCATCAGCTTGAATAACATCACAATCGATAGTGATCGTTCGCTCTCCAATAATTTCAAGATCAACGATCGTGCGCAGGCAACGTCCAATGAGACGCGAAATTTCAACATTGCGAGCATTGCGCTGGTTTTGGTGAGATTCGCGCATCGTTCTTTCGTGCGTTGCGCAGGGTAACATAGCATATTCTGCGCTCAGCCAGCCCGTTTTACTGCCCTTAAGAAATGCAGGAACGCCCTGTTTGAGCGTTACTGCAACAAGAACTTTTGTTTGCCCGAGTTCGAACAAAACTGAAGCGTCGGCATAGCCGAAAACATCATATTGAATGCGCAATGGCCTGATGCTGGTGTTTTCTCGTCCATCGTATCGCTTGATCGCCATGTTATTCCAATTCAGGCGCTACAAGACGAACTCTACCTGTTTCAGGGTCGTACGCAACAACTTTGACTTGAATTTTTGAATTGAGCGGATGCTGTTGTTCGATATCGCGTTGTTTGTTTTTAGAAATTGACGAGATATGAACGAGCCCATCTTTTCCTGAAATAATTTCAACAAAAATACCGAATTCAGCATAACGTCTAATCGTTCCTTCAAAAACCGAACCTATTTCAATGTCGCCTACCAATAGTTTGATCCATCCTTCAGCTTCAGCAGCAGCAGCATTTGTTTTAGAGAAGATTTTGACGGTTCCATCATCTTCAATATCAATTTGAGTACCAGTTTGTGCAATAATTTCTTTAATTGTTTTGCCACCCGGCCCGATAATAATGCCAATTTTATCTTGAGGGACCTTGAGCATTGAAACACGGGGAGCAAGCTCTGATAAATTTTTGCGTGGAGTAGTAAGTACTTTTTTCATCTCACTAATCATATGAAGTCGACCAAGGCGTGCTTGTTCGAGTGCATTGGTTAGTAATTCGTGGGTGAGCCCGCTTGCATCTTTGGTATCCATTTGGAATGCCATGATTCCGGCTTCTGTTCCCGTTACTTTGAAATCCATCAAACCATACGCATCTTCGGTGCCCAAAATATCACTCAATATATGATACTTTGAGGATGAATCACGCACGAGACCCATGGCGATACCGCCAACCATATCTTTAATTGGAACGCCTCCATCCATCAGAGCGAGTGTTGTCGCGCAGACCGATGCCATTGAAGATGAACCATTAGATTCTAAAACATCAACGACAGAGCGAATGGTGTAAGGAAATTCTTCTTGAGATGGTAAGACGTTAGCAAATGAAGTTTCGGCAAGGTAACCATGACCGATTTCGCGTCGGCCCGTTCCACGAATTGGCTTAACTTCACCTGTTGCAAACGGAGGAAAATTGTAATGAAGCATGAATGAGCGTTCTTGCATGCCACCAAGAAGTGTTTCTACGCGCTGAGCATCTTGCCCCGTTCCCAAAGTTATACTTGCAAGAGCTTGAGTTTCGCCACGTTGAAAAAGTGCTGAACCGTGAACACAAGGCAATGTTGCAACTTCAGAATACACATTTCTGATTTGATCAAATTTTCTGCCATCAATACGATTTTTTTTCTTCGCCATAGAATCAGGAAGAGTATCTTTGATCAGCGATTGAAAAAGATAGAGGATAACGGGTGTCGAAATGCTTCCAGCTTTGATATCTTCAGCACAGTGTTCAAGTAAATCGTTTTGCAATTTATCCATTGCAGCGCTGCGAACATTTTTACTTTCTGCAAAAATGCTTTCAACAAAATTTTCTGGAAAGAAATTTTTAACTTTATTTTCCCAGTGTTTCCAATCCATTTTTGGATCACTGACTTCAGCAGATTTTGTTACATTTAATTCTTTTTGGATTGAAAGTTGCCAGTCAATTTGTTTTTTAATCTGTTCATGAGCACTGAAAAGCAAGGTAACCAGCTCTGCTTCTGAAGCGTTATTACAATGGCCTTCAACCATGGAAATACCACTGCTTGTGCCTGCGATAATAATGTCTGCATCAGATTGACATTGTTCTTCATACGTTAAATTAAATTTCCACTGACCGTTTATTTTTCCCACATGAACAGCACCGATAGGGCCCAAAAATGGGATAGGTGAAATGGTCAGAGCGAGAGAAGAACCGATGATTGCAAGAACATCAATTGGAAACTTTCCATCTGACGAATAAACCGTCGATAAAAGTTGAACTTCATTGAAATAATAGTCAGGGAATAAAGGGCGAATTGGACGGTCAATTAAGCGGGATGTTAAAACTTCGATATCGCTTAATTTACCTTCTCTTTTGATATATCCACCAGGAATACGGCCAGCGGCAGATGTGCGCTCACGATATTCGATGGTAAGAGGGAAAAAACCAACAAAATCTTTTGGAATTTTTGAAGCAACAACGCTTGAAAGAATAATGTTATTGCCAGCTTTTATCCAGGTAGCCCCGTCTGCTTGACGAGCAAACTTGCCTATTTCTACTTCTAAGCCTAATTCTGATGAACGAAATACTTTATGCATAGGGAACTCCGAATTTAGTTACTATTTCGACTAATTGAAAACAAGTTTGCATGTGCAGAGCTATGCCTGTAAAAACCACTTAGATGTAACCATTTTCTTTAAGGGATTTCATGAGTTTTTCGTGACGTTGTGCATCGGTTCTTTTGAGATAGGATAACAACGTACGACGCTGACCAACAGCGCTTAAAAGGCCTCTTTGAGAATGGAAATCTTTGGTAAATGACTGCAAATGAGCAGCGATTTGCCGAATTCTTTCTGAAAGCAAAGCAACTTGTACTTCGGAAGAACCAACGTCTGTGCTTGATCGCGCAAACTTTTTAATAACTTGATCTTTAACATCCTTACGTAACATGTATAAAACTCCAACGATTTAAATTAAATATTCCTATATTACCATTTATGGTAGGCGCGAGCGGAGTCGAACCGCTGACCCTTGCTACGTCAAAGCAATGCTCTACCAACTGAGCTACGCGCCTGTGCAATCATGCCAATTACTTAGAGGTTTATATTTTCTAAGCCTATTTCAAGTTGCTCTTCTTCACGGGCACGTTTTTCAAGCTCAGAAATATCCTCACCAATATGTTTCAATCTGAATGAAGGAATTCCTGTTCCAGCTGGTATCAGCTTACCAATTACAACGTTTTCTTTCAAGCCATAGAGATAGTCAACTTGACCAACCAATGATGCTTCTGTAAGTACCCGCGTTGTTTCTTGGAAAGATGCAGCAGAAATAAAGCTTTCAGTTCCAAGAGATGCTTTGGTGATACCCATCAAAATAGGCTTTGTCATAGCAATTTTTTTGCTTTCTTTTGCAAGAAGTCGGTTCACTGTTTGTAAATGAAGCTTGTCTATGCGGTCACCGATAACAAATTTGGTGTCACCAGGGTCAGTAACGCGTACTTTTCGGAGCATCTGTTTAACGATTATTTCAATATGTTTATCGTTAATTTCAACACCTTGCAAACTATAGATTTCTTGAATTTCTCGAACAAGATACTTTTGAACCTCATCCGGACCAAGAATTCTTAAAATGTCGTGTACGTTTGGAACGCCTGATGTGAGCGTATCACCAGCTTTTACGTGTTCGCCATCTTCAACATTGAGATGTCTATTACGTGGAACGCTGTATTCAAAAACTTCCCCGTCTTCGGTTGTAATGGTGATGCGTCTTTGTCCTCGATGTAATCCTGCAAATTTAACAACCCCATCAACTTCGCTGATGACAGCTGTATCGCGAGGAATACGAGCTTCGAACAATTCTGCTACGCGTGGCAAACCACCGGTAATATCCTTGGTTCTTTTTTCTTCACGTGGTGTTTTAGCTAAAACGTCGCCGGGAAGAACTTTACCGCCTTCTTCAACCATCAAAATAGCGCCGGTTGATAGATAATATCTGCCTTCTTCACCGCCATCACGATCTTCAACTGCAAGGTAAGGTTGTCGCTTTTCATCACGGCGTTCAAGAATAATTTTGCTTGAGCGACCAATTGCTTCATTAAATTGATCTTGATACGTAACGTTTTCAATCAAGTCAACAAAGCTGACCGTTCCAGCCTTTTCAGACATAATAACTTTGAATGGATCCCACTCAACAATTTTTTGATTTTCTGTTACTAAGCTGTTGTTTTCAACCAAGACAACAGAGCCATATTCAAGTTTAAATTCTTCAAGTTCTCGACCATCTTCTGCGATAACACAAATTTTTGATTTTCGATTCATGACCGTTAAGAGACCATTACGGTTTTTAACAGCGTGAATTCCTTTGTACAGAATTTTGCCTTTAAACTTTGTTTTAAAGAAGTTTTGTTCAACCAATCCGCTTGCAGTACCCCCGACGTGGAAAGTTCTCATCGTCAGCTGGGTTCCTGGTTCACCGATAGATTGAGCTGCGATAACACCGACAGCTGTTCCTACATCAACATAGTCAAGTGTTGAAAGATCCATGCCATAACATTTAGCACAAATTCCGCGCTTTGCCAGACAGGTGAGGACCGATCTTACGGCAATTTCAGTAACCGCGGAATCTTTTATTTGTTCAACGATTGCATCTTTGACCAACTCGCCTTGTTTTGCAATTAATTTGCCGTTCAAAGGATCAATGATATCAGCTGCAGCTACACGACCAAAGGCTCGATCTCCCAGCATCGTTATAACTTCGCCAGATTCTTTCAAATCAGTAATGGTGATATAGCCAAGCGTTTTACAATCAACATGTGCAACAACAACATCCTGTGCGACGTCAACCAATCGACGAGTAAGATATCCAGCGTCTGCGGTTTTTAACGCCGTATCAGCAAGACCTTTACGAGCACCGTGGGTGGAAACGAAATATTCAAAAACGTTGAGGCCTTCTTTAAAGTTCGCCAAAACGGGAGTTTCTTGAATTTCACCTGATGGTTTTGCCATCAGTCCTCGCATACCTGCAAGCTGTCTAATTTGTTGGCGAGATCCTCGAGCTCCAGAGTCAAGCATCATGAAGACAGGGTTGAATGGAACGTTTGTTTTATCGCTATTGATCGATGCTGCACGGTCCTGTTCTTCTAAAACAGAAATCATGTCATTGGCAACATCTTCGGTTGCGCGAGCCCAAATTTGAATGACTTTGTTATAGCGTTCACCATTGGTGATCGCACCATCTTTATATAACGTTTCGGCTTTTTCAACTTCTTTCTTCGCTTTGTTAACCAGGGCATTCTTTGTTTCCGGGATAACTAAATTATCGACTGAAAGCGAAATACCACCAAGTGTTGCGTAAGAGAATCCAAGTGTTTTAATTTTATCTAACGCTCCAACGGTAGCTTGAGATCCGAAAGTTTTGTATAAACGAGAAACAAGTTTAACAAGATCTTTTTTCTTAACCGCTTTATTTACCCAGTTGAAATCAGCACCTTGGGGTAATGCTTCAAATAAAAGCACACGACCAACGGTTGTTTCTACAATATTTCCTTGCTGCAATCTAATACGAATTGGAGCTTGAATATTTACTTTCTTATGTTGATAAGCATAAATAACTTCAGCAATATTCGAGAAAACTAAGCCTTCGCCTTTACTATTTTTTCGACCCTTGGTCATGTAATAAAGACCAAGAACCATATCTTGCGATGGAACAGTGATTGGTCGACCGTCACGAGGGGAAAGAATATTTTTGACTGAGAACATAAGGTTAAGCGCTTCTTCGCGAGATTTATTGCTTAACAGAACGTGCACCGCCATTTGGTCACCGTCAAAGTCTGCGTTAAATGCAGAACAAACAAGTGGGTGAATTTTAATAGCCTTACCTTCTACAAGAATAGGGTAAAAAGCTTGAATACTGAGCCTATGCAACGTAGGTGCGCGGTTGAGCAGTACAGGTCGTTCGTGTACAACTGCTTCAAGGGCTTCCCATACAGCAGGTGACATTTCTTCAACCATGCGTTTTGCAACACGTAAATTGATAGCAAGTTCTCGGCGTTGTAATTCAATGTAAACGTATGGTTTGAACAATTCCAAAGCCATAATTTTTGGTAAACCGCATTGATGCATTTTAAGTTCTGGATCAACAACGATGACTGATCGTCCTGAATAGTCAACACGTTTACCAAGCAAGTTTTGTCTGAATCGACCTTGCTTACCACGAAGCATTTCGCTTAATGATTTTAGAGGACGTTTGTTTGAACCACGTACCGGCTGACCACGACGACCGTTATCGATCAGGGCGTCGACAGCTTCTTGCAGCATTCGTTTTTCGTTTTTAATAATAACGTCGGGAGCTTCAAGCTCAATCAAACGTTTCAAACGGATGTTTCTGTTAAGAACGCGGCGATATAAATCATTTAAATCTGAACTAGCAAAGCGTCCACCTTCCAAAGGTACCAATGGACGAAGATCTGGTGGGATGACGGGAAGAACTTCAAGAACAACCCATTCAGGTCTAATGTTTGCTTGCAACAGCCCTGCAAGTGTTTTGTATCGTTTTGCAAGTCTGTGCTTGAGCGCGACTGATGTTGTTTGATTATATTCTTCTTCAACTTTACGTACTTCAAACGTAAGATCGATCGTTGAAAGCAATGTTCTAATTGCCTCAGCACCCATGCCTCCCTTGAAAGATATATCTTCAGGGTTTGCTCGAACATAATCATCATATTCTTGGCTATTGAGCAATGTTTTTTGAGGGTAAGGAGAGTTTCCTTGGTTGATAACAATGTAGCTATCAAAATAAATAACGCGTTCAAGATCGCGTACGGTCATGCCAAGAATTAAACTAAGATAACTTGGAATACCTTTTAAGAACCAAATGTGGCAAACAGGCGAAACAAGGTTGATATGACCCATTCTTTCGCGACGAACGCGAGATTGAATGACTTCGACACCACACTTTTCGCAGGTGACGCCACGATGTTTCATACGTTTGTATTTTCCGCAATTACATTCCCAATCTTTTACCGGACCGAAAATGCGTGCGCAGAAAAGACCATCGCGCTCAGGTTTAAGCGTACGATAGTTTATCGTTTCTATTTTTTTTACTTCGCCATAGGAAAGAGAACGGATTTTTTCCGGAGATGCAACACTCAGACGCATGGCGTTAAATTGAGTCGAATTTATATATTCACGAAAGCGATCAAGCATTCTGTTATTCACCGACTTGCTCCTTACTTGTCTTGAAGAGATCTACTTGTAATCCTAAACTTTGAAGTTCTTTTACCAATACGTTAAATGATTCAGGTATTCCTGGATCAGGTACTTCATCACCACGTACAATTGCTTCATAAGCCTTGATTCTACCGTTCACATCGTCTGATTTGATGGTTAACATTTCTTGAAGAGTGAATGAAGCTCCGTATGCATAAAGCGCCCAGACTTCCATTTCTCCAAGTCTTTGTCCACCAAATTGAGCCTTACCTCCAAGAGGTTGTTGTGTAATGAGCGAGTATGGCCCAACAGATCGAGCGTGAAGTTTGTCATCAGCAAGGTGGTTAAGTTTCATGATGTAGATGTGTCCAACCGTTACTGGCTGATCAAATATATCTCCAGTTCTCCCATCAAAAAGTTTGTAAGTTCCATTTTCTGGAAGTTTAAGTTCTTTGAGCAAGGGGCGAATTTCTGTTTCATAGTCAGCGCCGTCAAATACAGGAGTTCGCGTTGCAAGTCCATGAACTGCAATATGTTTCCCTACGTTGAGGAGCTCTTCTTCTCCGTAATTTTTTACCATTGAATCAATCATTTCCTTACCAAAATAATGATTAAGGCGTTTACGAAGATCTTGCATGCTCAAATCATTTATTTCTTTGGCAAGATTGTTTCCAATTTCTTTTCCAGCCATTCCCAGAATGGTTTCAAGAATCTGTCCAACGTTCATACGACCAGGAACACCAAGTGGATTAAGAACGATATCAACAGGCGTACCATCTTCCATGTATGGCATATCTTCAACGTTTACAATTCGAGATACAACACCTTTGTTACCGTGTCGACCAGCCATTTTATCACCAACAGATAAACGTCGCTTGGTTGCAACGTAAACCTTGATCATCTTGATAACACCTGATGGTAATTCGTCACCTTTACGCAGCTGATTGATACGGTCTTCTTTGAGTGCTGTTAAAACGTGAAGTTGGTTGTTCAACATCTCTTTGTATTCAGCAATCTTGGCATCTGTTTCTTTAGAACCTGTTGTAATTTCGATAAGTTGGTCGAGAGCTAAACCTTCAAGTTGTTTCTTGGTATAAGGTTTTCCGCCTTTTTTGGCTGTTGCGCCATCAAGCAATACAACAAGACGGTCTTTTATGCCTTTGTGTAAGATTGAAAGATGATAGCCAAAATTTTCTTCGATTTTTGTTGTTTCTTTTTGAACGACATCTTTATAACGTTTATCTTTTCTAATACCACTTCGAGAAAACACTTTAACATCAACAACTGACGCTTCCACCCCAGGTGGAACGCGCAATGATGTATCGCGGACTTCGCGTGATTTTTCACCGAAGATAGCGCGTAAAAGTTTTTCTTCAGGCGAAACTTGAATATCTCCTTTGAGGGTCACTTTTCCAACTAAAATATCGCCCGGTTTAATACGTGTGCCGATTTTTACAATACCGTCTTCATCTAATGCTTCAAGATCTTTTTCAGCAACGTTTGGAATATCACGTGTAATTTCTTCTGCGCCTAGTTTGGTATCGCGAGCTTCAACAACAAATTCTTCAACGTGTACTGATGAAAAAACATCATCAGAAACAAGTCGTTTGCTGACGATAATTGCGTCTTCGAAGTTATAGCCAAGCCATGGCATAAATGCGACAAAAATGTTGCTACCCAAAGCAAGTTCACCATTATGAGTGGCAGCGCCATTGGTTAAAACATCGCCCTTTTCTATCTGATCGCCAACACGAACGATTGGGGTGTAGTGAATCCAGGTGTTATGACTTGATCGAGCAAACTGTTTGAGATGATAAATTTCAATAGGTTTTGAAATCCATTCACTTTCATTCATATCTGCATCGTCCAAACGAACGATGATTTTTTCAGCAGAGACGTATTCAACAGTTCCATTGTTTTTAGCTAAGATTACAGCGCCTTCCAAAGATCCAAGATCTTTTTCCATGCCTGTTCCAACAAGAGGGGATTCACATTTTATCAGAGGAACAGCTTGTCGTTGCATGTTTGATCCCATGAGTGCTCGGTTAGCATCGTCATGTTCCAAAAATGGAATTAATGCTGTAGGAACTGAGAAAACTTGTTTTGGAGATGCATCGATATACGTTACAGCAGATGTTTCTGTTGAAAACATATTTCCGTCTTGTCTGACAAGAATTCGATCATCTATGATGTGATTTTTGTCATCTAAAGCAATAGCGGATTGTGCTATTTTTTCTCCAACTTCTTCAAAAGCATCAAGATAAACAACGTTATCAGAAACAGTACCATTTTTTGTAGGACGGTATGGTGTTTCTATAAAACCTAGTTCATTTACTTTTGCATAGGTTGAAAGCGAAGAAATAAGACCAATGTTTTGTCCTTCAGGAGTTTCGATTGGGCAAATTCTTCCATAGTGAGAGGTATGAACGTCTCGTACCTCAAAAGTAGCGCGTTCACGGGTTATACCGCCAGGCCCAAGAGCAGAAAGTCTTCGTTTATGCGCCATTTCCGCAAGAGGGTTTGTTTGATCCATAAATTGAGAAAGCTGTCCTGTTCCATAAAATTCTCGTAAGACAGCGGCAAGTGGTTTGACGTTCAAGAAATCGTATGGCATCAAAGCAGCATAATTTTCTTGAAGTCTAAAGCGTTCTTTAACAATTCTTTCGATACGTGCAAAGCCGATATAAAGTTGACTTTGTAACAACTCACCAACCAAGCGAACGCAACGATTACCAAGATGATCGATATCATCCAAATCGCCTTCGCCTCTTTCTTTAAGACCAATAAGATATTTTAATGTTGCGATAATATCTTCTTTGGTGAGGTGTGTTGTTGCTTCATCGATAGAAAGGTTCAGTTTTCTGTTGGTTCTAATACGTCCAACGATAGTTAAATCGTAGAAACGAGGATTAAAGAAGAGGTTTGTTATATACTCTTCCATAATTTTCAAAGAAGGAATATCGCCAGGCTTAAGCTTGGTATAAACATCTTTCAATGCTTCTTCATATGAAGAAACTGTATCGTGAGCAAAGGTCAAAGCCATGGTTGGTTGAAATACATAGCCTGATGATTGGATGATGTTCAGGCTGCATTTTCCAACCTGAGCTATTTCATTGATCAAGTCTTCAGTAAGAACCGCGCCGAGTTGGGCGATAACTTCGCCAGTCTTTGGGTCGATGATATCTTTTGCAACAATTCTGTTTATCAGACTGCTTTGACGAACATTAAGATTATCAATGCCATCTTTAAGAAGTTTGTCGAGTGTTGCTTTGGTGAAACGTTGTCCAACGACAAATTTGCTTTCAAATTCTTTTGGTAACGATCCGGCTTCAAGACGTTGGCCGATCAGTCGTTGATCAACTTTTTTACTAAATTTGCCGCCCTTTACTTCGATAATGTCAAAATCGTAAAAACGGGAAAGCATTGAATTTTTTTCAAAACCAATAGCTTGCAAGAATGTCGTCGCTAAAATCTTTTTCTTTTTATCGATACGAACGTATACAAGATCGTTGTGGTCAAATTCAATATCAATCCACGAACCGCGACTTGGAATGATACGTGCTATGTGATACGGCTGTCCGCGATAATCCTTAGTCTTTTTACTTAAAGAAAACATGACGCCGGGAGATCGGTGCATTTGGCTTACAACAACGCGATCAACGCCATTGATGAGGAATGTACCCTGACTTCCTAATTTAAAACATCCGTCTTTATCTTCGTAGACATCAACCATGACTGGTAAATCACAAAAAAAGACGTCCTGTTCTTTGATATCGCGTACAATTTTTTTAGCAGCATCTTCAGGATCAACGTCCCAGCTCATCAATTGCATTTTAACTTTGAGAGGGATAGAAAAGGTTTTTCCGCTATAGCGGCATTCGTCCACTGTTGCAGGAGTTTTAAACGTTACCCGTGAAAAACACTTTTTACATGTTAGGTACGTAGCAGCATCCTTTTTACATTGTGGACATTTTTTACCATTTTCAAGCTTATTAAAACCTTGTTTTTTACAGGAAGAACAGTTCCATTTATAACGATTTTGAATTCCTGCAACCTGACCACAAATACAGTGCCAATCTCCTAATTCATAACTTACGTATTCAAGTGAAATACGATCGTTGTGCGAAACAGGAAAGGTATCTCGAAGAACTTTTTCAAGGCCTATATTTTTGCGTTCAGCAGGAAGACAATCCAATTGAACAAAGTCATTAAATGACTTTGATTGGACTTCTATAAGATTTGGTAATGAAACAACTTCTTTGATTTTTCCAAATGATTTTCGTAAAACACCATTAGCTCTTCCAAATCGAGACATTCAACCGCTCCCAAACCGTAAAGCACTAGACCTACAAACCGCAAAACGACGCTCAGTTTCTTTAAGTTACTGAAAAACTAAAGGGACTCCGTTTTAATACATAATTTATGCTTAAAACGGTTCCCCAATTTTATGTGAATCTGCAAAAACAGACAATTTAAGCTAATTCTACTTTTGCACCAGCTTCTTCTAAAGCCTTTTGCATTTTCTTAGCATCATCTTTTGGAGCTGCTTCAGCCACAACAAATGGAACGTTTTCCACTGCTTCTTTAGCTGCACCCAAAGACAATGTTGGAACGGCTACTCGTAATGCTTTAATAACTTTGATTTTATCTGTGCCAGCATCTTTCAAAGTAACTTTAAGTTCGCTTTTTTCTTCAGCTGCGGCAGGAGCTGCGCCAGCTGCGGCAGGAGCTGCACCAGCTGCAGCAACAGGAGCCGCTGCAGAAACACCAAAAGTTTCTTCTAATTCTTTAATCAACTTAGCAAGATCCATTACGGACATTTTGCCTATTTCTTCTACTAATTTGGATGACATGAATGACTCCCTCGGAAAATAATTACAGTTTAAACCACAATTAACAAAATAACTTTACGTTTTTCTATTACTTTTTATTGTTTTGCTTTTTGTTCTTCAATTTGTTTGAGCGTATACAGCATACGAGCAATCAACAAATGCAATAGGCGTGTGAAGGTTGCAATAGGTGCTTGCATTGTGCCAAGCATTTGAGCAATTAACACTTCTTTTGCAGGCAATGTTGCTAAGAAATCAATATCCTGTTTTGTTAATACGCGCGCTTCAAAAAAACCTGTTAAAACTTTTAATGCTGCATGTTCATCAGCAAAAATTTTAAGTTTCTTTGCTACGCTTGAAACATCGCCTTTAACGAAAACAAGACCAACTTGATCTTTAAATTCATTTCTAAAAGCTTCGCTTCCAGCAACATCTTGAGCAGCAATTTTCATCAAGGTTGTTTTTGTAACGCATAATTCACCGTTAACTTCACGCAAATTTCTTCTCAAACGTTGCATGTTGTTAACATTCAACCCTTGGTATTTAACCAAGAATGTAGCTTTTGATCCATCGAACAATTGCTTAAAATCACTAATTACATCAGTTTTTTTTTGACGATTCATATTCAACCTCCTTATGATGCGATTTCGTCAGGATTGATTGTAATCCCAACGCCCATGGTCGAGGCAATGGATACTTTTTTAATAAATTTACCTTTGGAAGAAGCAGGTTTACTTGTTTGAATCGACTTAATTAAAACAGCCAAATTATCGAACAATTTATCCGTTCCAAAAGAAACTTTACCAAAAGGTGCGTGTACAATGCCGCCTTTATCGTTTCTGAAAGATACGCGACCCTTTTTAAGATCGGATACGATATCAGTGATATCATAAGTTACTGTTCCAACTTTTTTATTTGGAAGCAGTCCTCGTGGACCTAAAATTTTAGCAACTTTACCTACAGCACCCATCAAATCTGGTGTTGCAACAGCTGCGTCAAAATCGGACCAACCGCCCTCAATTTTTGCAATAAGATCATCGACGCCGACAAAATCAGCACCAGCTTTGCGTGCTTGTTCTTCGTAGTCACCTTTTGCAAAAACAACAACGCGAACTTTTTTACCAATACCATGTGGAAGCAGAACTGATCCGCGAACGGTTTGTTCACCTTTTGAGGCGTCAATACCGAGCACCACGCTTACATCAACGCTTTCATCAAATTTGGTATGGGCATTTTTAACAACAAAATCAAGAGCTGATTTTGTTGTTGTAATGTTCGCTGTTGCTAATTTTTCTTTTGCATTTGTATGCTTTTTACCGATTATACTCATGATTTTATCCAATTCAACAACGTTTAAATTCTCACACAGACACTTAATCAACGACAGAAAGACCCATGCTTCGTGCACTGCCTGCAACAATTTTCTTTGCTGCTTCAAGATCGAAAGCATTTAGATCAGGCATCTTAGCTTTTGCGATTTCTTCAATGTCTTTCCATTTGATTGTTCCCGCAGATTCTTTACCAGGGTTTTTAGAACCTTTAGTGATGTTTGCTTTCTTTCTTAAAAATTCAGAAACTGGTGCAGTTTTTGTTACAAAATCAAATGTCTTGTCGGTGTAGATTGTAATAAGAACGGGAACTGTTTCGCCTTTGCGAGTAGCAGTTGCTGCATTGAATTTTTTACAGAAATCCATGATGTTAACACCATGTTGACCCAAAGATGAACCAACTGGTGGAGCTGGAGTTGCGCCTCCGGCGGGAATTTGAAGCTTAAGATTAGCTTTAATTTTCTTAGACATTTTTCACCTAACTAATATTTTTATCTTTTAACTTGGTCAAATCCTAATTCTACTGGAGTAAGTCTTCCAAAAATGCTCACAAGAACCGTGAGACGTTCTCGATCTTCATCAATTTTGTCAATGATGCCAACAAAACCAGAAAACGGTCCATTCGTAATGTAAATTTCGTTGCCAACCGTAAAAGGTGCTTTTTCTGTTGGCATAGAAAGTTTTCCCGATATTTGTGAAAATATGCGTTCGACTTCTTTATCTGAAAGTGAAGCAGGGCTTTCACCGCCCAAAAATCTTGTTACGCGATGGTTGGATGAAACAAGGCGGTATGATTCAGCAGTCATTTCCATATGAATAAGCAAATACCCAGGAAAAATTTTTTCTTTTTTATTCTTGTCTTCAGCAAAGAAGCTTGAAACTTCTCCTGAAGGAATGAGAATTTCCCCAATGAGGTCTTCAGCTTTTTCTTCTATAACGCGTTTTTCCAGGTCTGTTTTAACGATGTCTTCAAACCCTGTGTATACTTGTACCACATACCAACGTTTCATTGCTTAACTATTAGCTCCACACTTAAAATTTAGAGGTCGATTTTTTAGCTAATCAAAAACTTTATTCCGTAATTAAATATGCCATCCATGCTGCCAAGTATGATTGCGAAGATGACCACAAGAATGCACACAATAATCGTCGAACCAACAAGTTCATCCCTTCCAGGCCATGATATCTTTTTTAATTCTGCCCGTACCTCGTTGATGAAACTTGAAATTTTTCCAATAAAAGATCCAACTTTGTTCATAAAAAATCCTTCTCTCCAGCTACGTGTTCTGGCAGGCCAGGAGGGACTCGAACCCCCAACACGCGGATTTGGAGTCCGCTGCTCTACCAATTCGAGCTACTGGCCTCCAAATTTATTTTGTCTCTTTGTGCTTGGAGTGTCGGCGACACTTAGCGCAATATTTACTTAAAGCAAGCTTGCCAAATGCACGCTTTTTAGAAACTCTTTTGCTGTAGTTTCTAAGTCCGCATCCTTCGCATTCGAGATGCATAATAACTCTATTCTTTGCCATGATTTACTTTCGGTCCTTAATTTAAGCGCTGGAGCCCGCGACCGGGATTGAACCGGTGACCTCTCCCTTACCAAGGAAGTGCTCTACCAACTGAGCTACGTGGGCAATGCAATTTCAACAATTTCACGCTGTTTATTTAAAAAAAATTGCCTAAAAATGCCTTAAAACTATATATTTTTATGTATGAAAATCAAGTAAAATTCTAACCTATCAAAAAAATACCCTTTTGTAGAGCGTTTTTTTGTTTTTTTATGGAGCTGGCAACTGGACTCGAACCAGCGACCTGCTGATTACAAATCAGCTGCTCTACCAACTGAGCTATGCCAGCCCATAAATTTTTTTTGGCCTGCCATTCGTCCCTCGAGACGCTCATTTCATTCGCTCCTCGGGATGACCGGATAAGCGTAGATGGCCTGCCATTCGTAGTTTGCCGAGCCTGAAGGCCCGGATAAACGTAGAATGGAGCGGGAAACGGGGCTCGAACCCGCGACCTACAGCTTGGAAGGCTGTCGCTCTACCAATTGAGCTATTCCCGCATACCTAATTTTTGCGTCAATTGCTTGTCCGCCGTAGCCACGTAGGGCGTAGGCGGAAGCTATTCCCGCGCTTTTTTTACCATTCAATCTTAATTACATACATGTCAAATTGCAATAGGGCCTGATGAAACTGTGCTAACCTTTGTTCTCCTACGGCTGTATGTCTTTAGAAGGACACAATCGTAGTACATGAAATCGAAGAAGGCTTAGCGAAGTTTGGCCTGCCATCCGTCCCTCGAGACGCTCATTTCATTCGCTCCTCGGGATGGCCGGTTTTAAAGCGTAGGATGGTGGGGAGGACAGGATTCGAACCTGTGAAGGCGTAGCCAACGGATTTACAGTCCGTCCCCTTTGACCGCTCGGGAACCTCCCCCTTGTGCGCATAAACTCGCGTTCAAAATTTCAAAACATGCTCTAAATTGCAATAATGACACTAATGATAGATTGTTTGATAAAGATTTCAACTTTTTTTGAAAAAATCGCGATATTTTTTATTTAATTAGTTCTATTTGTCTTTTGGTTAAATCGTTTGGATCGTAGCTGAGCACGATTTTACAGACATGTTTTTTTATTTCAGCATGATCCAGGAGAGGAAAGATAATTTCAGGCCATTCGATAAAACAATAACTGTCTGGTGCATGAAGATATTCATCAAAGCCTGATGAGATAAACTCTTCCTGTGAGCCGATTCTATATAGATCAAAGTGGTGAAACGTTTTGCCTGATGCATTGGTGTAATTTTTTACATAGGTAAATGTTGGGCTGGTAACCTCTTCGGTAACCCCCAATTGACGTAAAATTTCTTTTACGATTGTTGTTTTACCCGCTCCCAGAGGGCCTTGCAAGGTAAAAACTGTTTTGTTTTTTAACAAAGGGAGAATATGATTTTTGACGATAGATTCAAGATCTTCGTAGTTAAATTCTATTTTCATAACTTTATGCTATTTCAGTTTTTTCAGCTTAGCAAGCTGATGCTTCTCTTTTTTTGAGGGGGTTTGTGGATTGCCCTTCGTATGCTTTTGTTCGTACAAATCTTTTTCATTAACATCTTTTGGCATCGACATACTTGCCTGTTCCATCAAAAGATCTAACGATTCTTGGTCAATTGTCGATTCACGTTCATCTAATACATCGATTGCAACATTCAATTCATCATACTTATGAAGGTCAAGGAGTTCTGGCTCTCTATTTTCAGCAGCGGCATCTTCGAGCAAACATTGATACACCAATTCATAAAAATCTGCTGATCGAATAACCGTAGCTCCATTAATTTGGCAGAGCGATGAGAGCGCCTTGTCGGTTGTTACAACGACAATTTCTTGTCCCTTGGTTCGTTTAACATAATCGCCAATCCACAGATCAGCAGAGCTCTTTTGCCCAGAAAACATAATCACAATACCCGATTTAATTTCGCGGGTTGCATGTCGTTGTGGCCCTGCATCAAAAACAACGATCAGCTCTTTAATTTCATGCTGTTTTTTATGTTTATAATAGGCTAGTTGCCGAATGAAAAATTGGCGCTGCTGCTCGCTAGCTTTTTTTTCGCTCGGAAAAATATGTTTTAAAAGATTGTACCCATCAATAACAATTATCATATTTTGGTTATATTATTGTAAAAAAACAGATTTTGAACTACTTTTAGTTTACCGCGTTGTTAAGGGCAAAGAGCAATACTTTAATAAAGGATTCTTGTGCCACACCTTATTCAGCTCAGACAAAAGATCAAATCTATTCAAATGACCAAGAAAATTACGCATGCCGTTCGGCTTGTTTCTATGTCATTGTACGCGCGCATGGAAAAACAGGATACATCTTTAAAGCGGTATGTTCAAACTATGCAGCACCTTTTTGTGCGATTATCCCAATGTGCTCCCGATTGGAAAAGCTCGTTGTTGCTTCCTGAAAATTCTCCCGATGAAAATCATCTTGTTATTGTTATAGCGACCAGCAAGGGGCTTTGCGGAAGCCTTAACGCAAACTTGTTCCGCCATTTTGAAGCAACATTCGATTTACAGAATGCCCAAAATTTGAATTTTATTACCATCGGCCAAAAAGCCACCAAATTTATTAAAGATAAACCGTTTGGGACGCTTATCTCAACCTACACCGAATTACATTCAAATAATTTCATTACCATCGCCGATGACTTGGTCATAAAGCTGATGGCATCATCATTTACATCAATCACCATCTACAGCAGTGAATTGAAATCATTTTTTGTCCAAAAACCGTATCGCATGGAGCTGGTCCCGGTGAATAAAATATCGACCGATGTTTCGGATCAAGCTTTTGAAGGATTAGATCCAGATTCTATGATATGGGAACAGGATCGTTACGAATTATTAGATCATCTTGCGCCGCACTATCTGCGGAGCTCTCTCATGCTTATTCTTTTCCAGGCATTGCGCTCAGAACATGCTGCCCGCTTTCTTGCTATGGAAAATTCGACCACCAATGCAGAAAAATATCTTGAAAAATTAACGTTGCAATATAACAAATTGCGTCAGGCGCTGATTACCAAAGAAGTTTCGGAGTTGTGCGCTGCATTTCCAACACGCTAAACAGGCTTATTTTTTTATTTTTTAAAGGAGAGAGTATGTTTCGGTCAAATCGATTGATCAAAAGTTTTGTTGTGCTTTTTATCCTGCAATTTTTTGGAAGAGAGTGTCTTTTGGGGACTGATTGGTTTTCTTTACGACAAGCCGTAGAACAAGGGAAAGAAGAAAAGTATCAAGAAGCGCTTGATTTTATTCGAACTCAAGTTGCTAAACCCGATTTTGAATCTATATACCACGGTAATTGGGATCCATTGGATCTTTTTACAGCGTTAGTTCAAAAGAAATACGAACCAGCTTATAAAGAAGCGGAAATATTTGCTGATAAAAATATTAGAGGCTCAGGCCATAACGAGCGATCAAAAGCGTTTACTCTTTTTGAAGCACTTTTTAATGTAGGATATGGCGAAGAAAGAGCAATAGCAGTAGCAAATGATTGGGTGGCAACATCGAAAAGAGAAAATGTCCGCCAAGCTATCGGCCTCTGTAGAGCACTTGTTAGAGAAGGGCAAAATCTATCACGTTCCCAACAAGATGGAATTATTGCGGTAGTCGAGAAAATAATTAATTTAAACGACGATAGCTATATAGATGAAGTAATGGAATTTTCAGAAGCACTTATAAAAAAAGGGTTTGGTTATAACGTTGCTGCAGATGCTTTTAGCCAAGGGATAAAAAGCATAAGTGAGAGGCAACGGAACCGGGCTAGGATATTTTTTATAATGCTTTTTGAGGCAGGGCAGGGTGAAGAAAAAGCTCTTGCAATTGCAAATGAGTTTATTGAATCGGTAGCAACATTATTGAGAAAAGAATCAAACTCAAAAGAAGAAGCAGATTTGATAATAGAAAAATTCTTCAGAGCTTTTAATCTCTTTAGAGCACTCGTTGAAAATGGGAAAAATCTATCACGTTATCAAGATGGAATTGTTGCAGTATTTAAGAAAATAATTAGCTCTTTAAAAGGAAGTCTAACTGTATATACCAAGAGTGTAATGGAATTGTCAGAAGTACTTGTGACAAAAGAGTTAGGTTATGAAGTTGCTGCAGAGGTTGCTAGTAAAGGTATAGATTGGAATACGTCTACCGCCGTCAAGCTTTTTAAATTGCTTTTTGAGAAAAAACAAGGATATGAAAAAGCAATCACAGTTATTGGACAAGGACTCGAAAAAATGGGCACAATTACATCACCTGAGGATTTACGTCAAAAAGATAGAATTCGTGCATATTGTGATTTACTTTTTAAAGCCTTAATTGAAGCGCTTAAAAAAGTGTATGCAGGAGAACCTGCGACGTTAGCAGAACTTGAGGAAATTAGTAGTCGCGAACCTTCTCGAGAGTCGTTAAATAACATAAAGAAATATGCGGCACAAAAAGGCTTGATAATAAAGGAAGAAAAGGCTCCTGAGCCAGAAAAGCCTAAAGAGCCAGCTGCTAAAAAACCTACTGAAGCCCCTGCAGCAGAACCAGTTGAGGAACCAGGTAAAAAAGCAGAACCTTCACAAGAGTCAACAATAGCTGAAAAAAAATTGTTAGCAGGATTGGCTATGGTTGAGCAAGTTGTACTTAAGGTTAAATTTGAGACGGAAAGACCAGAACTTATAGACAGCGTTGTAGATTTTTTTGAAACAAAGAAATCATTGTTTGAGAAACTGTATTCGAAGCATTTAGAGCGTTTAGAACAAATTTACAAAATAGAAGATCTAGCAGAACGCATAAAAGCGCTACAAGAATTTATTGCACATCCAGAAAAGCGAAATGTTGTGGAAGCAGAATCTGATGCAGACGCCCTCATCAAATCTTTAGCAACCTTAAAGACTAAGTTGGTGCAGTTGAGTTCGATGTTAAGTGAAGTCTAATACTTGAGAAGGAGAGAGTATGTTTAGGTCACATCGATTGATTCAATGTTTTGTCGTTCTTTTTATCCTGCAATTTTTTTGTGCTACAGATCTTTGGGGGATGCTCAATAATTTAAAATCTTTGCGACAAGCCGTAGAACAAGGGAACGAAGAAAAGTATGGAGACGCTATAAACGCTGCTCGTGAAGGTATAGCAAGTGATAAGTATGAAATACAGCAAGAAGCTCTCGATCTTTTTACTGCATTAACTAAAAAAACTGATCAAGGAGATGAAGAAGCAGCAGCTGCAGCTGCTCGATGTGTTATTGACCGATATTTCCCCCATATTCGCGAAAAAGCACTTAGACTTTTTCAAGCATTATTTGCAAAGGAAACTGGTTATAAAGGTTACAAAGAAGCAGCAGAAGCTGTAAGTAAAGGTATGAATAATGGAGAATACAAAGTTCGTGATGCAGCCATTAAACTTTGTAAAATGCTTTTAGAAGAAGAACAATATGAAGATGTTGCATCTCTAGCAAGTCAAGCAATGGTTAACTATAGAACAGATGAAGCCTTAGATATTTTTTTAGACCTTGTTGATAAAACTGATGTAGGAGATGAGAAAGCTGTTGTTGCAGCAGGAAGAGGTATATTAGATCCATATAAACCTAGAAGCAAGAAAGCCTTAGAATTACTTCAAAAATTATTTGTAAAAGGAAAAGGGCATAATGAAGTGGAGAAAATTGTCGTTGAACACCTAACCAATAAAGATCATCAAGTTCGTACTCAAGCTTATGATACTATGGATTTATTGAAAAAAAATCCCCAAACGATAGGTGTTGCTGTCAAAGCAGCTATTCAAGCAGCAAAGAATGAAGACTCTGCTATTTCGCTTCGAGCTACATTTTTTTTACCAGATCTTTTTGAGTTGGGCCAGGGAGAGAAAGAAACAATTGCTGCTGCACGTGAATTAGTTGATAACAATAAAATAGACCAAGCTCAACGTATTTGTGGAAGGTTGATAAGAAAAGATAGAGATCTCAGAGCATATCAAGATGATATTATCTCTATCATGAGAAAAGTGATTGCAAAAAAAGTTGACGAAGACACCCTGAAAATTTTGATGGTATTGGTTGAAAAGAAAGTTGGGTATGATATTGCTGCCCAAGCTGCAGAAAAAGCGGTAGCTCAAGGCGATTATTCAGGAGGTACAGCTGGACTAAAACTAATTCTTGTTTTAGTTGATACAACTGAAGAAGAAGATAAGAGAGCAGCGATAGTTGCAGAAAGAGGGTTTCGTTCAGATCGTGACCTAGCGATTAAAATTTTTGAAAAGCTATTCAAAAGAGGAAAAGGCTTAGAGCAAGCAGAAGCGGCTGCCATTCAAGCAATAACAAGTAACATTCATTCAGTTCGTAATGTAGGTTACGATTTTATGGATTTACTGATAAAAAAGCCCAAAACGATAGGTGTTGCTGTCAAAGCAGCTACTCAAGCAGTAAAAAATAAAGACTTTAATGTTTGGCATAGAGCAGCGGGTTTTTTACCAGATCTTTTTAGAGAAGGGCAGGGGGAGAAAGAAGCAATTGCTACTGCACATGAATTAGTTGATGGTAAGGAAATAGCTCAAGCTCAACGTATTTGTGATTTTTTAGTAAGGTGGGAGAAAGATTTCACACCCTATCTTAATGATATTATCTCTATTATGGGAAAAGTAGTCGCAATCAAAGTAGATAAGGAAGCTTTGGAAATTTTAATGTCATTGGTTAAAAAGAAATTAGTTACATCTAAATCGGGTTATGACGTTGTTGTACAGGCTGCACGTATGGGTGTAAAAAGTAGAGAATATAAAGACAGAGAAGCTGCGTTGGATCTTATGAACGAAGTAGTGGAACAAACCGACGTATATTACAAAGCAATTGCCAGTATTGCTGGGGTAGGAATAATTGATAGTTTTGTTCGAGAGAAAGCTTTGGAGCTTTTTAAAAAGTTATTAGCAAGAAAACAAGGATACCAAGAAGGGATTGCAGTTTTGGAGAATGGACTTGCGACAATGAATGAGTTGAGAGGACAGCTCTATACACTTGGTCAAATAGAAGCTATCAATAAATATTGTAATGAACTTTTCGACATTATAAAAAATTCTCTCAAAGCATTGTTTAAAGGTGACTCTGATGAATTCAAAGAACTTAATGATTCTTTGACTTTCTTGACATCAGAAAATATAAATCGAATAAAACAATTAGCAATAAAAGCAGGCTTGATAGAAGAAGAAAAAGCGCCTGAACCAGAAGAGAAAGAAGAAGATAAGCCAGAAGAACCTTCTAAAGAACCTGCTGCTGCAGAACCAATGACGCCAACAGAATCAGAAAAAAAATTAGCAGAATTATTAGAAAAAATTGGAGCTGGCTTGAAACAAGATGACCCAGCTATTCAAGAAAAAGCCACGCAAGCTTTAAATAAGCTCACCAAAGAACAGTTTGAAAAATTATATCCAGAACATAAAGAACGCTTGTCCAAGATTTTTGATCTTGATCCAAAAGAACGCGTGAAGGCGCTACAAGAATTTATTGCACATCCAGAAAAGCGAAATGTTGTGGAAGCAGAATCTGATGCAGACGCCCTCATCAAATCTTTAGCAACGTTAAAGACTAAGTTAGTGCAGTTGAGTTCGATGTTAAGTGAAGTCTAATACTTGGAGAGAGTATGTTTCGGTCAAATCTATTCGTTCGCGGTTTTGTTTTACTTGTTATTCTGCAATTTTCTGCTGGAAGCCTTTTTGGTATGCAGCAACAAGGGCAAGTACGTTATAAAATAAGTGGTGAAGAATATTTACGACTTCATGAGTTAAGCAATAACCTTATATACGAATTAAAAAGCTATCAAAATGCTTTAGATGCGGCGGAGTTATGGATGAATGATAAAAAAAAGGATACTCAGGGTCTTGCATTGAGTCTTTTTATTAAATTGCTTGATGTTAACCCATCAGCCGAGGAAAAAGAAAAAAAGTGGTATAAAAAACTTGTGCCTCTAGCGTTTAGTGCTGTTAAGGAAGGCATTAAGGATACAGAAGATTCAGTGCGTACGACTTCTTTAGTTCTTATTGAACGCTTAATTGGAAGAGGACGATACCCACTAGAATACTGTATAGATGCACTTAAATTTGCTAAACAAGTGGAAAACGATACGTCATGGCCTGTTCGCCTGGCTGGGTTAGAACTTTTAAAAAATTTAGTTAAAAAAAAAATAGGTGGAGACCTCAACCTCCAAAATGAAATCTACGATCGTGCAATTGAAGCTGCCAAGCACGGTGTAGACGATAAAGAGCCCAGATGCTGCACATCGGTGGTAATTCTATTTCAAGAATTAGTTGAAAAGGGAGAGGGTATCGATGAAGGGGAAGCTCTTGCTGCTGCTGTTCGTCTCACTGATCGTGCTGATCGTGGTATTACTGCTGCTCGTGAAGCAAAAATAAAAAAGGTAAAAATAAATTTTGAAGATCCCGGCGATGTTTTAAAGTATTACAAGGAATTATTTTTAGAGGTCTTGAATCTTTTTGAATTATTAGTTCGTCATGGTCTCGACGAAAAAGGTCTTAAAGAAGCATGTAATGCAGTTAAAAAAGCGAGCGACGATCAGGATGAGTATTGCCACCAAAAGTCTCTACTACTTTTTAAAGAGATAATTCAAAAAACCAACTCCAGCGAGATCAATAAAGAAGCGATTAAGGCTGCTTGTAAACATGTCTTTG
>Ga0207111_10016_pt1 | contig 55623 bp, 41 predicted proteins | sample Alteio_BWMinHeat_71_FD_153577 | JGI IMG/M metagenome (GOLD analysis project Ga0207111, IMG submission 153577) | Enriched cells from forest soil in Barre Woods Harvard Forest LTER site, Petersham, Massachusetts, United States -... | ecosystem: Environmental > Terrestrial > Soil > Temperate forest >... | reverse complement strand
GCGGGAGCACTGGGATCAAGGCTTTTTGCAAACTCTTGTCCTTCGACGCCGTAGAACAGCGACATTTCGCTGATGTATTTTTCGGGGTCCTTCATTTTCGATAAATACAGGCTGGCATAAAAATGGTGGAGCACGCGATCGTGCAGAATAATCAGACCGCTGTGTTGCTGCAAGACTGTGTGGAGCGAATCATGGTAAGGCAAATAATCGCCCATGTTGTAGACAACAAGGTCATATCGCTGTAGTTTTTCGTGAAGATGCTGCTCGGGCTCATAATGTACTGTCCGTATCTGAGCAGGCAGCAAGTCCGTGTTCTCGCTGATCCAAAGGTCGAGTTCACAGTGTGAAGCCAAAACGTTGCAGACATTCTGGCTAAACTCCGCGATGGCACTTTTTGTTGAATAGGGCGTAAACCAGGCAATTCTCATGACGTAAGGCTTTCAATAACCTGTTCCCAGGAAATTCTCATCGAGCATAGCTTTTCCCGTCCCGCAGCTCCCATTCGAAATGCCAGAGTGCGATCGGCAAACAGGCGGTCCATGACAGCAGCTAATTCACATGGTTGGGGAGGCACAACATATCCATTGAGGCCGTCTTCTACAATCTCTAATGTTCCCCCAGAATCAGAAAAGGTGATGATCGGTTTGGAAGAATGGAAACTCTCAAGGCTTACATAACCGTAATCTTCGTCATAAGGTAAATAAGTTGTTGCAAGTGCGTTTGTGAACCATTGCGCCTTCTCCTCCTGGGAAATCCTGCCCAGGATAGACACTCTATCCTCGACGCCGGCGTCGCTGATGGCGTTATGAAGCAACTTCATTTCCTCGGCATTATCCGGGGCCCCGGCAATGACGAGCCGCACCTTGGTGCGTGTATAGCGCAGCGCTTCTACCGCCATACACTGACGTTTGCTGCGCGATATTCTGCTGGGATAAAAAATGTAGTCTCCGAATTCGCCGGCCTGAAACAGATGAGAGTCCATAAGGGGCGGATACAGGACTTCACTCTCCAATCCGTTAAATTTTCTTAGCCGGCCGGAAACAGTTTTGGAAATGGTATAAATCTTGCGAGCGCGACCGAGCGTCTCCGTATCGGTTTTTGCGATTACTCTCTGCAGGGATACTCCATCAGGGCTCTCGGGAATCGACTGGTAGGGAGTGTCCCAGAGGTCGTAGGCCTGCCGGAACTGATGCAGAAGCCAGAGCACTTTGTTTTCGTGCGGGATGTAGTAGGCAGGAAATTTCAGCGCAATTACGCGGTCCACATTGATCAAACGCATGCACTTGGCGGCCAGCATATGGTCCAGAATGGCACTGGTCGGATACCATTTGAACGGCATTTTCAGTACCTCGGCAGAATAGCCGAACTCTATGAGCTTATTGCGGAGTGAATCCGCAAGAAATTCAGCGCCGCCGTATATAAACGGTACCTGGGTTGTAACGATCGCGATTTTTGTCACTGGGTGAAACTCTTCACAACGTGATCCCACGAGATGTTCAATTGCCGAATCTTCTCCGGGCCGGTGCGCCCCATCCGTGCCGCTTGGGTGGGATCAAGCCTTAGACGATCAAATGCCTCGGCCAATGCTTTCGGTTCCGGTGGAACAACAAATCCATTCACTCCGTCTTCGACGATCTCCAGGGTGCCGCCCGAATCTGAACAAGTAATGACCGGCTTCTCAGAATGAAAGCTTTCTAAACTGACGTACCCATACGAGTCTTCCTGAAATGGTATGTACACGCAACCCAAACATTTTGAGAAAAGATCGGCTTTCTCATCTTCCGAGATCCATCGCCCGAGGAGTTGCACGCGTTCACTTAATTGATTTTCTTGGATCGTTCTTTCTACAAATTCCAGTTGTTCAGGGGCATCAGGATTGCCGGCAACCACAAGGCGCACGTCAGATTTGACGTATTTCATTGCTTCAATAGCCAGATCCTGGCGTTTATGTTTTGTGATTCTGCTTGGATAGAAAATATAGTCAGTGGAGTTACCGGGATGAAAACGGCGCCAATCCAGGAGCGGCGGATACAAAACCTCTGAATCCAAGTCGTTATGGTCTTTCAGCCGCTGGGAAACGATTTTGGAATTGGTAAAGATTTTCTTGGCTTCCCGCAACGAAATGTTATCGGCATCTATAAACGCTTGCCTTGTCCGAAGACCTTCCTCGGTGTTAGGAATGTCCTGGTATGCGGTTCCCCAAAGATCATAAGCGCCGCGATGATGGTGAATAAACCATGCAATCTTATTGGGATGGCGGAGCAGATAACTCGGCGTCCGGATTGTAATCAGCAGGTCCGATTCTTCCGAGAGATCAAACAACCTGACGGCAAGCATCTGGTCCAGCATATCGTTCCAGCGGGAGACAAACGGAATCCTCACAATATCAACCGTGTGGCCGCGTTCAGCAAGCACGCTGACAAGATCGGTCGCTATCATCCTTCCGCCGCCTTCAATGAAAGGAACGATCGTAGTAGCAATTAATATTTTCAAAATTGCAGCCCCGTTACTCGCCTTGCTTTAATGCGATTGCAATTCCATTACCCAGCTCCCGAAAATCCCAACACACGAAGCGTGGATCTGACATGACTTCCTGCGCCCATATTTTATAGAGGAACTCCGATCCAGGATAGGAGATGTCATCCAGCAATACAAATCCACCGACCGCGAGATGCGGCAACACATCGCGCAGGTCCTGCCTTCCTCCTTCAGCGGTATGATCACCATCAACAGTGATTAGATCGAACGCATCGGGATTCTCACAAAAATATCTTGGAACCGTCTCGTGACTGTTACCGCTGATCAGCGTCACCGGGCCTCGATGCCGTACCTTCTTGAGTTGCTGCCGGACCAGCTTCGGGCCTGGATTGGAGAGGCCGGCGTAACCTTCCACCCACATGTCGAACCCCACCAACTCGGCCTCAGGGCAGAGCGCGCCGACCATGCACATACTGCGGCCATGAAATACTCCGATTTCCAGGTAGCGTTTCGGTCGAAGCAGAGTTGCCAGTGCGACCAGGGCCGTCGTGAGATCTGCGTAACGCCAGCCGTCTCCATAACGGGTCTGCCCCGTTTGGTAATACTTCAAAAGATACTGCATCACCGCATCTTGATCGAGTTTCTTCAGAATGCTGATGACCTGCTTGCGGCTTTCAGGTCCCAATGCGTACTGCCCTACGGTGCTGGGTCCTAAGATCGTGGGCCGAAGCCAGTTACCTTTTTCCTGGAACTCCCGGTCGAGGCAGGCGACCGACGATGATGGGCCGAGGAAGCGATGGTCCTCTTTGGTTACTTGCCCATGAATTCCGAGGACATTTCCCACAGTGTCTATAGTGGTGCCCACAGCGTCCATTGCAGAACGGCTTCTGGCCAGCTCCTTTTCCATCTCGAAAACAAGTTTTTGCAATTGCTCCTGCACTCGCCCAGCTTCCAGCAGTTGTTTCTGCAACCCCTCTTGTTTTTGTCCGGCTTCCAGGAACTGTTTTTGCAGCCGTTCCAGCTTGCCTTCTTTCTCCAAGTTCATGTCCACAACAAGCTTTTGCAATTGCTCCTGTCCGCGCCCGGCTTCCTGTAGTTGTTTCTGCAACCCCTCTTGTTTTTGTCCGGCTTCCAGGAACCGTTTTTGCAGCTGTTCCAGCTTGGCTTCTTTATCCAAGTTCAATTGCTCGTGTACGCGCCCAGCTTCCTGTAGCTGTTTCCGCAATCCTTCTTGTTTTTGTCCGGCCTCCAGGAATTGTTTTTGCAGCCGTTCCAGCTTGGCTTCTTTCTCCAAGTTCAGGTCCACGACAAGCTTTTGTAATTGTTCCTGTCTTCGTTCCAAGGCTTGAGATTGCGCTCTCACTTGAGCGACTTGCTGCTCGATGGAATGCAACGATTGCTTTAATGAGATAAGAGCATCTTTAATAAAACTGAAGATTCTGGCAGCCGAGGCGTTGAATGTAAGTTGACGCAGGAAAAACGGTAAAAGTAATCGGCGTAAGACGCGCTTCGTAAGAACGAAGAGTGGTCCAATGATAGGGCGGCGGCTTGTGAGCGGAACGTTATATATATCGTAGCTGCCGTGCAGAGCCACCAGGTCGTCAATGGGAAAATAATTCCGGACGGCGGTCTGAGCCTCTACCTGTGTCGGCGTGGTTGCCCGGTTGGCAGGCATCTTCATGTTTGACTGCATGCGTTTGAGCAACTTTTCGCGCTCGGAAAGTTCTTGGTTCATGTTGTTATTAAATGTAAGTTTATCAATTGTAAGACATCTCGATTCCCATTGCGGTGCAGGCAAATCGATTTAGCGCAGGTTTATATGGGCCCACAGTGACGCTATAGAAGAGTCGCTAAATTGCAAAAGTCCGGACCGTCAATTAAACTTAATTTTTTGCGATTTACAACGACGACGCCGGGATGGCGGAACTGGCAGACGCAGCGGACTCAAAATCCGCCGGCCTTCGGGCCATGGGGGTTCAAGTCCCTTTCCCGGCACCAAATTTTCGTATGTTTCAGCTCCATGCTCAGTGGGAGTGATCGAGATTACGCGTGGACGGTCTGATACTCCTCGTAGGCGCCCTTGAAGTCCTCGATCTTGCGGTCCTCAAAGTGCCAGATCCTGCTGGCGACCTCGTCAATCACATCATGGTCGTGGGTCACTAAAAGTATTGTTCCCTGATAGCGCTGCAGCGCGATATTAAGAGCATTGATGGATTCCAAATCCAGGTGGTTAGTAGGCTCATCCAGCACCAGGACGTTAGGCTTTTGCAGCATCAGCTTGCAAAAGATGAGCCGCGCGGCCTCGCCGCCGGAGAGATTATCGGTGCGCTTGTTGCCCTCATCACGCGCGAACAGCATTTGACCAAGCAGTCCGCGAATTTCCTCGTTCGAGGCTGACGGGTCCCATTGATAGAGCCAATCGAACACAGACATGTTCTTTTCAATGAGGGTTTTGTGGTCTTGGGCAAAATATCCGACTAGCGCCTCGTGTCCCCAGATTACCTTTCCACCATCAATGAATGCGCCTTCGTAGCCGCTGGTTGTTCGCAACTCGGTTTGCGGGACCGTACCCGAGTTTGCCAGAAGAGCATTCAACAGGGTCGTCTTGCCGGTGCCGTTGCGGCCCATCAACGCGATTTTTTCTCCACGAATCACGCTCGCAGTAAAACCAGTGATGACCTGGTTGTCTCCGTAGGACTTGGTCACTCCCTCCAGCTCCAGAATATGTTTACCGGAAGGCCGCTTGGGCTCGAATTTCAGAAATGGCCGTTGGATATTCGACCTGGCCAGCTCGGTCACCTGCAGGCGCTCGACCTCTTTACGCCGCGACTGCACCTGGCTGGAGCGCGTGCCCGCCGAGAAGCGCGCGATGAATTCATTCAGTTGCGCGATCTTCTTTTCGCGCTGCGCATTCTGCGACTCGATTTGCGAGCGGATCTGGGTCTTGGCCATCACCATATCGTCATAGCCGCCGGTATAGGTGATGATGGTCTCGTAATCAATGTCGGCAATGTGCGTGCAAACACTGTTGAGAAAGTGGCGGTCATGTGAGATCACGATGAGCACGCCGTCATAATTATTCAGGAAGCTCTGCAACCAGTGGATCGAATCCAGATCGAGGTGGTTTGTGGGTTCGTCGAGCAACAGGGCTTGCGGATGTCCGAACAGCGCCTGCGCCAGTAGCACGCGGACTTTTTGTCCGCCTTGCAGTTCACCCATATTGCTTGCGTGCAGCTCGTCGGGAATATCCAGACCTTGCAGCAGGATCGCGGCGTCGCTTTCGGCGGAGTAGCCATCCTCTTCACCCACGATGCCTTCCAACTCTCCCAGCCGCATGCCGTCTTCATCGGTCATTTCGGCCTTGGCGTAGATCTTCTCGCGCTCTTCGAGCGCGGCCCACAGACGCTTGTTGCCCATAACGACCGCGTCAATCACGCGAAAGGTGTCAAATGCGAATTGGTCCTGGCTCAAGGTGCCGAACTTCTTGGGGCGAACGACAGAGCCCTTTTGCGGCTCCAACTCGCCGGTCAGGATCTTCATGAACGTGGATTTGCCGGCGCCGTTAGGGCCAGTGAGGCCATAACGCTTGCCCGGCGTGAACGCCGTGCTGACCTCTTCGAACAGAACTTTAGCGCCGTAGCGCATAGAAACATTACTGACTGAAATCATGTTTTTTATAGGGAACTGCGGGAAAAATTCCGACCAGGCGGGAACGCAGCTATCGTATTTAGAATATCATGTGCGAGGTCTCGAAGGCACCCGATTCAGCGCTGTTCTTCGGCCAAGCGGACTACTCTCCTCGTGGAATCAGCCCAACTTTGATCGTGGTTTTTTCATTGGCCTGAAGGCTGATTTGGGCGGCTTTGGAAGCATACTCACTCAGGACTTCGGGACCACGGCGAAGTGGCCGCATGTCGCCGAGAAAAGATAACTTTAACATGCCGCCGGGAGAGCGGTTGACCGCTCTCCCGTGCCTTGGCACATTTGTTAAAAGGGTCCGGTGATGGTAACAGCACTTATGTAAGGGCAGCGATCACCTTGAGTATTTGTCGTCGGATTGCCAAACACAAGCTTGTTCGTCCCGGCTGGTAAGGCGATGGAGCCAATCTTCCATTCCACCGGGATCTTAAAGCTCTGGCCAGTAATCAAAAAGGGAGAGCCTGATGCCTGCGGACCACTTTCGCTGCCAAGCCAGACATAAAGGACGCGCGGATATTCGGTTTCCAAAGCGGCCGAGAGGTCATAAGTGCCAGCGACGGGAACGGTGAAGGTGAGTACCGCATAATTTGAGGAGCCAAAACCGATCTGGTCAATCATGTAGCCGCCTGGGACCAGTGAGTTTCTCTCAAAATGCGCCAGGCCGAACAGCTTCCAGTGAGTTGGGACGCCGTTACAGGTGCCGGCACAATAAGTAACTGAGCTTCCGGATGGCGCCGGAGCCGGACTGCTCGTTGCGTCAGAGGTTTGGGCATGCAGGACGCAGGGGAGCGTCATTGCTGCCAGCAGTAGGAGAGACTTACAAAAAGTAGACCACGAAAAAGACATAAGCGGGAATTCCTCCAGTTGACGAATTTGATTCAAAACGTCTCGGACGTTGAAACGGTGCCTCGGACTTTTAAATAACGCTCGGATATTGCAACAACGTCTCGGATTTTGAAACGCCTGAATCGGCGGCCAATTTAATGGGGTGGGAAAGGCCTGGCAAGTGAATTCACAGTTAAAGTCGCCGACGTGTACATCTCATCTGCAAGCAGAAGATTTTGCAGTAATTTAGATTGAGTAGCTCTTTACGTAAAGAGGCAGGAAGGCATTGGGCCGGTCTGGTTGATACGCCAGAGATCTGCCCAATTCTCGATGGTATCCACTTTCGGGTGTTTAAATTCCCAGTTGTTATGGCCTATGCAAGGCTCATTCTTGTAGTCCTGGCAAGCCTCCTCCGGGTGATTGCCTGACTGGCTGCTATCCTTAGATACAGAGCTACTCGGTTGAGAGCATATATGAGAGCATATAGCGGTCGATTTCTCAGTCAATGATCAAAAAGCATAGACAAACGTTTGTCTTATATATAGACTCTTGTTCTATTGCGAGGTTTGGGAGGGGCCCACAAAGTAACAAAGAGCAAGATGCAAATGCATCTGCCCTGCCCCTGAAAGTTGCCGAAACCACTCTTAGCTGAGGGCGACATGCGGTATTCAAAGTCGTTGCTGTTGCTATTTCTGATGCTAAACACATCGATCCTTGCAACCGCGCAAGGAGGTCCAAGGCAACTGCGGGTTGCGCCCTCCGACCAGCTCATCGCACCTTCCGCGACGCAGCAGTATGCTGCGCTGCTTGCTTTCTTCAAGGGCATGGGCAAGCCCGGCGGCGAACGCGTGGTCACGAACGCTGTCACTTGGTCTTCTTCGAACCCGAGTGTGGCCACGATCGGTCTGCACACGGGATTAGTAACGGGCGGCAGCACACCAGGGACAACCACCACCATCACCGCTGTAAGTGGTGTTCTGCGTGTTTCGGTGCAGTTAACGGTGAGCAATGCGACGCTGAATTCCATTACCGTCACGCCTGCCAACCCCTCGGTTCCACTGGGTAGGTTGGTCCAGTTTACCGCCACCGGGAATTACAGTGACGGCACGCATCACAACCTCACAGATGCGGTCACCTGGAGCTCGGGGATAAAAACGACAGCTACCATCAACAGCCTGGGACTTGCTGGCACCAAAGCCCAGGGCAGCACATTGATCAGCGCAACCTTGGGCAGCACCACCGGAACAAGCACGCTGAACGTAACCGCTTCGGTGCTGGACTCGATTCAAGTCACGCCGGCCAACGGCACGGTAATCTTTCCAGCAACCCAGCAATTCACGGCTATGGGGTTTTTTTCTGACAACCACACGCAGGACCTGACCACCAGCGTCACCTGGAGCTCGAGCAATGCAGGTGTGGCAACGATCGGCGCCAACACCGGGCTGGCTACCGCCGCCGGGCCAGGAACCACGACGATCTCAGCCACCTACAACGCGGTCACAGGCTCCACTTCGTACACAGTGATCACTCTCATCTCCATTGCCATTACACCTTCCAATCCGAACGTTGTTTTCGGCTCCAAACTGCAGCTCACCGCTACAGGGACATATAGCGACGGCAGCACGCCTGACATCACGGCTACGGCGGCCTGGAGTTCCACCAGTCCGGGCGTCGCAACCGTCAATGCAACCGGCTTAGTAACAAGTGTGCACGAGGGGACAACTACGATCCATGCGACCCAGAGTGGTGTGACTGGCTCTACGCAGCTCTCTATCGTCGGCTCTGCGGTTTCCATTGTTCTAACCACGGACGATCAGTCGCTCAGGATGCAGGCGCAGCCAGGCACTACATTCACCACGGCAAGCGGCGGCAACAACGTGGTTTATGTAGACGAGGCCGAAGCCTATCAGCCCATCGAAGGTTTCGGGGCTACATTTACCGACTCAACAGCTTATCTTCTCAACGAGGTTGCATCGCCTAAGTCCTCGTTGAACATGGTCATGAGCGATCTGTTCACGCGAAGCGGCAATGGCATTGGCCTGAGCTTCATGCGGACTCCCATGGGAGCATCCGATATTGCGCGTTCGATCTATTCCTACGACGACAATAACGGCCAGGCCGATATCACGCTGGCGAATTTTTCCATTGCCCGTGATCAGACCGATATCATTCCTATCATTCTGCAGGCACGCCAGCTCAATCCGCAGATGAAACTGATGGCGAGTCCCTGGAGCCCGCCCGGGTGGATGAAGACCTCCGGTTCGATGATCGGAGGCGGTCTCCTTTCCAGCATGTACTCCCCCTTTGCCAACTATTTTGTGAATTATCTAAACGCCTATCAGGCTGCAGGCATTAACGTGGATTACATCTCCTTACAGAACGAACCGCTGAATTTGCCTTCCAACTATCCAGGAGTGTGCATGCCGCCTTCTCCTGGAGCAAGTTGCGCCGGTCAATCCTGGCAAACCGACCAAAGCACAGCGCTTCGCGATTACGTCCTGCCTGCCCTAACCGCGAACCAACTGACAACCAAAGTGCTGGTCTATGACCACAATTGGGACCAACCAGGTTATCCGCGGTCCGTACTCTCCGATCCCACCATTCAAGCGTCGCCTCAAGTCGCAGGAACGGCCTGGCATGGCTACGGCGGCACGCCTGGAGTGATGAGCACAATTCAGAATTATTTTCCGACGAAAGGAACGTACGAGACGGAGCACTCCGGGGGCACCTGGATCCCGGACCAGGTAAAGGCCGACTTTGAAGAAATCACGCAAGCGATGCGCAACTGGGCACGATCTTACGTGAAATGGAGCCTCGCGCTTGACCAGAACATGGGACCGCATACCGGCGGCTGCGGAACTTGCACTCCAATTGTGACCGTGAACAGTTCGACCGGGGCGGTCAGCTACGACATCGAGTACTACACAACGGGCCACTTCAGTAAGTACGTCTTACCCGGAGCAACCCGCATATATTCCAGCAATGCCTCAGGAATCGTGAGTGCGGCGTTCCTGAACCCGGGCGGATCCAAAGCGCTCGTGGCTTTCAACGATTCGGGTTCGACACAAAGCTTCCAAGTGCAGTGGGGAAGCCAGTCCTTCCCTTACACTTTGCCTTCCCTTGCAGGCGCGACTTTTACCTGGATGGGCAACCAGTCGGGCAGTTACACCGTGAGTGCGACCTCGAAAATTCAGGCTTCGAGCTTCAACAGCACCGCGGGCAACGATGTTATTGGGGACAACACAACTTTCGGCTTGCAGACTGAAAGCACTTCTGACACCAACGGCGGCTATGACGTTGGCTTTTCGAGTGATGGCGATTACGCAGTGTACAAGAATGTTGATTTCGGAGCGGGTGTCAGCCAAGTCAGTGCTCGCCTGGCTTGTGGTAGCACTGGCCATTGTGGAGGGACGCTGGAATTTCATCTCGACAGTGCTTCCGGCACAACCATTGCATCGGTAACAATTCCAGCAACGTCGGGATGGCAGACCTGGACGACAGTCTCGGCGCCTGCAAGCTCCGCAACCGGTGTTCATGATTTGTATGTGGTATTCAAGGGCCCGGCGAGTGGAACCTCAGCTCTGGGTAATCTGAATTGGTTTCAGTTCAACTGAACTTTCTGCTGCGTGACTATCGCTGATTTACAGTGATCTGATCATGGCTTCCAATGTTTAGGCTGACCGTTTGATTCGTCATACCGTCATCTATTCCACTGGATACGGTCCGTCAGAGAATAGCTCGGCATGGTATCCCTTCGATCCAACCAACCGGGCGAGAGGACTTCTCGGATCATCGTCCGCTCGCAGGCGGCTGATGATGTAGTTGAAGTCATATCGCGGCAGCCAACCAAGTTCGTTTCGAGCACGCTGGTTGACATACACGCGTTCGATGCCGGGGAACATGTTCCAGCGCCGCCGCTCATATTCGGCTTCATAGTCCGGCACACGCGCGCGCACCACTCGGGGCGCGTCAACTTGTAGATCCGCGAGATCGTCGGGGCGGAAAGGCGTAGTTGCGCTAATAATGTATTTACGAAAACCGATCGAGGGTGCGTGTTCTGCGGCCAACAGATGCGCGCTCACAACATCTTCGATGTCCACACGCCTGTAGAGATATTCATTCGCCTTTACGTTTGCGTCTGAGTAGGCTTCCCGCACTCCTCTATTGTCATCTTCCTCGGGGAAGAATCGGGAGGTCCTGAGCACGATGCAGGCAAGGCGCTGGTTGCGATGGAACAACTGGCAGAGGTCCTCGGCTGCCGCTTTGGTCACACCATAGATGTTCTTGGGAACAGGCGTGGCCTCTTCCGTGATCCACGCTGCGGGAGCTCCCCGAGGCGGCACGAGGGCGTCACCCAACAGGCTGGTTGTGCTGGTGTAGATGAAGGACTCGACGCCTGCTGTGACGGCCTCTTCCAGCAGATTGAGCGTGCCGCCGATGTTGGTGTCCACAAAGTCCTGCCGGCGGTGGGTAGCGATGTGAGGCTTGTGCAGGGTGGCGGGATGGAAGACCGTCTGAACGCCACTCATGCAACGCCTCACACAGAAACGATCTGTGATTGAGCCGACGTGAGTGGTAAATGGCGATGCAATGATGTCGAGTCCGACCACCTCGTGTTGCAAATCCAGCAAGGTTCGAACCAGGGCCTCGCCAAGGTGGCCGGAACTTCCTGTAACCAAAACTCTCATGCTCGCGTCATTTCCTTTTCACTCTCTGAATCAGGCCGGCCATGCAGTCAATTCTTGCGCCGTTGGCAGATCACAGCATACAACGATGTCACATCACGCCGGCCCTTTTCGGATTGTGGCTCATGGCATGGCTCAGCTACGTTCGCACGAGCCTGGAAAACAGGAATAATATTGTTGCCAGCATGACCATCCGCAAAATCGTCCATATTGATATGGACGCATTTTATGCTTCCGTCGAACAGCGCGATGATCCGCAACTGCGCGGCAAACCTGTAATTGTCGCCTGGCGGGCCAGCCGTTCCGTGGTTTGTGCGGCATCGTATGAAGCCAGAAGTTTCGGAGTACGCTCGGCCATGCCGGCGATTCGTGCGGAACGATTGTGCCCTGATGCCATCTTCGTGGCCCCGGATTTCACACGCTATCGGGCGGTTTCGCATATGGTGCGCGAGATCTTCAAGCGGCACACCGATTTGGTGGAGCCGCTCTCGCTTGACGAGGCCTATCTCGACGTTACTGAGAACAAGACTGGCTTGCCGACCGCAACCCGGGTTGCCTGCGCAATTCGTGAGCAAATCCGCCAGGAATTGAACCTGACAGCCTCTGCCGGCGTTGCCCCCAATAAATTTCTGGCAAAGATCGCCTCTGACTGGCGCAAGCCAGATGGGCTCTTCGTCATCCAGCCTGGCGAGGTAGATACATTTCTGTCTCCGCTGCCGGTTGGACGTCTGCCGGGTGTCGGCAAAGTGACGGGAGAGAGGCTTGAGAAACTTGGAATACTGACGGTGAAGGATTTGCGAGGTCTGGATTTGCCGGTGATCGAACGCCACTTCGGCCGCTATGGCCGGCGGCTCTACGAGTTGGCTCGAGGTCTCGACAATAGCGAAGTTGTCCCAGACCGGCCTACAAAATCCATGTCGGCCGAGGATACGTTTGAGCACGACGTGCACTTGGCAGAAACCGAGCCTATGATCCGCCGTCTTGCGGAAAAACTTTGGTCCGCTTCACGCAAGGAATCGCGTATAGCGCGTACCGTAGTCCTGAAACTAAAGACAAGCGAGTTCCAGATTCTCACCCGTAGCCATACGCCCGGCTCCCCGCCCTCTTCGTGCGAAGAATTGACCAACATCGCCTTGTCGCTGCGAGAGCGAGTGGAGCTGGGCCCGCAGCAACGCTTTCGCCTCGTCGGTGTTGGCCTAAGCAACTTTCACGATCCCAACGAAAAGAAAGAAAACGAAGAAAAGCCCCCGCAGCCAGCCCTGTTCGAGTGACTGCAACCGCAAAAACTTTCGCCGCGGATGAACGCGGATCAACGCAGATTTTCAGAGGATTTAGGGCCTCCCCACCCCACTTGCTAGCAAGTGGTTGGAGTGCTCCAAAACGCGTCTGACCCCCGTCGTTATTGGCGAAAATCGAACCGGGGTGGGGGACTAGCTGGGCAGTCAAAAGCAGTTTCAGGTTTCGAGTTTCGAAAACAACCGCAAAAACCTTCGCCGCGGATGAACGTGGGATCAACACTGGTTTTTAGAGTTGGATTGTGACTCCCACCCACCCCACTTGCTAGCAGGTGATTTTGAGCCCCAAAAACGCGTCTGACCCGCGTCGTTATTGGCGAAAATCGAGCCGGAGTGGGGGACTAGCTGCTAGTCAGTCCTCGGTTGTCAGTCCTCAGTCCCCAGGTCCCAGAATCCCGCTTCACAAATGAATTTTCAAAGACCGCAAAGGGCCGAAGCCCTGCATTCTTGAATGCCGGACGTAAACACACATCTGGCACAATGATGGCCTGTAGTTTCCAAGGAATCAAGATTTTGATATCAGATTGGTGCCAGTTCGTGCTTGAAAGTTATTCTGCGGAATCCGCCTGGTTTGGGCAAACCTGCAGCAGACGCACGGCCTTCACTTCAGACTTGTTCACACAAGTCAGAATCATGCTCCTGGAACACTCACCGCATAGCCAGAAGTGTTCCAGCCGCTTGCCGCCTGTTTGCGCAGACAAAACGAACCGATAAACCTTGCCATCTCGCAAGTAGCGGAGTTCCCGCCTGCAGTCCGGATTAGCGCATCGGCTGAATTGGCAATCAAAGTTTCATTAAGGCACAACGTTCGCTTTATGTCGGCAAAGCGTTGACCGTAAAAATAGCGCGAAAGTAACCGCGGTAAGCGTAAATAAGAAAGATCTCTAATACGGAAAACACCAAGCCTGGCGCAATTCCTTGACCGCCTTGTATAAAAATATGAAAGGCTAAAATGTTTACGAGAATCGGTCCAAGCAAAACCAGGCCCAATGGCGCGGTCCGGCCGATTAACACCAGTAGCCCACCCAATAGTTGCACGACACCCACGAGTAGCATCCAATGGCTTGGAACCATGACGGCTACAAATTGTGCAGCCAATGAGCCCGCCGGTAGTGGTGGAGCAGTGATGAAGGGATGGAGGATATTAAATCCAAAAATGATGAAACCCACGCCTAGAAGGACTCGACTGATCAAAATGGCAATTTTCATGTAATCTCCTTTTAATGTGATTAGCTTTTGGTTTCAAGAATCCTAATTGTCTCTTTACTTACTAATGTGTGTACGAACTGGGCCGGCTGACGAACGAAAAGTGTTCATAACGTGATTCCTCTCTTAAAGAGCGGCTACCTGGTTTTGATCAGTGACGATTCGGCCGATGCGCTCTGCGGCGGCTGTGAAAAAGACGGTGGCCTCCTCGCGACCTTGGTTCTCGGCATGAATAAACGTAACGTCCGTAAGTCCGATAAAACCCAGAATGTGGCGCAGATAGGGTTCCTGAAAATCGAAAGCTTCCGCCGCGGTGCCTTTTTCATAGGCACCCCCGCGAGAAGTGATGACGACGACTTTCTTTTTTTGTAGAAGGCCCTGCCGGCCCTTTGGCCCGTAGGCAACCGTCTTCCCGACCCGCACAATCTGATCGATCCACGCCTTGAGCAAAGAAGAGATCGAGAAATTGTACATCGGTGCGCCAATAACGACCGTGTCGGCCGCTTTGAGTTCTTCGATTAACTCATTTGAGGTCGAAAGATACGACCGCTGCACCGGCGTCAGCTTCGAATCTTCGAGTTGGGTCGCGCCCCAGTGATCGGTGATCAGTGGAAGCGCTGTTACGGAAAGGTCTCGCTGGATGACTTCTCCACCCGGATGGTTCTTTCTCCATTCTTCGGTGAATTTGGCAGTCAGTCGCCGGGTCACGGAACCGGTCTGCCGCGCACTGGAATCAATTTGAAGCAATTTCATCTGAACCTCCTCGTCCAGGGAATTCATCTAAACTTGTGCAATAGATGTCCGTGCAACTGGACTCGAACTGTCATTTCGTCCATCTAATTTGTTCAAGAGTCCAGATGGGAGGTGTAGATTGGACCCGATTACCGATCTCGTTCAAACCATGCAAATCGTGGGCGTGGTTCATGCCCGGCTGGAAGCCACTGCGCCCTGGGGACTGAAGAGAGAGGCCGAGGTCGCAGAGGGAACCGCAAATGACAAACATTCGGGTGACTCCGCAAGTTCGCCCTTCCACTTCGCTCACTTCGGAATGCTTTCCCGCGGCAACTGCTGGCTCAGCGTCGAGGGCATTCCCGATCCGATACCACTCGCCGGAGGGGATTGCTTCTTGCTTGCGCCCGGAAGCGCATACACGCTGCGGGACAATCCACGCACTCGCCCGCGCAGCTTTTGTGAAGTGGCACCGAAAAATGGCAGCCAGGTGATTGAGTACGGTGGTGGAGGAGCCCCGACCACCATCATTTCGGGATGGTTCAGATTCTGTACGATGTGTGTGAAGCCCCTGACGAGCTTGCTTCCTCCGCTCATACTGGTCAAGGCCGATCAAGCGCAGAGCCTGGCGCTGCACACGACCTTGAGCATGCTTGCCTCGGAGATGGCGGAGCCAGCGCCAGGGTCGGGACTGGTCGTTAACCGGTTGGCCGAGCTGTTGTTCATACACTCCATCCGCGCCTACATCGAATCGCAGTTAGAGAGCCGCAAGAGCGGCTTGCTGCGGGCGATTTTCGATCGGCAAATTGGTGTTGCTCTTAAATCCATGCACGAGAAAGTGGAGCATCCCTGGACAGTCGAATCGCTGGCCGCGGCGTGCGGTATGTCGCGTTCCGCTTTTGCGGTTCGCTTTAAAGAGCTGGTTGGGGAAACACCGCTGGAATATTTGACAAGTTGGAGAATGCAGAAGGCAACAGGATTGCTGCAGAAAGGTGATAAGAAGCTGTTCGAAGTGGCAAAATCCGTTGGCTACGATTCCGACGCCGCCTTCAGCAAAGCGTTCAAGCGAGTATTCGGCGTCGCACCCAGGGAGTATCGGCGAAATGCCACCGGGGCATCTTGAACTTCAGTTAAGGATACCAGCAGGCTGTCACTGGCAACGGAGGAACCCGATTTCAAATTCTGTATCTGGAGAATTGTTTGAAGCCCGGCGTTTCTCCTGCGTCCTCTGCGGTTAGGTTTTGTCTCTCCTGATCCTTTAGAAAATCTAAACTTAACGTATAGCCAATTTGCGTGAAGCAAAGCGGGTGTTCGCTATATAGTGGTGGGCTGCTCTCACAGGCAAGGGCAAGCTGATCCTCACAATTCAACCAGGGATTTCCATGAAATTTTCCGCATTCGTATTGTTGATTGCACTGTCTGTAACAATCCAACCTGTCGCCAAGGCGCAAGACCCACAAACCGCTCCCACCGCTCCAGCCGCGGCGCCTTCACCCACGCCAACACCTCAGCCTAGACCTACCCCCGCACCCTCGGCAGAAGTCCTGCCGGGCAAGGGGTTGGCGCAGCATCCTTTTCTATATTGCGGTGAGTGGGATACGCGCAAGCCCGAGCAGACCATGTTCATCATCAGAGATGGCAAGGTGGTCTGGACATACTCGATTCCGAACGAAGAAGAGCTGGATGATTGCACCCAGCTCTCCAACGGCAACATCGTTTTCGCCCGCAAGGGCAAGGGCGCAAGCGAGATCACGCCTGACAAGAAAATCGTTTGGAATTACGAGGCGCCTCCGCATACCGAAGTCCACTCCGCCCAGCCCATCGGGAAAGATCGCGTGCTGATTATGCAAAACGGAAATCCCGCAAAGCTCATGCTGATCGAAAAGAAGACGGGAAAAGTAGTGAAAGAGCTGGAGCTGCCCACCCGGCAGCCCGATAAAGTCCACGGCCAGTTCCGCCACATTCGCATGACCAGGAAGGGCACGTTCCTGGTGGCTCACCTTGATCTAGGCAAGGTAGTTGAGTACGACCAGAACGGAAAAGAAATCTGGTCGGCGCCGGCGCCCTCGGCGTGGGCTGCGGTTCGTCTGAAGAACGGCAATACGCTGATCAGCGGAAACCAGCATGGCTATGTGCGCGAGGTGAACCCCAAGGGCGAGACCGTATGGGAGATCAATAAGGACGATCTCCCCGGCTATCCGCTGTATACGGTGCAAGAAGTTGAACGGTTGGCCAATGGCAACACCTTGATCAATAACTGGAGTGGCGGCCTGAAGAAAACCGACTGGCCAGTGGTGGTGCAGTTGATCGAAGTGACGCCGGATAAAAAAGTAGTCTGGGCGCTCCGCGATTGGGATACCCTCGGACCGGCTTCCTCCACCCAGTTGCTCGATGAGCCCGGCGTGCCCGAGAAGGGTGACCAGCAGCGCTGAGTGATTGGGCCATTGCATCATCGGGTCATTGAGTCATTGTTGAATCGAGTACTCGTGGAATTGAGTAATTGTGCTCAATCACCAGGGAACTACTGAGAACTGAGAACCGACAACTGAGAACTGCTTTTTAAAACTCCAGGAGAAATGATGAAACGACGTATTGTTTTATGTATTGCATTGCTCGCCGTGTTAGGGCTCGCCGCCAGTCAACTGCGGGCCGAGGTTTTCGGCGTTAAAAAATACGGGGCTGTGGGCGATGGCAAAGCGCTCGATTCCCCCGCCATTAATAAAGCTATTGATGCCGCCAGCGCCGCCGGCGGCGGAACGGTTTATTTTTCTCCCGGCACTTATCTTTCCGGTTCCATTCACCTCAAGAGCAACATCACGCTTTACCTGGAACAGGGCGCAACCATTCAGGCCTCTGATAATCCTGATGTCTACGATCCAATTGAAACCAGCCAGAAGCAGTGGGACAAATACCAGGATTTCGGCCATACCTACTTTCACAACAGCCTGATCTGGGGCGAGGGCCTGGAGAACATCGCCATCCTCGGTCCTGGCGTTATCAGTGGCAAGGACGCCCTCACGCGCAAGGCCGACCAGCGCGTGGGCAACAAGGCCATCTCACTCAAGCTCTGCCGCAACGTTATCATTCGCGACGTTTCCATTTTGCTGGCCGGCCACTTCGCTATTCTGGCCACCGGAGTGGATAACCTCACCATCGACAACATCAAGATTGATACCAACCGCGACGGCATTGATGTTGATTCCACCCGCCACGTGCGCATCTCCAACGTCAGCGTGAATTCGCCCTATGACGATGGCATCGTCATCAAGGGCACGCACGCCCTTGGTTTTGCGCGCGAGACCGAAGACATGACCATCACCAACTGCGAGGTCACCGGCTTCCAGAACGGTACCTTCCTGGATGGCACCTACAAGCGAAGCAACACGCCTCCGCTGACCCACGGCCCCACCGGCCGCATCAAGATCGGCACTGAGTCCGAGGGCTCGTTCCGCAACATCACGATTTCCAACTGCGTCTTTGACTACGCCCGCGGCCTCGCGCTCGAGACCGTGGATGGCGCCGAACTCTCTGACGTCAGCATCAGCAACATCACCATGCGCGATATCGCCAATGCGCCGATTTACATTCGCCTGGGCGCCCGCATGCGCGCTCCTGACGGAGTTCCTATCGGCTCACTGCACCGCATCAACATCAGCGACGTCGTAATCTATAACGCCGATCCCAAGAATGGATCGCTGATCATGGGTATACCCGGACACGATATCGAAGACGTGAAGCTGAGCAACATTCGCATCTACTATCAGGGCGGCGGCACCAAGGAGCAGGCCGCGATCAATCCGCCGGAAGAAGAGAAAGAGTATCCCGAGCCGTACCGCCATGGCGACATGCCTTCATATGGATTTTTTATCCGACACGCCAAGGGCATTGAGTTCACGAACGTTGAGGTGGGCTACATGAAAGAAGACCTGCGGCCGGCGTTCGTGCTCGACGACGTGAAGGGCGCGGAATTCAATCTAGTCAAAGCCCAGCACGCTCCGGCGGCACCCACCTTCTCGCTCAAGGATGTTACCGATTTCAGCTTGTTCCACAGCGGGTCGCTGCCTGATACCAAGCTGGAGAGCGTAAAAGAAAAACAGTTCTAGAGCGCCCGAAAGAAATAAAAAGCCTCGCTCCGGCGAGGCTTTTTTGCGTTGCATTAAAAACAGCGAAGCTATTTCGCAGCACCAGTCAATTTCCCACTTGGGGAACCTGGTTTTGTCGCCGCAGTCAAAGCCTGATCGAGATCAGCAATGATGTCCGCAATATCTTCAATGCCTACGGAAAGGCGAATCAACTCTGGCGTCGTGCCGGTTGAACGCTGCTCCTCTTCCGTGAGTTGCTGATGCGTGGTCGAGGCCGGATGAATAATCAACGACTTCGCGTCGCCAATATTGGCCAGCAGGCTGAAAAGCTCCACGGAGTTGATCAACTTCTTCCCCGCCTCGAACCCACCTTTGATACCAAACGTAACCAGCGCGCCTGCGCCATCAGGAAGATACTTCTTGGCGAGAGTGTGGTAACGGCTCGATTCAAGGCCGGGATAGTTCACCCATTCGACTGCCGGATGCGATTGCAGGTAGCGCGCGACCGCCATCGCATTTTCCGAGTGCCGCTGCATCCTTAGATGCAATGTCTCGACGCCTTGCAGAAACAGGAAGGAGTTGAACGGCGAGAGGCACCCGCCGGTATCACGCAGGCCTTGAACACGCGCTTTGATGATGAAGGCCAATAGCCCAAAGGCTTCCGTAAACGAAAAGCCGTGGTATGACGGATCGGGATCGGTGAAGCTGGGGAATCGTCCTGAGGCTTTCCAGTCAAACTTGCCGGCATCCACCATGATGCCGCCGATCGAGGTGCCATGGCCGCCGATGAACTTGGTGGCCGAGTTCACGATAATATCCGCACCCCACTCGATAGGACGGCACAATGCAGGAGAGGGCGTGGTGTTATCCACCACAAGAGGCAGCCCGTTCTTGTGCGCGATGGCAGCGAGGCGTTCGATATCAGAGATATCAAGCTTCGGGTTGCCCACCGTTTCGGTGTAAACCGCTTTGGTTTGCTTGGTGACTGCCTTCTGCAGGCCATCGAAATCTGCGGCATCTACAAAGCGGACCTTGATTCCCCATTTAGGAAGCGTGTAATGAAATAGATTGTAGGTCCCGCCGTAGAGCGACGTGGTGGAGATGATCTCGTCGCCTGCACTGGCCAGCGTAATCATTGCCAGGGTCTCGGCAGCCTGCCCTGAGGCCAACGCAAGGCCTGCAGCTCCGCCTTCAAGGGCGGCCAGACGCTTTTCAAACACATCGGTCGTGGGGTTCATGATGCGGCTGTAGATATTTCCGAACTCCTGCAGCGCAAAGAGACGGGCCGCGTGATCGGCGTCGTCGAAGACATAGGAAGTCGTCTGATAAATGGGTACTGCGCGTGCTTTCGTAGTGGGGTCCTTCTCCTGGCCGCCGTGTACTGCGAGGGTTGCGAGTTTGTGCTTGGCCTTATTTCCGTTCTCGCTTGAGGACATTTTGTATTCTCCTATTGGTTAGAAACGTTTACGGTTTGGGGCGGTGACATCAAAATCGGTTCAATTTTGAATCCCAACAGTTTATCGGAAGCCAGCGGGTGCGTAAATCCGCAGTAAAAGGGCGTCGTATCCTATTCCGTCACTTTTATAGACCGGGCCATGAACGTGGCTTTTGTCCAGGCTCCCTTACTGTCATTGGGATCATGGGTATAAAAGATCCAGAGTTGGGGAGCATTGCTTTGCTCCCCGCCTGTTTGTATCAGGCTTGGATATCTGACCCAATACTTTGGCCGCTCGTCCAGAGTGGCAAGCGGTGGTTGTGAAGGGTTCCACTCGACCAGGTTTGAGGAAATGCGAAACGCGATGGTATGTTCATTCGGGACCTGGTAGGCAAGAATCGCGCGGCGGCTGGTGGGATCGTAAATAATGGAGGGTGAAAATGCGCCGGTCAACACCTCTGAGTAGAGGCCCGAAGGTATGTTGTTATTAACATCGGTCGTGGCGGCAGGCTCGTCGAAGTTCCCGTTATAGTATTTCCGAAAAAGATAGGGAACGGCCGCGGTGTTGGTGTCATAGACGGCCTTGATCACGTCCGAGAGCCGCGCGCGGGCCACGGCCAGGCACTGATTGCCGCCGCACACGCCCGGAGCCTGGTCAATATAGAAGACGTAGAGATACGTCTTCTCCGGATCGGCATCATGTGGGCTGACTGGATTATATTTTTCATCGCCCAGTATGAACGGCCCGTTCCCTACCGAGAGCGACTTGGTGGGGAAGTGCCTGATCCAGAGTTTGCGGCTGGAATGCGGCTGAATGATCTGGCCAAGCTTCCGGAAGGTCTTGCCCTCATCCGTCGAGACCGCCAGCCCGAGAGTACCGAAAAAGAGATTGGCCAAGTTAGGACGCGGCTGGCCATACTGAAACTCGGCGTGATACGTCAGCAGAATAAACTTGTTCGGGCCATCGGTAATCTCCATGGCCGGTCCTCCGCCCAGGTAGTCACTGTCGTAGGCCCCGGTGACTCCGCGTGGCGTTAAATTGCCATGTTTGTTCAGAGGAAATAGAAGCGCACTGCAATCGGCTGAATTGATGTGGGTCGGATCGTTCGCATCCGGAACCAGCCGATAGATACCCTGTGTATTGGGAGTCCCCTTGCAAGTCGTGGAGTTGCTCTTGGCAGAGCCGAAGTAGAGGTATCCGTTCGGTTCTTTCACTGCTCCCATCACTCCGTCAACATATCCGAACTGGAAGCCGAAGTTGCAGCGCTCCTGGTAAGTGGAGACTACGCGACAAGCACTGAGCGCAAAGTGAAACTCGGCGGAACTGCCAGTAGAGCCCGGGCAGTCAGATTCCTGAATTGCACTGGTACAGGCAGGTTGTTGTGCAGCACAGATTCCAGCGCCCCACCCGACGATGACGGCAAGTAACAACGCAAGAGTAGCTCCCAACCGTCTCTGCTGATTCATATTTCCTCCTGTGCGTGATTTATGCGCACCAATCTCTGATTTGCTGGAGCTTATGGTAAGAACAACAAATTCTAAATCAGAGGACGCACGTTATAGGTCCTATGGCGCAGTAAGCAAGCCAATTAGCTATTCACGTGTATTCAGGTTTAAATCAGGAAATTCCTGAAATGGCACAAATACGTATCTCCAGCCGAGATCTGTAAACTTTTTTAGCGGCTAATGGCGCGATACTGGCTGGGTTCCCGGGCTTGGGGGAATAAACTCGCATCTGCATGAAACCTGAAACACTTACAGGGCTACAGTCACCATAAGGATGAGAACTTCTGTATTTTTTAACATTCCCGAAAAGAATCTTTGAGCGAGTGTTATTCTTTGTGCCCGGAGGGGAGCTATGCCGACAAAACCAAACCTGATTGGCCCGGGAGGAAGGCTCTTCGCCGAGCCCATCCCCGGCACGGATGAAGCCAGTTTTCGCGTGAGCAATACCAGCTCGCAGTATTACAACTCACCGTATTATCTGATGCACAAGAGCCAGGTGCAGCCTATACCGCCTGCCCACAAGAATGCGCCCATGCATTTGAATTTAGCTGACTTTGTCGGGCCACAGATCATTCAGAACATCGCAAACGCCGGCAAGATCAGTTTTCACTCCGTCGGCGATACCGGCGCAGCCAAGGTGAATCGCCAGCAAACCGCGGGTCAAGCCATCGCAAACGAGGCAAAAGTTTCGGACGCCATGGCGGCCGACCTCGCCGGCAACGCGTCGGATGCGCCTGCTTTCTTCTTTCACTTGGGCGATGTCATCTATAACTTCGGCGAAGCCCAATATTATTATGATCAGTTCTACGAGCCCTTCCGGGCTTATGACCGTCCTATCTTTGCGATTCCCGGAAACCATGATGGCTCTGTTTTCGGCCAGGGATCTTCCGCGCCTCAGGTGCCGACACTCACGGCGTTCTTAGACAACTTCTGCGCGACAAATGAGGGAGTTTCTCCTGATGCCGGGGGGCTGGTGCGAAGTGTAATGACGCAGCCGGCAGTCTATTTCACCTTGGATGCTCCCTTTGTCTCCGTGATTGGGCTCTACAGCAACGTGCTGGAGGGGCCGGGGGTGATCTCCTCGCAGGGCGGCCATTATCCTATTGTGGATGATCAACTGACATTTCTGAAAAGCGAACTGCAGCGCATCAAGCCGGACCACGATGCCGGGAAGCGCGCGCTGATAATTGCTTTGCACCATCCGCCGTTGTCAGCCGACGCCAAGCATGCCGGCTCTGACGGAGCGGAAAAAGATATCGATAATGCCTGCCAGCAAGCCGGCGTGTGGCCTGATCTCATGCTGTCAGGACATGCCCACCTCTATCAGCGGTTTACGCGCCGGGTTGCGAACAAGGAGATTCCATACATTGTCGCCGGCAGTGGCGGTTTTGCTGCCACCCAGCCACAAACTGCTTTAGGGAATGCGCCCATTACGGTGGGCGATCATACACTGGAGATTAATCCGCTGGTTGATTTTGGCTATCTCATCATCAGCACCGACGGGCACACCCTCACAGTCTCATTCCGCTCGCCGACTGGCAATGGCGTGCAAGAGCTCGATTCTGTGACGGTAGACATACAGAAAGGAAAAATCACAAGTTCCGGATCGAAAGGCGGCGGCAAGGCTCCTGGCGGTAAGCCCCCAGCAGGTAAGCCGCCGAAAGCGCCGAAGCCTCCGAAGAAAAAACCAGGAGGCAAGGCGCCGCACGCCGGAAAACCACACGCTGGGCATAAGCCGGCTGCTCCCAAAGCAGGGAAGCGCGGCCGAAAATAAGGTTGGCTGTATCACCTGTTCTGCGGTACGAGCGGCAAAGCATTTTTTACGCGAGGTGTTAGCGTGCGTAGGTTTCCAATTTCTTTGCGGCTTTCTTTACAGCAGGGGCCAGCAGTTCGCGCAGCCGGGGGAAGATAGCGTTAATCTCTTCCATGGAGACCGCACCTACCGAGAGCCGGAACCAGCCGGTATCTTCCTTCAGGCCGAAAGCCTGGAAGGGAACTACGGCGACTCCTGCTTCTTCCAATAGAAGCTGGCGAATTTCCTCGTTGGTTCGGATGACGTTTCCCCGAACATTTTTGCCGAAGAGGTCGAAGCGGGCGGAAAGATAAATAGCGCCTTGGGGAGCGACTGCGTCTACAGGGAATCCATCCTGCTTCATGGCTGAGAAGCCTTCGTACAGTGCATCCAGGCGGGTCTTGAGCTTGGTCTTCAGATCGGCTTGGAATGCCCTTATTTTTTCCGGATCATCAAGCAGCGCGGCCACTGCTACCTGCTCAGCTTTGGGGGCCCATGCGCCGATGTGGCCCAGGATGTCCATCATGTGCCTGCGAATCGCAGGCGGCATCACAGCCCAACCCACGCGCAATCCGGTGGCGCAGAAAGCCTTGGAGATTGCGTCCAGTAACAGCGTGTAAGGCGCAATTTCCGGGACCAGCTCCAGCGGCGTGACGTGCTTGATAGCTCCGTAGGTCAAGGTCCAGTAAACCTGATCGTAAACAAGATAAAGCGGACGCTCGCCGTCGCTGGCCTGGCGCCGTCTATTTTCCTGAAGCACTTCAAGCGAGATCTGGCGCAGAAGATTGCGATCAATCGCTGTGCCCGTCGGGTTCAAAGGCGAGTTGAGGCAAATCAGCCGGGCTTTCTTTAAATGCGGCCGCAGTTGCTCGATGGTAGGAAAAAAGTTCGATTCAGGTGCAACTGCGATCTCAACCGGCTGCGCCCCCGTGAGAAAAGCATAGTGGTTGTTGTTCCACGACGGCACAGGATACACCGCCACATCTCCCGGTGTGATCAGGGTCTTATACGCGCCATAGAGTAAAGGACGCGCACCGCCGGCAACCAGAACTGATTCCAGCGGAAACTTCAGCCCCAGCTCGCGCTCATACAAACGCACGACTGCTTCGCGCAGCGCCAGGACTCCATCCGAGGGCGGATAGTTGGTATGGCCCGCCGCCAGGGCTGCGCGGGTGCCTTCCAGCAGTTCGTGGGGAATTGGAAAGTACGCCGGATCGAAGTCGCCCACCGTCAAGTTGCAAAGCACTGCGCCCTTGGCTTTGAGGGCGCGAATTTGGGCTGAGATTTTGAGAATTTCTGAGCCGATGATGCCCTGGGCGAGAGAAGAAAGTCCGGCATCGGGATCGGGCACGGCAGAATACAGAGGCCCCACGTCCACCATGAATAAATTTTATCAGCGGGAGTCTTGACAAGATAAAGAATATTTATGCATACTATTGAATAAATATTCATGTCACCCGCAACCAAATTCGCACGTCAGAAATTGATCGTGGACGTGCTGCAGCACGGCCCGGCTGCCAACCAGGATGAGTTGCGCAAGGCGCTGGCCAAGCACGGCCTGAAGGTGACCCAGGCCACGCTTTCGCGCGATATCCACAAACTCGGGCTGGTGAAAACCACGGAAGGCTATGCGCTCTCCGGCAACGATCATGCGCCCGAGTCTGGGTTGCCGTCGGCCGCGCGTTTGCTGCGTGAGTTTGTGCTCGAAATCCGGGAGGCCCAGAACCTTCTGGTAGTGAAGACGAGTATCGGCAGCGCGCAGCCAGTAGCTGCTGCCCTGGATGCCGAAGGCTGGGAAGAAACCGTAGGCACCATCGCGGGTGATGACACCATCCTGATTATCTCTCCCGACAAGAAATCAGCGCACAAACTGGCAACCCGCATCCGGGAGATGATCGCCTGATGTCAGCCCCATTGCAAACCGCGGTTGTGGGCGCAACCGGCTACGCCGGCTTTGAGCTTGCGCGCCTGCTGATGCGGCATCCGCGATTGAGTACTCCTTTATTAATGCGGCGTGAGAGCGAGGAGTCTTCCAAGCCCGGAACACTGGCAGAGGTATTCCCTCATGTTTATGGAGAGCCGGAGTCTTCTCTGGAGCCGTTTTCCTGGTCAAAATTGAAGAATGCAGGCGTGTCAGTTTTATTTCTGGCCACGCCCCATGAAGCTTCGCGCGAGATGGTCCCCGAAGCCATTGATCGCGGCCTGCGGGTCATTGATCTCAGCGGGGCATGGCGGTTGAAGGTCGCAGCCAACCGCAAGGTCTATGCCTTTTCCGACGAAGGCTCGGAGGTTGCTACTGCCTTAATGCAGAAAGCTGTATACGGATTGCCAGAGCTGCGCCGGGCTGAAATTCAGCATGCGATTTTACTGGCGAATCCGGGTTGCTATGCAACCTCGGTCATCCTGGCGCTCGCGCCGCTGGTTTGTGCCGGAATGATTGACCGGAACCATGATGTTATTTGCGATTCTAAGTCTGGGGTCTCCGGGGCCGGCAAGCAGCCTACGGCCAAGACCCACTTTGTAGAGGTCGCCGATAACTTTTCTGCCTACTCGGTCTTCGGCCACCGGCATACCGGAGAAATTCTCGAGCAGCTTGGGTTCGCTTCCGGACAGCTTGTCTTCACGCCGCATCTTTTACCGATTCCGCGGGGCATTCTTTCCACGATTTATCTGCGGCTGGCAAATGAGTCGACGCCGCAACAGATCGAAGAGACCTTCCGCAGTTTTTATTCAGGCAAGCCGTGGGTCAGGGTCTTTGCGCAACCGCGATTGCCGCAAATCCAATTTTCACTGCGCACGAATTTTTGCGATATCGGCCTGACTTTGGCGCCCGACGGCAAACGGCTGGTGCTGGTTTCTTGTCTGGATAATCTTCTGAAAGGCGCCGCCGGGCAGGCGGTGCAGAACTTGAACCTGATGTTGGGATGGGACGAAAGAGAGGGGCTGAATTGAAAATTGTCATAAAAATCGGCGGGGTCGCACTGGACGACAGTAATCTTCGTCGCAACTGCGCTCGTGCTATTGCCTCATTGGCCCAGGACCACAACGTCGCGGTGGTGCATGGCGGAGGTGTGGCTTTGACCCGCACCCTGAAGCAATTGGGTAAAACCAGCGAATTCATCAATGGTTTGCGGGTCACTGATAGCGAGACCCGCGACGTCGCGCTCATGGTGCTGGCCGGGGGAGTCAATAAGCAGGTGGTGGCGGAGCTCGCTGCGGTCGGCTGTCAGGCGGTGGGAATGTGCGGCGGAGATGGCCTGTCTTTCCGCGCCCGCAAGAAGAACGGTACCGCCCATGACTTGGGATTCGTCGGCGAGATTTGCTCTACCGATGCACGCTGGATCGAAGCGGTTTGGGGTTATGGCGGTGTCCCGGTGATCTCCAGCCTGGCGCTGGGTGTGGATGGCCAGTACTACAACATTAATGCCGACCAGATGGCCGCTGCCTGCGCCGCCGCCTGCCATGCCAGTGCACTTATCTTTTTGACTGACGTTCCCGGAGTGAAAGATGCCAGCGGTGAGGTCATGCGTTGGCTCACGTTGAACGAAATCCCCACTCTGGTGGAGCAATCCGTTGTGTTCGGAGGCATGCTGCCCAAGCTTGAGGCATGTGGGGAAGCTTTGCGCAAAGGCGTAGGACGCGTGCGTATTTTGCCGGCCTTGCAAGCAGAAGTGTTGCCGCAGTTCTATCGCTCGAAAATTGATTTAGGAACCGAGGTAATGGTGGCATGAACCTGGAAGCAGTCATGAAAAGAGAAGCTGCCCTGCTGCTGCCTACCTACGATCGGTACAAGGTGCTGCTGCGCAAAGGAAAAGGTGTCTATGTGTACGACGCCTCAGGGCGCAAGTACCTTGATTTTCTCAGCGGCATCGGAGTGAATGCCCTGGGCTATGGACATCCCGCGATCGCCAAGGTCATGGCTCGCCAGTCTGAACTTTTGGTGCACTCCTCGAACCTGTTCTTCCATGAATATCAGGGCGAGCTGGCGGAGCGCTTGACCCGTCTCTCCGGCATGGACCGGGCTTTTTTCTGCAACAGCGGAACCGAAGCCTGGGAGTGCGCGCTCAAACTGGCGCGCGCCTATGCGCGCACACGCCGCAATGGAAGCAAGCCAAGCTGGCGCGTGCTGGCCATGGACAATTCTTTTCATGGACGCACCTTCGGTTCTTTGGCTACGACGGGACAGGCAAAATACCGCGATCCGTTCATGCCCTTGATGCCCGGAGTCGAGTTCGTGCACTACAACGATGTGGATGACCTGCGAAAGAAATTCGATTCCAGTGTTTGCGCCATCGGGCTTGAAGTCGTGCAGGGTGAAGGCGGCATTCGTCTGGTGGATAAGCAGTTCCTGCAAACGGCCAGAACTCTTGCCAACAAATATCACGCGCTGCTGATATTCGATGAGATCCAGAGCGGGTTAGGACGCACCGGAAAAATGTTCGCTTATCAGCACTATGGCATCTCGCCCGACGTCGTCACCATTGCCAAGCCACTCGCTGCCGGATTGCCCTTGGGTGCAGTGCTAACCAAAGAAGCGGTTTCCCGCAGCTTCCATCCTGGGATGCACGGCACCACCTTCGGTGGCGGGCCGCTGGCCTGCGCGGTTGCCATTGCATTCTTGCAGACGCTGGAGCGGGAAAAGCTGGTGGAGCATGCGCACAAGATGGGGAACTATCTGCGCGAACAGCTTGAATCACTGCAAGAGCGGCACAAGGCAATCACCGACGTTCGGGTGCTGGGCTTGATGGTCGGAGTGGAATTGAATTCCGGCGAGCTGGCCAAGACAGTTGTTAAAAAGATGATGGAGCGCGGCGTCATCATCAACCGGACCCACGAAAACGTACTGCGCTTCCTGCCGCCTTATGTGATCGGCAAAGCGCACGTGGATGAAGTCATAGAAAAACTGGATTTAGTTTTGGCAGAAGAGGAAGGTCAGATCAATACGAAAGCGCAGGGTAAGGCGCGGAGGAGCATAGCAAGTTGAAAACACAAACTGTTAAATCATCTGCGGTCATGGCGGTTCCCGGGCAGAGGCCGCAATGGTCTAAAGACCTGATTTCCATCGCAGACCTGGGGCCCGAGGGCGTCAAAGGCATACTTGATTTGACCATGCTGGTCAAAACACGCCCGGCAGATTTCCGCCGGTCGCTCGCGGGAAAACAAATCGTGCTGTTTTTCGAGAAGCCTTCGCTGCGCACCCGCATCACCTTTGAAGCCGGGATGAACGGCCTGGGAGGCACATCGCTCTTCTTCGACCAGACCAACGCCCGCCTGGGCGCGCGCGAAAAGCTCAGCGATATCGCCCATAACCTGGAGCGTTGGGTTGATGGTGTGGTGTTGCGCACCTTTGAGCACACGACCGTTACGGAGATGGCGCTGCACGCGGGCATCCCGGTCATCAACGGGCTAAGCAGTCTGGAGCATCCCTGCCAGGCCCTGGCAGACTACTTCACGCTGATGGAAAAGTTTGGAGACCTTAAAAAAATCCGCCTGGCTTATGTGGGAGACGCCAACAATGTGGCGCACTCGCTGATGCTGACCGCCGCTTGCCTGGGCTCGAAGATCACGGTGGCGACGCCCAAAAGTTACAACCCCGACCCCCACATCCTGAGCACAGCTTTGGAGATCGCCTCCGAAACGGGAGCCTCAATTGAAGTGACTCACGACGCGCGCGCGGCCGTCAAAGACGCGGACGCGGTTTATACCGACGTTTGGGCCAGCATGGGGCAGGAGAGCGAAGCAGAAAAGCGCAAGAAGACATTTGCTCCCTATCAGGTCAATGAAGAGCTCTTCGCGCAGGCTGCTCCTCATGCGGTATTCATGCATTGCCTGCCTGCCCATCGTGGAGATGAAGTCACAGATGAGGTCATAGATTCGTCCCGGTCGGTAGTCTTTGACCAGGCAGAAAATCGCATGCACGCTCAAAAAGCAGTCATGCTCATTTTATTAGGCGGAGAAATCAAACGCTCTCCGCAGAGGAGCGCACATGTCTGAAAAAGTTGTTCTTGCATATTCCGGGGGGCTCGATACTTCCATCATCATTCCATGGTTGAAGGAAAACTACGGCTCCGAGGTGATCGCCATGGTAGGCGATGTTGGCCAGGGAGACGACATCGAAGCGGTTGTGAAGAAGGCCTATGCCACCGGGGCATCCAAGGTCGTGGTGGAAGATATGCGCGAGGAATTTCTCACCGGCTATGTGTTTCCCGCCATCATGGCCGGGGCCGTCTACGAACATAAATACCTGCTGGGCACTTCTCTCGCACGCCCCGTCATCGCCAAGCATCAGGTGCAGGTGGCTTTGCGCGAAGGGGCTACCGCTGTGGCCCACGGTTGCACCGGCAAAGGCAACGATCAGGTGCGCTTTGAGCATGCCTATCAGGCCCTGGCGCCACATTTGAAGATCATTGCACCCTGGCGCGAATGGGATTTGAAGTCGCGTGAAGACTGCCTCGACTATGCCGAGAAACGCAAGATACCCGTCGCTGCCAGCCGGGAGAAGATCCACAGCCGCGACCGCAACATACTGCACTTGAGCCATGAAGGCGGCGAGCTGGAAGATCCGGCGAATAAGCCACTGGAAACCACGTGGCAGATGACGCAATCGCCCGAGGCTGCGCCCGATAAGGTAGAGCGGGTTGAGATTGGCTTTGCCGCGGGCGTTCCCGTTTCGGTCAACGGCAAGCAGATGGACCCGGTTTCGCTCTTGCAGCAATTGAATGAGATCGGCGGGCGCAACGCCATCGGCCGGGTTGATCTGGTGGAAAACCGCTTTGTGGGCATCAAGTCGCGGGGCTGCTATGAGACTCCAGGCGGAACTCTGTTGCTCACCACGCACCGTGAGTTGGAGGCTTTGTGCCTTGATCGCGACCTCATGCACTTCAAGCTATATGTCGCGTTGAAATATGCAGAGCTGGTTTATTACGGCCTGTGGTTCACGCCATTACGCGAGTCGCTCGATGCCTTCGTCGCCAGCACACAAGGCGAAGTTACCGGATCGGTTGCGCTCGATCTATATAAAGGTAATGTCTCCGTTGCCAGCCGCACCTCGGATTACTCGCTCTATCGCACCGACCTGTCTTCGTTCACCATGGGCGAGAGTTACGATCAGAAAGACGCAGCGGGGTTCATCCGCATTCTCGGATTGCCCTCCCGTTCACGCGCTCTGCTGAGACACGAGGTCACAGTCCCATGAAGATGTGGTCGGGCCGGTTTCGCCAGCCGCTTGATCCGGAGTTTGAGCGCTGGCAGCGGTCACTCCCGTTCGACCGGCGATTAGTCAATGAGGAAGTTGCCGCCAGCGGCGCGCATGCTCGTGCGCTGCAGAGGATTGGTGTGCTCTCTGACAATGAGTTGGCTTCCATTCTGCAGGGATTGGAAGCAATTCTGTCAGCCGCGCAGAAGCCGGAGTATTTCAATGACGAGGAAGCGGAAGACATCCATCATTTTGTCGAGAAACGCCTCGTCGAGTTAATCGGGGAGACCGGATACAAGCTGCACAGCGGCCGCAGCCGCAATGAACAGATTGCCACCGACCTGCGGCTTTACATCCGTAAGACAATTGATGAGCTGCAGATTTTGCTGCTGGAGTTGCTCGATGTTGTAGTGGCGCGCGCTGAAAAATCCGGGAATTCCGCCATGCCGGCCTACACCCATCTGCAGGCTGCCGAGCCGGTGCTGGTGGCGCATTGGCTACTTGCCTACGCAGAAATGTACTTGCGGGATTTCACCCGCCTGGCTGATTGCCGCCAGCGGTTGAATTTTTCTCCGCTGGGGTCGGGCGCAATTGCTGGAGCGCCGCTGGCGTTGGATCGGGAAGCCATAGCACAGGAACTTGCCTTTACCGCGCCCGCAGCCAACAGCATGGACGCAACCAGCGACCGCGACTTTGCCATTGAATTCGCACAGGTGCTCTCACTGCTGTTCATGCACCTGAGCCGCTGGGCGGAGGAGATGATCCTGTTTTCATCGCAGGAGTATAGTTTTGTTCGCCTGCCGGAAAGCTATTCCACCGGCTCGAGCGCCATGCCGCAGAAGAAGAATCCTGATGCGTTGGAACTCATTCGCGGCAAGGCGGCACGCATGTTGGGGAATGCCGTGTCATTGCTGGTGACGCTCAAGGGATTGCCCCTGGCCTACAACAAAGACTTGCAGGAGACCCAGGAGCCGGTTTTTCTTGCCGCCGAGACTGCAGTGCAAAGTCTCAAGACGGCAATCGGTTTCATGCGCCAGGTCGAGTTTGATTATGAGCGCATGCAGAGCGCGGCCCAGGCGGGATTCATGAATGCCCTGGCGGCTGCGACCTACCTGGTTAACAAGGGAGTTTCCTTCCGAAAAGCGCATGAGCACATTGGCAATGCAGTCTGTTATTGTCTGGAAAAGGGTTGTGAATTGCGAGACCTTTCGTTGCCAGAGCTGCGCCAGTTTAGTCCCGAGTTCGCAGAAGACTTTTATTCCTGCCTGGGTTTGGATGCCGTGCTGGCATGTCACAACGTGACCGGAGGCACGCATCCGGCGCGAGTGCGTGAAGCGCTGGCCAAGGTGCGCCAGCAGATTTCGCTCTTGAGTGGAGAAGTTCATGCACACGCGTAGAGCCATTCTGCCCGATGCCGAGCAGATACATCATCTCGTCGAAAGCTTTTCCCAGGCCGATACGCTTTTGCCGCGCCCACTCGCGGAAATCTGCGAGAACATTCGTGACTTCCACGTCGTTGAAGATGACGGCAACATTATTGGATGCGGCGCCCTGCACCTGTATGGAGTGCACCTGGCGGAGATTCGTTCGATTTGCGTGACCCCCGAACTGCAAAAAAGAGGCGCGGGTACACTTTTAATCGAGGCCTTGCTGGCTGAGGCCGATCATCATCACGTAAGTTGCGTCTGTTTGTTTACGCTCATTCCTTCATTCTTTGCGCACTTCGAGTTCCGTGTGGTGACGCGCGAAGATATACCCGATAAGTTGTATAAAGATTGTTTGCTTTGTCCTAAGCTGCACGCGTGCGATGAAATCGCCATGGTGCGTGGTGAGCTTCCTAAATTTGCGATTCTCGGGAAAGTTCCCGTGAATTTACCGCTGGTCAAGCTAGGTGCATGAACCAAGACCACGAACCTCAACTCCATATCCCTCGCGGATTCTCATTTTCTGCTGCTACCGCCGGCATCAAAGCCAGCGGCAAGCCTGACTTGGCCTTGGCCATTGCCGCGAAAGGAACATCTGCAGCCGCCGTGTTCACCTCGAACCGCGTAGTCGCCGCTCCCATTGAGATAGGCCGGGAGCACTTGGCGTGGTCCCGCGGAAAAATCCGGGCCGTGGTGGTCAATTCCGGCAATGCCAACTGCGCCACCGGAAAGGCCGGATATGCGGCCTGCAAGCAGATTTGTTCTGTAATTGGCGAGAATGCTGGTGTGCCCATCCAGCAGGTTTTTCCTTCCTCGACAGGGATCATTGGCGTGCCTTTTCCGGCAGAAAAGATTCTGGCCCATCTTCCGCAACTGATGGCGCAAGCCGAGGCCAGTGAAAAAGCTGTCCGGGCTTTTGTGGGCGCCATTATGACTACCGATCTGCGTCCCAAGCTGGCTTCAGCCCAATTCAAATTTGCGGGCAAACCCATTTCCATTTTGGGAATTGCCAAAGGCGCAGGCATGATCCATCCTCAAATGGCCACCATGCTGGTCTATCTTTTTACGGATGTCCAGGCTTCGCCCTCGCTGCTGAAGACTCATCTGCGTGAGGCAGTGGATGGCAGTTTAAACTGCATCTCCATTGACGGAGATACTTCCACCAACGATACTGCATTGCTTCTAGCCAGCGGCTCGAGTGGTGTAGCATTGCAATCCGCTTCGGCCCGCGCAAGGTTTCGAGATTCGCTGGCCGAGGTCTGCCGTTCGCTGGCGACGCAAATCGTGGCCGATGGCGAAGGCGTGCGGCATGTTGTGCGTTTACTCGTGCAACAGGCGCGTAGCGGGGAAGAAGCCGACCGCGTGGCCCGGACAATTGCGCATTCTCTATTGGTGAAGACGGCGTGGGCGGGAGCAGATCCAAACTGGGGACGCATCCTCGCCGCCATCGGCAACAGCGGGGTTCGGCTGGACCCGGCGCGGGTGAATATTTTCTTCGGAAAGCAGCAGGTTTGCCGCAAGGGAGAAGCCGTAAGCTTTGATGAGCATTCGGCGCATGTTTATCTGTCGCAACCTCGCTACGAGATTACGATTCAGTTAGGACGCGGCAAGAGCCACTGCGAATTTCTTACCTGTGACCTGACCACCGAATACGTTCATATCAATGCGGATTACTCGACTTAATCCAAAATTCCGCGAACAGATCCCGTAGTTACCACGTATAGTGCACCGTGTATGTAATGATCTTCTCCCCGTCCGCCGGAATGTGCACCCGGAACTCGCCGGTTTGCCCGTCTGTTTTATTGAACGTATCGGATTGCTTCACCAGGTCCCAGTTCTTGCAGCGATAGAAATGCTCGACTACCCGTATATCTGCCGCTTCTTTTTTATGATTACGCACGTGGATCTCAAAGGATTCATCAATCCAATGTTTGTCATCCAGGCGCCTGTAATCGGTCTGACGGCGTTCACCTTTTATGTCAAAAGCATTTCCGGTAAATATACGCAGGGTTTCATCTGCCGGGGTGTGAGAGATTACATTTTCACCGGTAAATTCCAGTTGTCCATCTTCGTCGCGGCGATAGAAGCGGACGTGGCCCTTAGGCAAGGGCATGCCGAGATGATTAGCCTTTGAGTTCACGATCTCCTGCATCACCCAGATGTCAGGATTTGATTCGGTGCCGTAGCTTTGGTCGGTACGGAATTGCTCGGGGCTGTAATACTGGTAGCGATTGGAATCAATTTTGGCGCCGTCATAGACGTAGACGCGTTGCGACTCCACGCCCGCCGCGCGGATGAATTCAACCTGCTTGTTCTCGCGGTCGCGCAGGGTGACAAGCCGCGGCAGCGTGTAGAGGTGATATTCATCGAAGGCCTTTTCTTTTACCTGCGGACCTATCTCATCCCGCGACGGTGCTCCGTTGATGGTATACGCCTGGAAAGCCGGAGATCCAGGCTGCACCTTGTTCACATCCCCAGCCATTAGCTTGATCTTGGCGTGTTCAAAAGTTTTTCCGCTCTGGTTATCCATCGTGACCCAGCCCACGACGTCGAGGATATCTCCTTTTGGAGGAGCCACCACGTTGTAATCGGCGTGCCAGTTCATGCCACCGGTTACGTAACTGAGTTCACCCGTTGTCTTTCCCGCTTTGTCGGAGCGCAGAACCCAATCGAGGGTGGGTTTCATGATGGTGTCATCGCCGAGAGTAGGGAAGAGGGGCTTCCCTGGCAGTCCAAAGCGTAGTTGTCCGTCCACTTCAATGATCGGGTCTCCATTTCCCGTGGCCGGGTTGGAGTAGGCCATCTGCTGCTGATAATACTGGTTGTCATAGCTCTGAAAGGCGTCGGTGTGCGGGACGTATCCGCTGCGAATAATTTTGCCTTTCACGATTTCGGTTTTCCCGTCGTGTTGCACTTCAAAATCCAGGACCTTGCCTTCATTGAGAGAAAGCAGCAAAGGCTCAGAAAGTGGATCGTTGCGGTAATTCTGTTCCAGAATATGCAGCTTGTAGGCGCCCGAGGGATCGCGCAACATGACCGAATCCGGCTCTACATGCGCCGTGGTCTCGGAGAAGCGCACATGGTTCAATCCCGGCTGCAGGTCGAGTGGGATGGGTTGGCGCACAACCGCGAAGTTCTGGTTATAAATCGTGACTGCCAGTTCGCTGCTGTTGCCCTCTTCCTCGGCGTCCCCGGCAAAATGGGCCATCAGAGTGGCCGCGAATCCGATCACAGTGATGCTGGCTAGAAACACGAATACGAGCACACGTCTGCTTTTCATCTCATCTCCCGATACCTCAAATAGACACTTTCAGAGCGTCCAAGGTTCCCATTGATTAGAACGCCAGAGCGGGCCCGACTTGCAAGAATAAAATCCGTCCTTTATCGCTTCGGCTCGACGACCACGGCCGTGCCATAACACAAAACCTCGGTTACGCCCTGCATAACTTCGGTCGCGTCATAGCGCACGCCCACAATGGCGTTCGCGCCAATCTGGACGGCATGCTGGATCATGAGTTCATAGGCGTCATTGCGGGCCTTTTCGCATAATTCCGTATAGAGAGTGATATTTCCGCCAATCAGGGTTTGCAAGCTTGCTCCAATGTTTCCCAGCACGGAGCGGGAGCGGACAATGATTCCGCGCACCACGCCCAGGTTGCGGGCTACAGAATAGCCATTCAGTTCAAAAGTAGTTGTCGTCATCGTATGAGGGATCATGGTTTTCCACTCTCGCGCACATGGTACAGTCTTAGGGACAACGAGTACAATCCCAATGCAAGAGTTTTTTCGTCCGGCTGTGGTGACATCCGCAGCCATTCTTTCGGTACGGGAGCTGGAAAATGGCGCTTGTCTTACGTCCGTTGAGCCTCGGCGAAATGATGGATCGGACCTTCAGTCTTTACCGCGATCACTTCAAACTATTCGTGGGGATTTTCGTTGTTCCCCAGATCGCAACTTTCGCGGTCAGTTTTGGAATGCAGGTCATTTCACAATCGGCGACTTCGTCATCTGCCACAGCGCCAATTGCCGCCGTTAGCGTGTTACTCTACCTGCCGATCTTTCTTGCCGTCATACTGGCCACGTATGCTCTGAGCCAGGCGGCGACAGTATATGCCGTTTCGCAGGTATATCTTGAGCGGCCCACGACAATCAGCCAGTCTTACTCGTTTATCAAAGGCCGCTTCTGGAGCATTTTGGCGGTAATCGTGCTGGTGTTCTTGGCCGCAATGGTGGGGGCCATGGTCGGAGTGATCGCGCTGCTTATAGGAGCGATTGTGATTCCTGTACTTATCGTTTTGTACAGTTCGCTGGCGGTGCCCGTAACGGTTTTGGAAGGACGCGACCCCATCGAATCCATCAAACGTAGCTACAATCTTGTGAAAGATGACCTGGGAAGGATTTTCGTCGTCTGGCTTTTATTTACGGTAATCCGTACTGCTGCGAGCTACCTCGTCGCGATTCCGACCTTCGTTCTTACGATAATGTTTCAGCGGCATGGACAAGTGCCCCTTTGGTTCAGTGCGGTGAGCGGTCTTGCAGGTCTCATCGTGGGAAGCATCGTAGGGCCGCTCCTCACCATCGCTCTCTCCATCGCCTATTACGACGAGCGCGTACGCAAAGAAGCTTTCGATATGCAATTTATGATGGCGGCAATTGACCACAGCACCATTTCGACGGCTGACAGTTCCCTGGTTCCTCCTTCAGTGTGAGTTCGCGGCATGTTGAACTGAATGGCTGCTCTACAGCCTGCTTTTCCACTCGCGCGCGCGTGGTACAGTCTTAGGGACAACGAGTACAATCCCAATACAAGAGTTTTTTCGTCCGGCTGTGGTAACATCCGCAGCCATTCTTTCGCTACGGGAGCAGGAAAATGGCGCTTGTCTTACGTCCGTTGAGCATCGGCGAAATGCTGGATCGGACCTTCAGCCTTTACCGCAACCACTTTAAACTCTTTGCGGGGTTGATGGTGTTACCGCAACTCGTGATCTTCGCCATGTCCTTCGGAGTGGTCCTCATTCCCGCCCTCGTTACTTCGGTCGGGGGCAGTTCTTCGTCTGCCGCTGTCATCGGGATGATGGGCGTCCTGATCTATTTTCCTGTTCTTCTGGTGGTCAATTTGATTGCATATGCGATGGCCCAGGGCGCGACCGTCTACGCCGTGTCTCAGGTTTATTTGGAACGCAACACCACCATCAGCGCGTCGTATGCGTTCGTACGTGGCCGTTTCTGGTCCGTTCTCTTCGTTGCCGTGTTGACTTCTCTCGCTGTCGGTTTCGGCCTCCTCGCCTTTATCATCGGGGCGCTGTTCGCCGCCCTCTTTTGTTCGTTGGCGGTCCCAGTCACAGTTTTAGAAGGGCGAGACGCAATTGAATCCATTAAGCGTAGTTTTAATCTTGTCAAAGATGATCTGGGCCGGATTTTTCTGATCATGTTTGTATTTGTGTGTATTCAGTATGCGGTCAGTTGGGCGATTGCCATTCCGGCGGTCGCGCTTGCGGCACTGCTTCCTTCGCACGGCCAGGCCCAGCTTTGGGTGAATGGCCTGATGTATTTTGGAAATTTTGTCTCCGGCTGCCTGGTTTCGCCGCTTCTTTACATCGCTCTCTCGATCGCTTACTACGACGAGCGCGTGCGCAAAGAAGCTTTCGATATGCAATTCATGATGGCGGCAATTGACCGCAACGCCATGGCGGGTGCGGCGGTGGCGGCGAGTCCCCTGGTTCCTCCTTCAGTGTGAGTTCACGGCATGTTGAGATACCCGCGCGAGTCTATCTTGAACTTTAAATGGGCGTTTTGGCTCGTTGTTTGCATTGCTTTTCATCTAGGTGCTCTTTTGTCTCCGCTGGCTGCGCAAGGCAGCACGGCCAATGTTGATCTGATTACCTATCGTGCGGAATTGGACCGTCTCGCTGCGGATGTTAACCGTCTGGAGCAGCATCCCGAAGAAGGGCAAGCGATACGAGATGCACTGCCGAAGAAATGGATTGTCAACGACCAGGGCACAACCTATGAAGTTTCCACAGCGCGCCTGGCAGAAGATCTGGAGCAGTGGCAAAAAGACAAGGGAAAAGGTTCTCTCGACTCCTTGAAGCGCCGCATTCAAGCGTTGCAGGCGGAAGCTGACGCATTCACAGCAGGGCTTTCACCTTCCAGCAACGCACGGCAAAAGTTGCAACAGATTCTGAGCCGCAAGGAATTCGGCTCAGCCGACGGTCCCACCTGGCTTGATCGTGCATTGGGGAAAATAGCGCAATGGATCGATCGACTGCATCTTCATTTTCCCTCTTTCGGGCGGGCGAAATTTCCCTCTTGGACTGGCTGGCTCATTATTTCGATCGTTATTGCCGGCGTCTGTCTCGCGCTGGCGTTTGTCGTGTGGAAATTGATTACGCGCACGCAGGAAAATTTGGAATTAAATCTCTCAGGAGGAGAGCAATTTCATAAGCAATCACGCGAGTGGGTGGCTGATGCGTTGGCTGCCGCTCGTCGCGGAGATTATCGTAGCGCGATTCGTTGCGCCTATTGGGCCGCGGTCTTTCGCCTGGAGGAGCTTGGACGCTGGGCCCCGAATCGTACCTTGACCCCCCGCGAATATTTGCGCATGTTGCCCCGGGACCATTTTCAGCGCCCCCTTCTCGCCGACCTCACGCAGCGTTTTGAACTCACCTGGTACGGTTATGCCGTGGCCACTGCCCGTGATTTTGATCAAGTCACAGAACAACTGGAGAAACTCGGATGCCTGGCCCCCTCAGCCGCGGCGACACAAAAATCCTGATCTGCGCCGGTGCTGTTCTGGTGCTGTTGATCGTCACTGGCGTGCTGTTTCCATCTCCGGAGGAAGACACCACGCCTTTCCCCTCCAGCTATGCGGCCGGTTCCAATGGTGGCAAGGCAGCTTATCTGTTGCTGCAGGATCTCGGATATTCCATCGAGCGCTGGGAGTCGCCGCTGGAAAATCTTCCTTTACCCGAAGATACGGCTACCGTGCTGGTCTTGGCGGACCCGGTTGAAAGCATCACCTCGCGAGACCGGGAGACGCTCGAATCCTGGCTGCAACGCGGCGGCATCGTCCTGGCCACCGGCTACCGGGCCAGTACCGCGCTTCCCGAACACGCGACCAAATTCGACTACGAGTTTGAATGGAAAAAATTCTCTGCTGGAGCTCCGAGTGATTTGAATCGCGGCATTTCTCAGATCACCATGAAACCTGAAGGTTATTGGGAGACAAAAACGGCTTCTGAGCCTGTTATCTTTGGCGATGAAGATCATGCCGTCGTGGTTTCTTATGCCCACGGTAAAGGGCGCGTGATTTGGTGGTCCGGTTCGACTCCACTGACCAATGCCGGGTTGAAAGAAGCAGGCAACATGGAGCTGTTGCTGAATTCGCTGGGTCCCGCGCAAGGCCGGCGGATTCTTTGGGACGAATATTTTCACGGCGAACGCCCCGGCTTGACAGCGTATTTTGCGGCTACGCCCTTGATTTGGGGGGCGCTGCAGTTGGGCATTGGCCTGCTGGCAATTTTCTTCACCTACTCGCGACGTAGCGGGCTGGTGAGGCCGCTGGTGCCGGAACCTCGCCTCTCGCCCCTCGAATTTGTGGATAGCCTGGGCGGGCTCTATGAGCGCGCGCACGCGGCTTCGGCGGCAGTCCAGGTGGCCCACCAGCGCTTTCGTTATCTGTTGATCAAGCGGCTGGCGTTGGCCAGTACCACCAGCACCAAGGACCTCAATAACGCCGTCCGTGAGCAGATGGGTTGGCGAGAACCTGGATTTGTAGAGACAATGTATCGTTGTGAACGCGCAGCCCTCGATCCCGAGCTGAGCGAGCATGAAGCTGTGCAGCTTGTACAGGCATTACAGCAGTACACCCGGGTGTTGCGTCTTTCACCGCGCACTCTGAAGGAGAAAACCGGATGGAAGCAGCCGGCAACGCAATAAGCAGCAATGTCGAATCGGTAAGCAAGCTGGCGGCGCATGTGCGCGGCGAGCTGGGCAAGGTCATCGTAGGGCAAGAGGCCACAATTGATCAGTTATTGCTGGTCATTCTGTGTGGAGGTCACGGGCTGGTCGAGGGCGTGCCCGGATTGGCGAAAACCCTGGCCGTCAAAGCCCTGGCGCTCCTGCTGCAATTGGATTTTCAGCGCGTGCAGTGCACCGCCGACCTCATGCCGGCCGATGTTCTGGGCGCCAATATATTCAACATGGGCGCTTCGAGTTTCACGCTCCATCGCGGTCCGGTATTCACGGACTTGCTGCTGGTAGATGAAATCAACCGCACCCCTCCGCGGACGCAGGCGGCCCTGCTGGAATCCATGGAAGAGCGGCAGGTCACGATTGACGGAGCGCGCCATCCACTTTCCAGCTTCTTTACCGTATTCGCCACGCAGAACCCGGTGGAGTTTGAAGGGACCTATCCTCTGCCCGAGGCCCAGCTCGACCGCTTTTTGATGAAGATCCTTATCTCTTATCCCGGGGCCGATCAGGAGGTGAGAATTCTGGAGAATTATCAGAATGGCTTCGATGCGCGTGAATTGGAAAAAGTCGGCTTGGTGACGGTTGATTCCAGTCTGCTGACTGCTGCCCGCCGGGAGGTAGCACAAGTGAAAGTCGAACCCGCGCTCTTCCGTTACATTACAACTCTGGTGCGTCGCACCCGCGAATGGCCGGCGCTGAGCCTGGGAGCAAGTCCGCGTGCAGCCATCAGCCTGATGATGGTGGCCAAAGCCATCGCAGCCATGGATGGCCGGCCTTATCTAATTCCTGATGATGTGAAGTCGGTAGCGCCTCCAGTTTTGCGCCACCGGATCATGCTCAAACCCGAAGCTGACTTGGAAGGCGTAACCGCCGATCAGGTCATCCGCGACGTAATTGCAGCAGTGGAAGTTCCCAAATAAATCCCCAATTGCGCCGCTTGGGGCGCACGGTGGGAGCCCCGGCCTTTAGGCCGGGGTAAAGGTTCTTAAAATTTTGGGCTTTAGCCCCGGCTTTTTTAAGTTAGAACAATTTCATGAACCCTCGTCCTCAACTCGTGCCGGCAACGGTTTCTATGATGGCGTTTCCCGCGACGCGCTTGCCGGGGGCTTTTGGCGCGCGCTTTTACACCCTGTTGATCGTCGGACTGGCATGGCTTGGCCCCACCTGGATTGACCACCGCTTTCTCTACGGAATGTTCCTGTGGGATGCGCTGGTTTTCGCAGCTTGGTTCTATGACCTTCGCCAGATGCCGCGTCCGGGGCAGTTGTTCGTAAGCCGCGCGTGGCATGCGCCGGTCAGCCTCGACAGCGAAGGCAAAGTGACCATCAAGATCCTCAATCGCGGACGGGTAGGAATCCGCGCCCGCGTGACCGACGACATTCCCCTCCAACTTCGCCGCCTCCCGCCAGAGATCGAGATCAAGGCTGCTCCCGGGAAGGAGGGCGAGGCCAGCTACAACATTCATCCGCGAGAGCGCGGAGACGCGCAACTGGAGGGTGTATTTTTACGCTATCAATCAGGACTCCACATCGCTGAGCGCTGGGCCAAGGTCAAACTCAACCAGACGGTGCGGGTCTATCCCAATCTGGAAGAAGCCAAAAAGCACACCATCTTCCTGCTGCGCAGCCGGCAGGTAGAGCAGGAGCGGCGCCTGCAACGCCGGCGCGGACTGGGTCGTGAATTTGAGAGCCTGCGTGAATGGCGCGATGGCGATGAACTGCGCGACATCTGCTGGACGGCCACTGCCCGCCGCGCCAAACCCATCACCAAGATTCACCAGGTAGAACGGAGCCAATCGGTCTGGATTGTCGTGGATGCCGGCCGCCTGCTGCGGGCGCGCGTAGGCAGCCTCAGCAAGCTGGATTACGCGGTGAACGCCGCGCTTACGCTCGCGCATGTGGCCATGTTTTCCGGCGACAAAGTCGGTTTGCTCGCCTATGGCCGCAAGCCACAACAGCATCTCAACGCCGCCCGCGGCCCGGCCCACATGCGGGAATTCATGGAGCGGCTGGCGATCGTGAAAGAAGAAGCCTTCGAAGCAGACCACTTCCGCGCCGCGCAATTGTTATTGCGCGATCAGAAGCGGCGCTGCCTGATCGTATGGTTGACTGACCTGGCCGAAACCGCCATGACGCCGGAGGTCATCGACAGCGCTTATCAGATGATGCCGCGCCACGTCGTGCTTTTCGCCGCCATCGCGCAGCCCGAACTCGGCGAGTTGGCTGAAACCGCTCCTGAGACCCCACGAGATCTTTACCGCCACACCGCCGCGCTCGAAATGGTGCAGCGCCGCGATCTTCTTCTTGCTCGCCTGCGCTATCGCGGCGCCCTGGCGATGGAATTCGCCCCCGGCAAGCTTTCCACCGCGCTAGTCAATCATTACCTGGATATCAAAGAGCGCAGCCTGATTTAAAAACCGGGGTGCCCATACACGCGCCATCAATCACTACCTGGATATTCGCGCGAATTCCTTTCTAGTCTGTCATCCTGAGCCGCGCTTTTGCGGCGAAGGACCTCCGATGGAGATTGGAACCACAAGCGGCTTCAATCGGACTGTTGGAAACGACTGCGCTCCGGTTCATTGGGATGCCTCGCTGCCCTGTGAGCGAAGCGAGCAACAAACAGTGGGAGCCCCGGCCGGGGTGCCCCATACGCGCGCCAAGCGCGTGTGGGAAAATTCATCGTGCTCGAGAATACACCTCATGATGTAGATGAGACTTGAAACTCGAAACCTGAAACTCTCCCAAAATGTCCATCCTTTAGTGCCATCGTGATACCACTATGGCACCATAATGTTCATTCCACCAAATCCATGCCATCCTATCTGATGTACCGGAAAGGAGGTACAAGAAATGGGCATTAAAGAACTCTTCAGCAACAAACCCCGCTGCCAGCACTTCAGCGAAGACGGCAGCCGCTGTAAAGCCGATCCCCAGACCGGCAAGCCCTATTGCTTTTTCCACGACCCCGGCCAGAAAGAAAAACAAGCCGCAGCCCGCAAGCAAGGCGGCCAGATCCGTAGCCGTCCGCCTGAGGTCATCCTGCCGCCCGGCTTCAAGCCCGGCCCCCTGAAAGATCTCTCCCAGGTTCACGAGCTTCTGGAAAACATCGCCAACTACGTCTGCAGTGGAGAAATGGACCTGCGCACCGGCCGCTTCCTCTGTCACCTCGGCAATTCCGTACTCGCGGTCCTGAAAGAACGAACTCGCGAGCAGCGCCGGGCCTCCGGCGAAGCCGCCCGCGCAGGCAAAAAACCGCACTATGACCGCGTCAGCCTGAATATCACCCCGATTGCCCATAATTTCAATTTCCATTCCAAGGAAGAGGTCCCAGATAGGAACACCATCAGCCCCAACTTCCCGCCTAACAAGCAAGACAAACCAGAAGACAAAAAAGAAGCCCAACCAGACCAGGGCAGCCAGAACACCGTCAGCCCCGAATCCGCCGTCAACGCAAAAGCTCAGGCAAAAAATCAGCCACAGAATGAACACAATAAACCACAACCAAACGGCCACTCCGTCGCGGACACGGCCCCGCCTTCCGAGCAGCCGGTCTCCCCTCCGCCGCAAGAAAATCCACCCGTGCAGTACCCTCCTGGTCTGGGGCCTCGTTATCTCTCCGTAGCCACGCCCTGCATGCCGTGGTGGAGAAGGCCGCAATTCAACAACCCCGGCTTCGTGACCGGCACGGTTCCCAAGACAGCAGCCATGCCGGCCCCGCGCTTTAGAGGCACGAGGCGGTAGCAGGCTGTAAGGGTGGAAAAGCATTCCAAGGAATGCAGGGCCAGAAATTTAAAGATTAGATCTTTGAAAATTCGTAAGAGCAGTATCCCGTCGCTAGAGCGATTTGCCTCTGTACGCCTCTGCGTTCCTCCGCGTCCTCTGCGGTGAGCTTTTGTTTTTGGCTAAAAGCTAAGAGCCAAAGGCTAAGGGCTTCTTTTTCGCGACCCAAGCAAGCAGGGGGAGGGGGGCCTCTCCGATTTATTTCTTCCGCTCCCTTGCCAGCAGAGCAGCTTTTCTGTGTGTGCCCCAGCGATATCCGGCCAAGCTTCCATTCTTTTGCACGACCCGGTGGCAGGGCACGACTAAAGATACAGGATTGCTGGCGCAAGCCCTGGCCACGGCGCGAACCGCTTTCTTGTCGCCAACGCTTTCGGCAACCTGGCTGTAGCTGCGGGTTTCGCCGTAGGGGATTTGGCGCAACGCCTCCCACACGCGGCCCTGGAAAGCCGTGGCCTGCACATCAAGCGGGAAATCCAGGCGAACTGCACTGCCTTGTAAATACGCCGCAATTTTGGATGTAACCTGCTGCAGGCCGTTATCATCGTGCGTGATCGTGGCCCCGCTGAATTGCTTCCGCAACTCGTTTTCCAGCTGATCTTCGTCTTCGCCGAATTGAATGCTGCACACGCCTTTATCGGTCAGCGCGACCAGCAGCTTACCCAACTGTGTGCTCATGATGGCAAACCGAATGGCGACTCCGGCGCCTTTACGCTGGTAGGTAGAAGGTGTCATGCCCAGGCGCGCCGGGGCCTTCTCGTAGAGGCGGCTGCTGGATCCGTAACCCGCTTCGTAGATGGCGTCGGTGACCTTGGAGCCACGCAGGAGTGCTGATTTGAACTCTCCTGTTCTGCGTGCCTGCTGGTACTGTTGCGGCGTGATTCCCAGAATCCGCTTGAAAAGCCGTTGCAGATAAAAAGGGCTGAGTCCAATTTTGTTGCCGATTGCAGAAAGAGTGAGGGTGACGTCAATATTTTCGTCAATCAGCCGGCAAGCAGCTTCGATCTTGCGTACCTGCGGGTTGGCCTGGTTGGGCCGGCAACGCTTGCAGGCGCGGTACCCGGCGCGCTCCGCCTCAGCCGGAGTCGCAAAAAACTCTACCAGCTTGCGCTGCGGCCGGCGGCTGGGGCAGGTAGGCCGGCAGAAGATTCCGGTCGAACGCACCGCATACACGAATTTGCCGTCTGCATTTGCATCGCGCGCCAGCACCAGTTGCCACTGTTTTTCCAGATTCATAACTTCACCTCGTGGCCTACTTTAACGGGACACGATGCCAGGCCGCGCTCCGATCATTGCTCTCAAACCAAATATCTTCCTGCTTTTATTTTACAGAGATACGCGATTGCAGATTTCCCGGCAGAACCTCAGGGGCAAAGAATCTGTATGAGAATCAAAGTACAGCGTCGTCCCTTGCGGGACTTCGATTGTTTTCTACTGGTACCCAGCGCTGAAGCGCTGGGCTATAATACGTCACCCCTTCGGGGTTGGAACCGGAGATGCCCGAACTTTCCACGCCTACGCCTGAACTTCCCGCGCCTACACAAGATGAACGTACTATGGGGTTGCTGGCGCATATCCTGGGCATTTTTTCCGGCTTTTTTGGGCCGCTCATCATTTATGTGATCAAACGCGACTCTAAATTTGTGGCTTTTCATGCTCTGCAATCTGTGATTTGGCATCTGCTGTATTGGGTGGGGGCCATGGTTCTCATGCTGCTGCTGGTTATTGTGTTTTTTATACTTGTGGTTACACAAATTGTGCAGCTTTCGCACCAGCATGGGGCGCCGAACCCGCCATTCGCCATTTTCTTCATGTTTCCGGTTATCTGGTTCACAATCGTGGTACTGGGGTTGCTGAACGTGGTGCTGGGGCTGGTTTTCGCTATGAAAGCCAGTGCGGGCGAATGGACCGCATATCCATTGGCGGGCGCCTGGGCGCGCCGCGTTGTGGGAATATAAATCGTGGGCACGGTTTACGCTTTATTGACAGTTGCATTAATAATCTCCTATAGCTGGAATTCATTCAGTCAAGATTCAACTGCAGAAGCTGACGGCATACACTGCTCTGGTCAGCATCAGGAAGATGTGAAACGTACTGGTGAGAATGCCTTGACGCCACATGGTGAGCGATAAATTCTCGGGGTCCTTCGACTCCGTCCGCGCTCCTACGTAGCGCGGACTGCGCTCAGGATGACAGGGATTAGGGGATTAGGACATTTACTAATGGAGCGCCAATAAAAGCGCCAGTTTCGTACAAATACAAAAAACCCGCTCCAGGGATTTTTCCCTAAAGCGGGTCTTCCTCCACGAACCAATTCAATTGGGCTGCCGGTAATTGATGAAACAATCTGCCGGCGATATAGCTGAATGTGCCTAATCCCAATTCTCTTGGTGTCTACACACACTGACGGCGAAAAGCTTGCCCACGGGCGGATATCCCGCGGTGCGCACCGGAGTCGGCCTACCAAACGGTCCGGAGCGCTGAGGGTCAAATTCAACTAGCGGGAAACCGCCAGCAAATCCGAGGCGCAAGTTTGTGCCGTCACGTTAGCCAGACATGCGGAGTCATTAGGTTAGTGATGGCAGGGAGTAGTTCGTTTCAATAGAGGAATGACAGGCACGGCATTGGGTTATAGAAGGTTGTATCCACCGATGGGGGGTGTGGGCAAGATGCCCACACGACAGCCGGCGAGACGCCGGCGCTACTCTAGAAATTCATTCGTAGCATGAACTGGAGCTGGCGTGGAGTGCCAGTCCCAACCGGCCCTTTGTTTACAGTTGAGATGATGGCTCCAAAACCGTTTGGCTGAATTGTGTTACCCGATCCTGCCCCACTCACTACTGAGAAGTCAGATTGCGGAGCAGCAAACTGGGCGCGGTTGAAGAGATTGAATGCCTCGGCCCTGAATTCGAGTCCAACGCGTTCGCTCAGCACAAAGTGCCGTCCAAGGCCCACGTCGGCTTGCCAGATGCCCGGACCGCGCACCACATTGCGAGGCGCATTGCCGAAGGTTCCCGCAGCGGGAATTGCGAATGCAGCGGGATTGATCCATTCTATTATCGTAGAACCACCTGCCGGAGTGAGCGAGACACCCGGAACCAGATTCGGGCGTTGGTTCTGGGTATTTCCATCGGGTACAGCGGAGCCAGAGCGGCTCAGCGTAACGTTCACCGGCAGGCCGGTACGACCGCCTACGATTGAGGTCACGTTCCAGGCGCCGAACAGCCCACGTAAGATTCCGGGCTGATTTAGATATGTTCTGCCTGAACCAAACGGCAACTCGTAGACGAAATTTGCGTTGAATGTGTGCCGGGCGTCGAAATCACCGCTCGCCCGCTCACATGGGCGGCATTCCGGATCTTGTGGAAAATCGGAGTCTCCACCGCCGAGAGAACCATCATCAATCTCGTGAGACCACAGGTAATTTACAGAGAACAGCAGGCCATGCCTGAAGGAACGCTGCAGGGAAGTCTGCAGAGCCTGGAAGGAGCTGTTGTTTTGGTTGCCGCGAAATTCTACTTGACCGAATCCCGGGAACTGACGTGTACCAGTTGCAGGGTTGATTGTGTTGATGAATGATGTGGTCAGCAAGTGAGTCCCTTTGCTGCCGATGTAAGAGACGGTCGCGACCAACTCCTGCGGCAGCAACTGTTGAACCGAAGCGCCCCACTGGGTGACATACATATCTTTGCGGCGCCGGTCCATGTCACGGGGGGAGACAATGCCCGTGGTGTTGGCCAGGAAAGGAGCAATAGGGAAGTTTAAACTCGGAATTGTCCTGCGCGAGAGGGAAAAGCGCTGTACTTCATTGTTGATAGGAAGGTTTTGATCATCCAATTGGCCATCGCCATGATAGATGCCGAAGCCGCTGCGCAGAACAGTCTTGCCGCCCAGCGTGGCGGGGGCCCAGGCAAAAGCAACGCGCGGATCAACGTCTGCCAGATTGGGCCGGCTGAACTCGGCGCCCGCTCCACAAAAGCCTTGAGCGCCGCAGGTTGCAAAATCAAAAGGGACGGCGCGGTCTAATACCTCATGGAAACGATTCAAGAAGCTGTAGCGCACGCCCAGATTCAGAGTGAAGTTGGGCTTCAATTTATATTCGTCTTCGATGAACCCATAGACTTCCGTCTTGCGCAAACCATTCACAGGCAGAGCAGCCGCGAAGCTGGCGGCATTGACTTGATTGGCAGCGAAAGCATCAGGCGAAAGAAATGAAATCGAACCGCTTGCGGTGTTTCCTTGCTGAAGCTGAATTCGACGGACCTCTACACCCGCCTTGATAACGTGGTTGTCTTTCACCCAGGTGATGTTGTCAATCCATGAAAACGAATTTCCCACGCCGATTCTGGTCTGATTGTTGTTCTGCGCGGTGAAGCCCGGAACCGAAACCGAATAAGGCAATCCATTAAGACCGAGGTTGGTCGCTATCACGGTGCCGCGGTTAAACCCGGCTTTTGCTTCGTTGACTAACGTGGGCGAAAAGATATGCAGCAGTTCGATGACTGCGTTCACCGGCCGCGAGTTCGTGTTCTGGCGGTCACTCAGGCTCCCCAGCGGCACACTGCTGACGGCTTCATCCGTGTTGAAACGCAGGAACGCTGTGGATTTGTCGGTGAAATGCTGGTCGAGGCGTATCATGCCCGAATTTTCGTGGTCCAATTGCTGCCCTTCTCCGGAGAATTGGGCAATCTGCCGGCTTACCTGCGTCTGCCCTTCAGGATAGGCATTGATAATCTGCGCCAGCACGGGAGACTGCGCCACGACTTGGGCGCGAAAAGCGCGGGTCGGGACAAAGCCGGTAAGCGTCTGCCCCAGAGTCTGGCGCAGGCCTTCATAGCTGGCATAGAAAAATGTTTTGTCGCGGAAGATCGCGCCGCCTATGCTGGCTCCAAACTGGTTCAAACGGAACGGCGGCTTGTGGGGATTGCGGTCAAAAGGATTGCGTGCGTCGAAGACGTCGTTGCGCAGGAATTCGAACGCATCGCCGTGAATCTGGTTGCTCCCCGAAGCTGTGGTTACGGCCACCTGTCCACCGGGCGTGCTGCCTGATTCGGCGGTGAACAACATCGATTCAATGCGGAACTCCTGGATTGTATCTGTCGGTATCGCTAAACGAACGAATGGCTGCTGAGCCTGATTGACGATGTTGGTGGCGTCAATGCCGTCAGAGGTGAAATTGTTGTCGTCCAGTCCCCGTCCCGCAAAACGCACGGTGCGTTGGTTGCTGCCGCCGGCATCAATGGCTCCTGGAACCAACGTGGTGAGAGTCGCCCAATTGCGCCCGTTCAAAGGAAGCGCTTCGACCTGCTTTCGTTCAATGCGAGCGCCAAGAGAATTGGCGGTTTGGTCCAATTCGACAGCACTCCCTGAAACCTCCATCTGTTCGCTGGTACCAGCAACCTTCAACGTCACATTCAATGTGCGCGTCTGTCCCACTGCCTGGACGACGTTCTTGATGTTCAATATCTCGAAACCGTAATGAGCGAAGGTCACGGAGTAAGCCCCGACCGGTAGTTCAGGTATGTCATATGAACCGTTTGCGGAAGAGACCGCTTCACGGCGAAGTCCGGTGTCATTCCGCAATGCAGTGATATGGACGTTCGGCAAGGTGCGCCCTGAAGGGTCGGTCACAGTTCCGTTCAATCCAGCGCGGTCTATCTGTCCCTGCGCGAGCGATCCCAGCAGTAAGACAAGCAAAAAAGTGGCGGCCTGATGGTAAGAAGCAGAATTTGATTTTTCTGGCAATTGGGAGCCTGGCTGTGTTTTTGTTTCTTGCATCTTGCCCTCGGGAGACGAAATGAACGAATCGTGTGTATGCAGCAGAAATGAGGAGGGCCGATGGCCGGCCCTCCTCAAAATGGAACGTACTTAATGTATGTACAACCCTAATTACCACCCGAAGTTGTGGTTTGAGCAGAGCTGTTTTTCTTGAATTCATCGAGCAAGCTCTTGCGGTTTTGCCGTAGATCTGCTCCGCTGCGGGAGGCAGGGTAGGCGACCGACTCACCCATTAACCCCTGCCACAGCACGCGGTTAAAGCGCGCGGTATCGAGGTTATCGGCGTTATTGAAGTCCATGCCGCGAGTCTTCTCTTCCCAGTAATTGGCGTCGTGCAGAGAGAGTGAAAACAACGAGGCTTCCTTCGCGCTCGCATTGGCCGGGGGAAGCGGCAATGCGGTGCTGCGCAGCACGTCAGGCACGATGGCGGAAAATGCCCAGGGTTCGTGGCGAGCCTGGAACGCATCCGCGATCGGCTCCTCAAGTCCATCGTTAATACCCAGGGGCTTGATTCCGAGCAGTTCTTCGATGGTGCGCAGTACGTTTACGGTGGTGAAGCGTTCCGAGATCACCGCATCCTGCTTCACGTGCGCTCCGGCAATGTACAGATTGCTGCGGTGCGCATCTACGTGGTCGGGGCCGTCTTGCGAATCATCCTCGAGCACGAAGATCACCGTGCTGTCACGGTAGATACTATTGGAAACCTTCTGCACCAGACGGCCTACTGCGTAATCGTTGTCAGCCATTTGGGTGTTCGGAGTATTAACACCATCAATCGCGCTGCCGAAGCTGCCAAAGTGATCGTGGGGCAAGCGCACCAACTCCAGGCTGGGCAGGTTGTGGTACTTCACATAGAGGTCAAATTCCCGCTCCCACTCCTTGAATCGCCAGAAGTCGGCAGCCTTCATATCAAATCCGCGGAAGTAAGGATCGGTGATGCCCTGCAAGGCAGCCTTGGTTGCGAAGGCAACCTGGATCGGCGTTCCACTTGCGCCGGGCGTGAACGGTGTTCCTACCGGAGCAAAGGGATCGCGTATGGTTGGCGGAAGGAACGACGGATTGCTGGCAGGAATCGAATACCGCGCCAGATCGAGGAAGAAGCCGTAGTTACGCACGCTTTTACCCGCGCGCAGGGCTGCGTCCCAAAGGTAGCCGGCGCCGGTTTCGCCGTCAGGTCCGTCGGGCGCGGAGACATCCCCCGTCCCCGGCAGCAGGTCAGGATCGTTGGGCGTAAGCGGCAGCGCTGCCTTCCTTTCGGCAAGGGTGGCGAATCCAACGTTGATGTTGCGATTCGTGCCCTCGTAGTCATAGTTCAAACCGCGGCCGGCGTAGTTGATGGGCTCGGTTTTTTCGATGGAATCCGCAGCCCGGGCTGAGGTGCTCCAGTTCCATCCATCACCCGAGACCTCGCCGCTCGTATAAAAGTTATCGAGCGTAACAAACTGGCGGGCGATCTGGTGAAAGTTAGGAGTAATAGGCTCAGGGAACACGACAATCGAAGGATCACCGTTGCCTTCTTCCAGGTCGCCGAGGATCTGGTCATAGGTGCGGTTCTCTTTCAGGACGTAGATCACGTGCTTAATCTCGTGCCGCAGAGCGGAGATCAACTGCGAACCCTCACGCGCCTCGGCTGAGTCGAAGTTGTTGTTCTTGGCGACGGTCTCGGTCAAATCTTCAAGATCATCACCGGTGGGAACGGGCAAAGTGAGGAAGCCTGCCTTGGTCCTCTGCCAAACGTATTGGTTTGCAGCGGTGCAGGCATTCTGTGATCCGGGAGCGATGGAAGGCGTGTTGCGGCAGGCCATGGGCACGGGTCCGGTATTGCTCTTGCCGTTTACAACGTAAAGAATCGAACCGTTCTTGCTGAGGCTGACCGAATTGGGATACCACCCAGTGGGAATCAGCCCGACCACTTTGCTGTCGAGGTCGCCATCACCATCCTCATCCAGGCGGATCACCGCCACGGAATTTGTGCCGCCGTTGGTGACGTAAAGAGTCTTCTCATCGGGCGAGAGGGCGAGACTCGTAGGATTGGCTCCCTTGAAATCTTCTTCATTGCGGAAAACATTCCTGGGCGCCGTAACCTTTAAATAGGCCCGTACTTTATTGGTATTCGTGTCAATGACGGCTACACGGTCGGTCGCATCCAGCACGGCGAACAAGGTGTTTTCGGCCTTGTTGAAGATCGTCTTAAGTGGCTGGCCTTTGACCGGGATACGCGCTTTGATGGTAGGAGTGGAAGAGCTGATATCCACGACTACAATCTCGCGATCGCGAACGCTAGAGATATAAGCAGTGCTGTTGCACATGATGGATACCCAGAAAGGATATTCACCCCCGGCAACACCAGAATCCGCCGGATTGTTTCTGCCTGGCCGCAAATCCAGTTCGCCGATTTTTTTGCGTGTGACCGCACTCACGATGCTGATGGAGTCATTTTCATAATTCGCCACGATCAGGCGGGTGCCATCATCAGTCACAGCAATTCCCGCGGCTGCGGGCCCAACCAGGCCATCGGTTCCCAAACCATGGCCGAGCTGAACCGCGGCCGGCGCCTCGGCCCATCCCGTTGGTTTCAGATCGAATATATGGACGTTGTCATCGCTGCCGCCGGTAACGTAGAACTCCCTGCCGTTTGGGTTCCAGACGATGCCGTCAAAGGTGTTGGGGACCTGCACGACCTGCCGTTTTACCGGAGGATTCACCGAAATGTCGTAAACAAAAACATATTCGTTGGAAGCCGAGGCCACACCTGCGCCGGTGGAATCGGCATTGAGGTTGAAGCCACTGGTCAGAATCAGCAGGGTGTTGCCATCGGGGCTTGTGGCCGTGGTGGCTGCGTGGTCGGCAACAAAATCTGCAAACGGAGCCGGCAGATCCGGGTTCAAAGTTTGGAAGATGGAACCTTTTGCCGCCGCGGGCGTAATGGATTTGCCCGTGGGCAGTGGCTCAGCCGCCTTCAGGTTCAGCCAGGCTGATGACGCCATGACAGCGAGAGCGAAAACGCTCTTTAGAAGCTGGGGAATCTTCATTTTCTCACCTCAAGATTGTTTTAATTTGGGCTTAGGGTTGAAGTTTGAACTTCGATTACGAAGAGGCAATTGCTATACGGGAGAAAGCTAATCAAGCGGTATTGAGCGGACGTTAAATCAGCATTAAATGTTAATGAATTTGTTCGTGACAAAAGTCAGGAGATTCATCAAACCGTTGGAGCACTGTACGATCGGCCATGTCCACCTGCTGTGCAAAAGTAGTTGCATGACCAATCCCGGTTGAAGCGCGAGGGGCACGATGGCCCCATCGTAGAATGGATGGCGGTCTTAAAAAATAAAAATAGCAAAATAAAAACAGTGGAAGGCCCAATAAAATAAACGATCCAAGAGGCCCTTTCGTTTTATTTATACATGGTATTTGCTTTATTTATGGATATTGTTGCTGGCGGAGCCACCAACCTAGGTTACTCTTAAATAAGCATTTAAACGGAAACTCGGGGGCGACCAGACCAACGAGAGTGGGAATTCCCTGCCATTTCCTGCTGATCCGAAATTGAAAAAAATGAGCATTGAGAACAAAACGCGACTGCATTATCCCATGTTGAAGGTGCCTGAGGCGCAAGGATTGTATTGCCCACGGCACGAACACGACGCCTGCGGCATTGGATTTGTTGCCAGCATTGATGGCCAGAAATCTCACGACATTGTGCTGAAGGGCATTCAGGTCCTGATCAACCTCACCCATCGTGGCGCGTGTGGCTGCGATCCGGAAACTGGCGATGGCGCCGGTATCCTGATTCAGATTCCGCACTCTTTCTTTGCCCGCGAATGCGCGCGCATTGGATTCACTCTGCCGGCGCCGGGCGAATACGGCGTCGGAATGATATTTCTTCCGGTGGATCCCCAGGAGCGCATGCTGTGCGCCGGCATCCTCGAGAGGATTGCGAAGGAAGAAGGTCTCACCGTTCTGGGATGGCGCGACACGCCCATTGACGGCAACATGATCGGCCGGGTCGCGCGCAACACGCAGCCCTACATCGAGCAGATCTTCATCCGCCGGGGCCGTGGCATGGACCAGGACGCTCTCGAACGCAAGCTCTATGTAGTTCGCAAGCTGGCCGAGGCTGCAGTGGCCGAGTCGGACATGAAGGAAAAAGATTTCTTCTACATTCCTTCGCTTTCTTCGCGCACCATTGTCTACAAGGGACTGCTGCTGGCCCCGCAGATTCCGCATTTCTACCAGGAGCTCTCAGACGCCGAGGTGACCAGCGCCCTGTGCCTGGTTCACCAGCGCTTCTCGACGAACACGTTTCCCAGTTGGCAACTGGCGCATCCTTATCGCTACATCTGCCACAACGGCGAGATCAATACGCTGCGCGGCAACGTGAACTGGATGTACGCGCGCCAATCCGTACTCGCTTCTCCGCTGTTCGGCGACGACATGAAGAAGCTGTTCCCCATCATTACTCCCGGCGGCAGCGATTCCGCCATGCTCGATAATGCGGTCGAGCTGCTCACGCTGTCAGGACGCAGCCTTCCGCACGTGATGTCAATGCTGATCCCGGAAGCATGGGAGCGCGACGCCACCATGCCCGAAGACGTTAAAGCGTTTTATGAATACCATGCCTCCCTGATGGAGCCCTGGGACGGCCCGGCAGCCGTCGCCTTCACGGATGGGCGCGTGATCGGCGCGAAACTTGATCGCAACGGATTGCGGCCCGGCCGCTACCTGGTCACTCATGATGGATTGGTCGTGATGGCGTCGGAATCAGGTGTGCTGCCCATCAAGCCTGAAGAGATCCGCATGAAGGGCCGGCTTGCTCCCGGCCGCATGTTGCTGGTGGATACCGAGCAGAAGCGCCTCATCTCCGATGAAGAGGTCAAGAAGCAGCTCGCGGCGCGACAGCCCTACGCCCAGTGGATGAAGGAAAACCAGATCACGCTCGACCATCTGCCCAGTCCAAGACACGTCCACGCTCTGGATCATGGAACTCTGTTGACGCGCCAGCGCGCCTTCGGCTACACGGATGAAGACCTGAAAACCATCTTGTATCCTTCAGCTTTGAAAGCCGAGGAGCCGGTTGGTTCCATGGGCATAGACACGCCGCTGGCCTGCCTGTCAGACATGCAGCAGTTGCTGTTCAACTACTTCAAGCAGACCTTCGCCCAGGTGACCAACCCTGCGATTGATTCCATCCGCGAAGACCTGGTGATGTCTCTGAGCAGCTACATCGGCTCCGAGGGAAATATTCTCGATGAGAAGCCCAAGAACTGTCACACCCTGAAGCTTCGCCATCCCATCATCTCCAATTGGAGACTGGAAAAGCTCCGTCGCGTCAGTTGGGGCGACTTCCTCGCTACCACACTGCCTACGCTGTTCCGCGTGGAGGGTGGGGAAGAGGAACTCGCGAAATCAGTGGATGTGCTTTGTCATCGCGCCTCGCTGGCGATCAAATCGGGCTATACCTTGCTCATCCTCTCCGACCGCGGTGTGGATAAGGAGCAAGCTCCCATTCCCAGCCTGCTTGCGCTCTCGGCGGTTCACAACCATCTGGTCCGCGAGAAGACGCGCAACCAGGTCGCGCTGATTGTTGAATCCGGTGAGCCGCGCGAGATCATGCACTTTGCACTTCTCCTCGGCTACGGCGCAAGCGCGGTGAATCCGTATCTCGCCATCGAAACCCTGGAGAATATGTACGAGGACGGCGCATTTCCACCGGAGTACACCTGGGACAAAGTTTTCAAGAA
>Ga0207111_10015_pt1 | contig 58461 bp, 49 predicted proteins | sample Alteio_BWMinHeat_71_FD_153577 | JGI IMG/M metagenome (GOLD analysis project Ga0207111, IMG submission 153577) | Enriched cells from forest soil in Barre Woods Harvard Forest LTER site, Petersham, Massachusetts, United States -... | ecosystem: Environmental > Terrestrial > Soil > Temperate forest >... | reverse complement strand
GCTGGTTAGGTCGTAGATCGCGGCCTAGATAACTTGAAAAGACAACAACGCGCGGCGCGTAGTGGATGGTCTGCTGTCGCAACCATAATTGCAGACGGCGAAAGACGTTTTGCGCATCCGAAGGCGGTTTTAAATCCGCTGCCAATATCACCGACGGTACACCCCACATCGCTGCGGCAATCAAGGCGGGCAGCATAATGCGAGTGAATGGACTGCTCACAAATATGGCATCCGGGCGGTTGACGGAGCCATAGCTCAGCAGTCGCCAGATGAATACTAACGCTTGCGATAAAACCTGTAGTGGGCCGAACGCCAGAAACGGTAATTCCCAGATAACAATTCCCGATTCAAGCAGACTGCGTTTACCAGGGTTTAGGATGCGCGAGTTGTGCCAGGACGAAGACATCTGAAAGCTCAGGCCGAGTATATTCGTGACCCCACACTTTCGAAAAGCCCGCATCAGTTGCAGCTGAGTTATATTGTAACCCTCAGAACACCATGAGTTCGCGGCGCAGTCGGCAGGCATTTGGGTGCTGCCTACAAACAATATGTTGCTTATGGTCATGCGGCTTCTACCCATAGAGCTTGCATTCGATATGCCTCAGTTACTACTGTTTGAGTTCGCCAAATAAAACATCTTAATCTGATCATTCCCATCCCGCTGCACACGCAGATTCGGTTCAAGTGACGGTGTACAAGGCAGTGGAGCATCCCAACAGCGATCGGTAGTAATCGGTAAATATATTGTTGTTTGGATTAAGACTGTCTTTGTTTCCAGGGGTGTGCGTGGAATGTCGCCCCATGTGGTAATATTGATAGGAAACCCAGGCCATCGTACAATGACGGCGATAAATCCCACGGACAAGGCTGCGACTATGCCGAGATAGGACAGCGATCTCGGCAGCCATGCCATCAGTGACTCCGCACTGACCAGCAACCCCAGCGCGACCAGGTAGCCATATGCAAAGCGAGGCTCTGGCGCGGAGACAATCCAGAAACACACCGCAATAACCATTAAGGTCAAGCAAACCTTTTGCATTTGCGAGAATTGGTCCCGTCCGTGGGTCAAGCGCGCTGCGCACCCCATCACAATTAATGTCAGTGGAATAGCAATCATATATGAGTGTACACTGTCATGCAGCCACGAGACTATCCACCTGTTATCCTGTAAGACAGTTAGCCCCGCTCCAGGACTTCTCGAAAATGCCCGTACCCAACTAGCGCCGAGGTCAGCCGTCTGTGGACTGATTGCCCAGTTACCCACAGGTAAACAGGTTACACTTACTGGATAAAGTAAACAGCCCGATAAAAGCATATTCCTTGTAAGCCAAACACCACCGCTCCACAACAAAAATATGCTTAACCGTTGCAGCCTTGCCCGCCCGCAGTGCCAACCAGCAACCAATACGACGAGCAGCAGTGGAAAAGCAGAAAGCTTCACCATCGTCGCAAAACAGCTTAACAGGCATGCGATCTGTAGGTTGAAATCGGCGGCGCACTTGTCTTCTTCGGCACGGAGAAGACAATATACGCAGAGCAGAGTTAATAATATGACGGGCATATCCGGTGAGACGGATGGGAACTGGATGAAGGCAGGCCAGATTAATACCGTGCCAAGCCAAAATAAGTCAGTTGAAGTCTTTGAGGGCCGAGAGAGCAGCGCAAAGATCGTCAATCCATGGACGAAGACCAATAAGCCGTTCATGAAGAGGCCACTTTTTTGCTGCATGAAAGGTAGTTCAAGAAGTGCAGCGGCAGAATGCCATGCAGAATTATTTGCGAAATCGCCATCCAAATTGGCAATGCCCCATGGAATGTGACTTTGAGTCAACCATTTAATCGTTTGAAGGTGATAAATACCATAATCCAAGTTCTCTTGTGGTCCACGCTGAGGCGCGACTACACACCAGAGTAACAAGAGGATAGTTCCAACAATGAACCGACGCCTCGCTAGAATCAGTATATGCCTGATCTGTCGATAGTGCGCTGCAAATGCGAGCCAACCGCCTGCTAGTACGCAAAGTGATACAAGCGGTGAAAGTGGGATTACAAAATTAAGCGTGTTGGCAAGCGCCGCTACGAGCGCTAGCCCGCTGAAGTACAGCAGCAAAGTATTTACGGGCGACGCAACGCCTTTTATCCGTAACAGGTGCCATGACAAGCTGCCATGACCGATTAGCGCCGGAAGCCATAGAGCAAACGCAATTAATGCAGGAATCATCATATCTCCCCGGGGTCTATTTAGTAAACAATCGAGAAATAGGGCTTACAGTCTGGTATTCCATCGTTTGGGAATCAGAACTTGATGCACACGCGAAGTGGTCGCTGAGCCAAAAGTGAATGTGTGCGCTGGTATGGTTGGACAGATTGTTCAGGATTAGGTAAAGATCTCCTTGAGGATTCGCCTGGTCAATGGCGTTCAAAAGCTGCAAATATCCGTAGGCATTGCACAAGGGATCATCCAGGTGAATTCCTGCTCGTCCCGAACATGCAAGACCATAGACCCACGCTTTATCGTAGCCTTGACAATATTAATCCGGTGGCCGTCACGCGACCAGCCTGGCGCAGGAGGAAACGTGCGCAGGCTGATTGGACCCAGGTCATCCATACAACACCGTACTGTCAGGTGAAGGTTGGGTGTAGAGCGTGACGACCGTTGTCCTTTTGGGACAAAGTCGGCATCGGTGCTATCTGCCCAGGAATAGGCGCGTCGCTATGGGAGGCATATCGGGCGCTTGCTTTTTGCGCGAACGGCCTATGGCGCTAAAGGGCGGCGCGTGCTCATACAGCGCCGCGTCAAGGCGCAAGCGCCTGATAACCGTCACTGGCTGCAGCAGCGTCTGAACCACGCACAGAAACTCCAGCTAAGAAGCCAACTTGAAAATCGGCGTTGCTCATAATGAGCTGAGGCGCATCGATCTGCACATTTACATGCAAATGTCGATTGGTGACAACGATGACTTTTGAACGGTCAATCATTAACCCAGATTGGCCGCCGCCAACGGGAACGTTGACTTGGTACATCGAGTTCATCATCTCATTCCAGTTCGAATAACCAAGCAAATTGGCAGCTGTATTACGCAACATATCGCGTTGGTTGCTCGACATTGGGTCATCAATCGTCTTTGGTACTAAGAGCCTTTGAGGAATGTAGGCTGGTAGAACATTGTTTAGATACAAATCACCCGTTACGACCACATAGCGTCTATCTTGTTTGTTCAATGTACTAGCCAATTGCTCAAATGCTGGATCTTTCGTCGTAAATGGGATCTGAACTTGGGCAGTTATTGCCCCCCGAGTTGCTGCCTGTCCGAAGCCGACGAAAAATACAAGCCCAGCAGCCAGCGCGGCCAATTTGCCGCTAATGGGCGGCACGAGAACCAACACGACGTCTAACATATATATCATGAACAGGGGCTCAAGGAAGTTTCCCGTGATATGATCAGCTTCTATATTTACGCCAGTTAGTACCTGTTGATTAAGAACTACAATTGCACCTAGCCAGATTGCAGACCAAAACAGACGCGAATCCCATTTTCTGAAGCGGATCATAAACGTAGGCAACCAGAACAGAGCAACTATTACCGTGCGTCCAACGTCAGGCAGGTGCGAATGGGCACCCGGGCGTTCGGCCACAAGAGCGCCAAAGACTGGCGATGATTGGATTATTCCGATCCATGCTGGTGCAGAGAGTGCAGCCCCCGATAGCAGTACGACCACTAGACCAATTGCTGCACTATAGCCGATGAAAGAACCGCGATCTCTATGTAATAGTGCGACGGGTATTAGCGCGGCAGTTATTGCGAAAACAACCAGGCCAGAAAACTCGTAGGTTAGAAAATTTAAGGGCAATAAAATGATCAGAAACCCAACTGCGCGTAGGTTAGGTTGTGTAACGAAATCTGCAATCGTGATCAAGAAAAGTACAAAAAATACGGTTGAAACCTGTGGGAATGGAGTTCTCAAAAAAGTAATCTCTCCAATGCCTCGCCCGCCATGGAGAAGATTGTTAATATCAGACCAATTGAACCACATAAACAGGCTCAGTGCCGTGATTGCAAACGCGATTGAGTGACGCAAGTACCAGCAGAGCCAGACGACCAAAAACGCGATTAAGGCTGGAAAGATCATATCGGCCAGCATGAATGCTTGCCGAACATCCCCCAAAACCAATGCTAAAAGCGCTATGACAACGGGCCCGCCTCGGCTAAAGAAGAAAGGAAAACCTTGATTCCTTGTTGAGGATGTTTGATCTAGCAAATAGGGTTGGTAGAGCGAGAACGAGTTACCAATGATGTCTCCCCTAAGAATTTGTTGAGTATAACGGCCATAAAAGGCAGTTTCATCCCAGATCAACGCATCAGGCTGGTAGTCATAGTTTTCAATCTTTCCTCTGCTTTGGTGGACCGCTTCTGGATTATAAGCGAAGACGTTGTAATTAGAGCCAAGAACGGCTAATGCTGTAAGGTGTCGGGAAAAAAAAGACAACCCTACGAACAGAGCTATGACAAGAAACAATAGATGGCGTCGTGGACTGCCGACTGATGTCGTGATTAAGTTGATGGCGTGAATCGACCTTGTTCGAATTTCTTGCAATTCCTCGACCTCTCGGTAGTCACTACATGGTTGTTATGCAGATGGGCTTGTTCCATTATCTGGCATGGGCTTGGCAGACGGGTTTCCTGCCCTCGTGATTGCTCACTCCAGAATCACGAACAATGGACCAACGCCGGTGCTGCTTAGGCATTGTAAAGAAATAACCTATTGTACTTCAATACCTGTGCCAATTGAGAACGATAGGGCTTTTGGGGTAGAGTGGTCGTTTACAACAACAAAACTGCTCCTACGGACCGAAAAGCCCATGACCGCGATTATAGCGTTGTTAGCCTGCCTTGCCCCGTATCTGTCCAATACCACGCTGGGACAGTTGAGTCACCTGATCTTCGCCTTGCTGTGTATGCCTGGTCGGGTGACAACGCTCGGTCTATCGCGCTGGACCGAGGTCGGTGGCAGTTGCCGGACCCTACAACGGTGGTATCAGACCCCGCTGGACTGGGCCAGCCTGCTCTGGGTAGTGATACGGACCCATCTGTTGAAGCCGACTGCGGTGTATCTGGTGGCGGGCGATGAGGTGGTGGTGAGTAAAGCCGGTCAGCATAGCCACGGCCTGGGCCGGTTCTATTCGAGCCTCGCTGGGCGGCCCATCCCTGGTCTGGCATTTCTGGCCGTATCGCTAATTGATGTGGAAGCACGGCGCTCCTATCCCTTGCAGGTGGAACAGCGTTTGCCATTGAGCAAAACATCGCCGACCGCCGCCCTGCCCGTGCCGAAGCGTCCACGGGGGCGTCCGAAGGGGAGTAAAAATCACGTTAAAGCCGCGCCCACTCTCACGGGCGAACTGACACTGCTTCAGCACATGCTGCGAGCTATCACGGCCCGGATTGCTCCGCTGAAGGTGTGCCATGTCGTGCTGGACGGTGCTTTCGGAACCTATCCTGCCACGTTCATGGTCCGGCAATGCAACTTGCACCTGATCTCGAAACTGCACCATAACGCCGCCTTGTATTGGCCGTATGCGGGGGTCAAGCCACGCCGGGGGCCAACACCCCGCTATGGCAACCGCCTCGATTACGCTGCGTTGCCCGCCGCTGCCCTGCGCCAGTCAGTCATTGAAGGTCATTACCGTATCGACACCTACCAGTTCACCCTGCTTCACAAAGCCTTCCCTGAACGCCTCAACATCGTTATCCTGGTCAAAACCGACCTGCGCTCTCACCGGCGCGGTCATGTTGTCTTGTTCAGCACCGACTTGACCCCCTCTGCCGCTCAGATCGTGGACTATTACGGCCTCCGCTTCCAGATTGAGTTTAACTTCCGTGATGCCAAGCAGTAGTGGGGTCTCGAAGATTTCATGAACGTTTCCCCGACTGCGGTCACCAACGCCGTCCATCTCGCCTTTTTGATGGTCAACTTGTCGGTTCTTCTCTTACGCCCCTTTCGCCAAGACAACCCTGAGTTCAGTATCCTGGACTTGAAAGGCCGCTATCGTGCCCAACGCTATCTGCATGAAACTATTAAACTACTGCCCATCCCACCCCATGCCGATTTAATTCCCGTGCTTGAACAGAAGGTCCTGGCTTTAGGCGCTATCCATCCGTCTCAACGTCGTCAACCTGCTGCATAATTGGCACAGGTATTGGTACTTGAGGGAGTATTGTGTAGTTCCATTCACCGTGAAATGGGTCTGGTTCGAGAGCAATTTTCTGAAATTCTTCATCGGTTACTTTGCGCGCTTTTTCATAGAGACGTTCGTCCAGTCGGGCGTTGATGGTCAAGCCTTTGGTGGTAGTGGTGTTACCGATCAATTGGACGATGGTGGCGGTGTCAATCAGGGGTTTGCCGCGCCAGTTTTTGGAGATGAAACAGAACATTTTATGCTCTATTTTGTTCCATTTACTGGTGCCCGGCGGGAAAAGCGCGACATGAATGAGCTTACCAATTTCGTTGGCGAAACGCTGTAATTCAGCTTTCCACAACCGAACCCGTGAGCCGTTACAACCACCACCATCGGCAGTGATATACAGTTCTCGGGCGTTGGGATAGGCCGCTGCGCCCATTTCCTGCCACCACTGACGGATACTGTTCACCGCAAACTCAGCCGTATCACTACTGATCCCCACACTGACCCAGCCATTATTTTTCGACAGGTCGTAGACCCCATACGGGGCCGATTTGCCTTTTGTTTGTCTATAAAATCGTAGACATTGACCTCAATCGGCTGCCTTTTGGGGTGGTATTCCTGTCCACCGTTTTTGTACTCGCCAATGAGTTCCTTTTTCTTGGTATCGACCGAAATAACCGGCTGCCCGTGCTGTTGAAAGTCCTTTGTCTTTTCAGCGATAAAGGTAAACTGGGCATCTCGGTCAGGATGGTCCGATCCTTTTTTGACTTTTCGGGTGCCTTGCAAGCTATAGTCCATCTCGTCCAGCAACTTCGCCACCAGACTATGGCTCACGCGTGGCCCGTCTTTGTTGAGTTCAGCGGCGATCGCGCGGGTACTTTTTGAAGTCCAGAGCAGGGGTGTTTCTGGGTCACCACACGTTGTCGCCTCGATAATCCTGGCTATATCCCTTTGGGGTCTTTATCCAACGTCGTCTTGTTTTTTCGACCTCCGCCCGCTTTGCGGATGCGCCCGAGCGCTACCCGTTCCCCTGCTTCCGCGGCTAACTCGACCAACCCTCGCCTAGTCGTTGTCCCTGACAAGCCTGTCGCCTCATGCACTATTTTCTGACCACCATAGCCTAGGAGTTTGTCGCCCAACTCCGCAAAGCAGACGGGCTACCGCCGCGCACTCGCATGTTGATGCCAGACCATGATGCTCCATTACGCCTTACTCCGCGCACGGTCACCTGGCTCATTCTCAAGCGACCTGATCAGCTGGACGACAAGGATCGCTCTCTAATGGAACGTGTGCGAGCGCTGCATCCTGATCTGGATGCAGCCATTAGCCTGGCTCAAGACTTTGCCACCCTTATGCGTGCCCATCTCTTGGCGGATTTTGACCCCTGGTTAGCGCAGGCAACCAACAGCTCCATCGCCGCCCTACGCAATTTTGCAGCAGGTATTCAGCGGGATTATGCGGCGGTGAAAGCCGCCATTGCCACCCATTGGTCCAATGGTCCCGTCGAGGGTCAGGTCAACCGTCTCAAGTTCATCAAGCGGCAAATGTTTGGTCGTGCTCACTTTGATTTATTACGTAAACGTGTGCTCTACACGGGGTAAGCTGACCATCATCAAAATGCCGAAAGAACCTTGTTTTTCAGGAATCCTATCCGATCTCTTTTTCCCCTTATTATCTCATGCTCTCAAGATGTGGGTAATTGTTAGCTTTACGGGGGAGGGGTTTGGGGAGGGGAAACCGAAACTTGCAAACTGTCGCGGGTTCGCCAACAGCGTCCCTGGCTAACGCTGTAATCCGATTAGCTCTCATCACTTTACACAAAGACTCGAGGAGAGTAGAATCAGCATCAAAAGTCCTAACCTTTGGGGCAAAGATGATCCCTTTCAACGATCTCAGGCCGCTTCACAGGCTTCTCGGTGATGAAATTGCCTCGGCGACTCAACGCGTACTGGCAAGCGCATGGTATATTCTGGGACCAGAAGTTGAAATGTTCGAATCGGCTTTCGCGGCGTACCATGGCGTAGCCTTTGCGGTTGGCGTTGCCAGCGGCACAGACGCGATAGAACTGGCGCTTCGTGCCGCAGGGATCGGTCCGGGCGACGAAGTGATCACAGTCGCGCATACAGCAGTCGCTACAGTCTGCGGGGTGGAGCGCGCGGGAGCGACGCCCGTACTTGTCGACGTAGATCCCATTACCTATACGTTGGACCCAGCGGCAGCCGAGGCTGCGATCACATCACGTACGAGAGCGCTGATTCCAGTTCACCTGTACGGCCACCCCGCCGATCTTGCGGCTCTTGCCGATCTTGCGGCGCGCCACCATATTTTGCTAATCGAGGACTGCGCGCAGGCACACGGCGCACGTTTCAAGGATAGGCGCGTTGGGACTTTCGGCCAAATGGCCGCATTTAGCTTTTACCCAACTAAAAACCTGGGTGCATATGGTGACGGCGGAGCAGTCATCACGAACGATGCTGGGTACGCCGACCGCTTGCGCCGCCTGCGAAATTACGGCCAAACCTCGCGATACTATCATGCCGAACGGGGAATAAACAGTCGTCTTGACGAACTACAAGCTGCGATACTTTCGGTCAAGCTCTCACACCTGGACGAGCATAATACGGTGCGGCGCGAAATGGCTAGCGCTTACGCGAGCCGCCTGGACGGCGTGACTCTACCCGCTGTCGCAGATGGAGCATATCACGTATATCACCTGTACGTCATCCGTCACTTGTGCCGTGACCAGCTAATGGGTGCGATCAAACAACGCGGGGTCGGCACACTAATCCATTATCCGGTTCCAGTTCACCAGCAAGAAGGCTACGCGGACCTCGGTTACGCGCTGGGCAGTCTACCTATCACAGAACGGCTTGCCACCGAGATTCTGTCACTGCCTCTGTATATCGGCCTTGAACGCCAACACATTGATGCCGTAGCTGAGGCTATCAGCGACAGTCTTAAGGAGATAGGTGGTTGACTGAGCGCGTAGATTTGCCATCGTTCGCAGGCGCGCGGGTGCTTATTACAGGCGGGATGGGCTTCATCGGAAGTTCGCTTGCCATTGCCTTAACAAAATGCGGCGCGTCCGTGACTGTGGTCGATGCCATGATTCCTGGTTATGGGGGCAACTTATTCAACATTGAGCCAGTTAAAGATCGCGTCAAAGTCAACTTCTGCGACATCCGTGACATTAACGTGATGAATTATCTTGTGCAGGGACAGGACTATATCTTTCACCTGGCCGGGCAGATGGATCACGTTTTGAGTCTGACCGACCCGTTCCCGGATATTGACATCAATATAAAGGGAACGGCAGTAGTCATGGAAGCCTGCAAACACTACAATCCATCGGTACGGGTCGTCTATACAGGGACGCGCGGACAATATGGCCCGGTGGTGTCGCTTCCGGTGATCGAAACCGCGCCGACGTACCCCAAGGGAATTCACGAGGTTTCGCGCTTAGCTGCGGAAAAGATTGTTCAAGTTTACAACGACGTACACGGCATCCGCTCGGTTATGCTGCGTCTGACGAATATCTACGGTCCTCGATCACAGATGATGCACGCCCGTTACGGTGTTGCTAACTGGTTTGTCCGTCTCGCCGTCGACGACCAGACTATCAAAGTGTTCGGGGACGGCCAGATAAAACGTGACTTCGTCTTCATCGACGATTGTATTTGGGCGCTATTAGCTTGCGCCGTTTGCGATGCCGCGTATGGCGAGGTATTCAACGTTGGTTTAGACAAGCCAACGACATTCACTGAACTTGCAACCGCACTGATCGCTGTCGCGGGAACGGGCCGCTGGGAATTTGCGCCGTTCTCACAAGAACGCGCGGCACAGGAGCCAGGTGATTATTATTCGGACATCAGCAAATTACGTCACCTGGTGGGCTGGGAACCGACGACAGAGCTTTCCACGGGTTTGTCGCAGACGGTGGACTATTACCGCAAATATAAGGCTAATTACTGGAAATAGGGCAATGCAATGCGCCGTTTGCTATTATCTGAAGCCGGTGGAGCGCTAACCAATGGCACGATTGAGTCGTTGCGTGCTGCACCAGAACAATTCTACATGATAGGCGTTTCCAGTGATAAATACGGATTGCAACTGGCAAACACCGATGAGCGCCATCTTGTACCTCATTCCCAGGATCCGCAGTTTATACCGATATTGAACCACATTATTGAAGAAACACGTAGCGAGTTGATTATCAGTCAACACGACTCAGTCGTTTACGCGCTTTCGGCCAACCGCCATAGACTGAGCGCGCCAGTGTTTCTCCCGTCGCATGAGGTGATCGAGCGTTGTCAAAACAAATACGCTTCCTACCAGGCCTGGCAGAATGCGGGGCTTCGCGTGCCGAAAACGATCTTGCTGGAAACCGAAGAAGACCTGCGCCGCGCATTGGCGGAACTAGGGCCACGGATCTGGGTCCGCGAGATACGCGGTGGCTTTGGGAAGGGCGCTGTGCCCACCGACTCGTTTGAATTTGCCAGAATCTGGATCGACTATTATGACGGCTGGGGCCGTTTCTCTGCTGCCGAACTCCTCGAACCCGACTCGGTCACCTGGATGTCTATCTGGCGTGATGGGGAGTTGATCGTGGCGCAGGGAAGGCGACGACTCTACTGGAAATTCGGCAACCGCAACCTATCCGGTGTCACTGGTGTAACGGGAGCAGGCGTAACCATCGCCGACAGCGCAGTCGACGAGATTGCCCTGAAAACCATCAGGGCTATTGATTCTAATCCGCACGGCATTTACTCGGTAGACCTGACCTACGATAAAGATAACGTGCCTAACCCAACGGAGATTAATATAGGGCGATTTTTCACAACACACAGATTTTTCACCGCAGCCGGTCTCAATATGCCCTATATCATGCTCAAACTGGCGTTTGGTGAAGTGTTGCCACCTATCGCTCGCAAGATAAACCCCCTAACGCCGGGTATGGTCTGGGTCCGCGAAATGGACACACAACCGGCGCTTGTCTCGGAGAGTACGCTTGACTCCTACGAACGTGATCTGGCGCGGCGGCTCACCCAGACACACGAACAGATAACAACTCAATGACACTGGCTGGGCACACATTGATCGTCGGTGCGACCGGTTTTGTTGGGCGTCACACCCTGGCACGCGCTCTTAACGAATCAGCACAGGTCACGGTCTTGCTGCGCCGTGAAATGGAAACAGACCTGCCCCGAAGCGCAGATCATCTGATCACCGATCTGGCTGACCCAGCGGGACTTGCCACGGATCGGGCCAGGCTCAAGCAGATCACGCGCGTAATCTACCTTGCGGCTCGTACCGCGAAGAAAGGTGGTGAACAAATCCCGTTGCTCGACCTGCTGAACGATAACGTTGCGGCGTTGGTCGGATTGATCGAGCGCCTGGGGCCAGATGTCAATTATTTTTGCTACGTAAGTACGCTGGACGTTTATGGGTCGCCCGCGTACCTTCCTATAGACGAGAAACATCCCGTACAGCCGCTATCTCCCTATGCTGCGAGCAAGGTGGCGGCGGAAATCGTCTGTCGGCTGATGCTGGCAGCGCGGAAAATACCGTTCTCGATATTGCGTTTGTCGCACGTCTATGGACCAGGCGAAGCCGCCTACGAGAAAATGATCCCTATTTCTCTTCGCAAGGCGCTGGCGGGCGAGCCGATTGAGGTTTTCGGCAACGGACAGGACGAGCGAGACTTTGTGTATGTTGGTGACGTAGCGCGGGGGATCCTGGCCGCATGTTCTCACAACGCCGAGGGTGTGTTCAACGTCGCTGGAGGCACACCCACAAAGATTATAGATGTGGCCCGAACGATAATGGAGCTTATCCCTGGCGCAGCAATGACAATGGTAGCCTCAGATCGCCAACCGACCAGTTTGTATTTTGACATCTCACGCGCTGCCGCTGCTTTCGAATTTGCACCGACAACCTCCCTGAACGAAGGGTTATCGCTAGAAATCTCGTGGTTTGGGCATCAAAGGACGTTCTTAGAAAATAAATGACTTTGAATTCATCCTTGATGACGATGGCTCTGGCGAGAACTCTAAGAAGCGAGATTTGCCCCAATCAATGAGTACTGCTATGCTAGCGACTGATTTCCCTATCTACCAAATCCTCAGTTGTTATGACTCAGGAGTAATTCGTGATGGACTCAAAGGACTTTAAGGCTGCGGAAGGGTCTCGCCTGGAAGAAGTTGCGAAATGGCTTCAACTGGGCAAAGGTATGTACGGCACTTCAACACGCTGGACCGCTGCGGAACTGATTAAGCTGGCGCGGGGAAAATCGTGCCTTGAATTGGGCAGCGCGGACGGCGAAATGACAGTGATCTTGGAGAAACATTTTGATCGCATAGTGTCTGTCGATGGTTCGCAGGAGTATGTGCGTCGCGCGCAGGCTCGTGTGACTCCGAAAACCCAGGTCATTCACGCCATGTTTGAGGAACTTGAGTTAGCCGAACAATTCGACACAGTCATCATCTCTCATGTGCTGGAACACGTAGCGCATCCTGTAACGATACTGAGTCGGGCTAAGCGTTGGATTGCAACTAGTGGTGCCTTGTTGGTTGTAGTACCCAACGCTGACTCACTCCACCGTAAAGCTGCTGTGCATATGGGTCTATTGCAACGCTGCGACGAATTGAACGAGAATGATCAACGCTTAGGTCACCGGCGGGTTTACTCGCCGCTTTCTTTACGGGCAGACATTGAGAAAGCCGGGTTGCGCGTCGGACGAACGGGTGGCATATTCCTTAAAATTTTGTCTAACGCACAACTCGAAGCCACCTGGACCGATAAAATGCTTGAGGCCTATTACCAGATCGGCTTCGAGTTTCCAAACAACTGTGCGGAAATCTGGGCTGAATGTCTCTTGCCATCTTAGCGATTTACCCAATCATCAATAAACGGTCAAACTTGGAAAACAAACCCCTTGTCTCTATTGTTATTCCTGTCTACAACAATGCTGCCAGTCTGAATGATTTGGTCAACGTTTTGCACGCGCTCTCAGCCAAAAGGGATGCCTATCAGTTTGAATATGTGTTCGTAGATGACGGTTCATCCGATAATTCGTTTGAGGTTCTTCAAACACTTAAACATCGACAAGCAGAATTGAAAGTTATTAAACTGTCGCGCAACTTTGGCGCGAATGCGGCCGTTCTTGCCGGTCTAACGCACTCGCGAGGTGCTGCTGTTGCAGTTGTCTCGGCTGACTTACAAGACCCGCCTCTTCTGATTGGTGACATGCTCGAACTTTGGCAACAGGGTCGTAAAGTCGTACTCGCAGCCCGTGAAACTCGCGATGACACCGGACTGACGAGGCTACTGGCCGATACGTTCTATGCTTTGTTTCGACGCTTTGCCATCAAAACGATGCCTAAACACGGTTTTGATTTTTTTCTTATGGATCGCCAGGTATGCGATCTGATCAAAGGAATTCAGGAGAACAACGCATATTTGATGGGACTGATTTTGTGGCTTGGTTTCGACCCGGCGATTTTATATTACCACCGCGCGAAGAGAGAAAAACGTTATGGAAAATCCATGTGGACTTTTGCTAAAAAGCTTAAATACTTCTCTGACTCTTTTGTTGCTTTCTCATACGTTCCCGTCCGACTTGCATCCCTTTTAGGCATAAGCGCGAGCATCCTGGGCGGGGCATATGCCCTGCTAATCATCGTTTCCCGACTATTTTTCGGGATGCAACCTGAAGGCTGGACTTCGCTAATTGTAGTCGTCCTGGTCTTGTCTGGCGTTCAACTTCTGATGATCGGCGTGCTCGGTGAATATCTGTGGCGCAACCTGGATGAAACACGACGTCGCCCGCGATTCATAATTGACCGCATTATTGAACCTGAAGACTGATCTCGCACCTATGGATTGGACACTTCCAAAAGTGACGTGAACCCTGGATATGTACCAATCATACCAAATCCGCATAAAGACTCATCGTATCAGGAAGTAGCAGTCGAGTTCCCTACAACTTTTGCGATGCGTGAATAATCGGATTTGGTATCAGATCAGTAGCGGATATGCAGGGACGCATATTGCGCAACCGCGTAGCGCCCTAAACCTGCGCGTGCAGGACTTGTTCCCACTGTCGGACAAGAACATCCCAGCTATAACGACTTACATAATCAACTGCGGCTTGCCCCATCTCCAGTCGCAGTTCCGCATTTTCGGTCAATTGCCGAGTGCGCAAAAGCATTTCATCGAAGGTCTTAACCTGATAACCGGTGGTTCCATCGACAATCACAGGAGCCTGATATTCATCAAAGATTATTGCAGGTAGGCCGGTCGCGGCGGCCTCCAGTACAACTTTTGGCATGCCCTCGACTTTGGACGGATGTACAAGTAAATCACTCTCGTGCATCAGTCGAGCAAGACGCGGCTGAGGCATAGGTTCATGAAAAAAAACATTTGTGAGCTGATAGTTCCCAGCGATCATTTGCAATTTACTTTCGTAGCCATCGCGCGATTTCCCGACCAGATGAAACTCGACCTCTCGCAGTACGTTGGCTAATTCCAGGATGAGATCGACGCCTTTACGTTGGATAAAGTGGCCGACAAAGAGGATCTTGACGGGCTTGGATGTATTACGCATGTGCGGAGTAAATATACTTGAGTTTACTCCAACAGGAATGACACGCTGCGAATCAATACCATAATGCTCTAAACTCGTCTTCGCAACGTAATCTGTAATTGCAATCCAGGTATCAACGTCTCTCTTGAGAAGTTCAAAGTGTTCCAGAATACGCTTTGATGCTCCCTCTAAATTGCCTTTGATTTCTCCTTCAATCCAAAAGATTGTCCGAACGCGCTGTCGTACCAGGCCGGGTATGCGGAAGTACAGACCCGTAAAATTTAGAGCAAGAGAGGGACTAAATAATATATCTTGCCGCAGGAGACTATCCCACAACATACTCACAGAGCCCAATCGTTTCGGAAGGAATAATAAACGAATGTGCGATTTTTCTGCCAATCGTGAATCTGGCTGCCCGGCGACCAGCAAGGTGACCTCAAAACTTTCTGGATCGAGGCGAAGCGCAATTTCTCTTGCGTTCAGATTTTGAGCGTTGTAGTTGTCGATGTCGGCATAATTGAGGAACAGCACTCGTATTTTCTGTTTTCTCATAGATTCTTCGGGCTACCACTCGCGTTGGAAAGTATGGTAGGGGCGTCGCCTTGCCGAGCTTTCTACCTTGTTACGTTCAAGAACCTGGTCAGGTCGAACCACTTAGTCTGCCGCAGGTGTTGTTTCCATCTGCGGTCATCTCGCGCGAAGATAACCTAGCCGCGCATTAAGTCGAGCACGGTTTAGCGGGCGCATTCTGAGATGCTCGCGCGCGACCTCGAATAGTTTAGTCAAGCTACTAGCTTCTCGATTCAGGGCTACAGGAGTCAACTCGGCAGGGTCATTCAGCAGGTCAAACAGTTGCTCCTTTCCGGTGGAAAAGTCGAAGACCAATTTGTAACGCTCATCTTGTACGGCCAGCAATCGCGCACCCATTCGATCCTCAACCGACCACGGATTTCGGCTCCCTCGAACAATTTCGGTGATTGCTGACGGATTTTCGTCTTCCTGTATTCGATGGCCCTGCCAGCGACTAACCCCCACAAAGGTGTCAGGCGGCGCTATGCCCTGCATACTAAGCAGCGTCGGAGCCAGGTCAAGTAGGCTAAACGGAGAAGACAATCGGATAGGTGATTTGGCACTTGGTTGCCGTAGTAAGAGCGGGACGTGTATCAACTCTTGTGAGAGCTTCTCAGGATGGTGGTAGTGTCCACCATGTTCTAGAAACTCCTCGCCATGATCTCCTACTAGGATGAACAAGGTGTTATCCCATTTGCCCAGATCCTTCAGGGCTTCAATCAGGCGGCACACTTGTTGATCGACCCATCGGACTCCGCCATCGTAGAGCGCAACTATATCGGCAACAGACGGGCGCAAATGATGTATATCTACATCATCCTGATCCCATACAGTATTAAGGTATACCATACGCTGGAGATCGATCTCACCATACCCAAGCGCTTGCAGCGCTTCCGCTGGCGGATAAAACGGATAATGTGGATCCATCAGATGAAGCCAGAGAAAGACCTGTCCATCTGTCACATTTTGAAGCCATTTGATCGCTTTTTCGACGACGATGTCAGCCGATGGATATCGGCGGAAAAGGTCCAGATTTCCATTGCGAACGCGAACCATTTCCCGAGAGTAATATCGAAAATAGAGTTCTCTGTAAAGTGTACGAGTAGCGTTAGCGCGTTCGAAAAGAGTACGCGCCAATTCATTTGTACGGGTCTTAAGAGACTTAGAGATAGCACCCGACGTGCTTTCCCGAGATAGTTTGGAGAAGCTAGCGGCCTGATTGTACTCGTGAAAATCTTCAAAAACGTCGAAGTCCTGATGGTAATTAAAATGCTGTGATAGGTAAGGGTTTCCTGCAATAAATGCGGCAGTTCGAAATCCGGTATTGTGCAGCGTCGAAACAAGTGTAGGCTCACGTTTTGCCAGACCTATGAACTTGCGCCCAAATGCCAGAGGATAGCGAGAAGCCAGGATTGCTGGAAAAGAATAGTACGTTGGCATTCCAGCGACGATGGCCTTCTCGAAGACGATACTTTCGGAGGCGAGATCATCAAGAAACGGCGTAGTAGAGATTTTATAGCCACCAAAGCCAACATGATCAGCCCGAAGGCAATCCACCGTAATCAAGATTACGTTTGTGCCCATGCTCACTTTCATCTCATCACGTTCCGCATCGTTAAGCACTGAATTTTCTGGTCAAGGTTCTTTTGCCGATACACTCAAACAGCAGGCGGTCATACGGACCACCTGGTGTGGAAGCCACGTAGCATAATTCGTTAGATCGGCGGGTTATCGGTAAGTTTCTTGATTAATTTTGCTGGTATTCCCCCGACAAGTGTATAAGGTGCAACATCTTTGTTGACCACGGCGCCAGCCCCCACTACCGCACCACGGCCAATTCTGACACCCTGCAAGATTATTGCTGCGGCACCGATCCACACCTCGTCTTCGACGACGATGGGGGCGGTACGCACACCTCGACCGGTACCTGAAAATCGCAGACCATGATTCACAGTTTCAAAGCATACTCTTGGTCCGACTTGCACCTTTTCGCCAATACAGATACGACCTGCAGGACAGGCGAATCGTACACCCGTATTCAAAAAGCTGTGCTTCCCAATTGAAATTCGTTTGCTGGCTCCAATTGGCCTGACCTCGATAGGTGCCCAAACCGTGATTGGCCCAGCAATATGTAATCCTGCCAGTTTCAGAAATACGTAGCAATATCGATCAGACACGCTCAATCGAGGGAGGTGATTAGCACAACCTAAAAACGCAGACTCTCTTATTTCGGCGAGTAAAACAAGAATACGCCGTAAAATTCGCATTCAAGCGCCTCTGCATGTCATTCGGACGTAAACTTTCAAGCTATTAAAGATATCCTAGGTCCCGCAATCGCTCTTCAATGATCTGTTCATCCTGGTTGTCCAATTTTTGGTCATCACCTTCGGTAAGCTCTTGCAGGATGAATACGAGCAGGGATTCGAGGTCCGAGAAGTCGCTGCCCAAAAATTGCGCCTCAGCAGCCTTGCATAGGTTATCTGGTAATTGGATGGTTCTATGAGCTTCAATCACATTAGACCTCCAGAGCGCATTTTCACCCGATCTTGGATGCGAGTCCAAAGTGACCGAGCGAGTAAGCGATCAGTTTCATTCAGGCCCACGCCTAGCACACAAAGGCCAAAGCAACCGTAAGCTGTGAACAACGTCAATATTACATCAATCCAAGCAGGCCAGGCGATACTGGCAGTCAACTGATGAATGACGATGGTTGCTAATACACTTACTGTCACGGGTAATACCAAACGCCAATAGCTCCGGTTGTAAGGAGTGATTCCCAGACGGCGCTTGACCTGCCATAGGCGTAACAAATTGACAAGAATATTGCTCATTGAAGCTGATATGCCAGCCCCCAGAATACTCATGCGAGGTATCAAAACGAAATAGAGCAGAAGCGTCACTGTCATATTAATTATCGAATCTATTAGTTCCAAATTCTGATTGCCGGACATGAGTAACATGAAACCCACCGATCCTGTTCCAACGTTGACTAGCTCGCCGCATGTCATTAGGGCCAAAGGGAGCCATCCCGCTTCGAATTCAGCCCCGAAGAGACGCATTATTGCGGGCGCAAACGCGACGATTACTAGGACCAGTGGAAAAGTCAGTGCAAATGTCCACTTGGTGAGTGTTTGAAAGAGCGTTAGCAGGGTCTCACGGTCTTGAGCAGCGTACAACTCCGCGATCACGGGACCAAATATGGAATTCACAGCACGAAGTAAGGTGGGGACAAACGCGACCGTAGTTAGCACAATACTGTAAATACCAACCTGACGAATATCAGAGTAGATTCCCAGTAATATTCGGTCAGTCTGACCTGATACAATTCCGATTAGATTTGTGCCAATTGATACCAATGCCAACGATATTATCGCTGGCTCAAGCCTGAGCAGGGGACCGCGTTGCATACGAACGGCCAAAGGTGTACGTCGATTGACAGACCAGGCCAATACACTTACGGCGATAAATGTGCTGAAAATGTCTGCGCCAATATAGCCCCACAATCCAAAACCGAGAGCAAACATCCCGATGGTCAAGACAATTTTGGTGGGGAACTGAATAAAATTACTGACGATGACATTGCGCGTAACCGCCTTGTAGCCGCGCAGCACCTGACCAAAGAATACACCTAGTGCCGAGAGGGGCACCAGCAAAGCAAAGAAGGGCACGTAATTTGAAAGATATGGTTGATTGAAAAGCGTAGCTACCCAACCACGGCTTAACGCCATCAGCACGCCTAGCGCGAGGCTGACTATCGTAATGAGTATCACGCCGCGCACGAGCAGGGCGCGTAACCGATCCATTTGCTTTGTGCTGGAATAGGTTGCTACGAAACGCGTTGCGGCCAGCGGTAAGCCCAGCGTCGCTATCAAAGTGACCAATCCAACAGCGCTCATTCCAAGAGTGTATATCCCAAGCGCAGCAGCGCCTAGCCTATGCGCAATATAAACCTTGAAAAAATAACCAATTGCAACCGTAAAAACTGTCCCAACGAGAGAGACGGATGATTGGAAAGAAATTTGTCCCATCTGGCGAAGATATCGGGTTGATTGAATGTCGGTCTTGTCGGAAATCATCTGAGAACTTAGCCCGCGTCATAATGGATGAGATGGAGACGATAAGTCAAAATACTGCATTGCACATTAGGAAAACCCCGAGGTCGCCCTAATATACCATGCCTGGCTTGAAATGATCAGTCAATATGCCTCTCCTCTACTCTTCTATCTCCTACCCATTTCCGAATCACCTCGACAAGCCGTTTTGCGGCGTGCCCATCCCACAATTCAGGAATTCTGCTTTTTCCATCACCTATGTTTAGAGCCGCTGCTACAATCTTACTGGCTTTTGGTGAAACAAGCCGGTTGGTTCCTTCGGTCAGGGTGATGGGCCGTTCTGTACTCGGCCTGACCGTGATGCACGGCGTTCCCAATGCGGTAGTTTCTTCCTGTATGCCGCCGGAGTCGGTTATAACCACTCTGGCCCGCGCCATGAGGCCCAGAAAATCAAGGTAGCCGAGCGGCTCTACAATAGTAACCCCATCGAGTCCGAGCCACAAATCCTGGCTCGTCATCGCAGTGCGAGGGTGCATTGGAAATAATATGGGCAAAGTCTGTCCCAGGGTTTGCAGTGCTTTCGCCAATTCTGTGAGCGTTGTGCTGTCGTCGACATTCGATGGGCGGTGAAAGGTTGCTACGCCATACTCACCTGGTTTCAAACCATAATATCGCCAGGGTTCACGTTGCAACGCGCGTTCCAGGTGAACTTGCAAGGAATCAATCATCGTGCTGCCAACAAAAAAGATTTTATCCGATGCAATACCCTCCTGCCTCAAGTTTTCGTCAGCATCGCATTCAGTGGTGAACAGAAGTTCAGCCAGATGATCAGTCAAGACGCGGTTGATCTCCTCAGGCATCGTGCGGTCGAATGAACGCAACCCTGACTCGACGTGGGCCACGGCGATATTTAGCTTGGCTGCTGTGAGCGCACAGGCTAACGTTGAATTGACATCTCCGGCAACGATCACCAACTCAGGCTTTTGTTCGAGACACACTTTCTCAAAACCAATCATGATGCGCGCAGTTTGATCCGCGTGCGAGCCAGATCCAACACCCAGGTAGACATCTGGCTGAGGCATTCGGAGTTCTTCAAAGAATACGTCAGACATCTGTTTATCGTAATGCTGCCCTGTATGTACAAATATCTGGCCCATCTCTTGCCGCTGGAGTTCTAAGACTATTGGGGCCATCTTGATAAAATTAGGGCGTGCCCCAACAACTGTACAGATCATCGTTCGTAGTCCTCCAGAAAGTTGATGAAGCGGGTAGCAATTAAAGCACGGTCAAAATATTGCTCGGCAGCGCGCCTACCATTCTCGCCTAGCGTCCGTCGAAGTTCTGGCTGTGCTGTGAGCGTGCGCAATGCCTTTTCAAACCCCGTAATATCACCCGGTTCTACGACAAGTCCTGCCTGGTGCTTGCGCACGATGTCAGCAGCTTCTCCGCTGGCAACCAGAATAACGGGTCGCGCACTTGCCATCGCTTCGTAAAGTTTAGAGGGCACCGCCCCTGGAATAAACGTTTTTAGGGTCACCAGGATCAAGTCGGCGGACGCGACCAGTGCTGGCATGTCACTGGACGGGCGTGGATCAAGGAGTGATACATTGGTAAGATGCTGGCGTTGAGCCTGCTGGACGAGAAGGAGCTTTTCTGGTCCATCGCCTATGAGTACAAAACGTAGGCCATCCTCCGACCTCAACAAGTGCGCTACGGCAATCACTTGTTCAAGACCCTGTGCCAGACCATGCAAACCCGCATACAGAGCGATGCACGTTCCCCGATCAGAATTCCCTGTTAGTACGCCTCTGGATTCCTCTGTCTGCCGATCAGGGTGAAATTTCCCGGTATCCACTCCGTTGGACAGGTGGAATGTAGCGCTGTCCGGGAAACGTCCGCAAATATTTTCCAGGATGCTTTTTGATTGCCCCGTGATAAGCCAGGATCTGCGGTAGCAGAAGCGCTCAAGCCATGCACTCAAACGGTAGGGAAGACTATCCTCTCGCAGCATTCCCAATCTTACCGCACTTTCAGGCCATAAATCAGAAACATTGAAAATCAGATGTGTAGATTTCAGGCGACTCAGCCAGTAACCAGCGAATCCGAGGAACAGTGGCGGGCTTTCAACCATCAAATAGTCAGGCGGTTTAAGGAGAACGCTTCCGAAGATTGAGGCAGATACCACGAACGAGAAATAGTTAGCAAGTCGCCGTGCGAAGCTGGCGCGCTGTGTGGGATAGATAAAGGTGCGGATAATCTTTATTCCATCGGACGATTCCTGGCGCAAAAGGCCACCATAACCGGGATAAATCTTTCCCGTCGGATAGTTAGGCATGGCGGTAAGGACAGTAACGGAATGCCCCGCCTCAACCATTTTCTGGGCTAACTCCGCCAAGCGCGCCTGAGGCGCACCAATCTCGGGTGGGAAGTATTGCGTCAGAATCGTAAAACGCATTCAGCGACCCACTTCAAGGAGTAATCGAGTCTCGAACGGTACTGCCGCCCGCCAATTGAGAACATAACGAGGTGCTTCATCTTTGAGGTTCCAGCCGCGTGAATGCCAACCCGGAACAATCGTCGCGAAAGCATTCTCAGGAAACTCAGCAGGTGTGATGCGCAGACGTACACCGCTCGGCCAGTGGATTTCACTGTTGCGACCGTCGCAAGACGCCTGTGCATCGGCGGTGAATTGGAACGACAGAGAAAACAGATGCTCTCCGTGGCCTTCCAGGCGATCCTGTATCTCCCAAACGCCAGGCCCTTTGTGCGTGACTTGGCGACGATGAAGTACAGGCTCGGAAAAACGCTGGTAGCCCGTATGCTCACCCGCCACATGACTGTCTGACCAATCGCTGAGGTGCGCGTGTGGCAGATATGCAACTCGAAATGCGCCCCAGAAAACACACTGATCTTGACCATCCACTGCAATCGAATTATGAGCGGCGGTACTGCGAAAGTGATCGCGCCAGGGTCCAGCCTGGTACGTGTAGACTCCCGGATCGACAATGAGCGGTCGTCCCTGGCCGTATAGCACGATACTCAGTGTGTCGGCGTGACCGTGGCCCGGTATTCGACCAGGAGCCATTGGGCCTGCGTCAAAGAACAGGTAATCTCCTGAATCGCCCCGCAAAACAGCGTAACCCGCCTCCGGGAAAGCTGCGACCGTGTTTCCCGTACTTGCCAGAGTTTGATCGAATGCAAGAGGTCGTTCTGTAAGCCACGCAAGATAGGCCGGATCTGCACTGGCGACGTGGGTCAACCAGTGCGGCTGCCCCAACATAACCGCTCCAGCGGCCAATAGTGACTGAGGGTTGATTGGATAGTCAGGAACGCTGTCGTTTACCATCGGCCAGGAGCCATTTGGAGCCTGGGTTGAGGCCAGAAACTTGAACATCCTGACCATAGTCTCGGAGAACTCGACAGGGATGGCGATCCCAGCGCGTGTCGCCAAACACCAGGTTTCCAGGAAATCCTGGAGTACGACGGTGTGATAACTGATGCTTCGCTCATCGTGAGCACCATCCGCAAGCACCTGGCGGCGCATTTCTGAAACCAAACCTCCCAATCCCAGGCTTCGCAACCGAGCTGCCTCGGACCACTGAGGGAAATACATTCCGACCCATGCCAAAGCGCGATAATTCTCAATAAGGTGGTTATCGGCCATATCGCGTTCAAGGTTAGCTGCCAAAACTCGCGCTTGCTGGCGCAAGGACGGTATCAGACGATTTTGCCAGAACGCTTGACTGCTAGAACTGTCTTCGAATACCCTGCCCAGACGTGCCCAGGCCACCAATCGGCGCGATAGCGGATAAGGTTCCCAGCCCGGCGTACTTCCAACGGGGTTATGATCGAGCCAATCGCCGAGCAATTCGATCAGCGTTTGCAGGAAATGGTCATTATTTGCAACCAGATAAGCATATACTAATACCAATGCCCATTCGCCGTAGTGGAGGTGATAATTCCAGAGCCTATCGTCTGTCGACGCGGACGTCCAATCGACTGGGAAGCCCACCTCAACAGATGGCATGTTGAGAAAAGCGAATCGGTGAATGCACAATTCCTCAGCCTGCTGCAAGAGCTGGTCGGGTATTGTCAGATGTGACGCTGCTTTTTCGTTAAAGAGATACGCGCTGCGCTGTGGGATCGAGATAAGCTCGATGGAGAGTGGAAAAAGATATGGCGCGGCCAGCGGATAAATCCAGCGAAATCGTGCCTTGCGCATCATGCGGGTCGTGAGCTGACCTGGCTCCATCTGATGAATAGAATCTAATAAATAGATGATACGTTCAAACATGTTTATCCAGTCGGACGGGTGAGGCTAGCCCTTCTGTGCTGATTAGAGTTAATACTGAATTGGATTTGGCGAAGTAACTCGCAGGCGCGGCAAAGTAATGGCCGTAAGTGATCTCATCTTGTGAGGCAATCCTTGTCGAGGTGTCAATCCGCATGAGATCGTACGAATGCGTTTGCAGTTCGCGCCACGCTTGTGCGATTGCCTCTGGACCGTGCATCTCAATGACGAGTAATGGGTGATATATTTCTAACACCTGGGTCATACCCTCAAGCACGTAGCCTTCCGCGTGTTCAACATCCATGAGTATGACATCTGGCACAGAATTGCCTTGTAAGATATATGTATCGAGACGTTTGGACTCAACATCTATTGAGTGGCCCGGTTTGACATGCGGCAACCCTTCGAAGCGCACTTGCGTCTCACTTAGAGACAGTGAAAAGCGGACAGTCCCATCGATATTGCCCACTGCACAGCTTTCAACCCGAATGAGACGGATCTGGCTATCATTCAACTCAATGTTTCTGGTCAACCGCTCGACGACCTGAGGATGCGGCTCGATGGCAGCGACGGATCCCGATGGTTCACTTAGTCGGCTCAAAACTAGCGCCCAAAAGCCCACGTTGGCTCCAATGTCGTACAGGCACATGCCAGGCTTGATGACCTTGGATAAGAACTGCTGTAGATCTAGCTCTTAATTGCCCAGATAATAGGAGCGTTCCTGTCGAACATTGACGTACATTTTAAGTCCGCTGGCAAAACCCCTCTGAACTGTTAGGACATCGTAGCGATCAGGCAATAGCACCGAAGCTAATGAGCGGCTTCCACTGATTCTGTAATAAAGTCGCTTCAGGGAAGAAGGCAGTTTATTCCAAAACCATGCGACTGACCTGTAGAATTTCACGTCAATGCACCTGTTATCGCAATATATTCAAGATAAAGCCACTGAGATCGGTGTGCCATTTTGCAGAGATTTTGAAATGCAAAACGTCGTGACTGAAGTTGCCATCAGCTCTTGAAGGCTAATAGGAGGTGAGCCGCCTGTCCTTATGGCGTCTGCGAAAACCTGAAGCTCATTTCGATGACCTTTGTCCTGATTGAGGCGTGACCGTACAATGCGACGCCGACCACGGTTTACTAGCTCCAACTGCCGGAAGTTATCGAGTATCGCGACAGTTTCACCGCCGAACACCTCGATTCGCTCTTTGGGAAATGTCTTGTCGCCGTTGGCAACATAAGTGATCGTTCCTAAAGAGCCGTTCGCAAACTGTAGCGTAAGCACCAGATTGTCCGCGCGATACCGACCACTATCGGGCAAACAACGAGCAAAAACCTCAGTTGGCAATGCACCGGCGATAAAAATCAGGAAATCAACGAAGTGGCATACTTCGCCGATGAGACGCCCGCCCCCCTGCTCAGGGTCTTGCGTCCAATGACTAACAGGAATATAGCCAGCGTTGATCCGATAGTGCATGGCAAGCGGCTCACTGACATCGCTCAGGAAGTCTTTTAATTGGCGCGCCATTGGTGCGAAGCGTCGGTTATAGCCGACCATGAGTACGGGCGGTCGCTGACCTGCGGCTTGCTGGTGGTGGGCCGCAATCGTTTTGAACGTATCAATAATCTCTGTCAGTTCCGATTGGCTCAAACACAGCGGCTTTTCACAGAAGACGTGCTTACCTGATGTGAGCGCAGCAATCACCTGCCGCTTGTGGAGATGATGACGGGTGGCAATTATCACAGTGTTAATATCGGAATGAGAAAGGATGTCCTGCTCGTCGGATGTTGCAAAGCCGAATTCAAACTTCTTTGCGGCGTGCTGAGCAGTAATTCCACTGGCCGTACAGATCCCGACCAATTGAAGCCCTTCAATGGACTTCAGGGCCGGAAGCAGCGTCGATGTCGAGAAGCTGCCGCCACCCAGCATTCCGATCTTTACGGACCCGGACTGAGGATCACCAAGCGCAGTACCGGGGTTAAGGCTCAATTCGATACGGTGCGGCTGAGGCGGCTGGTCGGGATAAGTGAGCAGCACACCCATGAATGATTCACCGGCTTTGCCAGTAATTAGATCATAGGCTTGCGCAGCATTCTCAATGGAAAAACAGTGCGTGACCAGGGGCCTGGTATGTACCTTGCCATCCGCAATCTGCCGAATAAATGCCTGCATGTTGCGGTTTTCTGTCCAGCGAACATACCCAACAGGGTAGTCACGGCCCTTTTCTTCGTATGCAGGATCATAGCGTCCAGGGCCGTAGGAACGCGATATGCGGAAGATCAGTTCTTTGTCATAGTAGGTCTTGCGCGGAATCTTCAATCCCACCTGACCAACGACCACAACCACGCCTTGCTCTCGTGCAATCTCGCCAGCCAGGGCAACCAACTTACTACTCTTGGAAGTCGCAGTTATCAACACCGCGTCAACACCCAGACCGCCTGACAAGGTCGATGCTTTAGCGCGCAGTTCGTCGGCATTCGTGACGGCTGCATCGGCCCCCAATTGAAGTGCTAACGCCGTTCGAGACGATTGAATATCCATCCCAATTACAACACAGCCCGCGGCTTTCAGCATCTGAACAGTAAGCTGGCCAAGTACGCCCAGGCCGATGACCGTAACTATCTCACCCAGATGGACACCCGTCAGACGAATACCTTGCAGGGCAATCGCGCCCAGGGTTGTAAAAGCTGCCGATTCGAAGTCTACTGCATCGGGTAGTTTCGCAATCAGATTCTGGGGGACAAAAACAACCTCCGAGTGAGTGGCGTAGCGTGCCCCGGCGCAACTGACGCGGTCGCCCGGTTTAAGACCTTCCACTCCCGGCCCTACACCGATTACAGTTCCCGATGAGGAATAACCCAGGGCTACCGGGCTATCCAGGCGGTTTCGCACAGTTTCGATGGTAGGCAGCAAACCGTCACGCCTGGCTTTGCCGATAACCTGGCGTACCAGATCGGGCCGTTCACGGGCCTTATTCAACAAGTTCTTTCGGGCTAGCTCGACCATTGAACGTTCCGTACCAGCACTGACCAGCGAAAAAGCCGTGTGAATCAGTGCGCCACCAGGCTGGAGCGCAGGAAGCGGAACTTCGGCGACGACCAGAGTGCCATCCCCATAATTCTGAATTACAGCTTTCATACATGAAAGTTCCCATATGCAAAGGCGGTCATCCTTGCACCGCGTAGAAAATAAGCCCGAAATACTCGTGCAGCCCCGCCTCTATATTCCATAAGTTTTCCACGCTCGGCAAGAAGTCCGTCAATTGATAGGGGCCACCTATAACAAGGTAATCGACAGGATAGGGAATGGGATGCAGCCCTGCTTTGGTAAAAACGCTCATGCTGCGAGGCATATGCACTGCCGACGTCACCAATATGAAAGGCTGTGAACCGACGAGTGGCCTTACGTTATTCGGATGTTCCGCCGTGCTATTGGATTGTGCTTCAGCCTCAGCCGCCCGCGCGGGTTGCAAGAGTACCGCGAAGTCTTTCATCGTTACTGCGGTATCTCGCTCCGAATGATCGCGGCCTGCCGAGCCAGAAAAGATCAGCTTACAATCAGGTCCGAGCTTGGTACACAGTTCGATTCCCCCGGCGAGACGATACATGGAGGCATGGGGAAACGCCGAAGATAGCATATCGTCTCGTAGGGGAAATCCGCCACCCGTCAGCACGACGACCTGATTCACGCCCTGCGCCTGCAAGTTTGCAATTGCCGCTGGTTGGTATTGGCTTTCTAGCGGCCACAAAATTCCTTCTGAAACAGGTCTTGTGCCCAGTATCCAGACGGCGAGCAATAGTACAATGCCCAGATAACGCACTCGACGCTTGTCTTTGCTAGCCAACCAGATCAGGAAGGCAGCAACCAGCCAGATCCATATGAAGAGATTGGTGGCGAGTGAAGAGATAAGTGAAAGCATTCGGTAGCTAATTCACCGAAGCGACGCCAAGCGCGTGGGTCGGCGAATAAGAAGCACCTGGCGACTCCTGATCAATATACGCTTGATGCCATAGCTCGAAGACTACCAGCGCCCAAAGCAAGAGCGAGTGATCGCGATATCCGACTTCATGTTCCTTCAGCAAAGAATGTACACCCTCCGGTTGGAAATATCCGCGTTGTCGCAAGCGCTCAACCGATAGCATATCCCTTAGCCAATCGCGCAAGTCGTTGCGGAACCAAAGAGCGATGGGCAGGTTTAACCCTCGCTTGGGGGCCTGAGTAATCTCAGACGGCAAATAGGGGGCCATAGCTTTCCGAAACAGCCCTTTGGTCACACCACCCGGCACTTTCCATTCCAACGGGATATTACCGGCGACTTCGATGAGACGCTGGTCAACAAACGGAACACGTACTTCGAGTGATTGCGCCATGCTCATCCGATCAGCATATGCAAGCTGATTAAAGGGGAGGTACGTTTGTACATCGGCAGCCATCAGCCGGTCCAGCTCCCTTACTGAACTTGCCGTCAGGTGTGGCCGAATGAAGTCCGTCGTATCCGATTGAATTAGTGAATCCTTGAACTGAGCGGAATACAGTGATCGTTTTTTCCTGTCATCGGTAACCGTCAACAAGCGCAAATAACATTCGTCGAACGCCAGTGCGCCGCCTTCGAGTAAGCGTCTCAGGCGCTGTGGGCCGAGACGCCCATCGGTAGCGTCACGGGCCAACCGACTCGCCAGGGAAGCGACACCCTGTCGGAGAAACGCTGGCACGTGGCGATAATGTTGAACTACGGACATGCCTATATAGCGGGGATACCCGGCAAACATCTCGTCTCCGCCTGTACCAGACAGCGCCACTTTCACAAAGCGGCGAGTCTCTGCGGCGAGCAGATACAGAATTATTGCAGTTGGGTTGGCAAACGGCTGATCGAAATGACCGATAACTCGTGGCAGTAGGTCGACAACATTTGGGTCAAGCCTGAACTCATGATGGTCGGTCTTGTAATGTTCAGCAACACGACGGGCTATATCGAGTTCGTCCCAGTTCTTTTCCCGCCGTCCAAACCCAATGGAGAAGGTGTGTACTGGCTCCTTCATATGGCGCGTCATCATGGCAAGGATACTAATCGAATCAATCCCGCCACTGAGGAACAGACCGATAGGCACGTCGGCCACCAGCATCGCCTGCACGGCCTCCTCGAAAGCGGTTCGAATGTCCTTAATTGCCTCATCAGCGGATGTATAGTGGTTCGGCCCGGTTTGGAATTCCCAATAGCGATGAACATTGACCCTACCATCCTGGCATACCAGACTGCGCCCTGGAGGTAGGGCATGTATATCCCGGAAAATCGTGTGCGGTTCGGGGATATAGAGAAAGGACAAATATTTGTCCAGAGCGTCACTATTTATCGTCCGCGATATTCCGGGGTAAGCCAGGATAGATTTCAACTCGGAAGCAAACAGTAATAATCCATCGACGTGCGCATAATACAGTGGCTTAATGCCAAAATGATCTCTGCTCAAGAATAGTACGTGATGTTCACTATCCCAGACGGCGACAGCAAACATGCCGCGCAAGTGGGATGGTAAATCCTGACCCCATTCTTCGTAGCCATGAACCAACACTTCTGTATCGGATTGCGTGGAAAATCGGTGCCCTCTGGTCTGAAGTTGATCGCGAAGTTCCTGAAAGTTGTAAATCTCGCCATTGAAAACGATGTGCAAGGTCCCAGCTTCATTACTCATGGGCTGCTGGCCCGTTAGCAGGTCAATAACGCTCAACCGGCGCATGGCGAGTCCGGCTTTGGCATGTAAATAATAACCCTCATCGTCGGGTCCCCGATGGGTAATCAGAGTGTTCATTCGGCGCAGGTCTACAGGTTGATCCGAATGAGCTGAGACACGACAGTAACCGACAATGCCGCACATAGGCTAGTGCCTTCCGGGTAGAATTTCCGATTGCTCGTTCCGATGTATCGCCGTCGCCAACGTAAACGCAAAATACCAGAAAAGAAAAGCGGAGGCCCCGCCGAGGGCGAGCAATCCATCCTCAAAAATAGCGTTTACCATCGCTGCGCTCACAATGGCAAGCAATCCAGCTATACCCACAGCATTTGTGCCGGAACTTTCCTGTATATACTGATAAGCCTTGAAGAGAAGGGCGGTTAGTAACCACAACAACACCCCTAGTCCCAACACACCGAGGCCGACAAATATCCTAAGATACTCGTTATGCCCGCCAACCACATCGTACTGAGCAGACGCAACATATTGTGCGTTTGCCAAGAGTATCTCATCCGTTGAAAAACCACTTCCGATAACCGGGGATCGCATTCCAATGTCAAACGCGATTGCCCATGTATCTGGACGCAAAGCCGTGTCGCCACTAACGAAATGGGTACCCTCGATAGGCACAAACAGGGCAACGGCTCCCAATACTAAGAAACTCAGTAGAATCACCCTTAAATTAAGTATTGATCCTGATAATCTTAGATAAATGAATATCCCGACTGCCAACCCAAGCAAACTCGCACGCGATCCAGATAGTAGCAATTCACTCAACACGATAAGCATGGCGGCTCCAAGCACTAAGCGAGTGAGCCTTGATGTAACATCTCGCCACGACGCGAGCAAGCCGAGCAAGATGAACATGCACACTACGCCCAGCGTATTCGGATTGTTAAAAACCCCCTGAAACCGTTGAATGTTTGCCTCATTCATAAAGTACCTGGCCTGTCCGGTAACCAGGCCTGACAAGCTTATGAGAAGAAAGAACATACAAATTGCCAACAGGCGATATGTACTACGTTTCCGCCTATCCGGCCCATTAATCATAAAGGGAAGTGTGGTACCAAAGCCGATTATGGCGAACGCAAACGCCAAAGCTTTCTGGAATGTGGTCGTCGCATTGAAAGCATATAAAGTTGAAGCCAGGGCTAATAGGCACAGCAAAACAGCCGGAAAAAGCAGGAAACCAGGAAGATATTTCCTCCTGGAACGGTCATTAATCAAGGCTGTCATTCCATGGAGCGTGAGCAAACCCATCGGTGCGTAACGCAAATAGAAGATCGAACCTGGAGCAATCAGATGTGTCTCGGCCAGCAGGACGCTAATCAGGCTAATCCATATCAGCCATTCGATGGAAAGGGTAAATGCAAAAGGGATTGCTATACCTACCAGGGCGATCTGGAGAAGTGTCTGGTCGGTACCGTATGCCCCGAAGAAGTAACCCAATGCAGCAGCAAGCAGGATTGCCAACCCAACGAGAGAAATCTTCGATGCGCTTGGGGATAAACCAATCATGAACGTTTCGGACTCCGCTTCCCTACGGTGTGGCAAAATATGCTGCTTGGTGGGCTGTGACCCGCAAACGCCAGCGTAAATCTCACGGTTTTGTTGCCTCTACGAGGAGCAGCAGACCAAACTGATCGCCCATTACTTTGATCAACCATCTTGGATAAACCATCTGGAGCAGTCGGTAAAGTCGACTCCCATACTTATCACCTAATTCTATCGATAACAGGTCGCTGGGTCCTAACAGAATGTTTAACGAGACATTTGTAAAGCCAACCGTAACAAGGAGTTGGTGCATCTGAGAAGTCGTATAAGCTTTGGTGCCCGGACTCTCCAGATGATCGAAAATAAATTTCCGGGCGCTGTGAAATGGGTCTGCTCGCAACGCTCCATAACGTAACCACAGTAGCAATCCGGTCCAGGAAGGTACATGATACACCATAACCTTTAGCGTTCCGCCATGGGCAAGGACACGAAATGCTTCTTTGAACGCAATATTGGTCTGGGGCGTATGGTGTAGAACACCCCATGAGTAAATCAAGTCGAAAGCGCAACTCCTAAAGGGAAGGTTTTCGACATCGGCCTGACGTAACGCATATAAATCTCTCGACACAGCCCGCATGTCGAGATGCTGTTGCGTCATCTCGACAGCTTGAGAAGTCAGATCAATTCCTGTTGGCCTTATCCCGTTCCTGATCCATTGCAAGAAATCGACGCCGACCCCAACGCCGATTTCTAGAACCCGCCTGTCTGTCCATTGGTTGAAATTCGCGAAGTCGGGAATAAAGGGTTCAAGTCGGTAGCGCTTCCTCTCTATTTCTTCAAAATAAGAGGAGCGATCTTCAGATTTCCCATAGCGACTGTCGCAAGGTTCGTTTTCCCAGTAATCCTTGACCTGACGCTTGAGTTTGGGGGCCAATTTACCCATTGTGAGCACGGTCCCGGTTTTCGACCGTGTGAGTCAAAATATTGAGGAGTTTCTCGGTACATAAGGCAATCGGATAGGTCTTCTCGACATAGGTATGCCCAAAGGCTGTAATGCAACGGCGCAACGCCTCATCGTCTAGGATAAGTCGAATTCCCCGGGCAACCGCCTCGGCATCACCTACTGGAACCAGTAAGGCTCCGTGTTTTCCCACCACCTCCGGCAGCGCTCCTGCGTCCGTACAAATGACCGGCCTGTTGCAAATCAAAGCTTCGACTACAGCCCGAGAGAACGATTCGGTGAAAGAAGGATGCACATATACATCGGTATGGTTCAGCAGCTCAGGTACGTAATCAATCTCGCCAAGAAAATGAACACTTGTTTGTAGCCGATAGCGCTCAATTTGCCAGATTAATTCACTTCTAAAGGTATCAATGTCTTCAACGCTTTCGTTAGAGCCTGAAGCGCCGACAAACAAGCAAAGCAGCGTGGGATAGTCATTTTGCAACTTACTGATGGCTTCTATGAGAATATGCTGGCCTTTCATTGGAGCAATTCGTCCAATCGAGACCAGTATGGGATAACGTCGCTGAATCAGGCGATGTATGTCGTCGGGCAGACTACCCTGACTTTTTTCTTGAATCTTCTGCACATCAAAACCATTTGGAATAGTTTCAATCTTGCTTTCTTGTATACCGTGCCCAACCAACATGCGTTTGACGGCCGCGGATACCGCGATAAAACGGGTGGACAGGCGCGAGAGACACCACAAATATAGTAACGCGATCCGCCTAAGCGAATGCCAGCGATATTCAATAGTAAGTGAGTGAACGACTTGCATGTGAGGTATCCTCAGGAAGTATGCTGCAAGTCCTCCTATCCAAAGGTTTTCGGTATTACTAACAATGACACTCGGGTGAAACACGCGCAGTCGACGAATCACCCTGTCAAGACCAACAGTGTGATTTTGTAAGAGGTGCGCAATATTGCGGCTGGTCAGGCGTGGATGAACCAGACTGATTTCAGGCCAAACAACAACTTGACAACCTAGAGCTTGGTATTCGGCTGCGGCGTCATTTTCTTGATGAAAAACGATAGTTGCACTCGCTGACAATTCAGCGTCCTGGCGGAACATTTCCAACATGTACCGATTTGGGCCAATCAATCGGTCCCAGGGATTCAACACGATTATTCGCTGTCGGCCCGCATTCATGGGGTTGTCCTTGCCGAAGCAGAACGGATGGCTTGCATAAAGCCTTCTGCCCAATTGGGCGGCGAAAAACGTTCAATGATCCGGTGCGAGTACATTCCCATCTGATCGCGCAGTGGTCTGTTGCGAACCAAATCAACCAGCCGGGCAGCCAGCAATTCAATATCGCCTACTGGCACCGAATAGCCGTTTTTTCCTTCATGCACCAGGTCCGGGCCGGCTCCAACAGCCTCTGAAACCACTAGCGGTAGTCCAAACTCCATGCCCTCATTTAAGACAAATCCCCAAGTCTCCAATACACTCGACAACACAAGTATGTCGGCTGCCGTGTAGTATTTACATAAGGTGTCGTGATCAAGAATCCCCGTGAAATCTATGCCGGGTAATCCAAGTTGCTCAATCATAAATTCATAGGCCGGACGGTCAGGCCCATCACCGACTACGATCAATTTTACCGGCAGGTTTTCACTCACCAACCGCGCATAAGCATGAAACAGGATAGAGACACCCTTAAAGGCTTCCACTAAGCGACCAACAAAAAGAATGACAACGGCGTTCTCGACCTGGAAGTCCTTCCGTAGAGCATTTCTTTGCGGCCTTAGGCGATTGGCTGCTGCCTGGAAATAATTCCGGTCGGTTGCATTGGGCGCAATAAAGATTCTGGTTGGACTAACTCCCAGGCGTTCGCAATATTGCCGGGCGCGTTGCCCAGGCACCAGGCAGCCAGCCGCATATTTAAGCAACGTTCTTTTTGCAAGTTCCTTGACGCCGGTACGCCGACCATCGTAGCTTGTTGATTCGATCCAGAAGAGAATCTTTTTCTTGAACAAAACCCCCCACAGCCATAAAAGCAGGTAAGTTGGTTCGTCCCACCCACTCAAAATCAAAACGTCTGGCTTGGATCTTAATACTGGCCAGACGTTATTCAGGTGACGATCATCGAGTGGAGGAAGATGCCAGTGCAAGCCCGGCAGCACGCTGACCGGTAAATCGCCCAGTTCGTCGGCCAGTATGTAGCGCCGGTGCGTCATATCATGAGCCAAGGTGAAGATAGCAAGGTCATTTGGAAGGTGGCAGGCTAGCTCGCGAAAACACGGCACACGATAGCTCGCCAGTACATTCGTGACCAGAGCTACCGATGGCATAATGGATTAGCCTCAATGAGAAATCTAGCCACGCTTCTATTGGGGAGTTGCGTTAAGAACGAGTCGGGTGACATAGTATCCATCATGTTGTATAGGAGGCTCAGAAAAACAAATGGCAGTTAACAATAACCCTTCGGCAGATGTATTGCAGTCAATTACCTGGTTGTTGACATCTGTTACTCGCCAATTATAAGACAATCCGCCTTGTATACAAGTGAGATATTCCCAGCGCAATAAGAATCTTGCGCTTCTGAAGGGGAAGCGAGAACGGAATTGAACTTCCAAAGAGCAATTCTGTTCCTGGCATATTACATCTGCTACAGGTCCGACAGGGTCCGACAGGCTAAAGGTACAGTGGACAGGCTCCATTACTTGCCTCAGTTCAAGCCAGAGATAGCAGCCCTCTTTGTGCCAATCAACAGCAATAGACCGTGATCCTTGGCGAGCTTCGATGCTGACGACGTAATCGCGAATATAAGGTGGGATGGTAACTAACGCCTGCTGAGGGTAGTCATTCGAAAAAGGGATTTGTTCACCAAGCACTCGCACGCGATACCGCACGTATTGCTGACTGGCTGCTCCATACACGAATGTCTCCTCACTCAATCGTGTTAAGGGCGACCAGCTGCGATCATTAAGTACGGACTCTATGCCCTCCCTGGCGCTGACGAAAACAGCTCCTTCATTCTGCCAATCAGCGACGTTTTGTCGAATCGTAACCCAGTCTCCATACGCTTGCTCAAGCCGCCATTCGTCACCTTCGGCGCGGGCATTCACAAACTTGTCATGGGTTAGTAGAGTAAACAGATATATTCCTGGCTGCACCCGGCCATCGGTTCGTCGTAGCGCCTGAATCGAATTTTTTGTGCGCCGGCGCAACAACGCTGAGTCCATCAGGTAATCGCCTTCTAGATTGGCAACGACGGGTAGTTGTAAGCATTGCCCACCTGGCTCTGGACTAGACAAGCTTGACCAGCCCATCATGTACGCCGATGGCACAACGTCTGCGAGCGGAGAGCCTGGCTTTGCCACATCACTATCTGCAAGTAAGCCCGCACGTCGCAGTGCCACCCCAGACCATACCCTATCGGCTTGAGAATCGCCATAGTCAAGGAGGCCGCTGCGCCACAGTACGGGACGATAATCTGGATCGGCCAGATGTCCGATCTGCTCTAGCTGCGCAACTGCCTTCGCAACGCTGGACGCACGGCTATAGCCGTGCGTCTGAGGGGGGCAGGCCGAGGCCCAATCTCCACGTAAGCTGGGTTCGGTGAGCAAAAATGCCAGTGATGGTCGCCAGCCACTTCCCACAAACTGATATGGAAACCGAGAGTGGACAGGATCGTTAAACGCATGGAGATGGGGCTGTATGTCGTTTCCCTTTTGGATTTCGTTGACCAGATGCTCTCGAACTGCGAGGTGCAGTTCGTACCATTCTTTCCCGTCCTGTACATCGCCATAGGCAGTCATACCAAGCACGGAGCCGACTTCTACCATATGGGTCCAGGGGACCGCTAACATCGATGCTGCAAAGTCTGATTTTGCGACGAGTAGACGCTGGAGTATAGCAGCCGTAAAGTTCCCGCGTTCCTCGTGTATTTCGTGATCCTCCGTGATAGTGACTAGTACTTGCCCTGGACGCGGATCTGGTACAGTAACATTTGCTTGTACAAGGAGATAACCTAACGAGCTGATCGCCAAGAAACGAATCGGCCAGGCGTCACCACGAATACGATCCGGTCGCTGTGCATGAATAGTAACGTTGGCTGTACCATCGAGATCGAAAACTATGGTCCTTGGCTCTGAGATTATTCCCCAACCAGCTGGAGGTAGGACGTGCAGTACCCAATCACCGCTGACATCCCGTATTTGGCAACAGACAGTCACCGACGTCCCAAGCGCAAGTTGCAGAGGAACATCAATTGACAATTTCCCTTCTATTGCCATTGGAGGTGTCTGCGGCCAGCCCTCTTTCAGCGTTAGCCTATCGAGGTAAACCCCCAGATTTTGCGGATCGAGGGCAAGGGCGCGAGTCCAGTCATGATAGGCGGCATCCGGATCATTTCTCGCGTGGGCGAGTTGCCCCCGTAAATACCAAGTCTGCGCACATTCCGGAATCCATTGGACTGCCCACTCAACACATATCGACGCCAACTCTAATTTGTGACCGTGTAAGAACACATCCGCCCACCATAATGTATCGAAAGGAGAGACAAACTGACCACTTTTTATTAGCGGGTGGGAGAGACTAGCAGCTTTTTCCCAGTCATTCTGCTGGACGGCGATTGCGGCGGCAGCCCAGGCCATTTCCAACGAGTTAGCCCCCAAGGATTGCCATAAGCCCAGGGCCTCTGTTGCATGTTCTGTTTGTTGACTATCTATAGCCTGCTTCGTATGGTAGGCGGCAAGTTGCGCTAGCGCGCTGCGTTGCAACTCATCATGTGTACTTAATGTTATACTACCAAATGCTGCCCTTCCCCAGATGAGGCGGACGACGAAGCGGCGTATGCTTCGTCCAGGAATCCAGGTAAGATATAGGTCAGAACCAGATGTATTCCACGGGTTTCGAACAACTTCTACAACATATAAGAACGCTGACCAGGCTTCACTATCACCCCTATGTCCCAACACGAGTGCGACATTTATAGCCGCTAGCAAATGGTGTCGGTTTAGGCGTACCGCCAGACGCCAAAATATTAAGCCCAACGCATCTGAAAATAATATGGTTGACAGCACATTGCCCACAAGGTATGCGATTTCACCGAGGATGTAGACGAGCAAATGTGACGCAAGAAAAACAAACTTTTCACGCGCTCGTCTCGCGTCAGAAGACGTGCCCATCTTACTTTTGACCGCTGACGAGATAAAAGTAACCCATGGCTCTCAGTAGAGAAACTTTATAGAGCGTTTTTTCAAGGGTCACCGTGATAGGGCTGAAAAGCTGCGGGGGGAGAAAACCACTGAATGTAGTGTTCATAGAATAAAAGCCGACGGGTCGAAGCAGTGTGGAAAGTTTGACTAGAAAGAGTGTGTTCGAAAGGTTCATATCGGTTATGATTACGTGGCCCGCTGGGCATGTCGCCTGGTAGATTCGCTCCGGGAACGCCTCCTGGTCAAGGATGGTAGCCAGGAGTGAGTCCAGCCAGGTTAGTGAAAGTTCCGCCATTTCAGGTACGTATTCGTTCAAATCGACAGTAACAAAGTGAATATCGAGTTTCTGCTCGAAAGGGTCTTCGTAATTGCGTAGACGTTTGCGAGCAATCGCGATTTGTTCTACGGAACGATCCACCGAGAGTACCGTAGCCCCGAGTTTTGCGAACAAGAAGCTCTCTGAGCCATATCCAGAGCCTGCGTCAAAAACGATAAGTCGCGGCACAGCCAGAATAGTCTGCACGGTATGCTCTCGGCGGCTCACATAAATAGTTGCCGCCAGTTCTCTGGGACACTGAGCAGGGTTAACTATCACGTAGTAATGGCTTTGGAGTGCCTTCTTTTCATTTTGGTCTAGGTAGGGATTGCCCCGAACAACTTCGCGGCACAGTGTCTCATAAAACGATCGCCTGATTTGTTCCACATCATGAATTGGCATGTGGCTGATGTTGTACGAACCCCTTCAAGCTAATTGGGCTTTAAGAGCCACGCCATTCTTTGCGAGATGGCTTCAGCGGTGCGTCGCCAAGTAAATTGAGCGGCTCGCGCAGAACCACGGTCAATGAGCTGTAAACGCAGCGGTGTATCCGACAATAGACACAGGACTGCATCGACTATACCTGTGGTTTCTAGAGGGTCCACTAGGAGCGCAGCGTCACCCACTACTTCGGGTAGCGCACCCCGATTACTACAGATCACGGCTGTGCCACACGCCATCGCTTCGATGACTTGCATCCCAAATCCCTCGTGAAGGGAGAGATCCAGGTACAGATCTGCCCCGGCATAGATTTCGGCGAGCGTAGAAACTTGGTCATCACGATAGAACGGCAAGATTTTCACGCGCGCCCTCCAACCAAATTGATCTACCTTGCACCGCACATCTGTCTCGTTCTCAGTCCGAACGCCGGCAATCACCAAGTTCTGGCCGATTTTCTGGCCGATTAGCTTGTCATATACAGCTAAAACGGTATCGAGATTTTCTCTTTGATCTCCAGTGGCGATTGCAAGTAGATATCCATTGAGACACTGCAATTGACGACGAATATCCTGGCGATCCAGCTTTTCCGCAAGGTGGGCAAAATCTGATCCTGGAGCGCAAGGGGCGTACTCTAATTTGTCGTTAGCAATCCCTATTGAGTGCATTAACCAATTCTCGACAAACTGACTGTTATAGAAGACCGTCGCGGCGCGATGCAGGCTATAGTTTACCATCTGCCCATCCAGGAGAAAGATCAAACGTCTGACGATCGTAAAAGACCTTCCCGCAGCGTATTGGGCTTCGACGATCTTATGAGCAATATCATGACATACAACTACATAAGGGCAGTGGAATATTCCCAGAGTCGTTTCATAAGGTATCCACACAAGGTCAGCATTGAGCTGCAAGGCTTTCCACGGTAGAGTTCCTAAACCATGTACCATGTGATTACGAAACCGAATGGAAACATAGTGAAAGCGTGCATTCTGAGGGAGTTGAGGAGGATCGATATTATCCTTTAGCAGTATCCAGTACTCATTGACTAAATCAATTTCTGAGAGTTGCCACAAACTGTTTGCAACATATTTGCCCACACCTTTCATCTGCTTACCAAGCGCGACACCATCAACAAGTATCCGTGCCCCGGAACGTCTTGAGACGAATCCTATTGCGCCCACCTTATCGCTCACCACTTTCTGCTCGTGCTATGGTGATCCTGCTCAACGTACGCCTGATGTTGTTCCCAAGACATGTAAATCAAGCTCCTTTTCAAGGATGTGCCCCTGATTCTACCAAATTTGAAATCAACTGCTGCATCTGCTCTAAACCTTGCCCTGTAGGCGCGACAAGCGACTCGATAGTAGATTGGGCATTTTCGGGACTGAGAGTGGATTGCCTGGACGGTGCAGACAACAATATCTCCCGTAGATAGTTGAAGTCTTTGGCAAACGTAATACCCGGAACTGCAACCAAGCTCTTATTGAAGCCAAGATCGATCCAACCTGGCATTACAATGGGTATTCCTAACGCCAGGCAGTCTAGCATAACTGTAGAGTGAAACATCAGTGCTATATCTGTTTGAGCAAGAATATCGGCTAAAAGCCCATATTTGTCGATGTGAAGAACAGGCGGTATCTGCCCGTAGTGTTGTTGCCATCGATCTTTGAAGGCTGTGACATCTTCTAATGGATGGATTCGGACTGTGATCTCAAAATTGTGCTGGTCTAGCAGTTCGTGAAGGATATGAATAAAACCGTCCAGCAACTCGGAAGCATTATAACGCGCAATAACCTTCAGCGGCCACGAAAAGAAAGTCAAACGGTAGCGAGTACCTCCAGGCTGACGCGGAATCGCCGCGAACCTGGAAGTTGGATTGAAAACAAAGATTTTGTCACGTTGCTGCTGCGGCCATAACTCTCGCCAAAAGTCACCCCACACGACGAGCAGGTCGGAACGCACTGGGCTTAACAGATAAAGAGGGCTTGCCATCATCCCGTGCATCAATTGCAAAACCGGAATACCTCTCTGACGCGCAAGGTCCATAAACCACCCTTCGATTCCCCACTGATTCGTCAACACGACTAATCGAGGTTTAGCCTGGTCAAGGTAAGCTTCCCAGCACCGGGTAAGATTTCTTACCAACGAGAATTCCACATTTTGCCAACTTAACCAGCTTGGACTTGCCTGGAGCCATGTTTGAAGAAAATTGTGATCGGGCAATTGAAACTGCTCTACCGTTTGGGCAGCCCTTGCCGAAGAAAGTTCAGAATCGGTACTTCTATCTGAAAATTGCCAAAGCCACGCAGACTTGGCGCTCACTGGCAGACCGTACCTCGCCGAATCGTTTGCCAGGAGCCAGTAGATAGGCATTGGCATTAGATTATTAAATGAGGCCAGGGTCCGAGTATTATTGCGGTATGAGGAAAAGAACGTAATTGTGCCCTGTGGCGGCGTTTGTTTCAATACAAAATGCCCTAGTTGACAATGCCAGTAATAAGTTTTATCTAGCCAGGAAATGAAATCGCTGATTTGAATACCCCAGTTTCCCATCAGGTAAGCCTCGCGCGCTCGTTCACCTAAACGCTTCCATATGGTCTGTTGGTGTTGTCTAGTTCCTGATTCTTGTAAGGGTTCCTGCCCTGGAAACGGAAGGATCGAGATTTTTCCAGGCAAAAGGCTTCTTAGAAAAGTGACTGTAGTATTGGAGACCACAGAATGAACCGAGACGAATGAAGCGAATCGCTGCGCGCTTAACTTCTCGATGAAAGCGCCCACTTTTGCTAACAGAGATACTTCCATGAGTTCATTAAAAAGGGTCTCCGTTAAGTAGGTGCGCCAATAGAGTTCACCGAAACGCGGGCCTAACGTGGTAACTTCAGTGACTAGCTTGTACGCCTCTTCCGCTTCCCCGGTTAAATCGTTAACAATCTCTTTTAGTCCATAGCAGGGTGCTAAAAATTCTTCAGATAAGGTTGCCTGGGTGAGTGGCGCGATCCAAAAGAGGCAAATAATGGCCTGGAATGAGGTACTCCGTGCGTCCGGAAACTTTGTTAGGTCTGCGGTGTGATCCAATAAAAGAATATGAAGTGGCTCGCTCATTATTTGCTTCGTTTAACTCCCCATTAGATATACAACAGTAATAGAATGGCGATGAGCGTTTTGGTCAATTGCGCTGAACGGCGACACCTGAATTCTTCAATGACTCTTCATTAAGACTGGAGCGCTGAACCCACTCTTGTTTGGTGATTGCAATTTCCTGCTGGCGCAGTGATGCCGCATATCTTCCTAACAATGTATAGGCCAAGATCAGGACTCTTCCCTTAATTCGATGGTATCTTGCTACATATCCTTTCGAGATTGGCGCGTAGTTTTTTTCGACTTGCTGCACGTATTGTCGATTCTCGGCAGTCAGTGTTCTTTGTGTAACAAAGGTGTACCCCATTAGCTTCATTTCCTCTTGATAGAAATACTCGATCAACGCGATTTGGTCGTCCGATAAAACGCTTCTAAAACGGCCAACACGAGAAGTGTTCGTAGGGTTGATGAGATTGCCGTGCATCTTCGCATCCTTAGCTAATCTTTTTGCCTGATCAGTCTTGTAGAAATCAAGCATCTGCTCTTGAAAAGAGATGCCTATAAAATCACAAACAGGTTTGAGAACGTCCGATGGGTTCGCCACCAGGTGTTCATACTGTACATTGACGTCGGAATGGGAAGTCCAGAACGGATCCCAAAGTAAGCTGCGAAGATGGTATTTTAGACTAGGCATGAATCGTATCAGGTCCCGGGTAACTGCGACACCGTCATTTAATGCGAGACGCGATGACACAATATCACGCGGATCACGAAAGATTCGCATATATTTAGCATCAGGGAAGAGTCGGGAAATATTCTGCAAACGAAGCACATGGCTTGGTGTTTTTTCCCCCCAGAGTTTCTTTCCCCGGCGAAGAACATAACGTTTACCGATTTCCTCCAGAAGTGCGCGCACGGAACCGGTGTGACTTGCTTTTTCAGCCGCAATCTCGGCGACAACTTCGGCAGCCAGCGGCTCGATCGGCGCAAGATCGCGCCACAGCAGGTTCATAACCACAATATACTGCCATCTGTTAGTTATTGTTTCCGGGCATCCCAGAAAATCCGTAATAGAAAACACCCCGGTTTCAGGCAATATGGCGACATCACGATGTGAATCCAACATACGCGCCAATAAAGTTGTTCCTGACCGGGGAGCACCCATGATAAAGAGTGGGGATTCCATATGACCTCCTTCAATGTTTATGGCACAGATACCTTATCATTCTCCATACGAACAGTCGTGTCGACAGATGTGAGCAGGCCACGTGTAAGTGCTGGCAAAACTTCTCAAACTGGCCCAGTTGTAACAGGTAAGGCTGAGGCGTACAGGTATACTTACCCGGTCGTCAGCGCGCCCTATTCCAAAACAGAATTGCCACTGGAGTTCCGATAACCGCTCATAACAACCTGCAAAATGCGCCGGATATAATAGATTATTTTTGTTAAGGCGTCCGTCGCCTTCCAAAACTAAAAATCGACGATGCACCAAGTTTGAGACCGAGACCATTGCTTGACAATCATGTGCTGTTGCGAAATGGTCGGTCAAATGGGGCATTTTGAACAAGAATAATCACAAGAAGCAAGAACAGTAATACGGGACCAATATCGAAAAGTCCAATCAATGCAAAACTGTTTAAAGACTGCCTGAAGAGCGTGTTGACTTGGGCTGGCAAGGTAAACTGTGACAAAGAAACTAGCGTAAGCCAAAACTTAAACGCGATATAGCTAAGCAGGACCAAGACGGCTGCGCCCACTGCTGGCCTGGTACGTGAATTCTGATGATTTTGGAGAAGCTCAAAGGCGAATTTTAGGATAACCATTAGCGCCGGAATGCAAAGAATGAAATCATAGGCATGGGCCGGAAAGACAAATAATTGTAACACGAGTGCGTAGGCTGCCATAGTGCAATGATACGATTTTTCCCTATTATTCCCTCCGGCTAGAGCAGCCACAATACCTATAATAATCATAATACCGGACATAATGATGGAGAGCACTCCCCGCGATCTGAGGAAAGATTCCGCGCCGGTTGTGCCTGCATAAGCTCGATATTTGGCAAGTGCGACGAGAAATTCCGTAAGCCATGTCGGCACAAGCAGTAGGGATAAGGCCAATAGAATTACGCCTGTTACCAGGAAGCCAATCCACACATTGCGGGTTTGACCTGATCGTATCCGCGAAGGAAGCCCGGTCAGTAGGATATAGGCGATCGCGAAGACCGCTGCCTGTGGCTTAACAGTCGAGAGAAACAGTAGCATCCCGGACCAAAGGCCACTAACCCGTGTATTCATGATTAGATACATGCCGACGCTGAGAAAGAAAAAGGCGAATATCACAGGTTGGCGTTGAAGTGTGGACCCCAACGTGGCCGGCCACAGCAAAAACAATGCGGTAGGAACTAGCAGCGAAAACAAACTAATCTGAAGCTCAATCATCTTGAGCCAAAGTATGATGGATATAGTGACCAGAATTAGGCTGATGGCCCACACCAGCAGCATAACGGAAGAAAAGTCAAGAAAGATAGTAGGCGCGTACAGAAACACGATATATAAAGGATAAACGAAGTGCCGCGTATCACCTATCTTATCAGCAGGTGTTAGCGGCCTGCCAAAGGTTGCCGTTTCAACAAACGCGTTGCCTTCGGGCGAGTAAGGATCGAGGCCAGCAATCCACAACCCTTTTGAAGCGCTCCACGGAGCAGTAAGATCGGTGTATATTAGCTTGTAGCCTAGCCCCGTATCGTTCACCCGAAACGAACTATTGATTCCAAGGATCGTATAGATTATCAGCGTAACTGCCAAAACCCCACCGGCAATGTATCTTACTATCTGGTGTTTGCGGTTGGAGATGGAATGCTCAGTTGTATTCATATACTCAGCTAGCCGGAGACTTAGGTTCTGCTCCGAAATCTTATATCGGACTCGGGCGTTTTATCACGGATTACAATCAATCGGATTGCCAAACGGCATGTACCGCACTCTCCAGCAAAGCCCGGCTTTTTATCCCAATTGTCGCGAAATTGTCCAGGGTCATAGTTCTGCCTCCACAGGCAGAGCAAACAGGTTCTGAAGCGGCGATGGTTGACCCAACAGCGCTTCCGGCTTGAACTCGTTGTTTAGGAAATATGTCTTGTAGCCTACCGACTCGAAGATCATGCGCGTTATTTGAAAGTTCGTGCGCTGCAAATATTCGAACATCACAATTCCGGGGCGCTTGCGAGTTAATGTATCACGCATTCCCTGCAGGACCGCATTTTCGTGCCCTTCAACATCGATCTTGATTACATCGATGTCGTTTACAAGTGGCGTATGTGTACTCAAAAAGGTATCTAAAGTCGTACACGGCACTTTGTGGACGGGAAATGCACTCTGCTGGTGATCGACCAGAACCCTGTTTGTTGTTGAGACATCGCCTTGGTCTTCGAAGAAGACTTCTCCTTCTTGATCTGACAATGCCATTGTATGTATCTCGAAATTCAACGCATTCAATCTGAGGTTTTCTACAGCTCGGGTGACAGCCAGCGTGTTAGGTTCAAACAGAATCGCGTGGCGAACCTTGTCGGCCAGAGAGAGGGTAAATAAGCCGACATTCGCACCGACATCTATCAGAATACCGTTGTGGAGGTTTCTGCGCAAGAAGCTCAGTTCACCAAAGTCGGGTATACGGAAGTAAATAGCACTGGAGGAAATGTGACATCGAGGATAAGCTCGAAAGCGAAATCCATTGAATAACCTTAAAGTCAACGGCTGGCGAACGCTTCTCTTCCAGAGTTGCCAACCTACAAACGCTATCAAACGCTTGAACCGCTCAGCACCACGATTGGACGGGTGTGTCAAAATGCGCCTGGTGATGGACAGTGTTTCTTGCATATTCCCGATTGTTGAATTTGAACTCTATGCTGACACTTGCGCCGTCTGAGCGAAAATTGGTTTGAACACGCTACCCCAACAACAGCCGGGTTCAGGCAAAATGCTCCCAACGCAGCGGCGTGCCGCGTTTAACATCCTGACAGGCGCGCTTCCCGATGACTATATCGAAATAGCGCGGATGCAGGCCGTATCCAGGCCGTATCGAGCGCACATTCTCATTGGTAAAGATTTCTCCACTCTTTATGTCCTTTACAACGAATAGTGATCTCCGAAAGTCACGGCTTTTAGACTCCTGTTCACCTGGCCCGTAATGAACATGCCCGAGCGCTTGTTCAGTCGTCCGTACAGCATCGACCATTGCCTTAAACTCGCCTGGCTCAAGTGAGAAAGCGCTATCTGGGCCTGGAACTGACCGGGACAGACAAATGTGTTTTTCGATTATACAGGCACCGAGTGCTACCGCGGCCACTGGCACCTCAATACCTAACGTATGGTCTGATAAACCTACAGGCAAGCCAAATGCCTCAGCCATATTAGGTATTGTTTGCAGATTCATTTCCTCTGGTGGTGCCGGATAGGCACTGTTGCACTTGAGAAGTGCGAGCAGACCACCACCTGCCCCTTGAAATGTCTGTACAGCCTCGTCGATTTCCGCCAGTGTTGCCATCCCCGTCGACATAATGGTCGGCTTACCTGTCCGCGCGATACGCCGGATCAAAGGCAAATCAACAACTTCGAATGAGGCAATTTTGTAGGCGGGCACATCCATTTCTTCGAGAAAATCGACGGCTGTATCATCGAACGGTGTCGAGAACAGATCAAGCCCCAGGTTATTGGCGATCTCTTTCAGCTTCGGCTGCCATTCCCATGGAGTGAACGCTTCACCGTAAAGATCGTGTAAGTTGCGACCATTCCAAATTGTACCTTCAATGCGAAAGTACTCGTTATCACTGTCGATTGTGATCGTATCGGGCGTATAAGTTTGCAACTTGATCGCATCTACGCTGGCAGCCTTGGCAGCCTCGATAATTTTTACCGCTGCATCGAAGTCTTGCTGGTGGTTGCCCGACATCTCAGCGACAATGTAGACCGACGTCCCTTCCCCAATCGCCCGTCCACTTATCTCCATTCTTCGTACTCCGATCTTGTAAAAGTCTTCTCGTTGAAAAGTTCTGGCATATTACCCCTCTTCTGTCATTTCAGGAGCAGATTGGCTAGGTGACGCCATTCGTGAAATTAATGGAAATGCACTGTGCATCGTCTGTAGCTGCCCAGCCTCATTCAAAATGACAAAAGAGAGTTACTCATGCTCTCTTTGACTGCTAAACTTTTCACGGGCTTGCACGCCGTGGTTAAGCCAAATCAAGTTTAGTTCTCAATGAGTGGATGAGTACGGAGCGCTTACACAGGCGCACGCGTATGGACAACAGGGCGTTACCGTATATCTCTTACTAATTCAAAGGCTTCGGCCATTTGTAATCCAGCCACACTACCCCATCGCATGGCGATGGCACGTAAGGCTTCGGCAGAACGCGGGTGTGGGAAGGGACGCGTTTCGCTCTCGTACAATTGCATCGCCCGCAATTTCAAATCGAGAGTGCCACTGATGTCAACAAACATATTAGGGTGAAATATCGGACTAAATCTTTGGAAAGCCCACTCAGTTGACGAAGCAACTTCGTAAGCGTAAACAGTTTTGACAGGAGTATCTACCATAGGACGTGTAGCAGTCAGCGTGGCGCGGTATACCATACTATGATCGATGTTCAGGTCCCCACCATGCTGAGTATAAATTACTCTTGGCTGGAGCTGCGAAATCAACGTCTCAATGTGCTTCACTACGTCCAGCAATGGAATAGTATCAAATCGGTTATCGGGCAGATCATGTTGAGAAAGCTGATCAACCCCTAACAGATCAGCAACCTGTCGACTACGTTTATGTAACGCATCGATCAGATTTGCATCGGCTTCAGAACGTTTAGCATAACGCGATGTTATGCCCTCACCTAAAATGGCAATGTGGACCAGGTGTCCCTCTTGACTCAACCGGGCAATCGTGCCTCCACAGCCCAATACTTCGTCATCAGGATGTGCAGCAATCACGAGCACACTTGTGGCTTCCATAATCTCAGCAGTTCTGCGATTTAGGAGGGAAATTGATGTTGCCCAATTATCAAATAGCCATTTTTTTCGTATTCAAAGTAGCCTTGCTCGGTTATATGTTGCTGAACTTCTTCCGCCAATTCCTTTTCAACACGTCGGTCGTAGTAAGTCGTTACACGATAGAAGTTTATAAAATCCTCTACGTTACGAAGCTTGATGACATTATGGAAGAAAGAAATCGAAACATCCCAAAAATGTCTTCTAAAATAGGGCTCGAGAAATCGTGGTCCAAAGACTAGACAGTCATCGACTTGCTTAGGGACGCTCGTAAACTGCTTTACAAAGTTGACCATTCCGTGCGGTTCATTTGGAGTAAATATTGCAAGTTTACCTTCGCCGTTTAGCGAATTGCGCATAGAATCTAGCACATTCTGAGGATTACTCGAATAATACAGGGAGTAGGCAGAGTGAGCCAGATCGTATCTCTGTACTCTAAACTGCTCCTCAATCACTTGTTTCAGATTGCCCATATCTGCTACAGTTACCTGCAGATTTGTCGCGTCTTTCGTCTTCTCTCGTAGAATCCGGACGGATTCGGCAGATATATCAAGGGCAGAGACACTACCCTTCTCGCCCACCGCCAGCCAGAATGGAATAGTTTGTGCGCCATTTCCGCAACCTACATCGAGAATGTGGTAACCTTTTTCTACGTTCAGACGCAGTAAAAGCCAATCGTTAAAATTGGTCGACGAATATTTTTCATTGATAATGATCCTAGCAGAGAGGTTGTTGGCAGAAACGGCTCTCTCAAATAGTTCGCCTTCATAAATACTGCTGCTCATGTGCCTGGCTCCTGATTAGCTGTTATGCAAGTTGTCTCACGCTGACTTACCCACGACAAGCGCATAGTGTAGCGCGACGACGCCATTCTTCTGCTCTGACCCCATTTTTTCAAATTGCGCTTTCTCGAATGTTCGAATTGACCCCTCATTTTCAGGCTTAATAAATGCATGTACAACTCTTAGACTCTTGGTTGCAAATATCCTTCTTATGACACGATCAATTAGGATGGTTCCATATCCAGACCGACGTCTAAGTCTATCAATACTAACATCAATTTCTGCCTCGCCATCGCCAAACATATCAAACCGAACTTGCCCAATCGGCACATTATGCTGATCCAAAGCAATAAAAATAACGACGTTGGGATCATTCAGTTTGCTCGCAAACCACGTCCGATGAGTTTGCCAGGAAATCGGTTCAGAGGAAAAGGCAGAGGCTCTAACAGAAGAGTCATTGGCCCAATTCCAGAGTCGGTCACAGTCTACTTCATGCGCTTCTCTCAGCCTGATCTGACTATTGCTAAACCACATTTCGGTCCTGTCAGCCCCTTCACCGTCAACAAGGTTGCGACCACGCTGCGACATTTCGCATCGTTTTTGTGTCGTAACCGAAAGTGTTTCAATTTCCTTTGCTAGCTTTTCCGCAGTAACCTCTGTCACCCCACAAAGATTCAAGGCGACCTGCATCCCGTTCAAGGCTTCAGCAGTTGGATACTGATTATCAGCTAAAGGCAAGATAATATTTGGCAAACCCATGAAGGCAAGTTCCCAACAGGTGGTCCCTGCGGCCGATACAGCTAGATCAGCCCAAGCAATAAGTGCTGGCATGTCTCTTACCTTGGTTTCCAATCTGATGTTGTGTTGACGCGCGCCAACGACAGTTTGGAGTTGGGCAAAATGTGGATTGCCATCGCCAACCACAACTATCGCATCTAATCCTTCAATTTGTACCTGAAGCAGCGCTTCAATTACTTTGAGTGTAACATTATCCGGGTCGCTGCCACCCATCGTAACCAATACCTTGTTCGCTTCACTTGGAATTTCTCGCTGCCAGCCGCGCCATTTCCAATATTCGCGCCGAAGTAAAGCGTAATGAGTTCCTAGCAGTAACTGAGTATACGGCTCACGGCTGGCGTACATTGTTTCACTGGCATGAAGGTTTTGATTCAGAACCCAATCGGCATAGTAGTGTTCGGCATGACCGTTATCGTCAATGAACAACAGACGTAGTTCCGCATTCTTTAAACGCTGTTGGTAATCTACGCCAAAATGATAGCCATCGATGACAAGGTGCGATGCGCCTAACTTTTGAGCGAGCGCGATGGTAGCATTTGCATCCGCCACGCTGCCTGCCTCCTCTACGAGGTGCTGCACTTTCATTCCCTCACTGATGAGACGCTGCCGGAGTGACTCCGGTAGGCCGTAAGCAGTAGCAAATGCGACTGAACCACCGCTATCTTGCCACGCTTGGGCCAAGGCAAGACAACGCATGACATGGCCTATACCAATTTGCACATTTGCGTCGGCGCGAATGACCAATTGGTTGCTCATCAAAGCGCCTTTTGTTCCACATCCCAATTAATCTTCGACCAGTTAGGATACTTTTCCAAAACACTCAGTGTGTCGCGCCAGCCGAAATCCCCGTGTCCAAAATGGTCATAGATGCGCCGCACAAGATCCATATCCTTCGCTGTATCGACGGTCCATCGGTGCTGCGAGAAATCGGTATGATTCGCAACATTAACTAAGCGGAACTTGTGCGGTTGCTGGTGGATATAAGGCGTAACGTGTTCGCGCCATCGAACCGAATGATCCTCGGACCAAGCCCGGCACAAGGCAGTAAAGCTAAATATTTCAGTATCGAGTCCTCGAGGATAGGTCCGAACCAGGACGTTGGCAGCGTAATCCGGATGAGGCATAACGCTTTGGTATGTTGCGATCACGTTGTCAGTTACACTGGGATCGATCAGCGGGCAGTCCGACGTGATCCGCACCACGTGATCTGCATGAAATTGCTGTGCCGCTTGGTAATAACGATCGAGGACATCTGCGTCACTTCCACGAAAATAAAGCCAACCTTCAGAAGTGCAAATGTCCACTATAGCGTTGTCCTCTGCTGCACTGGTTGTGGCGACAACGATTCCGTCAATCAGGCGACACCGTTGGAGGCGGTTAACAACCCACCACAACATGGGTCTGTGTAATATAGGCTGTAACACCTTTCCAGGAAGGCGCGTACTACCCATACGTGCCTGGATAATACAAATAGTCTTCTTTATCATTTTTCAAATAACCACCAATGCGCGCGATCAAAGCCCTGCTCTTGTCCCCAGTAGCCAAAATTCAATAGCCGCAGGTCAGGATAATATTCAAGGTAGTGTTTTTTGAAGTCCCGTTTCCACAATAAATTTTCCCTTCCGCGGTAATGAATAATAGTCTCGGTTTCGGCAAAGTACTCGATACAAAGAATGTAGCGGCGGCTGATGCGGTAAATCTCGCGTACCGCCTGGGCAAGATCAGGCAACGCGATGTGAATTAGTACCCCCGCTGTAAACGTTAGATCAGCATAATTGTCTGCAAAAGGAAGTGAGAATACGTTACCCAACAACACCGCTATTCGCGGAGACCTGGCATGAGCAGTTTCGGCTGCCTTACGATTTGGTTCAACTCCGATGATCTGTCCCGTTACACAATTTAGATTAGCGATGGTTTGCAGATTATGTCCACGATTCGGACCTATCTCAACCACGTTGCCAAGTTGCAAACTGCCGATCATCGTCTGCCAGGCGGTCCGTCTGCTTTGCCAGGAAACGACATTTCGTTCAGTATATGCGTCTCCAAAGTCGGATTCCCATTGCTTTAGCTGTTCGGTTGACATTTCCGACTCCCTAAGGGCGTAATTTCTTTAGTGCCGAAACGACATCGTGTATGTCTTCCTCGGTCATTTGTGGAAATATTGGAAGAGTAACTAGGCGCTCATACGCAGCTTCAGCTACAGGGCACAGTCCAGCTCCGGTGCCCAGGCGCTGTTGATAGTACGGATGTAAATGAACCGGAATGTAATGCACATTTACACCGATATTCTCAGCTCGCAGCGCAGTAAATACTTCAGCCCGCGTCATCCTGAGAGCCTGAAGGTCAAATTGAACCATATATAGATGATAGCTGTGAATCACACCAGGTTGAATTTTCAGCGGGTTTACATAATCAAACTCTGCTAGCGCGGCATCGTACAAGGCCGCGATATGCTGGCGTTGTTCCACAAATTTCGGCACCTTCCGTAGTTGGCTCAAGCCTAAAGCACACTGAAAATCGGTGATTCGATAATTATAACCGAGATCAACCATCTCGTAGAAGAATCCACCGCTTTGCGCACGCTGACGGTGGTCGGTGGTAATACCATGGTTGCGAAAGGTACGCATCCGCTGCGCAAATTCGAAGGAGTCGGTGGTGATGGTACCACCTTCGCCTGTTGTTAGATGTTTGACGGGATGAAAGCTAAATGTACTCAAGTTGGCAAGTGATCCGACTGGCCGTCCACGATAACTTCCACCCATCGCATGGCATGCATCATCAACAATTGCCAGCCCATATTGGTCGGCAATGGACTGTAGTGCGTCGTAGTCGCACGGCTGACCGGCGTAGTCTACGGCAACGATTGCTTTCGTTCGGGGCGTAATCTTCTTTTCAACTGCCAGGGGATCAATCAGTAGTGTATTGCGTTCAACGTCGGCAAAGATTGGGGTAGCGCCTTGATAAAGCACGCAATTGGCGCTAGCTGCAAAGGTCATTGGAGTGACGATTACTTCATCGCCAGGACTGATCCCAAGTGCGTACATCGCCGCATGTAGCGCAGAAGTACCACTGCTAACCGCGACCGCATATTGCGTGCTGACAAAGGCCGCGAATGCTTGCTCAAACTCCTCCACCTTTGGTCCGGTTGTCAGCCAATCTGAACGCAGAACATCGGCTACTGCCGCTATATCGTCCTCGTCAATCGATTGGTGTCCATAAGGCAATAGTGTCTTGCGCACCGGCATACCACCATTTATGGCGAGCCGTTGTTGACTCAGCCTCATGTAATGTCCCTGATCAAGCTCTGCAGCTCAGGCACACTCAACCACTGGGGATTGTTGTCACTGGTATAACGAAAACCGTTCGGCAATGTCCTGCCTTGTATTGCGGTCTCAGTCGACCACCACGGATGGGCAGGCTGGATTACGAACATGTCATCCGTCTCAACGGTTTGGCGGGCCTCATCGTCTGAAACTAGAATTTCATGCAATTTTTCGCCAGATCGGATGCCTATGTCTTTTACCTCACAATCAGGGGCAATGGCACGCACAAGATCCATGATCTGCATGCTAGGGATTTTTGGCACGAAGACTTCCCCACCGCGCATTTGACCGATACAGCGCATGACGAAACGTGCCCCGTGCTCTAACGTGATCCAGAAACGGGTCATACGTCGATCGGTGAGTGTCACGTGGCCGTTCTCGCGCTGTTTTAGAAACAACGGTACTACACTGCCTCGGCTTCCAATCACATTCCCGTAGCGTACGCAGCTGAACAGTGTTCCGCCAGAGCCAGAATAGGCATTGCTTTGGACAAACAATTTCTCTGCGGCCAGCTTAGTCGCGCCGTAAAGATTGATGGGGTTCACTGCTTTGTCCGTACTTAACGCTAGAACTTTTTTTACCCCTGCATCAAGGGCCGCATCAATGACGTTCTTCGCGCCCATAATGTTAGTCATAATAGCTTCAATGGGGTTGTACTCGCAAGCCGGAACTTGCTTGAGTGCCGCGGCGTGAACAACAACATCAACCCCCTGCATAGCGCGGCGTAGACGTTCAACATCACGCACGTCACCAATGAAATACCGCAGGCTGGCCTGATCGAACCCACTAACACGCATCTCATGCTGCTTGAGTTCGTCGCGGCTGAAGATGATCAGCTTCTTTGGTTCCGCCTCTTGCAATACGATCTCAATAAATTTCCTTCCAAACGAGCCAGTACCACCGGTAATCAAGACCGTTTGGCCGTCAAAGTTCATGTTGAGGCTGACCTATCTGTGTTAGCATCGTGATTGGGCAACGAATATGCAAACTGCAATTCTCATGTCAAGTTAAACATCCGCTGTTTGAGGTGCTTTGACGAATTCATCCGATAGCGACACAAGCTGACCACGAGAGAATTATCCACCAGGGCGAAATATGCGGCGAGAAGACAGTCTCTGCATAGCCCTTGACGCCGATGATCTGCTGCCCTACGTGAACGCCGCTACCATAGAATGAGATACGTTAATCTCCTATATCGCGATAAGTCTAGCGTGAGCATCTAGCATAGTCAACTTGACAGGACACGCAAAGTTTGCATGTGCAAATTCAGCCTACTTCGTTTGCAGTTCATGGTGTCAAAATCGCAAGAGAACCACAGTCGATTCCAATGTTTTCTGGACAAGCCTTCTCGTTCATGACAGCGAACATGGCCAGCCACCCCGCACCCGGCAGTTTGCTGCACAAGGCGTCCCGCTGTCGGTCGCGTCTCGTCCACTGCTCACGCCCCGTCGCGCTGCCTGGTTGGTATTAACCTCGCCGGACAAACTGGACGCTGCAGATCGTGCTTGCCTTCTACGCATCTCGCAATTGCATCCAGATCATCAGACCGCTGTGGACTTGACCCAGGTTTTTGCCATCAAGCTTCGCCTCTCTCAATGCTTCGATACCTGGCTGGAGCGTGTCGCCAGCGGCGCCTTACCCGCTTTCCGCAGTTTGGTGGCCGGATTGCGGCGGGATTACGCCGCTGTCAAAGCTGGGCTGTCCTTGCTCTGGAGCCAGGGACAAACCGACTGCCAAGTCAATCGTCTCAAGTTTTGAAACGCCAAATTGTTGGTCGCGCCCACTTCGACCTCTTGCGCCTGCGTGTTCTTTTCGAAGTCTGACCCTGTGCACCAAACGTAAGCCCATTCTTTCCGCGATCTTGACAACAAGAGTTCACAACGGCTCAACAGTTGTGTAAAGCAAACGTTGTGAGCCGTCCTGACCCCATTATTGAAAGGCCTAATCAATAATTGATAAAATCGCTGCGTTCGTGTCCGGGCATCCTGACACTTGCCCGTGTCGTTGGATGCCAAGGCGGCAGTCGCCATCGGTCCCTTCTCACGGTACGGCACAAGCCGCGTCCCTGTCCTGGCCACGGACCATGATTTTAAGCCGCGCGCGCCCTTTAACATTTGAAGAGATTGCTCAGGAGAGCCTGGTTTGAACAGTGACCAGAGGGTTGAGCGGCCTGCATCGGCATGTGGCACATGCCGGCGTGGGATAGCCCGCTGACAAAGGGGCCAATCGGCTAGCTGTCAAGATCGGAGCAGAAAATGGTTCTTTCGGCATTTTGATGATGGTCAGCTTACCCCGTGTAGAGCACACGTTTACGTAATAACTGGACACTGGCAAAAACAGAAAACTAATAAGCGACTATCCTGCTAAGGTTAGGAAAAGATTATCACCAGCTTTCCGCGTATTGCCCGAACTACGTCACATATCATGACTCAGGGAGCGCCGAAAAAGGCAAGCTAACTCCGCCTCAAGCTCACGGTCCGTAAGTGTGGAGTTGAGTTTGCTATTGCGGTTTCCAAGAAGGAAAATCAGTAAAGGATCGGTCACCAGCGATGAGACGACATCTATGTTTACCCTCAAAGTCGATTATGTGAATTTCAGGGTTATCCCCATACCAGACTTGAAAAGCAATGTTTTTCCCATCGCTTGACCACGCAGGATGGCGGAAATCGTCGGTAGCATCTTCAACCAGATCACGCAATCCTGTACCGTCCGCATTGACGATGGAAATACCGCTTCCCCAAGAGTTCCCAATAAGAAGCCGTCGAGCAAACACAATATATCTGCCATCAGGCGACCATTTAGGAGCAGCAGCATATAGATCAGCAAGTAAACGCAATCCTGAACCATCGGTGTTCATAATGTACAGTTTACTGGTTTGACGGTTAAAGGCATCTGAGGTTGAAGCGAGAATAATATGGGTGCCATCCGGGGACCAATGCGGGCTAAACTCAGCATTGGCGCTTCGAGTGAGGTTTTGCTGACTTGTGCCATCGGCGTTCATTGAAAATATCTCGGAGTTTGTTTGTGGGGGAATGGGCGTACCAATCTTGTCCGCGTTGGGAGTCATGGTCCGCGTTGCCATATAGGAGCGCCACTTTTGGAGATTTTCAGCCGAAATCCAGTACAGACTGAAGACTATTTTCTTTCCATCAGGAGACCACGTTGGATCATCTGCTGAGTAAGGATAAGCATAATTTGTGACACGATGGACATCTGTGCCATTTGCATTCATGACGAAGATATTTCGCGCATCACTGGTCTGATTAGCGCTGAACACGATTTGTTTCCCGTCAAACGACCAAGCAGGAGCTAACGGAGTAAAGTTTAACTTGGTTAATTGGCGCAAATCGGTCTTATCAGCATTTGTCGTATAAATATCGCCGTGTGTTACAAATGCAAGGTTGCCGTCAATTTTACAATCGGCGAAGGCATATAGGGGCCGCAAAATCAGAATCGTCACGGCTACTAATAAGGCAGCAATACTGATTACTAGCGCAAGTTTCCTTCTGTTGTGGATTGCTCCGGCTTTGAGTGTCTTTTTACCTTCTTCCACACCTCATGCCTCCCTATGGGTCAAGAAACCTGATCACCCGCTGTAATTCTATGCCACTTACATCAAGACCTGCTTCGATCTTGACACTCGCCCGGAAGTGTATCTGCCAGAGTGGAAAGGGCGCGGCCCGCACCCCACTCATCTCAAACTGCGCACGCCAGAAGACCGCCCTATCTCGGCCAAGGATTTGCTGAGTTTGCTGCCCAAAACAGCCTGGACGCGAGCGACCATCAAGGAAGGCACGAAAGGCCCTATCGTGTGTGATTTTGCTTTCCTGCGTGTGGTCGAAGCCCGCGACGGCCTGCCTGGTCCCGAACTCTGGTTGGTCATTCGCCGCAACCTGGATGACCCTTCGGTGGTCAAGTTCTACTTCAGCAATGCCCCCATCAGCACACCCTTGACTGAGTTTGTACGCCTCAGCGGTCTGCGTTGGCCCATCGAAACCCTCATCGAAGAAGGCAAAGGCCAGGTCGGTTTCGACCATTATGAGACCCGCTCTTGGTTGGGCTGGCATCATCACATGGCCCTGGTTGCTCTCGCCCACTTTTTCCGGGTTCGCTTGAGGCTTCTGTTTCACGAACAGGCTCCGGCCCTGACCATTTACCAGATGCGTGTACTCGTCATTAGCGTCCTGCCCAAGCCCATTCTCGACGCTGTCGCTGCCTTGAAACGTGTCCTGTACTATCAGAAACGGAACTACGTTGCCTATCTGTCTCATCGTAAAACCAAGCTCGCCAGACTCGCCGTTCTACCCAACCTTGCGCTGTAATACTATGGGGTCGTGCAGCTGCCGCGTCAGGTGTGTTATCGGGTGGCCGAGGGACAACACGTGCTGCCCGGCAACGCGGCCTTACCGGCGCACGAAGGCCAAGTCACGACGCGCGGCTTGCAAGAGTGGGCATGTTCGCTGGCACAAGACCTACCCTTCGGTACGGCGCAGCGCTTGTTGGGGTGGAACACGCACGATGAGGAAATCCTGTCAGAAACCCAACTGCGGCGCTGAGTCGTGCGACATGGGCAAATGATCCGGGTTGCCGAACAAGCCGAACTGGCTGTGCTACAGACTGTGCCGGACCTGACGAGCTGGCAAGCGCACCTGGTGCCCGTCCTGGAGGGTCCCCGTCGTGCCGCCACTTGGCCAGCGGAGCTGAACCAAGCAGTTGAGGCGGCGCTGAGCCAAGCCCAGCCTCAAGCGCCAGAAGGCGTCCGTGCTTGCGACTGGGAACGCGTGCTGCACCTTCGCCAGACCGACCGCCCAGCCAGCGCCGAAGACCTGCGCCGCCTGGGACCAGAGGTTCCATCCGGGGAGATGATAGCCAGCACGGATGACATTCAAGTCCGACAGGCGGACGCTCGTCGCTGGCTGGAACTGCGCACCGCCTACGTCCGTACCGCCCATGGCTATCGTTATCTGAGCGGCTCAGCAGACATGGTCTTGTACCAACTGTATTTCCTGCTCGTCCTGTGTGGTGGGGGTCTAACCACCAAAGTCACCCTCCTGGGCGATGGTGCCCAGTGGATTGCCGCCTTCTTCCGCCAACGCTTGGCCGACTGGCCAGGCAGCCAACTGATTTTGGATTGGTATCACTGCCGTAAACGCTGCTACGAATTGTCCAGTTGTCTGGGTCTGGGGCGGGTGGCTAAAACACACCTGTTGGGACGTTTGCTCGTCTTCTTGTGGCGTGGTCAGGTCGATGAGGCCCTGGCTTGCCTCGAAACCTACCGTTCCCAGGCTAAAAACACCGATAAGCTCGATGACCTGATCGCCTATCTTGCCAAACGCCGGGCGTTTATCCCCAATTACAAAGCCCGTCGTGCGCAACGCCTCTACATCGGCAGTGCTCACGTCGAAAAAGCCAATGACCTGATTGTCGCTCGTCGCCAAAAACATCAGGGCATGCACTGGAGTTTGGAAACCAGTGATGCCTTGCCGGCGTTACGTACCTTTCTCCTGAATGGCGGCTGGGAGTTGTACTGGCCGCACCATCAAGTGCTCCCGCTGGCTATCCCGTGCTCGCCCTAATTTCAGGCTTCCCAGCGCTTTGGCGCGCCTACCAACTTATAGGCCTGTCCGCGCCGCCGATCTTCCAGCGCACGCTCCCCACGGACGCAGTATTCGGTCAAAAACCAATAGGCCCCAGACTGACTAATCACCACCCCAGCTTTGCTGGCCGCCTCATCCCAGCGCCTGCCGCGCAACATCAGTTCGGCCATCTTGATTTTTGCCGGGTTTTGCTGGGCCACGCTCTGCTTCGCCTTGCTTTACTGTCCGCCTTTCCTATCTACCATACTTCACGTCTACGTCTTCTCCAATTTCAGTTCTGCATCCCTCCTTTCTGGCCTGACGTCCTGTCAGATCCTTAGTGTTTAGCAGTGTTGACGACTTTGCCGCGCAACAAAACCACTAATCGCTGGTTTTATTTTGAACGCTGATTATAATGAGGGTATGGATGATTTGCGTGATACACTACACACGAAGGTGGAAAAAGCAGAAGGGTCAATTCACGGTGATCTTCTAGATACCAAGGCGACGGAGTCTATTAAAAGCGGGCACTTGGGTGGCTTTCGCACTGATGCCACGCAGCATTGGTCCCTGCCCAGTCTTCGCGAATTTTGGGGAGCACGCGAACTGCTATACATTTTGATCTGGCGTGATATTAAGTTGCGCTATAAGCAAACAGTCCTCGGCGTGGCATGGGCAATTATTCCACCCATCGCTACTATGCTCATTTTCACCTTGATTTTCAGCGACATAGCGCGGATCCCAACCAACAACATTCCATATCCGATTTTCTCTTATGTGGCGTTAGTTCCGTGGACGTTTTTCGCCAATGTTCTGGGGCAAGCGTCCGATACTCTGGTCGGAAATGCCGACCTGATTAGGAAACTCTATTTCCCCCGATTCTTCCTGCCATCAGCACGGATCTTGAGTGGTGGGATCGATTTTGGCCTGGCTTTCCTCATCTTATTGGTGATGATGATCCTATATGGCTTATGGCCGAGTATGGTATCGCTTCTTCTAGTTCCTGTGCTGTTGCTTGTACTGCTGATTACTGCATTTGGGGTAAGCCTTTGGCTT